>Ga0164242_10001490_pt1 | contig 27825 bp, 24 predicted proteins | sample OricomgcompostMG_FD_108783 | JGI IMG/M metagenome (GOLD analysis project Ga0164242, IMG submission 108783) | Miracle-Growth compost microbial communities from Emeryville, California, USA - Original compost - Miracle growth compost (MG) ...
ATAGTGAAATGCATAATACTTAATATAATTTAACTAAGAAGCTTAAAATCAATTAAATAAATGAGGCTAACTAGTACTTACTAGTGAAATAAGTTAAATAAGACTTGACCAATAAATAACCAAAGCTAAGAAAAGATCTATAAAAGATCAAGCTACTCGAATAGGTCAAAGCAAATAAAAGAAATCTTTCAAATCTATTTAAATAGTCAAAGCTTAAATCACTAGCTTTTCTTAGGTTCGAATTTAACTATATATAGTAGACGATTTTCCAACCAACAGGTTGAAATCATCATCGAATACATTACTGTCTTCTACACTTACTTAATCTCTCGCACTCTCTCACTTTGTGAATAACCTCACTTTGCACAACTTAATTCCTCACTTACTACTTCCACACTTCTTGCCTTTACAATAAGCTTATTATTTCATTTGTAAATACTATAACTTTAGCATTAAAATTATATCTAAATTAGAGGTAAATAATAACAATGTTAAAAGCTATCTTTTAAATAATATAAATTATTTATATTAACTTATTAAAGCTATTAAAGATATACTTAATAACTAAAAGAAGAATTTCATCTAAGTAGCTATATAAAATAAAGTTCTAACTCTATATAAATTCCTTAGATATAGTATTAAATATCTTAGTAAACTTCTTAAAGCAATCTCTTTAAAGGCTTTATACTTGATTACAAGACAATATCTCTTAGCAATAAAGGCGATACTTACAACTTAGATACCCTTCCTGTCACCTATTACTCCTTGCAATGATAACTATTCTATATCATTTGAGTTAAGCATCTTATGTTACTATACTATTCTATCGAAACTAAAAGGCAATGCATCTTTAACTAAGTAGGATATTCATCTTAGGTAGCATTTGCATATGCTAACAATAATAAACTTGTATTGCTAAATACTTGACTTGAAAATTACTATCTTACTTTGCAGTAAACTAAAGAATAATTTGCAAGCAGTATTTAGTAGATTAGTTGTTGAAGTATCTAGTTAACTAAGAAATATCTAATTATCAAGTAGTTAACTATGATGTGGTAGAGGCTAGCTATATAGAAGCTAGAATACATCTACTTTTGCCTAGCTTTAGTAAGAAGTAAGTTAGGAGTCTTAACCTATTATAGCTTATATAGTGATATAGAGTTGAGGTAGTTGGGTAAGGAGTATGATGCTTGGTCCTATAAGAATTGTAGAAGTATATGCTTTAAAACAATGAATATAGCTTAGCGTGTGTAGGTAGAAGTGTTAATGAGAGTTACTTCTTTCTAGTAGTGAGGAATAGAATGTATATTAGTATAATATCTAATTATGTGATATTTATTTTACTGGCTATGTGAATTTCTATCTTTGTACCTTAGAGTGAAGATGTAGTGAGGGTGGGATGTTTAGGTAATGTTAAGGTGTGGTGCTTCACTGTCTTTGTAGGGTGCTGTAAAACAGCTGCTAGAAATTTTGGGCTAATGGTAGGGCGTAAATTGTGATGCTTTCCTAAGGTGATGCTTTTGTAATAAAAAGGTGATGCCTTTGTATTAATTCCTTTTTAAAAATACTATAAAAAACTTACTTAAAGTTTAAAAGCTATTCTTTATACTATTGTAAAATATAGTTAAGATTAAAGATATAAATAGAATATATTTTAAATTCTTTAACTTGCTTTAAGGAAGAAGAGCTATCTTATCAGCAATATCCTATATATTTTTCATTGCTATTAGCAAGTTTTCTTTTTAAGATTGTAACTTAGTTCTATAGCTACTTCAACTCTTGCAGCTTTATAATATAGTCTTAGATTACTGCAGTGTAAGCTTCAATTTACTTTAAAGTTAATTTAGAGAGATTTTTAGGTTTTTATTCAGTAAAAGAGCTAGATAAAACATTGTATTCTACTATTATTTTGTTAAATAATCAAATAAGAAGAATTAGAACTATTATAGGCTTATTACGTAAAGGGGGTTAATTAGGTAATAGAATAGTAGTAAGATGCAATAGTAAGGCTTATATTGCATAAGGGCTAATTCTTGCAGGAGCTTAATATCTAAGGGGCTTGCTGACCTTTAAATACGAGCCTGATTCGAGCCTGATCCTGTGCTGAGTTGTAGGGCCTCAGCCCTATTTGGCACGTGGGCCCGTGTCCCATTCGCGGTCAGCGCGCGCAACGCGCGCGCAACACTCCCGTGACTCAATTGAGGTTATCACGACCAACTGTGCCGGGACCCCTTACAACTTAATTCCACACTTACTACTTCCACACTTCTTGCCTTTACAAACGAAGTATAGGTCGAAGTGCAGGTTGGATGGGGGGATAAAATTCCTAGCAGGATTAGCGTCAGCCTCATCAGGGAGAAGATGACTTCTGGCCCAGTTGGAAATGTATGAAGCTTTTTTATTTCATTCGGTCGGTGGGGTTTGTAACGTTCATGAGTCCTGTTTGAGGAGTGCTTTGGGTGACTCTAAAGTGCAAATGTGCGTTGTTTGCAGCTAACAGTAGACGTGGTTATGTATCAGACGACACAACCTGCGGTACCGTGGAACACACCACAGTGACGTGTCTTTGTCACAATCGAGGCATCTGAAGTAGGCAGAGAGGGTGGGATGCCTTCACTCTACGATGATGGGGTTTGGAGCGGAGCCGCAAAGAGCTACCGCTGTTGTCACATTTATAAGGGGCATGACCTCGTCTTTTCGAACGGCCATTTTCGAGGCTAGTTTTCCCCTCCAACCAGGATCCTTAATCTGGCACCTTTCCTAGAGTTTCATTATCCCCCGTTCATTGAACAATACTCGGCCCAGACATGCCACCGACAACAGGCACCGCCGGCCCCGGTACCCGCGAGCCCACGAGCCCATCCCCATTGCCTATGGTTTCTCTTCACACCATGCTCTTGGATGGGGATCATACGTTTTCAAATCCAACTATTGCACATACCTCAAGACGCTACTCACACAACGGAACTCAAGAACTGAGATTAACATCATTATCCAGCCCAACTGCTCTGCCCATATTGGAACGCTATGCAGTTTAGGACTGGTCTTTGTTATCGCCAGGAGGATGGCCGACTTAGGGTTGGATGCGGCAGTTACTTGCGACCTATGGGACAGGGCAAAAGGCGAGCAAACGACCATTGACGGGGTCATCTACCAGAGAAGTCTCCATGACACTGGCAAGTTTCAAGAGCACTTACCCGATTACAAAGCACCTGTTGAAGGCACTTTCGGAACGATATGGGGTGGCATACGAGATTCGGCTCGAGGAGGAGTTTCTCGCCCTGGACGGGATTCCTCAGGCTATTTCTACGGGAACGCCCCGTACAGTTGGATCGAAGTCTGTGAGAGCGACTACGCCGGATTTTGGCAGGAGCAACTGTTCTGGCGATTCCTCGTCAAGCCCGCCCTCATCGTTTATACACCTATGATATCGGACTGGTCGGGATCCAAAGTTTCAAAGTCTTTGTACCTGCAGAGAACTGCCCATGACTACCTAGTCAAAGGCCAGGCAGGAGTACCTGCTCAGTTACAAAATTCTTCAATGCGAGAGAACGGACCTCGGTCTGCTCTGGACGGAGAACGAGCTGTGGGTAGACGAGCCGTACAGGCTCTTCCGAGGGTACAGCTTGCATTACCTTCATCTCTTATTTGAGCAGGAAGAAGTGCAAGTGCATCTCGGGGCCATCCGCATAAAGCGCTGCGAACCTGAAACGGAGTAGATAGCAGCCACTGAACATTAGGGTCAAGGATTCAACAACTAGCGTAAGTCAAATTAGCGCGGAATGTCGCGTGGTGTCATGGGGTTCGGAAAATGCACCGCTGCTGGTTGAGCCGTGGGTAAGGCATCCCGACGAGGGGAGGTTGCGGAGGCTTCACGTTGATGCTGTTGGCAAGGGTCTACCTTACAGAAGGGAACATCTAAGTTTAAGCAAAAAGGAGAGGTCAATCTATTTATGTTCTCGTACTCTAAGCTATCGGCTTCCCCACTCAAACGCAGCTTCTATTGTCTTGGTGTTCCTTGACAAGTGGCGGGTAGCCATGGCTAAGGCGTTTACGAATATGGAAGAAACTGCATTGCTCAATAGTCGCTGGATTGTGTCTTCATCTTGTGCCAACGTTCCGACGCTCGTGCCTACATCCCTGCTTTCACCGACGAGACTAGAGCAGGCGGCGGCGATATTGTCCGTGGCCATGTCCATGGAGTGACATGCTGTCGTCCTTTCTACCTGCACGATCTGCATTGTCCCCAATTCCATCGGTCCACTCGGCAGCACGAACTAGGAGAATAGATAAACTTGAGGATGCTTATGTCCTGTCGAGGGACAGCTCCCGCGTTTTATGGGGCGTCAACTAGGTAGGTACACAAGGGAGATTGGGACCTCGGTTGACACTGCCAGACTCATTGGCTCTCGATCCATGACCAAGTTATCAACTTTCGACATCGTTCTTAAGTATCGGCTTCTGCTTGTGCCACACGACACGCTTGGCCATTTGCCTGGGGTAGGTAAACTAGGCTCCATAGGGCCGATTTGAATCCGTACGTTGTCCTCGTTTCGGCGAGGGAGATAGGCTTTCGCAGTTCGTAGACTGAAATAATCCCGTAGGCGAAGTCGTAGCCATCCCATCCCAGTCCTTGTGCTTGTTGTTGAATTCCGCGTTCCTGAGCCCGTTTTCATCGAGAGGGACATCACTCGGATTTCGGCGGTGTGGTAGAACCAGATCCTCTTCACGCCTGATTTAGGCAGTACTTGCGGAACTCGTAATTTTTGGTGCCTTTGATGGATCCCGTATGGGCAGGATCACATCGGTGGCCGACTTGCTAGCGGCCGATTTGTTCGCGCAAAGCATCTTGGTATTTATTTGTTGGATGACGAGAGAAAACAAGAGGTTGGCGCGACGCGTCGCTGGCTAGGTACGAGGTACGTATAGGTACACGGTTAAAGGGTTTTTTTTTTGTGTTGGGTAGATGGTCACGTGAAGAACTGGTGCGCGCCCCGGGCGGGCAGAGACCAGGCACCTGCCTTAGGTACCTACAGGTAGGTAGCCATAGGTACCTAAGGAGGTTCTCCTGTGCGTACATTTTCTCTTGAGGATGTCAGCATGGGCCACGTGTGAGCCACAATTGACGCCCCTACTAGCCCCGCTATTTGTGGCTGACGCCTTGTGGACGATCCACCGGACTCACAACATCGATAACTTCACTTTATTCCTCCAAGTGTCCAGCTTTCGAAAGGGTTGAGCGAACTCTGAAGTGAACTCCAGTACTGTAAAACTGGCCTGGGAATGCCGCAATCAACATGACTGAGATCGTGATGAGTCAAACCCCGCCGATCCTCCACGGCCCCTCTGAGAAGGAGCGCAAGTATGACCGCCAGCTCCGTCTCTGGGCGGCCAGCGGGCAAGCTGCCCTCGAATCTGCAAACCTACTACTTCTGAACTCGGGGGCTGGTACGGTCGGCGTAGAGACCCTTAAGAATCTCGTGCTGCCTGGTACAGTGTCTTCCCTCTCCGGCACATCGCCCCATGGATATCCCAGGCTGACCAACCCCCCGGACAGGCATCGGCCAGTTTACTATTGTTGACAACGCTATCGTCAGCGAGGCTGACTTGGGTGTCAACTTCTTCCTTGATGACAGCTGCCTCGGCAAGTCTAGAGCACGATGCTGCACTGAGCTCCTGGTCGAGCTCAATCCAGAGGTGCAGGGCGACTGGTTCCCTAAAGTGGAGGTGCGAGTCATCTAACTTCGCCTTCGAAGTTCTAGGCCGTGTGATGGCCTAGGTACTTGTGGAGATACCCTTCTAATGCAGCTGTTCTAGGGTGATATTCCGCTTGAGGAGGTGCTAGCAACTTCCCCCGTATTCACGATGATCATGTTCACGCATCCCATACCAGCCGAGGACCTCACCCTCCTTCAGGAGTATGGGAAACAGCATAAAACCCCGTTAATGGCCATCCACTCAGCAGGATTCTACTCATACTTCCGCATCGGCCTGCCTGGGGCATTCCCCATTGTCGACACCCACCCGGACGAGACTGCAACTACGGACCTCAGGCTATTGACGCCTTGGCCAGAGCTAACAGCTTTCGCGAAGGAATTGACGAATGGCATTGATTCCCTTGATGATCATCTCCACGGCCACCTGCCTTTCGTTGCAATCCTGCTCCACTACTTGGAGCGGTGGAAAGAGGACCACGATGGCCAGTTGCCCTTGAGTTATGCCGAAAAGACGACTTTCCGGCGGATGGTCCAGGAGGGAACTAGAAGGGATAACCCTGAGGGTGGCGAAGAGAACTTTGACGAAGCAGTTGCGGCCGTACTCAAGACTATCATACCTTGTTCCCTGCCTTCAGGTCTCAAGGAGGTATTCGAGTACCAGCACCGCAACCCCGTGAGCGCCCCCCTTCCCCTCCCTTTTTTTATCCCGTGGGAAACCGGCGTTCAGCTGACCACGACGATCACCAGGAGGAGCAGAGGTCGGGGTTCTGGGCCATCTCAGACGCCGTCAAGCAGTTCTACGAGCAGCACAAGCGCCTCCCGCTCCCCGGAAACGTGCCGGACATGAAGGCTCAATCAAACGTTTATATAAAGCTACAGAGCATATACAAGACGAAGGCGCGCCAAGACTTTGACGAGGTGCTAAAGATAGTCCAGGCGACGCCGGGCGGGCGAGATGTCGATGTAGCGGAAGTGGAACTGTTCTGCAAGAACGCTGCGTTTGTCAAGCTCATCAACGCCACTGGGGGGCCCAAGGATACAGCCGCGGGCAGTGTTGATCAGTTGGTCAAGGTAGTTGGTAAGTCATTGCTCGCTTGTCCTCTCGGTAACCATCCCGTCTCCACCACCATAATTCCGCTTTTCTTCGGCTGGGGGGGCTGGGGGAGGGGTAGGCGAATGACACGATATATTAACCTGTCTTTTTTTGCAATCACAGGTGAGCAACTGGAAAGCGACGAGGGAGCCGAGATGATGGCGATGCCCCTGTCGCTGATACCCATCTACCTCGCGCTGCAAGCAACGTCGCACGACGCCGGAGCCAGCGTGGAGGAGATTCTGAGGCGCATCAGCAAGGCAGTCCCTGGGGCGGAACGAAACGAACGCGTGGTCCAGGCCGCCCGCGAGGTGGCGCGCGCGGGAGGTGGCGAACTGCACAACGTCTCCGCCCTCACTGGAGGGATGGTGGCCCAGGAAATGATCAAGATCATCACGAAGCAATATATCCCCATCGAAAACACGTGCATATTCGACGGCATCGGCAGCCGATGTCAGGTGCTTCGTTTATGAAAGGAGGTGGAGGGGAGCGAGCCTCAATTCGCCACTTTTGTCAGATCTCCCTGCCTGCCGCCCCCTTATTCTTCGATGGTGCCACCTGGTCTAGTCCTGGCTCTAAGTCATTTAAGGGAGGGGGGTTCCCTCGGGAAGTTGCCGGGTGCGTGAGAAGAAATGGGGATGAGGGTCTGAGGGCCGTCCTGACGGACGAGGCCTTTTTTGCTAAATCAGACACCCATGTAGAGAGAGAGAGCGAGAGAAAGAGAGTCTGACTAGGCGCCGGAAACTGCGATGGATAGAAATGGCGAGAGAATAGACCATAAATATGGATGGCCAATCGTTGCAATCCGGTTAGAAGGGGTTACGGGCACCTTTGCCTTGCAGGTGTTTAATCAGGAACAGGTTTAGAGTCGTACGTAGGCTTGCAACAGTTGGGGAAAAAAGCCCGAATGGACAACAGAAGTGAAAGAAACCAGAGGGGGAGGAGAGAGTGGAGTGAGAATTGGGGGTGACTTGGGTCATTGACAATTCTCCTTCGCCATCTCATGGGCCGATGATTCCTTCCACACCTCTTTGGCTCTTCATGTTGATCTCCTGCAGCTTCTCCAATTCTACGGCTTTTTCGCGTGGAGGAGGGTATGGACCAGAAAGGCGTGGTGGGTAAGGAAGAAGGATAAGCCAGACGTGTGTGTGCGGAATGGGCGACGAGTGGGACCCTCCCCCTCCCACGTCTGGTTTCCGCGGTCATGGTCTCCGACCGATTCAGGCCCGATGCTACCTTGCCCACTGCGCCCTGGACGGATATCTCATCGGACCGTAGGGCCTGCCAGGGCAGCGATGGAACCTCGTTATGCCTACCCTCCAAGCTACCTTGGTGTGTGGTAGGTAGGGTGCCTGCCACCACCCCCCCGCCAGGTGCACTACGAAACCCAGTTTCCTCGTCACAGCCGGGATCGTTATGTCTTCGGGCCAGGGCAAAGTCAGGGGGAAACGGCTCTTCGTGCGTCTTTTCCCGGGGAGGTTACCCTTTCGCTATCTGGTTCCCACTATGGAAAACGGCACGCAAAGGGTGAATGGCACGCGGTATTTTACGACGGCGGCTATCAATTTTCTCCCCCTGTCGCGCCTGGCTTGCAGCGACTGCGACGGCACAACCGTTCAAACTGCCTGGCTGTGGGTCCCTCAGTCGGATACTGCCGTGCGTCGGCACGGACGGGCGACGGTGGACGGGCAAGGGCAAAAGTAGTGGGCGCGGGGGACCTACACACATGGCGGGGGGAGATTCAGGTGGCGCTGAGTGAGCCTGCGGCTCACCTGAAATCAAGGGAGCCGTTGGGCGGCACAAACCTGACGACTGCGTCGTCGCCATTCTCTGGATCGGGACGGAAAACGGGTTGCAGAATGGGGCAGCAGAACAATTCGGTAGGGAAACAGGATCAGAAAAAGCGCCGAGGCATGAAACGAGATATTGCGTTGGAGCTTCAGAGAGATGGGCTTACGCTCTCTACGAGACGCCACAGGCGGGCCGCCTTGCGAGAGAGGTGGGCTCGTCCTCTTTTCCTCGCATCGGGTGAGGCGGGCAACTGTGGCTGCGATCGGCGATTCTCTCGGGATCATCGGCGGCCTACCTCTGTTCCCGTGCGTGCGGGCGGGGAGGTTTGCGAGGGAAAGAAATACTGGGGTTCCCGTCTCCTTGTGCAACGTCAGGGTCAAAAGAGGACGGCGACTGGGGGATCAAGAAAGCTTGGGGGTGGGGCAACTCCCCTTTGCTCTCCCTCTCCCTCCCTCTCTCGCTGGTGGAAAGTGGGTGGTGGTGAAACATGCAATATGAGGTGTCCTGCAGCGTCTCTGCATGTTCTGCGCGCGCCCAGTGGCGGGTGGGTGGCTGTATTTTTCCGCCTTTCCCAACTAATGGGTGGCTCGGGTTACTCGTAGGGTTGGTCTGCTCCATGCCAGTCAGTCAAGTGACGCAGAAGGGGCTTTTATATATATATATATATATATATATACCTTAACATATGGCCGATATCATAATGTCTTTGATTGCGGGAAGTAGCTTGCAGGTAGGAAAATTGGGAAAGTTCAGGAACGCGCGCTCGCAAGGTGCTATACGCGTAGAGAGAGTAAAGTGGAAAGAGTGTCCCACGGCTCAGAACCAGGGCACAAGATCCCTTCTCCACACAGCGACGACCAACCCACCACCACGTCATGCTCATTTTAGCTTATTTCTACATACCTATTTCTCTCACCAACCCCAGACCTTGAAAGGGCCATTCAGCAGGGGCAGACTCCACAAATAAGCCGCAACCTTCCAGAACAGTTAATCCGGTTCGCCTGGATTTTCGGGGCCGGTCAGCAGCAGGCCAAACCCGAGGGGCTAATAAGGTATCCGTACACTAGTGGCTACATGTTGAGTGACGGGCCCCACGGTTCGAGGCTCAAGCTTGGAATTATTTTCAGGTCCACGACGCCGGTAATTGGAGGGCTAACAACAGCAGACGGAGAGAAACAGATTAATGAAGACGAAGCAAGGAAAACTTGGATGGCGTGAATAAGAGGCCTCTGGGCACCAAGCGGCCCCCCGCCCCCGGGACAACGCGTAGACCTGGTCTCGTTTGCCACCGGATGACTCTGTCTATGAACCCGCGAGGAGAGCGACAGAGCATACCGATGTATCTATGTCAGACCTGCCAACACGCGCGGTTCGGGTCGGGGATTGATGATGGCGGGGGCAAAAAAAAAAAAAGAACGTGTTCACGAGCCCAGCTTGTCATGCGGTGCTTCCGGGAGGGAAAGCCAACGGGAGGGACAGCCGTAGGTTGCTCGGGATGCGGGTATCGAAGAAAAGCGAGCTCGCCGGTATTCCTAGCAGAACACAGCGCAAAATAGCAGCACTCGCTGACTGTGGGGCGGGACGGAAAAGGGCCCTGGGTTAATAATAATAATGGGCATACGGATACGGCTCGACACGTTGCTTTCCTCGCACACAAGCAACCATAGCTTTGACAAATTAACCAGGGCGGGTTGGGTTAATTTACGCGTCTCTGCGAAAAGAGAAACTGGAGATGCGCCCTCGTGTGGGGCACACTTTTGTGTGTCCTACAGTACTCTCGTACTTTTTCTTCTTCCATTTCTTCCTCTCAGCAGCCTCGAGTTCGACTGCGAATCAAATAGGACGGCATGGCAAGCCGCACCTTCGCTTTGCCTCCCATGCTATCGCTTTAATGTATGTCCTATCCTTTTATTTCTCTTTCTTTTCGGCCTCCCCCCCCCACCTCTTTCATTTTATATCGTTCGAACCTCGGTTTTCTACGAAGTACTGTTACGGCGTATGCGTCGAGAAGTGTCCGTAGTTGTAAAATGAAACACCCTGAGAATGTCTGGTACGCTAAAGCTGCCAAGCCGGACGGCGGGTGGATGAGCAAAGAGGAAAAGCACGTGTTGGGTTGAGAGACCTTGGGGGAAACGGGGAATGCAGCAAGCTTCGGCGGACAGAGAGCGACGACGGGACAGAAAGTCAATGACCTGACCTAACCTGACCTGTCTTAATATCACTGACCCTCTGCATCCTGCTTTCTGGTCGAGGATGGGCAATTCATTAATGGGTTCGTCTGTGGAGAAAAAAAAAAGCTGGAGAAAAGGGTGTGGAGGAACAGCCAGCCATTCCGCAGCCACTTGCCAGGAGGGCAATATTGCTATTGGCCGGCTTAAGGTCCCTCTTGGGCCTGCAGGGGTTCGTGGCCAGGGCAGGATGGGAGGTGCTGTACCTACCTTGGTACCTTGGTTAAGTAAGGTAGGTACTTTTCGTGAGACGTTATACGCACTTCCATCCACTTTGCCTCTGATTTTGCCTCTGAACTTCCCTGTGACTTCCCTCGACCTACTCTATTCACCACCGCTAAAGCCACCACTTCCGCTGCCACTACCACCTCTCTTTCATCGTTTTCGATTCGAGAGGATGGATGGGTTCTTTTCCCCGCCAGCCCTGTTCCCCACACCTACACTCAAATATCGGCCCCACAGCCTTGTTCGTCGGTTACATGCCTACTACTACATAGCTCCCCTTCATCTTACGGATTAGAATGGTCAGAAATGACTGCTTGCCTCAGGCACCCGCACCCCTCGCCTCAATTGCAATCGACCCTACCCTAACTTCGCGTCGGCGTCAATTTGATGAAGGAGTGCGACACCTTGGGAGCGCGAGAGGCTCGCTTGCTTCGGGTTTGCAGGCATGATGCACCTTTAATCGAACAGACGAGCCGATCGACGCCAAGATATACCACTTTTGTGACGGTTAGCGAAAGTAAAACTGTCACCATTTTTAGACCTCTTTGCCTCCCTTTCTCTTTTCCCTTGGTGCATGAGATCGGCCACGAGCAGACAGGAAAGAATGGTGTGTGGGGTTGGGGTACAAAAAAAGGAGGGGAGAAGACTGAGGGGAGAATATGGAGGGAGAGAGACAGCAGAGGTACCAGGGGGGTTACACAGAGGAGGGCGCACAGCGGAGAGGGGTTGCTCATCAAAAAAAGAGTCCCCGGCTCCAGTTTTCCCATCATCGCCTTCCTTTCTATTGCTCTCGGCGGCACGCACACGCGCCCGCCACCGCTCGACAAGCTCGCTGCTTACAGGCGGCACAGCCGGGAATGCTCTGGGGGAGCGGCGGCCGTTTCGCAGCGCATCTGGCAAATGCGTTGCACTGCTGCATGTGAGGGTGGGTGCCGGCGCGAAGGAGCCGATGGCCAGGGATCTGTTGTGGGGATGTGTGTGATGTGGAGAAACCGGGCGATCCACTCACCCACCATCCATCCCCCCTGCCCTGGCCTGATGCTGGAGAAGTGGGGGATCCTGGAATGCAAAGAGGAACCCCTACTTCGAACAAACTCACCCTGCAGCACTTAAAAACAGCACTTGCAGTGGTAAAAAAAAAATCCGACCTTGGTGGAGCCGTAACGGCCGGCTGCCGCCGATGCAGCGTGTGACCTGCGGAGCCCAGAGGAGATTCAATCCTTGGTCTGTCACAGGTTCTGTGGCTTCTCGTTGGGTCCCCGAGTTCATAGCACTCACTCTCCAACCGTCACGCCGACCTGACGCGAAACAGGCTGGACCGGCCGAGGCTATCGGTGGTAGAAAACGGTACCACGGTTTATAAGTCGCTAAACAGCGGTCTCGAAGGACCGTCCATATTAACACGAGTGGTCATGTGTATGCTAGTCGTCGGTCCAGAGCGAGCTGTCGGCGACGGCGACAGCGACAGCGCAGCACGAACTCCTCTTCATAATATTAACGTGAACCAGCCATCGCCCTGTCTGGTCGAGGGGCTCTTCTCCATATCGGAGCCCACTCGACTAGCAGCTAGGTACCTTTCTTAGTCAAAGCTGGCAAGCAAAAAGAAGAAACTCGAGGCCGGTCGACCTTCTGTAGGGTCGCTTGCCTGCTCCAGACCAGTACGCATGGTCGTTGGAGAGGGGCCTGAGGGGGAGGCTAACACGCTGATCTCCACGCCAGCGAAGGTCAATCCGCTTCGTCATCCGAGTGCTGGATTTTCCGTTGAGCGCATGCTGTGACGATCCAACACGCCTCACCTCCCTCTCTCTCTCTCTCTCTCTCGCTCGCGCGCGGGCGGGTCGGTGTTGCCTGGGGGAGATCAAAGGGACCCTAGCCGAGTTTCCTGCCGAAGTTGGAGGGGTGGCGCTGGCGGGGATTTCCTAATGCGGAAGTCCAGGTGTTGCAGGGGCTGTTCTTTTTGTGGCTCATTTTATATTATTTTTTTCTTACACGGCGAGGATCGAGGGAACAATTGGCTCAAAGGCAAGAAACTCGCTCCATCTCGCAGCAAGTTGTTGCCCAAGCGGGTTAAGTACGAAAGTTCGGCGGCAGCATATTGAGTTGCGTTCAATTGGTACCCCATCTCCAGGAGCTATTCGTGGCCGGCAGGTACGACCACGTTATGGATGGACTCTACAGATTAAAACCAGAGAGGTACGCTTGACAAGGAGCAGCTGCAATCTGTAAGCTGACTGGTCTGAACCAGTCGAGAGAGAGCTGTGTCTGTCATTCCGCACATGCCCCCTCGTGCCAGACATGTGGGCAGACAGGTACATACACTCCATCCGTAGGGACACGGACAAACCCAACAAATAAGCATCGCTGTGGCGCGGCGGTACCTGGAGTACCTCGCTGGACGACCCGAGGTACCTCATAATACCGGGCCTCCAACCCCTGTCCCTGTCATTCCATTTTCATCGTCCCCCTGTCCTCTGGCCGGGGGTGAGAGGGAGGAGGAGGGGGGGAAACAAGGACCATCGGTTGACATGCATGTCGAGGGGAAACGGGAGAGGTACCTTTGTATCTCATGCACCCCAGCCCCCGCGTGCCTTCACTCGAACGCCACCCTGCAGCAGCCAGAGAGAAAACGGAAAGTCAAGCAGAGAAGGAGCAGGCACTCTTTCTCCAACAAACCTATATGGTTAGGCTTGGAATATGGTGATCTGCACCATACACCAGACTCTTGTGCCTGACTTCTCCCTCGTGCTGCTTGATGCTGGACCGCCCGTACACGGCATTGATCATCGGCCAGGACCTCGATAACCCACATTTTGCAGGACATTCCTATTCTACATCAGTCTTACTTGCCTGGACTATACACACTCGTTTGCCTCCCCCCCTCCCCCCACATTATAGTCGCAAGCTCGTTATACGTCGTACCTGTGCCTTTTTTTCTTCGTTGCTCATCTGTTCGACACCGGCCGGCGTCTCCACTCCATCCTGCCCCATCCCATCCCATCCATTCCTTCCCCCATGTCCATGTCCATGTCCATGCCCTTTGCCCCCAATACCCCAGACCCATGTCCATCTTGCTCCGTGGACGTGCGCACCGTACCATCCACACCCCCATTGCGTTGCTCTTCACTCTTTTCAAATCCGCCGTCTCCACACACGCCGAGTACCACATCTCCAACTGCAACTTAATCTAGATATATAATCTGCATCCACTCCCTCGTCTCCTCCATCTCGGCCGAATCCATCATCGCCTTCTCGTCGCCACTCCCTCCCTCGCATACATACACGCCTTTCATCCTCAGATGCACTACTTCATATAACTATCTTTTTTCCCCAGACTCTCCACCAACAGCTTGCCAGGTCACATCACCATTGAAGTATACCACCTCGCCCGTGCCGGCTGGCGAGCTCACCACCACTTCCACTCTACCACCACCGCCACCCTCGGAACCAGTGCCACACAGGGCGCAATGGCTCCCTCCATCCCAATTCCCACCCAAGGAGGCATGTTCCATACCTGTAAGTCGAGACCATGCCTATTGCAATGTATCACCAGAAAACAATTGGCCGCTGACTCGGGCTCAGTCCAAGGTGTTACACCAAGAAAGCCCTCCATGGATTCTCAAGACAGCACAAAGTCCAGCGGCAATGGCACGGCTAAGAGAATCACAACTCCACATGCTTGTGCCGAGTGCAAGAGACGCAAGATGTGAGACTATCTCAACCCCCGTATTGATCGGGGGCGTCCTTTCTGACATACGTGTTCTACGCAGTCGATGTGACGGCCAGCAACCATGTGGTCAATGCCTCTCCAGCCGAGCACCTAAGCGATGCTTCTACGACAAACACAGGCAGCGCGTCATCCCTTCCCGAAAGACTCTCGAGGCCCTATCTCAGTCACTCGAAGAATGCCGCTCCATCCTGAAGCGCCTCTATCCCAACCAAGAAGTGCAGGCACTGCTGCCACTTTCGCGCCAAGAACTTCTCAGCCTCCTGGACCGACCCGTGATAGATACCTCCGTCGGTGGTCTACCCTCGCCTCCGCTCAACACATCTCCCGTTTCAGGCCTCGACTCCCCATTGATGCCGAAAACCGAAAACCTCATGGAACACATCCCAACCCGGGACGCTGAATGGGATGAGGAGCGAAGGGGCCGGGACCCAATCCCCGCAGAGGCCGACGACGTCAACGCCCTCTCACTGTCCGTGGACCGCCAGGCCTCTTACCTCGGTGCCTCCTCTATCAAGGCCGCCCTTATGGTCATGGTCAAGGTCCAACCCGGCTTGCGAAACTCTCTAGCACCACTCAGCAGCGTGGAGATGTCGCACAGCTACCCGGCCATCAGGCAAAAGACCACCACTCCAAAGGATCCCCAGCGCATTCCGTGGTCGTGGAAGGGCCAGACTCTGATTGACGCCTACTTCAAACGCATCCACGCCTTCATCCCAATGATCGACGAGCCCTCGTTCCGCGCCGACTACCTCGAGGGTCAGCGCTTTGATGCTCCGTGGCTTGCGATCCTCAACATGGTCTTTGCCATGGGCAGCGTCGCAGCCATGAAGTCGGACGACTACAACCACGTCAACTACTACAATCGCGCAATGGAGCACCTACCCATGGATGCTTTCGCAAGCAGCCACATTGAGACTGTCCAGGCCCTTGCCCTGATTGGAGGGTACTACCTTCACTACATCAACCGCCCCAACATGGCCAACGCCGTGCTTGGTGCCGCCATCAGAATGGCCAGCGCCCTTGGCCTCCATCGCGAGAGCCTCACTCAGGGCGGCAGTGACGCCGCCGGCGCCGAGACTCGGAGGCGCACTTGGTGGAGCCTGTTCTGCCTTGACACGTGGGCAACCACGACCATGGGACGTCCGTCCTTCGGCCGCTGGGGGCCCGCCATCAATATCCAGCCTCCCGAGTTTGGCATCAACGCCGGCCGTGACTCTACACAACACGCTGGTATCCTGCCGTTGATCGAGAACATCAAGTTCTGCAAGATCGCCACCCAGATCCAGGACATGCTTGCCATCACTCCTCTCCTCCCCACCGAGGACAGGTGCAACCTTGACGGGCAGCTTGTCAACTGGTACAACGGTCTGCCCTGGCTGCTACGCACCACCGACCCTTGCGCAGAGCCACTCTACATTGCTCGCTGCATCATGAAGTGGCGCTACCAGAACCTGCGCATGCTCTTGCACCGCCCAGTCCTACTCTCGCTTGCTAGTTCCGGGCTCAACCCGCACACGCAAGCATGTGAGACCGACCTCGCTGCTATCGAGACATGCCGCGAACTGGCTGCACAGACCATTGATGACATTGCACATGAGTGGACTCGCAACCAGATGAGCGGATGGAACGCAGTCTGGTTCCTCTACCAAGCTGCCATGGTCCCTCTCATTAGCATCTTCTGGCAATGGGGTTCCCCCCGCGTGCCGGAGTGGCTGAAGCAGATCGAGACAATTCTTGAGCTCCTCGAGACTATGGAAGAGTGGTCTCTGGCTGCACGCCGCAGTCGCGAGGTTGTCTGGCGCATGTACGAGGCCAGCCGCGCCATCCAGGCACAGAACCCCCACACAAACCCTCACCACCGCTCCGAGTCGCCCACCATCCACATCAGGGGTGACGGCATGCTCATGCCCGAGAGCGACGTGCACATGAGCCCAATTGGCCTTGAGCCAGGTGAGGGAATCGGCATGATGGGAATGCTCGACCAGCAGGGTCTCTGGGACCTTGACGGCATGTACTGGGGCGGCCAGGCCGGGGAAGAGGTCGATTTTTCCGGCCACGGCGTCGCCTTCCCAAGCCCGGGAGCCCCTGGCATGAGCCACAGCGTTCACGACGGGATGATGCACATGGATTACGGTATGAACCAGGTTGCTGCGGGAGCCACTATGGATGCATTCTCCTACGTCCAGTGAGAGCGCATTGGGAATTTCCCACCCGAGCACTGGTTATTTACGAGCACACGCTACTTTCTCGGCTATCGGAACACGTACCGATTGCATATGAGGCGGATGCAACGCAATCGACAAAGAACAAATTTCGAAGTCGATATTGCCCAGTATGGGGAGAGTGAGAGAACGTTACCCTGGAATGTGGGGTAAGGGGCCTACTTTCGAGAGGTGTGGAGTGCGGAATATGGAGAGAGATGGGAGTGTGGAGTCTGGGGGAAAACTGCCTGCCATTCGGGAGTCCGGGAGTGCGGAATGTGCCTCGCAAAGCGTGGCGCCAATACATGGATGGATATGCAAGGAACAAGTCATGCTTTCATTCCTTCTTTTTCCCTTATTCTTTTCCGCTTCTTGTTTTTACACTTTCGTTTTTGTTACTCATGTCGGAAAACTCCGCTTTTACGCGATATGATGATGGGCTAGGATATACCATGGATCTGATTTTCGGTCTAAAATTTTCGGGCAGGGTTTCAAACAAGGGAATTGGAGGGCATACTCTCTCTGATGGATGGTTTGGGGGGGCGGGCGACATGCAAGGTTTGGTTGGACATTCGACGAGGTGGGGTCGTTTGCGAATTGGGAAAACCTAGGGAAAATGGGTCAGAATATCCGAAATGAGTAATGAGTTAGTTGTACGCACGCATACTTTGGTCCAGGCACTTTGAATCCGGAATGATACCCTCGTTTGCGGCTGCTCCTTGTACAATACATACATACGTACATACACAGCGTTAACCTCTCGGGCGATTCGGCTACGCTGTCATTCAAGTCAATGAAATGATGTTGCAAGGAAGCATCTCCCTTGGGGTTACAGTCGTCGTCATTTTGCCCTTGACGTCACATCAACTCGCAAGTCAAAGCCCATTCCCCCGCTCTAGCTGGAAGCCGGGTGTTGTCAACAAGACCAACCCCTTGGCCCGGTACTTGCAACCCTCCACCCCTCACCAATGAACCCGGGAGGCTTCGGCAAGAGCTTCTGGAATGCCGGGACTGCGGAGCGGCTGGACGCGATCAAGACTTGGCCGCCTCTTTTCGCGCCAGTCACAGGCGGCCGACGCATCCGCCCCAATCTGTACCTACATATGCGTTCAGGGCGTACAAAGGACACCCCTCCCACCCTAGCCAACCATGTGTGGGAATAGATCGACATGGGGTAAGTGGGACACTGGTGCGCTTCGCAATGGGGGCGAGTTAAACACTCGCCGGGCAGTACACAGCTGGATAGGGTTCTTGACATGATGACGACGGTAGGGGAACTCCAGGGCAAACGCGCGAACAGGAACTTGCCCGCGAACGATGAGAAGAATATATATGGCGGCGCAGGTAACGTAGGTGGGACATCCATCCGTCTCTAATTTGCGCCTTTCATGCAAATTTAAATCTCTTGATGATGGCGCCCGGCTGCGCATGACCTACGCGCGGCGAAGGGAGGCGGCCCCCGGGAGAAAGGAGAGGTGTGAAGGGGTCCGAAGGGGGTGAGAGAGGGAGTCTGCCCTAGATTCCGTGAAGGGCTCGAGGGCAAACCATCGTGTCAACGCCAAGAAAGACCGACTCGAAGATGTCGAATGGCCAAGTATCACTGGATGGAAGGGTGAAGAAAAGTGTGGCGCCAACGAGTTTAGTACGTTGTGCGCCAGGTCGCCAGCCACCTCAGGTCCGCTAGCCACGGTAGAGCTTGAGTGAAGATGGGAGAGATCTGCAACGGCGGTGGACGCGCCCAAGCCGGGTCATGGCTGTCGGCCGACGAACTCTAGTTCAAGGTGCCTGGTGCCAGTGTCGGTTCGACCGGCGCTGTCTCTGATGGAGGAAGAGCCTTCGACCCGGGCGCGTTGGGCCGATCGATGGCCATGGCGCCGTCGTTTCAGGCGGTGGGCGTAGGCTGAAGCACGACGCTAGTGCAGCGCGCGTTGTTCGGTGTAACACCCTATCCATCGTTGAGGTAAGGAACGTGGCTGAAGCTCTGGGGCTAAAGAGATGGAGACAGGGCTGGGGGGTTGAAACTTGGTGAGAGAACTGTGAACACCACCCTAAAAGGACAGTGGTGAGTTGGAGACATGCGGTTAAAAAGTTCGTGTGGGGGAAGAGAGTGTGTGTGGATGCTCTTCCGTCCCCAGACGTATGCCGGGCATGTGATTGGTCGGGAAAATGCGGCATCTGGCACTGCTGGACCGTGACGCAATCTGGAACCACGGGCCGTAGCGAGTGGGCCCTCTCCACCCGAGTCCCGGTACTTTTTGACAGGGATATGTCTGCACGAAATGCGATACAAAACTGCGGACTTCTCCGCACCTTGGCAGTACACGGTACCTTTGCGCTTTGACTTCGACATTCCCTGCTAAGAGGTAGAGAAACCTTCCACAGCTTCCATGGTACGGCGTATCGAGATCTCCATGTGTGCGGGGTACAGCCCGAAAAAAGTGACCATCGCTACCCTAGCGAGGGGGAAAATAGGATGTGGACATGGGGTTGGATGAGAAAAAAAGGCGGGGGAAGGGAGAAAAAGTAGGTGAGGGTGTGACACGAAATCGAAAACTAATTCGAAGAATGGAAGGTGAGCCAAATTGGTGATGCGCTAATTAGGTACCTTGTAAGTTGACGCGGCGTCTACTTGAGATGGTTGTGATTTGACATTGATTTCGTACCACCTCGATCTGGTGATTTAGGGAGATCGAACCGAGTTTTATTGAGCCTTCGATGCCCTCAAGCGAGTTGTAGTCCGTACTCTGCATGGCGATGCTCTTCGACGCGAGTCCATCTGGCTCATGCGGGGTTGTCCCCGGGTCCGAAGGTCAGCTTTCAGTTCCACTCTGCCTCTCTCGTCCCGTCAAGGCAGGCTTCGTTTCGTTTGAGCCCGGACCCCAACGATCATCGGATCTTCAGAAGGAGGACAACCAGATGCGCGGTAGGAGAAGATGCCTTTTCGACTCCTGTCAACGTCTCACAACCTGCAGGGCCGAGTCTTCGTCACTGTTTGAGATGGCCGCATTCCGTCCTCCGAAGCTCATCGCGGCTGCTCCGGAGAGTCCCACCACTCCGAAAAGGTACCCTAGCCGGGACTGGCCAGCCACGCACTTCGGCACATGAGGGTAGGATTAACACCGGTATTAAGCTTTCCTATCCTAGTCTTTTTTGCAGACGCTCGACATGTCATACCAACGATTTCTTTTCCTCGACCCCTACCTGAGTAAAAGCTAAAATATGGCCAGCAATGCTTGAGTTCATGACCCTTGCAGCCGTCTCGTGGAAACCATGGTTATCCGGAGACTGGCCAGAGGTATATCTGATATCGTTTTGGAGATGGAAGTACAGCTATGTATCTCAAGTATCCCCGTTGTACTCGCCTTTGGTAGTGGCATCCCGGTTGCGGCGCTGCGTCGGCCTGTTGTGAGCTGTGGCTGTCGTGGTTTACCAATCTAGCTTTCTCATGGCTGCTCTCCCCCATCTGCTGATCCTTGTTGAACAGCACGATTTTGCATGATGAACCGATAATCGATCCTTCCTATCCAAACATCCAGCTCTCAAAGAACGGAATAAGCCATCTCCGGTAAGGCTTCCCTTGTCTCTCCAAACCCCCAGGCAATTGAGCTTGTTGGTTGAAATAAACGTGGAGGTGGTGCAATCATGCTTGTCTCTGATCACCATGGCGGGGATGCCTGCTATGAACCCCCGGCGAACAACCGTCCGGGGGATCAGCAAACAGCATTAAACGTTCCACACCTTTGGATTCGGGAGGGAGAGCCCAACCATACTTTGGTCACCTTGATTTGTATTACTGATTTTCAATGCTGGTTTCCTTGCGAGTGGTCAATGCTTGCCCGTCCGTGGCCTCCAACGATGATATCAGGCCCGCACGGACGCCTTCAGCTGCCAGCCTCTCAGCTGCCAACCACCGGCACCTGTGTTTCTCAGACTGTGATAGGCCAGATTTCTCGAAACAAGTTTCAGGTCCCTCATAATCGCCCGTGCACTACTTTTTGTGCAGAAATGGACGGACAGCTGCACAAGCCGCATCCAGATGGAAAGATGGGTATGCCTGCCTTGCCTGCTTGCATGCGGTGCGGCGGCGTGCCGCCCGAGAGGCTGGATAGCTGTGTGCCTACTAAGTCTGTGCACACAAACAGACGCTGGTGGTGACCAGCAATCGCCATCATGCGGTTGACATCCGGATCATGTTTTTTTTTCTTTTTCGCCAGCTTGCACACGGGCCCAAACTACCCTCCCGTGGCGGCACGCCTATCATGAAACACCAACGTCCTGCGGGTAGGTTGGCTGGAGGCTGGTTATCACCCGCATCAGAAGCATCACAAATGCTGACAGGACCTCTCCCAGAAGCAAGTGCTTCGAGGATGAGCCGATCCCACGGTATATCCAACCTCGATATACAGGGTGCCATTTTCCGGGCCTGTCGCTGAGCCAACGTCCCCAGAGATTCACGGGCCTTCGGGTTTCAGGTGAGCCCGTCTGTGTGGGGGTACTTTTGGTCCGTTTTTCATAACGGTAATGTTTTGATGAGAACTTCATCTTCGACTCTTCGTTTTGGGTCGCGGGAGGGGAGGGGAGATCGGCCGGGGAAAGGTAGCGGAAGGTTGGCGGGCGCGGGGGGTATCTGGTTAGGGGCGGGACACTGGGGACCTTCCCCCGCTTCCACCCCGGAGAACCAAGGGAGCCATATCTTGGGGGTCAAGCTGTTGCCCGAGAAACCCACCTGAGGTCCTGAGTGTTGGAGGAGGCGAGAGATCCGGGGCGTTATGCTCGAGAACGGTTGGCGATACCTTTGGTGGGCAGAAAGTCCTAATGAGGTGAAGCCAAAGGGATAGCGAGACTATATGGGACTGGCCAGTCCGGGGCTTAGCAACAGCATCAAATTGTGGTAAAGTCTTGGTATGTTGAGGCTTGGGTGCCGTTGGTGGCAGGGGAAGGAAGCTGAGGGAACTTGCATAACAGTTTGTGGGTTGCGATCTTGACGACTTTCTCAAAAGGGTATATCACTGGTATGACTGAGGCGCGGACGCGTAAGCTGGTGGGATTATGGTGCAGTTACAACCTCTTCAGTTGCCTATCTCATCGGCTGAAGTTTCAGTGTTGAGCTGGAGGCGAAGTGTATATATTGAAGCAAGGTCGTACCTTCCGCATTTGACGCCATCGCCAGGCAAGGCATATGACTAAGGCTCGCCGTGCTTTTGAATAGGTAGGCATGTAGAAACCTTCGGGCCATCGCTCAATTCTCTGCCCGTCACCTCGCCTGTGCTACTAATACCCTCGATTCACCGACGCGAAGCGATATAACCGCCATCCCCTCTACACAAGGCGGCTTGACCCGACGACCTAGATTGGCTGGCCAGGGCCTACGACGATGGAGCAGCACCTGAGATGCAACAACCTAAAGTGCAGAACCGAACTCCGCGAGCGTGCTTTGGTTACAACGTGCAGGTTTGGTTTCCGGGGCTCACCCTGTGGTTTCCGGTCACTGCTAATGTTCGCTTTGACCAAGTCACATCTACTGCCTCGAGTGTGCGAAAGTCTGCGGAATGACTAGTCGAGACCCCCAAACCTGTCGTATCTGCCCAGCGTGCCGGTCTCAACTCCCCAACCCGGATGACGTCGTCATCAGCAACTTACATCCGACGGAAGATTACAAGACGAGCGTGCTGAGCGGCCTCGGCCCTAACACTATCATGGAGTGTGCCGGGAAAGCATTGAGCTTCTGGGCATACCAAATGACCCAGGAAATGTGAGTTTATTAGCGAGAGATATCCCTGGATGGGGCAATAGGCTGACGATGTACGTCGAAGAGTGTATCAAGACTACTTGGGCAAAACATTGTCCGAGAGGTACTCCGCCGTGAGTCTCGATTTGAAGCAGGTCGTCAATGACGCAAGCTCGCACATTGCCAACCTCGAGAATAAACTCGCAGGTATCTCAAAACCAAGCCTTACCTATATAACTTAGCTGGATACGTACTAAGTAGACTACTAGGCCTGAATGTCGACATGGACGTAATGAGGCAAAAAAACGATGAGATCGGACAAGCGCTCAGGGAGAAGAACAAGAAACTGATGCAAACACAAGAACTCTACGACAAGCTCAAGCGAAAGGCAATGGTAGGGGAGATGCAACACGCTGCTTCGGACGCAGTGAACTCAAACATCGAGGCGGCGACAGGGGTGGGGACAGGGTTCTCGGACCATTTCACTCAGCCCCTATATGAACAGGCAGCGAGCCATCGACACAGCCAAACAGCAACACAGAGAACCGAGCATATGTATCCAATAGCCAATTCTATGCGAGGGGAGTCCAGGCATCTCGCTGATGGAGGCTGGTCGAAGCCTCCAGCTCCACAATGTTGGTTTTACTATCTACTGGGTCTCTCCCTGCTAACATCAAGTCAAGCAGACATCTCGATGACGCCATCGACGCATCGCCAACGAGTCGGGAACGCGGCGAGTCTCGGGCTATCCACGGTCCCCGGACTCGTGGCTGGCACACGTCTGCAAACGCCGAGTTTGGGGCGAGACGTGCGCCAGCCCGTTGGGCCATACTACGCCGGCGTTCGCACCTCGCCAACCTTCCCCGGGGTAGGCCTAAGTTCCGGCCTCAAGTCTGGGCATGGACTCGTGCATCATAGTGGAGACAGTCAGGGGCGGTTCCAGCTGGCCACCGCGAGACTGCCAGGTACCTAATCTACTCATGCTCCTTCTTCTCGGAGGCAAAACTCATGACCTCTTAGCTATGCATCGACCAACTCCAGTCCCACCATCTCGAGCGTTGATGCAGGATTTGAGTTATCGGGGTCGTGATGGGCTGGGTAGCTAATCATCAATTATCCCAGCTTGGTATTGCAACAATGTGTCTAGAGGAGTAGGCTGGGTTTTCTGATGCAGTATGTGCGATAAATTTAGTATTCCAGAGGAAGCTGCATGTGACTCGAATCGAATCAACTATCCTATGCATCATTGATTGACCTCTTTGACCAATCGAACAAGCAGTCTTTGTGGGCTCCTCGTATCGAGAGGTAGTATAAAGGGATTGTCTCCTGCGTATATGTACATAACAAAGCCGGCCCAACAAAGCTCATGTTCACCTGCATCAAAGGGGCGTGTGGTGATTATCGTATTCGTTCAAGAGACGAACTAGACTTTGTAACTCTCGGGCTTCCTCATGTATATATACCTGTTTGGTTCACATGTAGTAGTAGCAGCCTTCGCGAGGAGTTGGTAATGCTTCCGGTTCTTGTTAACCAGCCATACCCCATCACCCAACCTAGTTATTAGTCAACCTAAAGATGACAAGAGGTGAGCGTCGTGGCCACGTCCCGCGGCCGCGCCCCGACGGGATAGAAGAGAACTCCAAGGCGAGTGGCTTACCGTCCCGGCGGAGGCCTCGTCCTCACAGCAGTCTCAACCAGCGGAGACCTACTTCCCTCGAAGAAAACCACGTGGAGAAACAGCAAAACCACGCGAAATACGTCAAGCGATTATCTGTCCAGGCTATATCCGATATCAGCTTTACGCGACCCGTCCCAAGGAAGAAGCTCTTGGTTCGGCCAAACAAGGTGAAGCATCTCAGAGTCGTCGCTTCTGCACTCCTCCGGTCGTGGTTGTCGCATTCAAAAGGGGTCTACCGCCGGTCGGTCAGACCTAGGAAGAGGGCGAAGAAATCGAAGGAGGATCGGCCGGCCATATCTGCGCCGGGAGCTCTCGACTGGGTGACGCGGCCAATCCGGTCGCCCCCTATTAACCACGAGCTATGCCCTGCAAAACTAGGAGGGCTAGAAGAGGCCTTGCACTCAAACCCGTACGTCCCCGAAAGACTCACCCGGCCTCAGACGAGACTACGGGTTGTTAATGATACGGAGAACAGACGTCGTGGGACTGTGTTTTCGGATGACTTTCTGGTTGAACGCGAAACCACGGAGGGTCGCGCGGAACTCGAAGGATCGGCTCCGCTGCCCAACTCCCATCTCATGGCCGAGTTCGGATTTCGACGACAGGCCTCCAGTGGCTCCCGCTATGTCCCTCCACCGATTGCAGCGCAGCGGTGGAATGTGGCAGAGTCTATGGACCCTTCTGCGGGAGCTCCTGAGCCACACTCTACGACTCCTCGGATGCATGGTAAGATGAGAAGAGGAGCAATAGCTGGTCTCGTGGGTCCTTTTCTGGAGGACGAGGAGCCTGAAGATTCAACTCGGCCGCTAAATACTTCTTACATGAACGCTCTTCGACGACAATCCACCCAAGGCGCCCGAAATCATCTGTCCGGAGCTGATCAACAGCCAAAGTTTGATGATTTCTCAGACCTTAGGGCCGACACAGCGGCTAGAATAGATGCATCCGTAGCTCGACTCGTGACACTTTTGCCGCCCAGTCATCGTATCGCGTCAGTACAGGGAGACCCAGAGGTACCCAGTCAAGCTCACCTGGCTCAGCCTGCTTATTCGGGGCATAGCCCGCTCCTACAATATGACCTTGAGATACTAGAACGTGGTATTAGACAGTTGCTGGACGAGCGGGTAGTGGGGCTTCGCATGGGGAAAATTGTCGAGCACAACGAGCGCACGATGAGGTATACGGAGAAGAGATATCGCTTGCTGGAACGTGAGAACGAGGATCTGAGGGTACAATTGAACGTTGCGTTGCGGAGGTCGACCGGGACTGAGGGATCGCTTGTGCGGGATTTGGGAGGGCAGGGTAGGTCGCGGATAGGGGGCGATGGTGTACGATATTGAATAAGGGGTGTGGGGGGCTGATTGTTTGCGGTGAGCGTATTTCAGAGAGGGTACATGTGTTGGCTTAGAAAGGGGACCCGGAAAAAGAGAGATACATGTTGCTAGCGATATGGTTTTGGAGAGTATCGTCCTACCAGTAACTACTGCAAGCGGCCCTGGTCGGCATCGCGATCAGAGTGAAGTAAACAATGGTAAGCAGTTCTTGGAGTCGAGGTAAGACAATGAGGCGATGTTGGTGTAATGTGTAGACTTACTGGTAAGAGTAGAGTTCGCAACAGAGAGCTCCCTGAGTACCTAATGTTTAAAGATGAAGTTTTATTTTACGGCTCGTGTAGTTTCCTGACTGAATAACAATACCTCAGGGATCCACGACTCGGGTTATCCATCGGTCTAGCAGCATTAGCTTGGATATGGGTCAGGATTCGTATCCCTTTATCCTCTCCTCCTCAATGATCTCCGCGACCGTCTTTGTGCTCACGCCAAGCCCAAAATAGCTTTCTGACAGCTCGATGCACCGCAAGTTGGCGGCCAGCTTGTTCATCGTCTCCATCCACTCATCGGTTGGATCGCTATCATATACGATGCCACCCCCGGCTTGTAGATACGCAATGCCATCCTTTACGAGCATGGTGCGAATCGTGATACAGGTGTCCATAGGTCCTTCATCAAGTACGGTAACGCTCTCTCCGGCGCCTGGGGGTGCGTCGTTCATCCGAACGACGTCGAAGCCGAACCAGCCGGCCGTGCCGGCATATATGCCGCGTGTCTCTTGCTCTAGTTCCGAGATCAATTCCATAGCGCGGATCTTCGGGGCGCCAGATACGGTACCGGCGGGGAAGATGGATCTTAGGGCGTCCCATCGCGAGCATTCGGGGCGCAACACTCCGGACACTTCGGATGTCAAGTGTTGCACATGAGAGAAGCGATCGATGCTCATGAGCCGGTCTACCCTAACGGTACACGGGTGGCAGACGCGGTTGCAGTCGTTCCTCGCCAGGTCCACCAACATGATGTGCTCAGCTCGATCCTTTTCAGATTGCTGAAGTTCTGTCGCTAGCGCGTCGTCTTCGGCAGAGTTAGCCCCCCTGCGAATCGTGCCGGCAATGGCGTGATTCACGATGCGGGGCCGTGAGCGGGCCTCGGGTGCTGTGTAGCTGAATCGGGAGTCCATTGGTAGGGATGCATAGCCATCGGTCTTGACTAGACATTCCGGCGAAGCGCCCACGAGGTAGAAATCAGAGCAGGATAAGAAGAACAGATACGGCGAGGGGTTCAAAGTCCGCAGAGTTCGGTATATGTTAAAGGGGTGAAGGTCGGTTTTGCGAGAGAACCTCTGGGACGGGACAGCTTGAATGATATCTCCCTTCAAGATGTGCTCCTTAAGATTCGTCACGAATGACTCGTATCCCCGTCGACCAACATTCGAAGCATACTGTTGCCCAGAACCTGTCTGATTGGTCTTTGCAGCCAACTGGCTCGGAAGCGGAACCTCGGGTCGTTGGATGATATCAAGAGTAGATTTCAGGGTTGCGCATGCCTTGTCATATGCAGGCTGCAGGTCCTCAGAAAGAGCCTCCGGGAGCCTTATGTGGGTGACTATCGTGAGCGTTGAACAGAAGTGGTCAAGAGCGACCACGGTGTCGTAAATCATGAACAATGCCTCGGGAATGCCAAGGTTATCCTTCAGCGGCCGGGCAACTTTCGGCTCGAAATACTTGATACAGTCATACCCAAGGTATCCAACCGCTCCGCCGCTTAACGCTGGAAGTTTGAGGGACGGGATGCTCATAACCCGGTCGTCCGAAAGTTGTGCCTGTAGGGCTTTAAGAGGATCACAAGCATCGCCATATCCAGGGCCAGTTTTTATGACCTTTCTTGGATCTGGGAATACATTAGATCTACACTTTGCGTATGTGTTGGGGGGGGAAGGCGGTTCAATTTCTTAAAACTCTTACTGGCTCCAATAAAGCTGTACCGTCCAACCGTCTCGGTGCTTCCAGTGACACTCTCGAGTAGAAACGAGTACTCAGCAGTCGAACTACGAATCGTTAGCTCGCTCGTCGAAGCATAGCCCCGGGAACTGAATGGTATTCATTG
>Ga0164242_10001491_pt1 | contig 27815 bp, 29 predicted proteins | sample OricomgcompostMG_FD_108783 | JGI IMG/M metagenome (GOLD analysis project Ga0164242, IMG submission 108783) | Miracle-Growth compost microbial communities from Emeryville, California, USA - Original compost - Miracle growth compost (MG) ...
CAATGAGCGTGGCGCGACGGAGAAATCTTATACGCGAGGAAATGCCGACCGGTATTTCGTATAAGATTTCTCCTCACCCGTACACACAACCCCGATCGGTTCGTCGAAATGACATTGTTTTTTTACAATTTTAGCTATAAAATTGGATTTAAAAACAGCAAAAAGATGTGTCCACACAGTAGCCCCTTTGGGAGGGAAATAAAACCAGAGAAAGTCGCCTTATGTTTTCTCCCTAATACTTCCTCTCCTTTGGGGAGGACCGGGGAGGGGTTCAAACTCAAGCAGTTCCATCCGGTTGCCGAACGGATCAATAAACGCGAACCGTTCGCGGCCGGGAATCACCGTTTCCGGGATGATCTCTACATTTTTAGTCATCAGATAGGCCCTCGCGGCTTTTACGTCGCTCACTTCAAAAGCGCTGTGGCGGGTAGTGCGCGGCAGAGAAGGTTCCACACCAATATGCAGTTCAATTCCGGCTACGGCCAGCCAATACCCGGGCTTGCTAAAAACATCCGGGCGGTATATGAGCGGCAAGCCTATTACCTCAGTATAAAACACGCGGGCTTCTTCCAGGCGTTCGGGTGGTACGCAAATATGAATATGATCTATCCGTTTAAACGAAATCATGGGGCGGCTTATTCGTGTTCGGCAAAAGTGAGTACATAACCGTTATTATCGCTGATGGAAAACTCCGTTGCACCATAAAAGGTAGTTTCCAGCCCCTTTAATATCTTAACCTGGCTACTGACGCGATTGAAAAATTCACGGATATTTTTTAGGTCGATATACAACAGCAGCGATCCGCCATTTTGCCTGGAGATCTCGGGCAGGTCGGTGCCCAGGCTTTCAACCGTTTGGAACATGATCGTAACACCGCCGTTGCTCATCATGGCCCAAACCAGCCCGTCGCCTGTTTCGGGGACTGACATTTGTATGGTAAAACCAAGCAGCTTATAAAAGGTGATGGTTTCGTTCATATTGCTTACAAATATATTGGGCGATAGGGTTTTCATGAATTGGTTGTGAGGGAAGGGTTTTGATAGCGCATCTAAAAAAAATCTTCGAAATAAAGATAGTGGTTTTCTATTTAAAAAAACGCTGACAGCTGATAATCCCCGGCTGGGCAGCCGGCAAAATTGAATGGCGCAAGGCAGGGCAATCGCGTTTAAAAAATATAGTCGTGCCGAACATGTTTCGGCACCCCATCAAACAGATCGACCTGGCTTATTCCCTTTCACGTGGGATGTTGAAACAAGTTCGGCATGACGTTTTGTGTTTTGATGTGTTTAAATAAAATGGTTAAAAGCGATGCCGGGTGGCGCAGGGGGATAAGTGCATGCAAATCAAACATTATGCTATATTAAGGGTTAATATAAACACTCAACATATTAAACACACGATCATGAAACTGATTAAGATAATAATGGCGGTGCTGTTAATGACAGGCATATCGGTGTATGCCGGTGCATCTGTAAGGGAACCGGCTGCAGCTTCGTTTATACAGGTTAAATTACCGCCACCGCCGCCGCACCATCCTCCGCGCCCTAAGGTAGTGGTACATCGCCGTACCGTAGTAGTACATCGCAGGACAGCGCCACGCCGCAAGCCGATCCATATCAAGCTGCCGCATGTTAAGCTGCCGCCACATCCGCGCACACCGCCACCGCCACCAAAATTGTAATTAAGGCATAGCGTAAATGTAATATAGGATGGTGCAGAGGGCCTGCCCGCCATGGCTCGGCGGCTAACCATGATATCCTTTTTTAAGGACAAAATAATACGGTGCGGTCATGGCGGAGAGCCCCAAACCTTCGGTATATATTTTCTGATAACATGGCGGGCTTATCCCGCTATATCCTTGTTATATTTATGCCGGTACTCCACGGGCGAAAGGCCGGTTACTTTCCGGAATATGGTGCGGAAGGCTTTTGTATCGGTATACCCAACATCGTACATTACCTCGTTAATGTTTTTACGACTGCTTTCAAAGCTTTTTTTGGCTACTTCAATTTTTACCCGCTGGATATATTCGATTACCGTATTACTGGTGGCGTGTTTAAACCGGCGTTCCAGGCTGCGGCGGCCAAGGGCCAGCATATCCGCCAGCTGGTCTACCGTTATTTTTTCCTGGAAGTTGTTTTCAATAAATTCCTGCGCCTTTTTTACCGGTGCATCGTCATGGGCTTTCTGGCCCTGGAAAATAATGAACGGCGACTGACTGATGCGATCAATATCGATCATGAACGATTTGGAGATGAGGATAGCGATATCCCGCCCGGCAAATTTTTCAACCAGGTACACCAGCAGGTTTAAGTAGGAATAAGCGCCGCCACTGGTATAAATGCCATCGTCCTCGGTCATAATCTTATCGTCAACCAGGTTCACATCCGGAAACATCTGGCGAAACTCGTTAGCTAATGACCAGTGCGTAGCGGCCTGTTTGCCTTTGAGCAGGCCTGTAGCGGCCAGGAAAAAAGCGCCGACACAAAGGCTGGCCACCCCGGCGCCTTTTTTGCGCTGATCAATAACCCAGGGAACAAAACCCATATTCATTGCCACTGCCGACTTTATTTCGCCGTGCATGGCCGGGATAATAATGAGGTCGGTTTTAGGTACGTCGGCAATCAGCACATCCGGCTCAATAGTGAACAAGCCGTTACGCTGGATGGTTGGTTTGGCCAACCCTACCATTTGTATGTCAAACAGCGGCGGTTTACCCATGCCCTCCAGGAAAGTGTTTACCTGCGAAAGTATTTGATGCGAACCGTCAATATTGGCCATACTGGTATGGCCCAGCGGTATAAGTATGGATACGTGCTTCATTATGCTAAAGTAAAAACTATTGTCGCATTTACCGCCTGATATTGCCGTATTTACACCCTTTTTTGTTTTAACATTTGAATTAAGTTTGTATTGTTCAATTGGTTATAGCTATGCAGATATATGAATTAAAGAAAGATGTTAAGGTAATTTGCGTGGAGGCGACATCGTTTCCGGGTGGTATAAAAGATGCTTTTAGCCGGCTGTATAACCAGGTGCCCGATACCGCATCGCGGAAAATTTTTGGTATATCCAAACCACAAAATGGCTTGATAATTTATAAAGCCGCAGCCGCTGAAAATTTTGAGGGCGAGGCAACCCGGCTGGGGCTGCGCGCGTTCGTTCTCAACAAAGGTTATTATTTAGGCGAAACGTTGATGGACTGGCAAAAAAATGAAATGATGATTGGCAGCATCTTCGAACGCCTGGTGGCGGATAAACGGCTGGATGGCTCGGCCCATTGTGTGGAGTGGTATAAAAACGAGACCGAGCTATTATGCCTGGTATTAATGCGGAATGAAGAAATAAACGGAACAATAAAAGAATTAAACCTATAAATCAACAAAAATGGAATCAATCAGTGCATTGGCCCGCCCGAATGGTTCGATAGGCTTACACTTATATTCACTGCCCTGTTTTCGCTAAACCAGTTGTTTTATCTATTTTCAATTATAATAAAACCCGATCAATTATGAAACCAAAGACAGTTAAGATCACTTATTGGACGCTGCTCGGCATCTTTTGCCTGGCTATGACAGCCGACGGCATTGGCGTATCTCATCAGCTTTCCGGGCATGGGTTGAGCATGGTTATACAGCCGTTAATAGCGCTTATGGTAATGCTTATCGTCTACATCTTCTGGAAAAAATACGAACAAATAAAAACCATTTCGTAATCAGTTATTAAAAATTAAGATCATGAAAAAAATCAATATTATTTATTGGATCTCTACCGGGCTGTTATGCTTGGTTATGGGTGGCGGCGGTATACAGGACATTATGAATACGCCCGAAGTAAAAGCGCTCCTGGTAACCCAGTTGCATTACCCGGAGTATTTCGGCCCATTTATTGGTACGCTTAAAGTTTTAGGTACAATAGCTATCTTAATTCCCGGCTTTCCTAAAATTAAGGAGTGGGCCTACGCCGGGTTTACCTTCGACCTGATCGGCGCCACCTTTTCGGCCCTCGCCATAGGTTCCCCTTTAATGAATGTAGCGCCCATGCTGATATTCTTTGCTTTGCTGATCCTTTCCTATGTTTATCATCATAAAAGGTTGCAGGCCAAACAGGTATCAGCGCAAAACTAAAACCTGAAGTATATGCATATATTAATCATTATACTGGAAATTATCGGCGTACTGCTGGTATGCCTGTTTATTGCCGCCGCTTTTTCAAGCGAGGGTTATGTGATTGAAAGCGAACAGGTTATTAATAAACCACAGGCGGAAGTGTTTAGCTATATCAGACACCTCAAAAATCAGGAAAATTATAACAAGTGGGTGCTCATGGATCCGAACGTGCGCAAAAAATTTACCGGGACCGATGGAACTGTCGGCTTCCATTATGCCTGGGACAGCGATAATAACCAGGTGGGCCAGGGCGAGCAGACGATTACGGCGCTGACGGATAAAAGAGTTGATTACGCGCTGCTTTTTATAAAACCATTCAGCGGTAAGGCGGAATCGTACCTGGATACGGAGAGCCTGCCCGGCGGACAAACCAATGTGATATGGGTATTCCGGGGTAAAAGGACGTTTATGATGAAGGTGATGCACCTGGCTTTTAACCTGAAGAAGACGCTAAAAAAAGATCTGCAAACCAGTTTGAATAATTTAAAACGGATTTTGGAACAAACTTGATAAGTAATGACGGTTGAAGTTTTTAAAACAAATGTACAAAGCAGGACTGCCGCCGAACAACTCGCAGCCCGCCTGCAGCGGCTTTTTCCCGATAGCCGGATCAACTTCGATCTGGACGATTGCGACAAAGTGCTGCGGATAGAGGGCATTAACATTTGTTGCGAAAAAACAATCTCACTGCTTAAAGCAGATGGGTATGATTGCGGGGTGTTGGTATAGGGCTTTTTTAACAATGTCATTTCGTACAGAGAGATAAATCTTCACGCAGCAAGTATGTCGCATAATATTCTCCACTTTCCCTCATTGTCATTTCGAACGTAGAGATAAATCTTCACACGGCAAGTATGTCGCATAAGATTTCTCTCTACGTTCGAAATGACATTATTTATAAATACCATGTGGAATTACAACTTTTATATTTACATAACTACTAACCCCGAGAAAACGGTTTTATATGTAGGAGTTACGAATGATCTTGACAGAAGATTGTATGAGCATCGTGAAAATAAAGGGGATATAAACACTTTTGCCGGAAGGTATTATTGCTATAACCTTGTTTATTATGAGCACTTCATTCATATTGAACATGCTATAGCCCGTGAAAAGGAAATCAAAAAATGGAGCAGGAGCAAGAAAATACGACTAATTGAATCAACTAATTTAGAGTGGCGGTTTTTAAATGATGAATAATATTTCAAATAAAGATTTATACTCACCCTTTGTTCATTTCGTACAGAGAGATAAATCTTCACACGGTAAGTATGTCGCATAAGACTTCTCCACTTTCCCTCATTGTCATTTCGAACGTAGAGAGAAATCTTCAACACACGGCAAGTATGTCGCATAAGATTTCTCCACTTTCCCTCATTGTCATTTCGAACGTAGAGAGAAATCTTCAACACACGGCAAGTATGTCGCATAAGACTTCTCCAGTCGAAATGACATAATGCTTGTAATATATTATTTTACAGCGTATTCCCGTTCTTCACCGGTTTAAGCCGGTATAAGAACACGCAGGCGGCAACGGTGCAGCAGCAAATGACCACCAGGTCAAAGCAGGAGGTCCAGCTGATGGTGCGCCCACCAAAACCATGAATAATGACGGCGAAGAGTACCAGCAGTAGTATTTCCAGTATAATAAGCGCCAGCCATTTTTGTAGTTTAACAGGTATACGGGTTTTAACTATCGCATCAAGCGACAGCATGAACACAAACCATATCGGCATGGAGAAAAGAACGCTCTCCAGTAACAATTCAATATAGCCGGTGATGGGGAAATAAGCGCCCCGGCCGCTGGTAGCCAGGTAATACAATAAATACACATGCGGAATAACTAACGATGAGGTTAGCCATACTTTTAATGAGTATTGTAAGGAATTGTACATAAACGGAAATTGCGATCCAGCGGTGTTATACAAATATAGAAAGCAGCGTTAAACGATTTAATTTTTTTAACAAAAATATTCCTGTTGGCTATACCGCGTTAACCGGACTGCCGGCCCAATTGGTGCCGGGAGCCAGGCGTTCCCCCTCTGTCACCAGCGATAAGGCTTCGATATTATTGTTGTTACTTACCTCGCTATCATACAATATTCCAGGAAAAAAGGAACCGCCAGCGCCTCGTAAGTAGTGGTAATGGCTGCCGCTGCGCCAAGCCATCGTGGTCCACATGGGGTTTTATTCGGGCTTCGGATAATTGCGGGGGATGTCTTTGTATTATTTGTTAACGTTTAACCGGCTAAAAATTTTAATTGCCTGAACCGGGATTTGCCGATCAACGATTATCAGGGTTTTAAACAGGAAGCTTTAAAAAACCCTCAAATCAACATCAGGGCAATCCCAAAACGCTACTAATCCTGGTTCAGACAAAAATCCTGGTTCAAATTACATAGCTACGTTCTGGCCCCTGCGTGGGTCCTCGGGGAGTATTTCCATATCCGAGCAGCCTATATAGTCGGCATACCACTGTATGGCATCTATTACATCAAGGGCATCATCGGGGGTTACATTAATGGTTTCAAAGGCATAGAGCTTATTATGGGCATAAGCGTATAGTTGTATCTCGTGGCTGTCGGGATTAAATTTCTCCTCGTCCATACAAAATACATTCACCTTTAACCCTGTATCGCGCGAGTGGATCACATCCCGGCACGGGTGCTTAGGGTCAGTGGCTAATAAATATACATTATGGTCCATAATAATTGGTTTAACAATACATACGCCGGTTGGTTTAAATTATCTCAGGTTTATTTATCAGTGTGTTTTGAAGGGGTTAACATTGATGAGCGCTTAAAGGCGAGAAGAAATATCTTTGTCATCCTATATTTAAAATCCCGGCGGAAGTTTGAAGGTAAATGACAGCATTGTAATATCTTTTTGTATAAGGGTGATAAGTTTAGTAAAAAGAAATGCAGTCATAGATAGCGGAGCGAAGAACGCTCTCTTGAACGAAGTAAAAAAATCCGGCTCAATGATATACAATTTGCCCGCACTTGTCAAATTTTTCGCTCCGCTCAGCGTAACAGATTGGTTATTTCCGGTTACAGGCAACTACACCTTGCGGTAAATATCCAGCAGGTTTCGCCCCATTTCCTTATAATCCAGGCCATAGCCCACCACAAAATCATTTTCTATCTGGAAACCCACGTACTCCAGTTCTTCAACAGAAATTTCAATGGAAAGGGGTTTTAACAGCAGGGAACATACCCTGATGGAGGCAGGGCGGCGTACGTATAATTTATCAACCAGGTAGCTAAGGGTGTTGCCGGTATCTACAATGTCCTCCACAATAATAACATGTCGGTCTTTAATATCAACAATCAGGTCAATATCCTCGCGTATTTTGCCGCTGGTGGCGGTACCGCCGTAATAGGAGGCCAACTTGGTAAAAGTAACCTCGCAGGGAATGGTAACATGTTTAATCAGGTCGGCAATGAAAAGGAAGCTGCCATTAAGTACCCCAATAAACACCGGGGTAAGGCCGTCATAATCGTTATTCAGGTGGGCCGCTATTTCGGCAATACGTTTTTGGATGATGTTTTGGTCTATCAGCTTTTCAAATTCCAGATCGGCTACCTTCGTTTTCATGTGTCTAATTTAGTTATTAATCGTATAAACAGATAAAATATTATCATGCAGATAACATTATATTTACGGCCTGATGATAGATTACCAGGTATATACCCTGCCCAACGGCATTCGTCTTTTGTTTAAGTATTCAACGTCGGCTATTACACATTGTTGTTTTATGGTGAACGCCGGCGCGCGCGATGAAGCGGAGGGAAAAGAAGGGTTGGCGCATTTTATTGAGCACATGCTTTTTAAGGAAACCACCCGGCGAAGCACCACCCAGATCCTGAACCGCCTGGAAGTAGTAGGGGCCGATTTAAATGCCTATACTACCAAGGAGTACACCTGCCTGCATGCTTCCTTATTAAAACAGCACCTGGAGCGGGCCATCGATCTGTTTGAAGATCTTGTTTTTCACTCCACTTTCCCGGCAGATGAATTGCAGAAAGAGCGGGGAGTGATACTGGACGAAATAGCATCATACCTTGACCAGCCCGAAGAGGCCATCCAGGATGATTTTGAAGGCTTGCTTTTCAGCGGACATCCCATCGGCAATAATATATTGGGTACGCCCCAATCGGTTAACGCGCTGGGTAAACCCGATATTGATCATTTTATCAGCAGTAATTACAATACTTCCGAAATGGTGTTCGGTGTTTTTGGCGATTATGATTTTAACAAACTTATTCGTTTATTCAGTAAGTATTTTGAGGGGGTTAAGCTAAATACCAGCCTGAAAACCCGCATAAAACCCAATATTGTTCAAGCTACAGGCTTAACGGTCAAAAAAACTATTTCGCAAACGCATTGTGTAATTGGCGGCCAGGCCTACCACTCGGGCCACCCCGATAAATACGGCTTGCTGCTGCTGAATAATTTGCTGGGAGGCATGGGCATGAGCAGCCGTTTAAACCTGGAGATCAGGGAAAAACATGGCATCGCCTATACCATTGAATCCAATTATACCTCGTTAACGGATACCGGGATATTCAGCATTTATTTTGGCACGGATGCTGAAAAGGCCGAAAAGGCCCTGCGCCTTACCCATAAGGAGTTAAAGAAGCTGCGCGATAATAAGTTGGGGAGCGTTCAGCTGCAGCAGGCCAAAGAAAAATTTATAGGCCAGATAGCGCTGGCCGAGGAAAACCGCATGAGCCTTATTCTGTCCATGGCCAAAAGCCTGATCGATTTTAACCGGATCGACTCGCTGGAGGAAATCTTCGAAAAAATAAACCGGGTGACCGCCGAAGAATTATTGCACATCAGCAATGAGATCTTTGATCCCGGCGTGCTATCCACCCTGCTTTTTGAACCTCAGGAATAATAAGGGAAATTATTCGTCACCCGTAGTATCGTAACTATTCGGCGAATCGTTAAGGCTGGTAAACCTAAAGGTCAGGGCGGCCTGTACACTCTCAAAATCGGCCTCGGTGCCGGTGGATGCCACTGTTTGCGAGCAGCGTATTAAATAGTACCCTTCCCTGCTGGCTATTATTGAAAACTCGCCCTTATCATTAGTTGTTAGTTTTTGGGGATAGATTTTGCCGCTGCTTGTTTTTACAAACACATCAACCGGGATAGCCGGGGCGGGTTTGTCTTTTATGTAAAGCACGGCGCTAATGTCGCCGCCGTAATTCATTTTGTACGGGTTGCCTTTCAGCACTATTTCATAATCATCGCCCAGTTGTTTGTCAAAATCGCCGCCGCTGGGTTTATCTACTTTAACCAGGGTTTTCATATAGCTGATCTTTTTTTCGGTAAAGCGCGATTGGTTGCTGTTATTTACCGTTTCGGCCAACTTGGTCATGCCTTCTTCATTTAAAATTTTGACATAGTCATCACGGTCATAAGCGGTTGGCGGAAAGTTACGCACCATATCAACCATGCTTAGGCCCTGGTTAGTTAAAGGATAACTTAAAACGGGGGCGGCGCTGTCTTTAACTGCCGTAAGCAGGTCAATTTTCTTGTTGCCGTCAAACAGCATAAATTTGGTGGTAACGGCGGCATCGTATTTATATTCACCATCGTTTTTAAACTCATCGCCATATAATAAACGCACGTTTAGCTTATCGCCTTTATGTAGCTGAAACTTATCGGCCATTAAGTAACTATCCTGCGCGCTGGCTGATAATGCTACGGCCAGGAATAATGAAAGTAAGGGGAAGAAAAGATGTTTTTTCATAAGTGTCCTCCAAATGTACGTAATGATGGGAATGTTCAAACATACAAAGTTTTAAAAAATCATTAGCTTCGCTTAATGATTTTTGACAGAAAAAATCTTGACGCTAACGCCCTGTTGTCTTTTTACAAGGCGCTTTTATGGCCTCGTACTATCGAAGAAAAAATGCTGATCCTGCTTCGGCAGGGCCGCATAGGCAAATGGTTCTCGGGCATTGGGCAGGAAGCCATAGCGGTGGGCGCAACCCTGGCCATGCAAAATGACGAATACATTTTACCCATGCACCGCAACCTGGGGGTTTTTACTACCCGCAATATCCCTTTCGCTAAATTAATGGCGCAGTGGCTGGGTAAGCCATCGGGTTTTACCAAAGGGCGCGACCGCTCCTTTCACTTTGGTTCGCAGCAGCATAAAATTATAGGCATGATATCGCACCTGGGCCCGCAAATGGCCCTGGCGGATGGAATAGCGCTGGCCGATGTACTGGCCGGCCGTAAAAAAGCCACCCTGGTATTTACCGGCGAGGGCGCAACCAGCGAGGGCGATTTTCATGAAGCGGTAAATATTGCCGCGGTATGGGATTTGCCGGTTATATTTTTAATTGAAAACAACGGCTACGCGCTGTCTACCCCGGTGAGCGAGCAGTTTAAGTGTGCCAGCCTGGCGGGCAAGGCTGCCGGGTATGGCATTGAGGGCCGCACGGTTGATGGCAACAATATCCTGGAAGTTTACCATACGGTTAGTGAGCTGGCGGCCAGCATCCGCGAAAAGCCACGGCCTGTTTTGCTGGAGTGTCTCACCTTTAGGGTAAGGGGGCACGAGGAAGCATCGGGCACCAGGTATGTATCGCCCGGACTGATTGATAAATGGGTAGAAAAAGATCCGTTGAAAAACTACGAAAACTACCTGTTAAAAGAGCAAATACTAAGGCCGGAATGGATTCCCTATTTAAAAAATGAACTGGCCCCGGTTATTGATAAGGAAGTGGAATCGGTGTTTCGCGAACGGGATATTATACCCTTTGCCGAAAGAGAGCTGGCCGATATATATAAACACTATAAGGCAAAACCCATAGCGCAGCCGGATAAGGTAAGCGAGATGCGTTATATAGACGCCATAAGCAATGCGCTGAGCCTGAGCATGCAGCAGCATCCTAACCTGGTATTAATGGGGCAGGATATTGCCGGGTACGGCGGTGTTTTTAAGATAACAGAAGGCTTTGTTGAAAAATTTGGGAAGGACAGGGTACGCAATACCCCGCTTTGCGAATCGGGGATAGTAGGTGCGGCTATGGGGCTGGCGCTCAACGGCTATAAAGCCGTTGTGGAAATGCAGTTTGCCGACTTTGTAAGCTCAGGCTTTAACCAGGTAGTGAACAACCTGGCCAAAACGCATTACCGCTGGGGCCAGCATGTGGACGTAGTGATCCGGATGCCTGCGGGGGCCGGTACCGGCGCGGGGCCATTTCACTCGCAAAGTAACGAGGCCTGGTTTACCAAAACACCCGGACTAAAGGTGGTTTACCCCGCCTTCCCGGATGATGCCAAAGGTTTGCTGATGGCCGCCATTGACGACCCCAACCCGGTGATGTATTTTGAGCACAAATATTTATACCGCACCATTAGCGGCAGCGTGCCGGAGGGCGACTATTTGATAGAGATAGGCAAGGCAAAAGTGGTTAAGGCTGGCAACCGGGCCAGTATAATTACCTACGGATTAGGCGTGCACTGGGCGCTGGAATACGCGCGGCAGCACCCCAATCTATCTGTCGAAGTTATTGACCTGCGCAGCCTGCAGCCCTGGGATAAGGCAACTGTTGAAAGCAGCGTTAAAAAAACCGGCCGCGCGTTAGTTTTACACGAGGATACTTTAACCTGTGGCTTTGGTGCCGAAATTGCCGCCCATTTGGCCGAACATTGCTTCGCCAGCCTGGACGCGCCGGTAATGCGCTGTGCCAGCCTGGATACTCCTGTGCCCATGAACCAAACGCTGGAGGCCGATTTCCTGGCAAAAAGCCGCCTGGCGGAAACTATGGCAAAATTGTTGAGTTATTAAATTTACCCCATATTGCTATCTTGTGCCTGTTGCTCACCCCGACGGCGCTGGGTAGTGGGGCAAAGTCAGCAATTAAGCTAAAAACCCACCTAACCCACCAATCTCAATCCGATTTTAAAAAAATCCACCGGAAATGCTATATAAACGCTATCTTTGCACCCCGACGCTGGGGTCGGGTTTTTTCGCTTTCAGCGCATAGGATTTGGTTCGGGCCGAGGGTTCATAAAAGATGAACTATACGCTACGAACTGCTAAACTAAAGTATCTATGCCCAAAGATAATTCCATTAAATCAGTATTGATCATCGGTTCAGGCCCAATTATTATTGGCCAGGCTTGCGAGTTTGATTACGCCGGTTCACAAGCCGCGCTATCATTAAAGGATGAAGGTATTTCGGTATCTATCATCAACAGTAACCCGGCAACAATTATGACTGATAAGGTTATTGCCGATCATGTTTACCTGTTACCGTTAACATGCGATAGCCTTGAAAAGATATTACAGGAGCAGCAAATTGATGCCGTATTGCCTACTATGGGCGGCCAAACCGCGCTTAACCTTTGCATTGAAGCATCGGAACGTGGCATTTGGGAAAAATACGGTGTTAAAGTAGTTGGTGTTGATGTAGCCGCTATCGAAAAAACGGAAAACCGCGAAGCTTTCCGCCAGTTAATGGTAGATATTGGCGTAGGAGTAGCCAGATCAAAAATAGCCAACTCTTTCCTGGAAGGTAAAGAGGCCGCGCAGGAAATTGGTTTCCCGCTGGTAATACGCCCAAGCTATACCCTGGGTGGCAAGGGCGCGGGCTTTGTGCATAAAAAGGAAGATTTTGAAGCGGCCCTGAGCCGTGGCCTGCAGGCATCGCCAACGCATGAGGTTTTGGTTGAGCAGGCGGTTTTAGGCTGGAAAGAATACGAGCTGGAACTGCTGAGGGATAATAATGATAACGTGATCATTATTTGCTCTATCGAAAACTTTGACCCGATGGGCATCCATACCGGCGACTCGATCACCGTTGCCCCTGCCATGACCCTGAGCGACCGCTGTTACCAGGAAATGCGTAACCAGGCCATCAAGATGATGCGCGCCATCGGCAATTTCGCGGGCGGTTGTAACGTACAGTTCTCGGTAAACCCTGCCGACGAAAGCATCATCGCTATTGAAATTAACCCACGGGTTTCGCGCTCGTCGGCCCTGGCTTCAAAAGCAACCGGTTACCCTATCGCTAAAATAGCGGCCAAACTGGCTATCGGCTATAATCTGGACGAAATTGAAAATCAGATCACCAAAACCACTTCGGCTTATTTTGAGCCTACGCTGGATTACGTGATCGTAAAAATACCACGCTGGAACTTTGATAAGTTTAAAGGCGCCAACCGCGAACTGGGTTTGCAAATGAAATCGGTGGGCGAGGTTATGGGCATTGGCCGCAGCTTTATCGAAGCTTTACAGAAAGCCTGTCAGAGCCTGGAGATCGGTCGCGCCGGTTTAGGCGCCGATGGCCGCCAAAGCCGCAACCTGGACGATATTATGCACAGCCTGGAGCATCCAAGCTGGGACAGGCTGTTCCATATTTATGATGCCATGAGTTTAGGCGTGCCGATGGAATCCATCCGTAAGGTAACCAAGATCGACCGCTGGTTCCTGAACCAGATACAGGACGTGGTGAATATGGAAACCGAACTGCGCCGCTACTCGCTGAATAACATCCCTAAAGAATTTTTATTTACCCTTAAGCAAAAGGGGTTTTCGGATACACAAATTGCTTACATATTAGGCAACGTAACCGAGGAAGATGTTTACCAGCGCCGCAAGGCCCTGGGCATGCACCGGGTTTATAAAATGGTGGACACCTGCGCCGCGGAGTTCCAGGCCAAAACACCTTACTTCTACTCAACTTACGAAGGCGAGAACGAATCGATCGTATCTGACAAAAAGAAGATCATCGTATTGGGCTCGGGCCCTAACCGCATAGGCCAGGGTATTGAGTTTGATTACAGTTGCGTGCACGGTTTATTAGCCGCTAAGGAAAGCGGTTACGAAGCTATTATGGTTAACTGTAACCCCGAAACCGTATCTACCGATTTTAACATGGCCGATAAGCTGTACTTTGAGCCCGTTTTCTGGGAGCACGTACGCGAGATCATCGAGCTGGAAAAACCCGAAGGCGTAATTGTACAGCTGGGTGGCCAAACGGCCCTGAAAATGGCTGAAAAACTGCATGAGCATGGCATCAAGATCATCGGTACCTCTTTTGATAATATGGATATTGCCGAAGATCGCGGCCGTTTTTCGGACCTGCTGAAAGATTTGGATATCCCTTACCCTAAATATGGCGTGGCCGAAAGCGCTGAAGAAGCACTGGAAGTTGCGCACGAGGTAGGCTACCCGGTACTGGTTCGCCCCAGCTACGTGTTAGGCGGCCAGGGCATGAGCATTGTAATTAACGACGAGGACCTGGAAAAAGCGGTAGTTAACCTGCTGAAAAACCTACCGGGCAATCGTGTACTGATCGATCACTTCCTTGACCGCGCATCGGAAGCCGAGTCAGATTCTATCAACGATGGCGAGGATGTGCATATCATTGGTTTAATGGAACATATTGAGCCTGCGGGTATCCATTCCGGCGACTCGTACGCGGTACTGCCACCATTTGATCTGTCTGCTACGGTGATCCAGCAAATGGAAGAGCATACCAGGAAAATTGCCAAGGCGCTTAACGTGCGTGGTTTACTGAATATCCAGTTTGCTATTAAAAACGATAAGGTGTATGTGATTGAGGCTAACCCCCGGGCATCACGTACTGTACCTTTCATTGCCAAGGCGTATGATGTGGCTTACATCAACATCGCCGCCAAGATAATGCTGGGCACACATAAATTAAAAGACTTTAAAATTGAGCGTAAGCTGAAAGGTTATGCCATTAAGGAACCGGTATTCTCCTTCGATAAATTCCCCGAAGTAAACAAGGAACTGGGCCCCGAAATGAAGTCGACCGGTGAAGCAATCCGCTTTATCCCTGACTTGGAGGATCCTTATTTCAGGCATTTATACAAGGAGAAATCCATGTACCTGTCTAAATAAGGTAAAAGGTTTAAAGGATAAAGGCGAAAGGTATTTGAATATCTTTCGCCTTTTTTGTTGGCCGCAACTTGCCCGCCGTCATCGCGAGGAGCGGAGCGATGTGGCGATCCCCGGCTTACAGAGTGGCTCTGCAAGTCGAGGATTGCCACGCTACACTCAATGACGTTTTTTTAGATTTTATTTGTATAATAAGTGGCCATCATATTAATATAATCCTAATTTTTTTAGCATTTTCATTGCCGATTTAAATAAATAATTGCAAATTTGATCATCTGCAATATTTGCACATCCGCATATCTGCACATTCTTCAACAATGGCTAAAACAAAAACAACTTACTTTTGCCAAAGCTGCGGCTTTGAAGCGCCTAAATGGCTGGGCAAATGCCCCTCGTGCAGTCAGTGGAATACCTTTGTTGAGGAGATTATAGAAAAACCGAACAGTTCAATCCCCGATTGGAAAGCTACCTCCTCCACATCGATGCAGCGGGCCAATAAAGCGGTGCCCCTTAATCAGATCGTATTTGATGAGGAACACCGCATCCTGACACCTGATAAAGAATTTAACCGTGTTTTAGGCGGCGGCATAGTAGCCGGATCGCTGGTGCTGATAGGCGGCGAGCCGGGCATAGGTAAATCAACCCTGATGCTGCAGCTGTCCCTGAATATGCCGGGGATTAAAGTGCTTTACGTATCGGGCGAAGAAAGCGACCGGCAGATAAAAATGCGGGCGGAAAGATTAGCCCCCCAGCCCCCTGAAGGGGGAGTAGTTGGTAGTGAGCAGTGGGCAGTTGAGGCTAACTCCGAAATAGAACATCCGAATTCCAAATTCCTTACTCCCCCTTCAGGGGGCCGGGGGGCTGGCGCTTACATCCTTACCGAAACTTCAACACAGAACATATTTAAGCAGATAGAGCAATTACAGCCCGAGCTGGTGGTGATTGATTCCATCCAGACGCTTTACTCGGCTCATATTGAATCTACACCGGGCAGCGTATCGCAGGTACGGGAATGTACTGCTGAATTGCTGCGTTTTGCCAAGGAAAGCGGCACGCCGGTATTCCTGATCGGCCATATCACCAAGGATGGTATGATAGCCGGCCCCAAGATACTGGAGCACATGGTGGATACCGTATTGCAGTTTGAAGGCGACCGGCATCATGTTTACCGCATATTGCGCGCTGTTAAAAATCGTTTTGGCCCGGCATCCGAACTGGGAATCTATGAAATGCTGGGAGCGGGATTGCGCGAAGTGTCCAACCCATCCGAAATATTATTATCGCAGCGCGATGAACCTTTAAGCGGCATCACCATATCGGCCACGCTGGAAGGTATGCGGCCCATGATGATAGAGACGCAGGCGCTGGTGAGTACATCGGCTTATGGCACGCCTCAGCGCTCGGCTACGGGCTTTGATACCCGCCGTATGAATATGCTGCTGGCGGTGCTGGAAAAGCGCTGTGGCTTTAAGTTAGGCGCCAAGGATGTATTCTTAAACATTACAGGGGGCATCCGGGTAGAGGACCCGGCCATTGACCTTGGACTGGCGGCGGCCATTATCTCATCGCACGAGGATATGCCCATTCCGTTTAAAACCTGTTTTGCCGGTGAGTTAGGCCTGTCGGGCGAAGTACGCGCGGTTAACCGGGTGGAGCAACGCATAGCAGAGGCGCAAAAGCTGGGGTTTGAGCAGATATTTATTTCTAAATACAACCTGCCCTCGGGTGGGAATGATAAAAAGAAGATCGATTTCTCCCGTTATGAAATAGCTGTAAAAACGGTGGGGAGTATTGAGGAGGTTTTTTCGCTGCTTTTCGGGTAATTTAATGAGAGATTAGTTGAACCGGTGATACAGATTGGTGGATAAGAGATAGCTTCTTATTACAATTTAAACCTAATCTCTAATCACCAATTCAACTAATCTCTAAATATTAAGGCGTTGTTGTTACCACCAGTTTACGGATCACGTTGTTATTATAATCGGCTACATAGATATTGCCTTGCGAGTCGGCAGCTAAACCCTGCGGACTGTTGAAATCGGCTCCCGCGCCGTTTCCGTTACTGTAATTGGCGTTATTCGCACTGCCGGCTATTGAATATAAAACATGGCCGGTTATTTCAAGGATACGGCCGGTTTGATCGGAAATAAACAAATTGCCATTTTTATCAACGGCGATAGACTGAGGCTGGTTAAGCAGCTCGGGGGTAGCTGTAGGGTTGCCTACAACAGAGCTTACCGTACCGTCGGATGTAATTTTGCGGATGGCGCTGTTACCCAGATCGGCCACATACAAGTTACCCGAACCGTCAATTGCCACACCTGTAGGGTTGTTAAACTCGGCTAATGTATTTATGGCATTGATATATCCCGGGGTTGTAACGCCGGAGAAGGTGGAAGTTACCCCGACGGCCGTAATTTTACGGATCAGGTTATTTCCTTTATCGGCCACAAAAACATTCCCTTGCGCGTCAACCGCTAAGCCGGACGGGTTATAAAATTTAACTGACGCTCCGCTTCCATCGGCATATCCCACGCCGTTACCGCCGGCTAATGTGGTTACTACACCCGCCGGTGTTATTTTGCGGATAGCGTTGTTTCCAAAATCGGCTACGTAAACGTTTCCTTGCGCGTCAACCGCTATGCCTTGCGGGCTGTAAAATTGCGCGTCGGCCCCGGTGGCATTGGTATATCCGGCAATGCCGCTGCCGGCAAAGGTACTTACCACTCCGCCCGATATTTTGCGGATGACGTTGTTAAACGCGTCTGCTATGTATAAATTATCCTGCGCGTCAATAGCTATGGCCTGGGGGTTGCTAAACTGTGCCGTGGTTAACGGGCCGTTAACCAAACCTGCTGTATGGTTACCCGCATAGGTAGTTACAGCGGCATAGGTGCTTGACGTGGCGGTAGGCGTCTTGAAATCCACCACATCACCATAAGTAACGGCATCCTGGATATTTATGCAGTAAGCGCGCAAGTGATAGGTAGTATTTGCAGTTAAACCGGTTACAGCGGCTTTAAACTGTACTGTATTAGCCACGGTGTATGATGCCTTTGAATCGCTTGTGGTAGGGGTTGCATTACCCGAGCTCCAGCAAACACCGTACTCTTTAATTGTATTGGTTACAAAGTTGGTAAGGTAGCCGCCACTTGTAGCAGTAGCAGTAGTCAAATCAGAAATAACCGGATCAGTTATAACTATAGGTATGATAACAGGGTCCTCCGTTTTTTTATTACAACCCGAACCTGCTATAACAGCCGGTATCAATAAAATCAGTAATAATCTGTAACTGCGTAATAATCTCTTCATAAGGCAGCAAAGGTCAAAATAAAAAAACAAAATTACTACCAAAAAATACAGCGGCAGACACTTTTAACACATTTTAACAATACCCAATTCAATATTGATCATCTGAAAACTTTTATAAGGGCAGTTTGTACTAAATAGTACTGCAATTTTATAAGGAAATGAAAATATTTGTATTCATCGTCGCCTTGTTTATGGCCGGAACGGTTAAATGCCAGCCGTTACCCCGCAATATGGTGTTTGGCAAAAAACCCAGTACGGTGGGTTTAATAATGGCGCCCAAGCTGGAAGCCTTTATGGGCAAACGCGCACGTATTAATGTTAGTATATCGGGCCGGGTGACATTAGTTACCAAAAGCAAAGGCGGCTGGTTTGATATTGACGCGGGTAAGGGTAAAGTGATTACCGCTCATTTTAAAAATTATAACATAAAAATACCGGCCAGCTTAAAAAATCATTACATAGTGGCAGAGGGCGTAGCCGCGAAGCAATTTATAGCATCGGACAGTCAGCATTTCGCAGGCGGAAAAGATAAGCACGGGCACCAGGCCAAACCAGTAAAAAAACAGATTATCACTTTTGAAGTGAAGGGTTTGCGGGTGGATAAGTAGGGGTTGCCCGATCAATAATAAAAAAAGGCGGAAGATTTTTAAAACCTTCCGCCTTTAAGCTTTTGCCTCCTGTTTATAATTTAATTTCCTCGTCTTTTGAAGAAAAGAAATGGAATTCAGTGATCTGGTAAGCCGGGTTCGATTTTACTTTTATCCACTGGCTGTATTTAAAATACCATTTCATCTGGCGGCTGATAAGTCCCTTTTTAATGTAGGCCTCAATATAAGGATGAACGCAAAGGGTAATATTTTTCTCGTTCTGCTCAACCAGTATGTAATTAAAATTATTCTCAATATCATCCAGCAGCAGTATTGTTGGCCTTATAGCGCCTGTACCATGGCAGGTTGGGCAAACCTCGTTGGTTACGATATTCATTTCGGGGCGCACGCGCTGACGGGTAATTTGCACCAGGCCAAATTTGCTTGGCGGCAAAATGGTATGCTTGGCCCTGTCGTGCAGCATTTCGGCTTTCAGGTAATCAAACAGATCCTTACGGTTGTTTGGCTTGTGCATATCAATAAAATCGATCACCACAATGCCGCCCATATCACGTAAACGTAATTGCCGGGCAATTTCCTTAGCGGCCTCCTTATTTACCTGGAAAGCGTTCTCTTCCTGATTTTCCTTACTGGCAGTCCGGTTACCGCTGTTTACGTCAATAACGTGCAAAGCTTCGGTATGCTCAATTACCAGGTAAGCGCCGCCAGCCAGGTTAACTGTTTTACCAAATGCGCCTTTTATCTGTTTTTCAATGCCGTAATGCTCAAAAATAGGCTCTTTATGCTTATGCAGCCGCACGATGCTTTCCATCTCCGGCGATATATCGTGCACGTAGGAGCGTATTTCCTCATAAATAGCGGTTTCGTTCACATAAATGTGCTGAAAATCCGGATTCAGCAAGTCGCGCAGGATGGTGCTGGTACGGTCAATTTCACCTAATACCTTTTTGGCAGGCTCGGTAGCCGGTAGGCGGGTAATAAAAGTTTCCCATTTGGATATCAGATCCAGCAGGTCCTTTTGCATTTCGGCAACGCCTTTGTTTTCTGATACCGTACGGATAATTACGCCAAAGTTTTTAGGCTTTATGCTCTCAATTATTTTGCGTAAGCGGTTACGTTCGGTGTTGCTTTTTATTTTCTTGGAGATAGATATCGCTTCGGAAAAAGGCACCAATACCACATATCTGCCGGCAATGGAAATATCCGAACTTAGGCGGGGGCCTTTGGTTGAAATAGGCTCCTTGGCTATCTGCACCGGGATAAGCTGGCCTTTGGTTAATACCTCGCCAATTTTACCCGATTTATTGATATCGGCTTCCGGCTTAAAATTATCCAATAGCTTAGCCTGGTAACCGCCGCTTTTAACCTGTTTGGTTAGTTTAAGCAAGCTTTGTACCTGCGGGCCAAGGTCAAGATAATGCAAAAAGGCATCCTTCTCGTAGCCTACATCCACAAAAGCAGCATTTAATCCGGGCATGATCTTTTTGATCCGGCCCAAATAAATATCACCAACAGTATAATTGTTGTTGATATGCTCTTTGTGAAGTTCTACAAGTTGTTTATCCTGTAATAAGGCAATAGTAGCCCCGTTGGGGGTTGAATCGATAATTAATTCCTTTATCAACAGCTACTCCATTTCTAAAACCGGGCGATATGCCCGATTATTGCTGAAGGTAAACAATAAACACACAAACCCGTTATTAAACGGGTAAAATAAGCTATTATTCAATAGCTTATTTTTTCTTATGTCTGTTTTTTCTTAAACGTTTTTTACGTTTGTGAGTAGCCATTTTATGTCTTTTACGTTTTTTACCGCTTGGCATAATGATAATTTTTTAATGTGTTAAATTTAATTTTTTAATTCTTTTATAAAATCGTCGATGCGTTTTCCGAAATCCGGGTCAGGCGTCAATTCTTTACACTTTTGGTAAGCCTCAATGGCCTCTTTTTTCATACCCAGCTGCTTGTAACTCTCAGCAAGGTAAAAGTACGGCTCCACTTCGGGCTTTTGGGCAATCAGGTTTTTAAACCTCGGCACCGCCTTGTCGTATTGCCCCGATTTCATGGCGAACAAACCCAGGTTAAGGTTTGCTACCTGGTTGTTAGGGTCTTTAGCCACAACGCCAAGCAACATGCCAATCCCGGTCATCGGCATCGGGTCGCCGCCATTTACATCGGCCACACCTAAACCCGCTTGCGCGTCCAGGTTATTTGGCTTTAGTTTAACGGCGTTTTTAAAGGCTTCAACCGCGTTTAGCACAAAGGCGCCCTGTATGGTTGAATCCTGGGTAAAACGGTAGGCATCGTTAAAATGGGTGCCGGCGTTCAGCCAATCGTCAAAATTATTGTTTTTGCGGGCCAGGTCAAGGTAATAAAAAGCGGCAGGAGCGGGTTGATTTACGTCGTCCCATTGCTCGGCCAGCTGCCTTTGCAAATCCTCCTTTTGCTTATCGGTCCCAGCCTGTTTTAACTGTCCTTCCAGCTCGTTTATTTTAACTGAAAGGCCCGGGCCAATAACTGTTTTGGCTGTTGCCGATACCATTTCGGCGCTTACCGTAGCTACCGGTTGTTTTGACCCGGTAACCATGCCATTGTTAGCGTGCCCTTCTTTAGGTTTTATTAACGCTTTAACCGGCAATGAATACAAATAACCTACTATAGCGACTACCGCTACCAATACCGCTATTTGTTTTTTCTTCATGTGCTTAATTATTTGGCTGTTTTTGTTTTGTTACCGGTCCTTACTTTTTCAACAAAAGTTTTGGCTGGTTTAAAGCTTGGCACAAAATGCTCCGGAATGATGATGGCAGTATTTTTTGAAATATTACGAGCTGTTTTTTTAGCCCTCTTTTTAACAACAAAACTTCCGAAACCTCTAACGTATACGTTTTCGCCACCTACCATTGATGTTTTTACCACTTTAAAAAACGCCTCAACAGTTTCCTGAACGTCAACTTTCTCAATACCTGTCTTAGATGAGATCTCAGCTATAATTTCTGCCTTAGTCATATCTGATTTTCTTTTTTATTTATTTGTAAATACTTAACTGTTTTGGGGTTGCAAAAGTATTGCTTTATTCGGAAAGATTGAAATAAAAGATACTTTTTTTAACACTCTCGTGTAAAATGATGTAAATGGGGCAAAACAGAATGCTTATTTTTGTTTGATATGAGCTTTGCCGACGAGTTGATACGCTGGTATCATCAAAACAAACGCGACCTGCCCTGGCGCCACACCACTGACCCCTATTTAATATGGTTATCTGAAATTATTTTACAGCAAACCCGTGTGGAACAGGGCCTTCCTTATTTTAACCGCTTCGCGGCGCGGTACCCAACCGTGAGCCGCTTTGCCGCCGCTACCGAGGATGAGATTCTTAATTTATGGCAGGGCCTGGGTTATTACTCGCGCGGGCGCAATATGCTGGCCACCGCCCGTATTGTGCAGCAGCAATACAATGGTTTATTCCCTTCCGCTTACCAGGAATTGATTAAGTTAAAAGGCATTGGCGAATATACTGCTGCCGCTATCGCGTCCTTTTCGGCTAATGAGGCTAAAGCCGTGGTTGACGGCAATGTTTACCGCGTTTTGGCCCGTTACTTTGGTATTGATGAAGCGATAAACAGCACAACCGGGAAAAAGACATTCCAGCAACTGGCCGATGAACTGCTTAACCGCGATGAGCCCGCCCTGCATAACCAGGCGATAATGGAATTTGGAGCTATGGTTTGCAAACCTAAAAAACCGGCTTGCGGCATTTGCCCGGTGCATCTTAATTGTTACGCCTTTAAACATAATGCCACCACCGCGTTGCCCGTTAAACTTAATATAGTTAAAATTCGTAAAAGATATTTTAACTATCTATTAATAATGGATGGCGACAATATTTTAATCCATAAGCGTGGCTTGGGCGATATATGGGCCAATATGTATGAGTTGCCCCTTATTGAAACGGATGGCCCCGCGGAGCCGCATGAAATACTTTACTTACAGAAAAACAGGCCTTTTACAATCGGGAAAGACAGTGTTAAATCCATATCGCCGGTTTATAAACATGTACTTACTCACCAGCATTTATATGTCAGGTTTATTGAATTAGACGGAGTAGCTGATACGTCGTCAGACGATTTTTTTTTCACAGAAGTAAAAAAATTAAAAAATTTAGCGCTGCCTCAAATCATTTTTCTATTTTTAACTAAATTTTTAAATTAAAAACTAATTCCCTGTTTTAAACTATGTCTGGAATAAACAAAGTTATCCTGGTTGGTCACTTAGGTAAAGACCCTGAAGTTCGTCATTTAGAAGGAGGTGTGGCTGTAGCAAGTTTTCCGTTGGCAACTTCTGAAACTTTTAATAAGGATGGCCGAAAGGTGGAGCAAACGGAGTGGCATAACATTGTAATGTGGAGGGGCCTGGCCGAGGTTGCCGCGAAATTTTTGCAAAAGGGCAAATTGGTTTATATAGAGGGCAAAATTCGTACACGTTCCTTTGAGGATAGGGAGGGTATAAAAAAATATACTACTGAAATTGTGGCCGAGAACTTTACCATGCTGGGCCGCAAAAGCGACTTTGAAGAAACCAATCCGCGCGCAGGCATAAAATCAGACAGCGAGGTTACCGATTTCGGTGCCGCCGCGGATGACGATTTTCCTTTTTAATAAGTCTGAACCAGGATTTTCGGATTAACAGATCCCCGGGATTATTATATGTCGCGAAAATCCTGAAATCTGAAAAACCCTGGTTCAGACATTCTACCGGCCTCCCGGTGGGCAATGCTCCTTTAAATATTGTGTAAACAGCGTATATAAATGCAGCCGGGTACCTGCCCCTTCAGATATATTATGCGTGCGGTTGGGGTACGACATCAGCTGAAACTGCTTGTTATATTTCACCAGTTCGTTAATCAGCAACTCCGCGTTCTGGTAATGCACATTATCATCGCCGGTGCCGTGTATATATAGCAGGTTTCCTTTTAAATTTTTAGCATAAGTAATGGGCGAGCCGTTTATAAATGGCGCCCTTCCCGCATCGTCGGTTGGTACGCCCATATAGCGTTCCTGGTAAATGTTGTCGTATGTTAACGAGTTGGTTACCGCCGCAATGGCTATCCCGGTTTTATAAATTTCGGGATAGCGGAACAACAGGTTGAGCGTTGTTGAGCCGCCGCCGCTCCATCCCCATACGGCTACGCGGGAGGTATCTACAAAGGGCCACTTTATAATTTCCCTGGCCGCCATGGCCTGGTCGCGGATGTTCAGCGTACCGATGTTTTTATAGATAGATTTTCGCCACTCGCGCCCTTTGGGCACAGGCGAGCCCCGGTTATCCAGCGACATATAAATATAACCATCTTTGGCCAGGCTGCCTATATATTCGGGTATGCGTTCCACCCCGTATTCATCGGGCGCTGTTGAGGCGGCCGGCTCGCCGTACACGTAAAACAATACAGGATATTTTTTGGACGGATCGAAATTGGTTGGTTTTACCATCCAGCCGTCCATCTCTATGCCATCGGCTGTTTTTATTTTAAAAAATTCGGGCTTTCCTTTTTTATTATCCGGGTTAATTTTAACCACATCGCCGCTCAGGTGCTTATGATTGGGCAAACTCACCACCTCGGCTACCGGGTAGGTGTAAGCATTGGAAAACGAGTGCCGTGCCAGTTTGCCGTTAGGCGTAATTTCATAGCTATGCGTACCCGGTTCATTGGCTGGGCTAACCCGCTGGGCTTCGCCGCCGCTAATTTTAACGCTGTACAAATAGCGTTGTGTGGCATTTTGAGGCGAGGCCATAAAATAGATCAACCCGTCGGCTTCATCAATAAGCTCCACACTAATCACATCGTAATCGCCTTTGGTAATCAGCTGCTCCTTCCCCTCGCGATCAATGGTATAAACATGATTCCAGCCATCCTTTTCACTCAGCCATACAAATTTTTTACCTCCCGCAAGCCAATGCCATTCCTGGTCAGCCGGGGCATCAACCCAGGCTTTATCCTGTTCGTCATAAATCATTCTCGCGGCCCCGTTGTTAGTGTTCACCAGGAATAATTTACTATCGTTTTGCGGGCGGTTAAGCTGTTGTAATATCAGCTCGCTGTTATTGCCGGCCCATTGCATACGGGGGATATAATGCTGAACGGCATCGCCGGGTACAGTCATCCATTTGGTTTGGGCGGTAGCCACATTAACTACGCCTACCTTGCACGAGCTGGGGTCCTGACCAGCTACGGGATACTCTACCGGCACCACAAAGGGATAGGTAGCATCCGTTGTGTTCAGCATTAAATAGTTTTTGATCTTGCTGGCGTCAATTTGCCAGTAGGCGATGCTTTTTCCATCCGGCGACCAGCGGAAACCATCTCTACAATCAAATTCTTCTTCATACACCCAATCAAAGGTGCCGTTAATTAATTTATCAGTACCATCAGTGGTTAGTGGTTTAATAATTCCGGTGGACAGATCTTCCATGTAAATATTATGCCCGCTCACATAAGCGGCCCGGGTACCATCGGGCGAAAACTTGGCAAACATCAGTGACGATTCCGGTCTGGTTTTCCCGAGTTGCTGCAATGTTTTCGCTCTCAAATCATAAACCCAGTAATCGCCCCGGGTATCGTAGCGCCAAACTTTCCGGGTATTGGCGTTTAACAATACCTTCTGTCTGTCTTCCGAAAAAGAAAAGCGCACCGGGTTTAAAGCGTGTTTTCCTGCAGGAGTAAGCATAGCCGCTGTTATCAGCGTTTCAGATTTTGTGTCGTCCCTTACATCTTTTTCAACAATACCGCCATCCTTCAGCATATAGTAATGATAGCCGTCGCTGGCCCAATGGGTGCTTTCGGTCTGTGCATCAGCCTGGTGGCCTGCAAATAGCAGGCATAGGACCAATAAGTATAATGCTGTATAGTTAAATCTCACCTTCATTAATTTTTTTCTTCTTTTTTATCTTTATGGTTAAACTTACTCGTATAATGCAACGTTCAATATAGTGTTAAGTTACTAAATATTTTATGCTTCAGGTTTATTGTTTGGCGATGAAAAAAATCGGACTTTTTTTTATTATCCTGTTTGCTTTTACAAATATGGCCACCGGGCAGGTTGCAGAGCGGGGCAGCTTTATAAAAGACAGTCTGGATATTTACATGAATCGGGCGCTTACCAACTGGCGCATTCCCGGCGCGGCGGTGTGTATTGTAAAGGATGGCAAAGTGGTACTGATGAAGGCTTATGGCGTTAAGGAACTGGGCCTGCCCGCCAAGGTAGATGAGAACACCCTTTTTATGATTGGCAGTAACACCAAAGCTTTTACCGCCACGGCGCTGGCTATGCTGCAGGATAAAAAATTGCTTTCGCTGGATGATAAGGTAACCAAATACATTCCCGAATTTAAGCTGGATAACAAAGCGGCTGGCGAGATGGCCGTTATCCGCGACTTGCTGTGCCACCATATCGGCTTTCAAACCTTCCAGGGCGATTTTACTTTTTACAACAGCGATTTAACCAGCCGGCAGATCATCGAAAAGATGGGCCATGTTAAGGCCACCTATCCCTTTCGCACAAAGTGGGGCTATACCAATTCGGCGTTTATGGCCGCGGGCGCAATTATTCCGCGGGTGACGGGGAAATCGTGGGAGGCTTATTTAAAAGACAATATTTTCGCACCACTGGGCATGACCAATACATTAGCCCTCACCGCCGACATGCCGCAATCCCTTAACCGTACCGCCGCCCATACCCTGGTTGACGGCCGGCTGGTAGCCATCCCTTACGGGCAGCTGGATAATATGGCGCCGGCCATGTCTATCTGTTCATCGGTAAACGATATGAGCAAATGGGTGCTGGCACTGCTGAACAATGGTAAGGTGGGCAACAGGGTAGTTATCCCATCTGCCGCTATAGCCGCCACGCGCGAGCCACAGGATATTGTAAAAACCATTAGGCATTTAAATGGCGAAACCAATGTGGAGCTTTATGGCTTGGGCTGGTTTATTCAGGATTATTCGGGCCACCGCCTTATTATGCACGATGGGGGCGTAAACGGCTATGTATCGTCGGTAACGCTGGTTCCGCAGGATAACCTGGGGATAGTTATACTAACCAATACCGATCAGAACAGCCTGTACGAGGCCCTGCGCTGGGAAATTATGGATTCGTATTTTAAGCTCCCCTACCGTAATTATAGCGAGGCTTACCTCGATCAGTTTAAAGTTGCAAAAAACAACGAGCAACTGGCCGATAAAAAGCTCCGCGATTCCGTAGCGATGAAACGGCCCACCGCATTTCCGCTAAATGCTTACACGGGTAAATACACTAATGATTTATATGGCAACCTTACCATCAGCATTGGCGGCGAGCTGGATCAGTTACAACTCCGTTTTGAGCATCATCCCAAAATGTTTGCCACCGCGCAGCCGCTTGGCGGTAACCGCTTTTACGTTACCTTTTCGGACCCGGAACTGGGCAAAGCGGCTATGCCTTTCACCTTTGCCAATGGCAAGCTGACGGGCATCCGTGTAAAAGTGGCCGATTTTATAGAATATACATCCTACGACTTTAAGAAGGTACAGTAAAGTTGATGTGCAGATGTGTGGGTATGCAGCTGTACGGATGCCGCTTTTTATTAAAAAGCATGTCGTTGCCAGGCTACGCTACCCATGGCATAATTTCTTTTATTGAATTTGTCATCCTGAGTTTTAAAATCCGGGGGCCTCTAAGAAACTGTTTAAAAACGTTAATTTAAAAATGCTATGTGTTGAAAAGTGGATAAAAAGACTATCGCCAAATGGTTGAATAGTCACTAATTGGGAATAACTACAAACTCAATTAGTATGAC
>Ga0164242_10001492_pt1 | contig 27808 bp, 24 predicted proteins | sample OricomgcompostMG_FD_108783 | JGI IMG/M metagenome (GOLD analysis project Ga0164242, IMG submission 108783) | Miracle-Growth compost microbial communities from Emeryville, California, USA - Original compost - Miracle growth compost (MG) ...
GCGGGCGAAGAACACGAGGGCGAGGAGGATGCCGATGCCGACTCCGATCGCCAGGTTGTTCGTCGCCACGACGGTGCCGACCGTGACGAGCATCACGATCGTCTCCGGTATCGGCATCCGGCGCAGCGTCGACGGTCGCACGCTGTGCCAGTCGAGGGTGCGCACCGCCACGACCATCATCACCGCAGCGAGCGCGGCCATCGGGATGCTCGCCATCACGGGCGAGAGCACCGCGACCAGAAGAAGCAGGAACAAGCCGGCGACAAGCGTGGAGACCCGGGTCCTCGCTCGCCCGATCTCCACGTTGACGACCGTCTGGCCGATCATCGCGCATCCCGCGACGCCGCCCCAGAGACCCGCGAGGATGTTCGCCACGCCGAGTCCCCACGACTCGCGCGCCTTGGCAGATCGGCTATCGGTGAGCTCGTCCACGAGTTTCGCGGTCAACAGTGTCTCCAGCAGCCCGACCAGCGCCGCGGCGACCGCGGTCGGGCCGATGATCTGGAGCGTCTGAAGATCGAGCTGCACTGTCCACGGCGTCAACCCCGGCAGTCCGCCGCTCACCGATCCTTCGTCACCCACTGCCGGCACGTGCAGTCCGAACGCGAAGGTCGCCGCCGTCACGGCCACGATCGCGACCAGCGGCGCCGGAACAGCCCGAGTGATCCTGGGCAGCAGCACAACGATCAGAAGCGTGACGGCGAACAAGGGGTACACCTGCCAAGGCACGTTCACGAGGTGCTGTACCTGCGCCACGAAGATCAGCACAGCGAGCGCATTGACGAAGCCGATCATCACCGACCGCGGGATGTACCGAACGAGCCGCGCCAGGCCCGCCGCTCCGAACCCGATCTGAATCAGGCCGGTCAGCAACACAGTCGGCAGCACGTAGCCCGTGCCGTGCGCCTGCACCATGGGTGCCAGCACGAGCGCGACCGAGCCCGCGGCCGCAGAGACCATCGCCGGGCGACCGCCGAGGAACGACATGACGACGGCGAGCACGACCGACGAGATCAGCGCGACATCGGGGCCGACACCCGAGATGAGCGAGAACGAGATCACCTCGGGAATGAGCGCGAGAGTCGTCACCAGTCCCGCCAGCACCTCGGTCGTCAACAGCCGGGGCCGGTGCAGCACAACGGCCACAGGTACCTGGCCGTTCGGCAGGCGGAAGTGAGTCGATTCGGGCGCGGTGGAAGCAGCAGGCATCTACACGGTGCGCCGCTCGGCCGCGCACGACCGCGCGGCAGTCCTTTCGGCAGCGGGCAAAGGGTTTTCAGGAGGTGAGCTGATGGTGAGAGGGTGAACCGGTCTGATGCTCGGCGTCAGTGATCGCGCTGCGCGCTCAACTGACTCAATCGGCAGGGTTCACCATGCGAGCATGCTCAACCCCCGACTCAATCGTCAGTGGTCGCGCTGCGCGCTCAACTGACTCAATCGGCGGGGTTCAGCATGCGAGCATGCTGAACCCCCGCCTCAATCGTCAGTGCGACGAGGGGGCGGTCTCGATCTCGCTGCGGTCGCCTGACCACAGCGTGTGGAACACGCCGTCCTTGTCGACCCGCTTGTACGTGTGCGCCCCGAAGAAGTCGCGCTGTCCCTGTACGAGTGCTGCAGGCAGACGGTCGGCACGAAGGCCGTCGTAGTAGGCCAGGCTCGAGCTGAACGCGGGGGAGGGGATGCCGCCCTGTGCGGCCGCGACGACCACGCGGCGCCATGCCTCCTGCGTGCGCTCGAGCGCGTCGCGGAAGTACGGGGCCGTGAGCAGCGCCACAAGTCCGGGGTCGTCGGCGTACGCCTCGGTGATGCGGTTCAGGAACTGGGCGCGGATGATGCACCCGCCCCGCCAGATGGCGGCGATGTCGCCCTTCTTGATATCCCACCCGTACTGCTCTGCGCCGGCCACGATCTCGTCGAAGCCCTGCGAGTACGCGATGATCTTCGACGCGTAGAGCGCCTTGCGCACGTCTTCGACGAAGCCATCGGCGTCATCGACCTTCCACGCCTCTGAAGGCCCCGGAAGGTCGGATGCCGCCTGCCGCTGCGCCGGCTTGCTCGACAGCGACCGCGCGAACACCGCCTCGGCGATGCCCGAGACCGGGATGCCCAGATCGAGCGCCGTCTGCACGGTCCAAGCTCCCGTGCCCTTCGCGCCCGCCTGGTCGAGGATGACGTCGACGAGCGGCTTGCCCGTCTCAGCGTCGACCTGACGCAACACCTCAGCAGTGATCTCGATGAGATAGCTCTCCAGCTCGCCCTTGTTCCACTCGGCGAAGATGTCGGCGATCTCGGCAGGGGACTTGCCCGTGCCGCGTCGGATGAGGTCGTACGCTTCCGCGATCAGCTGCATGTCGGCGTACTCGATGCCGTTGTGCACCATCTTCACGAAGTGACCGGCGCCGTCGTGCCCGACATGGGTCACGCACGGCTCGCCCTCGGCGACGGCGGCGATCGACCGGAGGATCGGGCCAAGGGTCACCCACGACTCGTCCGAGCCGCCGGGCATGATCGACGGACCGTGCAGCGCACCCTCCTCGCCACCGGAGATGCCGGCGCCGACGAAGTTGATGCCGGTCTCGCGCACCGCCTTCTCACGGCGGATGGTGTCGGTGAAGAGCGCGTTTCCGCCGTCGACGATGATGTCGCCCGGTTCGAAGACCTTGACGAGCTCGTCGATCACGGCATCCGTTCCGCGGCCGGCCTGCACCATGATGATCGCCGTGCGCGGCTTCGAGAGCGTCGCCGCGAACTCCTCGTAGCTGGATGCGGGCAGGAAGCCCGCCTCCGGGTGCTCGTCGAGCAGCGTCTGCGTCTTCTCATAGGTACGGTTGAAGATCGCAACGGTGTTGCCCTCACGGCTGGCGAGGTTGCGGGCGAGGTTGGAGCCCATCACCGCCAGACCGACGACACCGATGTTCGCTGCTGCTTCGTGGGACATGGGGCTCCTTCGCGGGACGTTTTCGGGGGATCGGATTCAGCTCAATCAAGCGTAGTCTGCGGAGGCTGGCCAATATATCGAACGCTGTTCACGTGAGTGAATGCACGAGTAACATGGCCGTCATACACCCGCTCGATGGAGGCCACGATGACCGAAAACCGGCCGATGACCCAGCAACGTCTGAATGTCGCCGTGGCGACACCGCTCAGCGAGGAGCTGTGCGCACTGATCGAGCGGCTCGAACCGCGGGTGCGGCTCGCGCGCGATCAGGACCTGCTTCCCGCGATGAGGCATCCGGCCGACTTCTCCGGCGACCCGTCGTTCCGTCGCACCGACGAGCAGCAGGCTCGCTTCGAGGCGATGCTCGAGGACGCGGACGCGCTCTACGGCATTCCCGACGTGGATCCGGCCGCCCTGCGCCACGTCGTCCGTGCCAACCCGCGCTTGCGCTGGGTGCAGGTGATGGCCGCCGGTGGTGGCAGCCAGGTGAAGGCGGCGGGACTGACCCCGGCCGAGCTGCAACGCGTGGTCTTCACGACCGGAGCCGGGGTCCACGGCGGACCGCTCGCCGAGTTCGCGCTGTTCGGTCTGCTCGCCGGCGCCAAGCGGCTGCCACGGCTGACGGCGCAGCAGAAGCGTCACGAGTGGAGCGGGCGCTTCGAGATGGCACAGCTCGCCGAGCAGACCGTGCTCGTGCTGGGGCTCGGCGGCATCGGCAAGGAGATCGCCCGGCTCCTCAAGGCGTTCGGCTCACGCGTCGTGGGCGTGTCGAGACATGGTGCGCCCGTCCCATCGGTCGATGAGCTCGTGCACCCCGACCGCATCGTCGAGGCGGCGAGCCGCATCGACGCCGTCGTGGCCGCCTTGCCGGGTACGGCAGCGACCGAAAGGATGCTCGGCGACGCATTCTTCTCCGCTCTGCGTCCCGGGGCGACAGTCGTGAACGTGGGCCGCGGCACGGTGATCGACGAATCCGCGCTCATGGCTGCGCTCGATGACGGACGCGTCGGCTTCGCGGCGCTCGACGTCGTCGCGGTCGAGCCGCTGGCCGCCGACAGTTCGTTGTGGGATCATCCGAGGGTCCTGATCAGCCCGCACACCGCCGCGCTGACCGCGGCCGAGGACCGGCGGCTCGCCGAGCTGTTCGCCGGCAATGCGACGCGGCTGCTCGACGGACGACCGCTGCGCAACGTCGTCGACGTCGTCGACTTCTACTGAGCTCGAAACGGGCAGGAGAATGCATGGAACCCGAGACACGAGAGGTTCAGGGGGACAAGGCACCGGCGGTGAGCCGGGCTGTCCGCATCCTCGACATCCTGGGTGAGGCGGCAGGTGCCGTCACCCTCAGCGAACTCGCCCGGGCGCTCGGTGCGGCGAAGTCGTCGACGCTGAATGTGTGCGGCGCGCTCGAAGAGGGTGGGCTGATCCGGCGTACCGAAGCCGGCTATCAGCTGGGCCGACGGATCGTCGAGCTCGGGGGCGACTACCTGCGTTCGTTCGACCCCGTGCTCGAGTTCTATCGCGCCTGCGCGGAGTCGGAGGTGCTGAGCAACGAGCGCTGCCAGCTCGCTGTGCTCGATGGCACGAATGTGCTCTACCTGGCTACGCACGTGGGGCGTGCGCCCTTCCGGTTCTCCGCGGGCATTGGCTCGAAGTACCCTGCCTCGATCACCGCCGTAGGCGTCGCGTTGTTGTCGCACCTGCCCGACTCCGAGATCGCCACGCGCTTCGCCGACGAAGCGACCCGCCCTTCGTTCACCGATCGCTCCGTGACCGACCTCGGCGCGCTGCGGCGCAAGCTGGCGGAGACGCGCGAGCGCGGCTACAGCATCGACCACGGCGAGGTCTACCCGGGCCTGGCCGGCGTCGCGGTCGTCGTTCCGCCGCAGTCCAGCGGCGAGGTGCCGATCGCGTTGGGTGCCTCCCTGGTCGAGTCCCGCGCTTCGGCTACTGCTCTCCACGTCGTCGTCGATGCGTTGCGCGAGGTCGCCGACCGGATGTCCAACCCGATGAATCTGCAGCCCGAGGCGCTGCGGCAAGCGACTACCAAGCGGTAACAGGTGTTCAGCAGAATGAACTACGTTCAGCATGATGGTATGATCGGCTCATGACCTTCGACGCTCCCCGGGGCCTGTCCGCCTTCGACCTCACGGGAAGGACCGCGCTGGTCACCGGTTCGAGCCAGGGCATCGGACGAGCGCTCGCGGAGGGGCTGGCGGCCGCCGGTGCGACCGTGATCGTGCACGGGCGAGACGCGGCGAAGGCGGCCGGAGCGGCTGACGAGATCGCCGCGGCGAACGTGGTGCAGGCGCACAGCCGCACGTTCGACGTGACGGATGCCTCCGCCGTGGATGCCGGGATCGCGGCGATCGAAGCGGAGTTCGGAACCCCGGACATCCTGGTGAACAACGCCGGTGTGCAACGCCGCGCGCCGATCGCCGAGTTCACCGATCCCGACTGGGACGAGCTGCTACGCACCAACCTGTCCAGCGTCTTCTACCTCTCGCGCCGCCTCGCGCGCGGAATGATCGAGCGAGGCTCGGGCAAGATCATCCAGATCGGCAGCGTGCAGTCGCAGCTCGCCCGGCCCTCGATCGCGCCGTACTCGGCCACGAAGGGCGCCATCGTGATGTTCACGAAGGGTCTCTGCGCTGACCTCGGGCCGCACGGCATCCAGGCGAACGCCATAGCGCCGGGCTACTTCGCAACCGAACTGACCAAGGCGCTGGTCGACGATCCGGCATTCTCGGGGTGGGTGCGCGGGCGAACGCCCGCCGCCCGGTGGGGAGACGTGCACGACCTGGTGGGCGCCGCCGTGTTCCTCGCGAGTTCCGCGAGCGATTTCGTGAACGGGCAGACGCTGTTCGTCGACGGCGGCATGACTGCCGTCGTGTAGACGCGTCCGATTCGAGAGTGAGTGTGAAGACGATGACCGGAACCAACGATCGGTCGCTCGGGGTGGTCGTGCACGGCCAGGGCGACCTGCGGATCGAGCCCATCGAGCAGAGGGCGCCGACCGGCGATGAGGCCGTGGTGCGCATCGCCTACGGCGGAATCTGCGGATCCGACCTGCACTACTGGCTGCACGGGGCCGCCGGGGAGTCGATCCTGCGCGAGCCGCTCCTGCTCGGCCACGAGGTCGTCGGCACCGTCGTGGCGCCGGCAGCCGACGGAACGGGACCGGCAGCCGGTGTCGACGTCGCCGTGCACCCGCTCACCGAGGGCGCCGGCGACGGTTCGCGCTACCCGCGCGACCGGCCCAATCTGTCGCCGGGGTCCACCTATCTGGGCAGCGCAGCACATCTGCCCCACAGGCAGGGCGGCTTCGCCAGGCAGGTGAATCTGCCGGCGAGGATGCTCCGCCCCCTTCCCACGGGCCTCTCACTTCGCGACGCCGCGCTGGCCGAACCCGCGGCCGTCGCCTGGCATGCCGTCGGTCGCGCGGGCGACGTCGCGGGCCGTCGTGCCCTCGTCATCGGAAGCGGGCCGATCGGAGCGCTCGTGGTGGCTGTGCTACGGCGCGCCGGAGCGGCGGAAATCGTCGTGACCGATCTGCACGAGCATCCACGAGAGATCGCCGCGCAGCTCGGCGCCACCCGCACCATCGATGCGCGCGATGCCGAAGCGATCGCTGCGGTCGACGCCGACGTCGTGTTCGAGTCATCCGGTTCCCGGCCGGGACTGGCCTCTGCAGTGCGCGGGGCGACCCGCGGCGGTCGTGTCGTGATGGTGGGTCTGCAGCCCACCGGGGAGCAGCCCGCGCTCCTCTCTCTCGTCATCACGCGCGAGCTCGACCTGCTCGGATCGTTCCGCTTCAACGGCGAGATCGATCAGGTGCTGGCCGCATTGGCCGACGGCTCGCTTTATGTCGAACCCGTGGTCACGCACGAGTACGACGTCAGTGACGCACTCGAGGCGTTCGAGACCGCGCGCGATGCCGCGCGTTCCGGCAAGGTGCTTCTTCGCTTCTGAGCGATGACGCCAGCCGGAGGCGTTCCCTGATCGCAGGCGACCAAGCTCGGCGCTGGCTCAGCGCCGCACCTATGACAGCTTCGCGACCGCGTCGGCGATGGCCGCCGTCCCGCGCTCGATCTGGTCGACGCCGGTGGCGAACGAGATACGGAAGAACGGCTCGCTGCCGTAGGCGGACCCCTGGATGACGGCGACCCCTGCCTGCTCGAGCAGATAGAGCGTCACATCGAGATCGTTCTGAATCGTCTGGCCGGACGGCTTGCGTTTGCCGATGAGCCCCGAGCATCCGACGAAGAGGTAGAAGGCGCCATCCGGCACGCTGGGGCACAGCCCCGGTACGCGATCGAGAGCGGCGACGGCGCGATCGCGCCGCGCGCGATAGGCGTCGCAGCACTCCGCCACGAATGTCTGGTCTCCAGTGAGAGCCGCGGCCGCCGCAGCCTGACTGATCGACGACGGGCACGACGAGCTCTGCGACTGGAGCTTGTTGATGGCGGCGATCAGGCGTTCGTCGCCCACGGCGTAGCCGAGACGCCAGCCGGTCATCGCATACGCCTTGGAGACGCCGTTCACTGTCAGGGTGCGGTCGCGAAGCTCTGGCGCGGCCTCGGCGAACCCCACGTATGGTTCGTCGGTGTAGAGGATCTCGTCGTAGATCTCGTCAGAGAGCACCCACACGTGCGGGAAGTCGGCGAGAACGGCCGCGATCGCCTCCAGCGAAGCGCGATCGTAGACGGCGCCCGTCGGGTTGCCGGGAGCATTCAGTACCAGCCACTTCGTCCGTGGTGTGATGGCGGCGCGCAGCGCCTCGGGCGTGAGCCGGTATCCGTCCTCCTGCCTGGTCTGCACCGGGACCGGCGTGCCATCGTTCATGAGCACCATGTCGGGATACGACACCCAGTAGGGCGCAGGAACGATGACCTCGTCACCGGCGTCGAGCGTCGCGGCGAACGCCAGGTTGATCAGCTGCTTGCCGCCGCCTCCTACGGTGATCTGCGAGTCCCCGTAACGGATGCCGGAGGTTCGCAGCATCCGTTCCCGGATGGCGTTGCGCAGCACGGCGGTGCCGTTCACCGGGGTGTACTTGGTCTCGCCGGCCTCGATGGCAGCGATGGCGGCATCCTTGACGTGGCGCGGGGTGTCGAAGTCGGGCTCACCCGCGGTGAAGTCTACGATCGTCCGGCCGGCCTCGCGCAGCTCGCGTGCCCGTTGCGCGGCCGCGAGGCTCGGCGAGATCCGGATCCTGCTCACCCGCTGTGCCGGGGAGAATGCTGCCGCGCTCAATCTGTGCTCATCTCTCTTAGCCGGAGCGCTCATCGGGTGCCCAGGCCCTGGTAGGGGTCGATGTCGTCGAGGTCGGTCGTGATGCCCTTCGCACGAAGCACGTCGTGGAGGTTGCAGAGGTCGATGGTCGTGCGGCCCTGCTTGTACAGCTCGACCAGTTCCTCCTCCTTCGCGTCGCGGTCGGCGGAGAGCGCAATGACGTCGTCGACCTCCTCGCGCCGCACCACGACGACGCCGTCCACGTCGCCCTTCACCACGTCCCCGGGGCGGATGAGCTCGCCACCGAGCACGACCGCCTGGTTGATGTGACCGAGCGTCTCCTTCACGGTTCCCCTGATCGAGATGCTGCCGGAGAAGACGGGGAGGCCGAGCTCGCGGAGCTCGCGTGTGTCGCGCACGCCGCTGTCGGTGACCAGCGCGGCGATGCCCTTCGCCTTGCACGCGTTGCCGAGCACGCCGCCGAAGGTGCCTGCATCCGCGAGCTCTCCGGCCGAGACGATGAGCACATCTCCTGCCTGTGCGAAGTGGATGGCGACCTGCAGCATGAGATTGTCGCGCGGAGCGCAGACGACGGTGAAGGCGGAGCCGACGAACGACATTCCCGGATCGATGGGCTTGATGCGTGAGGCGACTGCCCCGCGACGACCCTGAGCCTCGTGGATGGTCGCGGCGCTGAACGTTCCGAGTCGCTCGATGCTCTCCGGGTCGGCCCGTTGGATGCGCGTGGTGACGTGCGGGGCAGTGCTCAGCTTGGGTAGGCCGACGGTGTTCGTCATGCGTCTCTCCTGTCGAAGGTCAGACCACCCGGAACCTGGAATGTCGGGGTGATCTCGATAAGCCCGAGGTTGACGTGTCTCGGGGCGTCAATGGCGAAGTCGACGGTGTTCACGATGTCGTCGACGGTGAGGGACTCGAAACCCTCGTAATAGGTGTTCCACGCCTCGGCCATCGCCTCCGGCGTTCCGCCCAAGTTGCGGCCGAAGATCTCGGTCTCGACGCGCCCGGGGCAGATCTCGGTGACCCGGATACGCCTGCCCAGGACGTCGTTGCGAAGCTGCCGGGAGAGCTGCGACACGGCCGCCTTCGTGGCGTGGTAAGCCGTGTGGCCGAAGAAGTTGTATCGGCCGGCGATGCTGGAGATGTTGATCACATGGCCGAGGTCCCGTTCGGCCATCCCCGGCAGGAGAAGGCGGGCGAGGTGCAGCGCGGCCCGCAGGTTCACGTCGACCATCGCATCCACCGTCTGCCGAGAGGCGTCGAGGATGTTGCCGGTCGCGCTCACACCGGCGTTGTTCACGAGGATGTCCGCCGGGATGGCGCCCAGCTCCGCCTCGAGCGTGTCGACATCGGCAAGGTCGACGACGTGCGCGACGGCCCCGGTCCGTTCGGCGAGCTCGGCGAGGCGGGAAGCGTCGCGTGCCACGGCGTGCACGTGTAGGCCGCGCTCGCGGAACTTCTGGACGATCGCGGCTCCCATCCCGGTCGATGCACCGGTGACGAGCGCAGTCTCATAGTCGCTGTAAGGCACGGGGTTCCTCTCTGTCGGTGGTCCGGCGTTCGATCCCGAGCGGCTCGGCGAGACCGAGGGCCGAGTAGATGGCGGCGACGCGGCGTCGCAGCTGCTGGAGGCGGATACGCCACTCGCGGACATCCTGGGCGGCGTGCTCGACGGTGATGTGGCGGAAGCACACGCGTTGCCCGGGTCTGGCCTGGCCGAGATCGTCGAGCGAGACCGGCGTCACCACAGCCAGAACGGGGTAACCGGCCGTCACGCCGCGACCCCTGTGAAGCACGACGAGCTCATCGCCTGGCGGCACCTCGATCGCGCCGACGGGTACGCCACGCGAGAGCACCTCCGCGGTGCTCGTGCGCACCGGGAGCCGGCCCGTCATGCGAAGGCCGATGTGGTTGCTCTTCTCCGTCACCGTGTACGGGGCTTGGAAGAGTCGCCCCGAGGTGCCCGCGAACTCGTCCTCGTCGGGTCCGTCGGTGACCTTCACGACGACGTCGTCGCCGAAGTAGGGGACCAGCACTCCGAGGTTGAAAAGCGACATGTCGAAGTACGGGTTCACGACGGGCCCGATCGAGGTGCGCACGTCGAGACGAGAACCGGCGGAGAGGCGCACGCCGAAGCCCACGCCGGTATCCGGGGCACAGCTGCCGAGCAGCAGCGGCACGTCGAAGGAGCCGTGCACGGCCACGTAGGTGCGCAGGCCCGCCGACATCTCGGTCAGAACCACGTGCTGGCCCGCACAGATCGACACTGGTTCCCACATGCTGCGCTCGACACCGTCGACGAGGAGCGTCATGGGCGCGCCGGTCACCGCGATGAGAAGGTCGACCTCGGCGACGAAGGAGAGATCGAACGCGGTCGCCTCGATGATCGGGGCGTCATCGTCGTTCGCGACGAGGATGTTCGCCACGCGTGCCGAGTACTGGTCGCTCGCGCCGCCTGTGGGCAATCCCATCGCGGGGCCGCGCGGTCGCCCGAGGTCGGTGACCACCGCGTTGCCCGCCGTCTCGATCCGCAATGTCCCGCTCATGCTCATGCTCGTGCTCCGGTCGCGGGAGTGTGCGTCATCGTTCCGTCGGGAACGAGCGCGAGGCCGGACAGGCGCTCGAACGCATCCTCGTCGATCCGCTCGAAGCGGAGCACGTCGCCGGGCAGGTAGGGCACGAGCGGTTCGCGGGCCAGGTCGAGGAACGACAGCGGCGTACGGCCGATGACGCGCCACCCTCCTGGCGACGTTGCGGGGGCGATCGTGGCCTGTCGCCCTGCGAGTGAGACGACGCCCGCGGGCACGCTGGCGCGAGGGCTCGCAAGCCGGGGGATCGGGACCGGAAAGTCGGGACCGTCGAGCATGGGGGATCCGCCGGGAGCGCCGAGGCAACGTACCGTGTAGGACGGCTCGAGATGCCGCCGGATCACCTCCTCGGAGTCGAGGTTCGTCAGGCGCGCGACCTCGTCGAGGTCGTCCTGCCATGGCCCGCCGTAGAGCACGGGCACGACGAACGTGCGAGGCGCCGTCTCGAGGGGTTCACCAGGGTCGATGGTGCGCAACAACTGCCGCACGTGCTCGGCCACCGCTGCCACGGTCGTGGCAGTCGGGTCGAACTCGACGAGTACGGACTCGTACGTCGGGATCGAGACGATGAGCCCGGGCTCCTGCCGCTCGGAAAGTCGGCGGGAGAGCCCGTGTACGACACGCCAGTCGAGTTCCCGGTCACCGAGACGCGCTGAGACGCGGAGTGCGGCGGGACCGCACTCCGAGACGCGCACGTCGCGCTCGCTGACAGGGCTCATCCGTGTCCGCTTCCCTTCGCGCAAGCGCTCATCCGTCTTCCTTGGGCGCCGCGATCGTGACGCCCGAGGACTCCAGGTCGCGTCGGATCCGCCGCGCCAGCTCGACGGCTTCCGCGTTGTCGCCGTGAAGGAGAACAGTGTCGACGGCGACCGGGATCGCCGCGCCGTTGCGGCTGTCGATAACGCCCTCTGTCACCATGCGTACCGTTCGCCGAGCGATCTCGTCGGCGTCGTGGATGACCGCACCGGGCTGAGAGCGAAGCACCAGCGTGCCATCGTCTTCGTACGCCCGGTCGGCGATCCCGACAATCGACACCCGGATGCCGGCCTCGCGGGCGGCGTCCGCGAGGCAGCCGTCCTGCGCGAGCACGCGCAGCGACGGGTCGACGTGACGAATGGCATCCACCACGGCATCCGCATAGTCCGCGCGGGTCCCGACGAGGTTCCCGAGCCTGCCGTGCGGGGTGAGGTGCGTCAGGCGGGTGCCGTGATACGCGGCGAATGCGGCCAGGGCTCCGAGCTGATACACGACGTCGGTGCGCACTTCGTGGGCGGTCACATCCATCGTGCGCCGGCCGAAGCCGACGAGGTCCGGAAAGCTCGGATGCGCTCCGACGTGCACGCCGCGGCGCACGCACTCGCCGACAGTGCGATCCATGATCCGTGGGTCGCCGGCGTGGAAGCCGCAGGCAACGTTCGCCGAGGTGACGATCTCGAGCAGGGCGTCATCGTCGCCCATGGACCAGGGGCCGAAGCCCTCGCCCAGGTCGGCCACCAGATCGATGCTGCGTGACATCATCTCCATCCTTCGATCGCGGGGAACCAGATCGCGCGTCAGCAGGTCGCTGCGTTCACGGAGCGGGCGCCACCGTCGGCAGTGCCGTGGCGGCGGTGACCGCAGCCTTCTCATGGTCGCTCTGCTGCACCTCGTCGAGATCGTCGAGCGTGTACTTGCGAGTCTCCTTCGCCGTGAGCGCCGATGCACCTGCCACGACCATGAACCCGAGCGCGAGTATGGACGGCCCAACCCACCCCGTCAGCGCGCTGCCTGCCAGCGCGGTCGCGAGCACGGGGCCGATCGCGCCCGAGGCGGCGAAACCGATCTGGGTGCCCACGGCGAGGCCGGAGACGCGCACCCGGCTCGGGAACATCTCGGCGAAGAACGAGGGCCAGGATGCGTTCACCACCGAGTAGAAGAGGCTGTAGTTGACGATGCCGAACAGGAAGATCAGTGCCCAGTCGCCGGTCGTGATCGACCAGAGGTAGGGCACCATCGTGATGCCGACGCCGGCGGTTCCGATGAGGAACATGGTCTTGCGGCCGATCTTGTCCACCAGGAATCCGGAGAGCGGCGTGATCCCGAGCGCGATCACGGCCGAGACCGTCGTGACCAGCAGCATGGTCGCCTTGTCGAGCTTGTATCCGCCGGTTCCGAAGGCCACCGAGAAGGTCTGCATCATGTAGCTCGTGCCCGCGATGAGCGCGCAGAGCGCGACACGGAGAATAGCCCGCCAGTGGAAGCGTACGGCCTGATTGAGGGGAGCGATGTGCACCTTGATCGCCTGCGTGGCAACGAATGCGGGGGGCTCGTGCATGCGGCGACGGATCAGGTAAGCGGCGACGACGACCACGGCAGAGAACCAGAACGGGATCCGCCACGCCCAGCCGAGCAGTTGCGACTCGGGCAGGACCGTGAAGGGGAGGAACACGACCATCGACAGCAGCGTGCCCGAGGAGGCGCCCAACGTGGTGAAGCTCGTCACGAACCCGCGCCGCTGGTCCGAGGCGTGTTCGAGGCTCATCGTGATGGCGCTCGCCTGCTCGCCGGAGAGGCACAGGCCCTGGAGCACGCGGATGGCGACGAGCAGTATGGGTGCGAGAGCGCCGACCTGAGCGTAGGTCGGCAGGCATCCGATCAAGAAGGTGCAGCCGCCGATGCCGAACAGCGTGAGCATCATCACGAACTTGCGGCCGAACCTGTCGCCGAGCGGGCCGAGGATGAGCGCGCCGATCGGGCGGACCACGTAGCCGACTGCCAGGGTCGCCATGCTGAGCAGGACGCTGATGCCCTCGGGCAGGTCGGGCGAGAAGAAGATCACGTTCAGCACGAGCGCCGACGCCGTGCCATACACAGCGAAGTCGTAGTACTCGAGTGTCGTACCGATCCAGGCGGCCACGGCCGCCTTCACAGGCGTCTTCTTGGGGAGTGCAATCTCAGTCATTTCGTCTCCATCGACGGTTCACGGAACTGCAGAGCTGGGGTGACTTCACGATAGATATGACGCACTCGAGGTTCAATGATTGTGCCAACTCTGTGCAGTCCAGCGTGCTCGGATGGTAGGGATCTACTGGTGTCAGGCCTGGAATCGATGCAATACTGGCACAATTGTTGCCAATCAATTTGCAGATCGGAGCGTTCGTGGTCGTGCCCCAGCGCCGCCATCCGCGGCATGTCACCCTCACGGCTATCGCGCAGGCCTGCGGTGTCGCTCCCTCCACGGTGTCGCGCGCCTTGAGCAATCCCCATCGGGTGAGCACGTCGATGTACGAGAAGATCGCCCGCAAAGCCAGGGAGATGGGCTACTTCTCAGCACTTCTGCCGGAGGCGGATGACTGGCGCACGCACGGCACCATCGGTCTCGTCGTGCCCAATCTGACCAATCCGTTCCTCTACGACCTCGTACGCGGCAGCCAGGGCCAGGCGCAGACAGCGGGTTACTTTCACCTGCTGGTGAGCACCGACGAGTCACCTTCGGTGGAAGCCACCTGGCTGACCGACCTTGCCCGCACGGTCGACGGCATCGTCGTCGTGGCGCCGCGAACGAGCGACGACGCACTCCGGTCGGTCGCCGACGCCGTGCCCGTCGTGGTCGTGAACCGCGAGGTCGAATCCCTGTCCAGCGTCGTGATCGACACACCTGCGGGCGCGGCGCAGGCCGTCGATTACTTGGCCAGTCTCGGCCACCGTCGCATGGCCTACGTCCGGGGGCCGGAGAACTCGTGGACCGATCGGGTGCGTTACGCGGCCCTTTGCGACGCCGCACAGCACCACGAGGCGGAGATCGTGCCGATCGGCGCGTTCCATCCTTCGCTGGCGGCCGGTGCAGCGGCGGCCGACGCGGTCTCGCTGAGTATGGCGACGGCTGGGGTCTTCTTCAACGACACGTTGGCGATCGGTGCGCTCGGCCGGTTCCGGGAGCGCGGCATCCGCGTGCCCGAAGACATCAGTGTCATCGGGTGCGACGACGTCTTCGGATCGGCGTTCGTCACGCCGCCGCTGACGACCGTGACCACGTCGGGAGAACGGGCCGGGAGAACGGCGACGGAGATACTCATCGGCCACTTCTCCACCAAGGACCACGCGCCGAGAGCGGAGCATCTCGCGGTTCACCTCACGGTCAGGGGTTCGACCGGCCCTGTTCCATCGGAACGCACCGCCGCCGCGTCGGCACGATGACGTGCGCCGGATCGGGCAATCCTTCGCCGGTGAGTGGCAACGACGGCGATCGACCAGAATGGACTGCATGACCGTCGTTCCTCCCGTCCACCTTCCCGCGATCGTGCTGATGGGGGTGTCGGGCGCGGGCAAGAGCGTCGTCGGCAATGCCCTGGCAGACGTCTCCGGCCGGGTGTTCATCGACGGCGACGATCTGCATCCGGCGACGAACAAGGAGAAGATGCGGGCAGGCATCCCGCTGACGGATGCCGACCGCGAGCCGTGGTTGCGGATCATCGGTGAGCGCCTCGCGGTGGGAGACGGCGTGATCGTGGCGTGCAGTGCGCTCCGGCGTCGCTACCGCGATCTGCTGCGGTCGTATGCGCCCGACACCTTCTTCGCGCACCTGGACCCCCAGCCGGAGACTCTCGAACAGCGGCTCGCCGTGCGGGTGCACGAGTACATGCCTGCCGACCTGCTCGGTTCGCAGCTGGCCACGCTCGAACCGCTGCAGCCGGACGAGTTCGGTGCCGTCTTCCGCTCCGATGCGTCGGTCGACGCGACTGTTGCGGACATCCGGGCGGCGCTGGCATCCGACCTCGAGGAGCCGCCCGCCAGTCGCTAGGCATGTCGAGCGACATCGCCCGCAGGATCGCGCGGTGGATGCCTGCACCGGCGGATGCCCAGCCGCACCCTGAGAGAATGGCCGGGTGAGCGAGACGATCCTGCCCGATGAGCGCACTGCCCAGGTGCCTGCTGCCACCCGCACCGGGCGGCGCCAGGTGCGCCCGGTGGCCGAGGGCTGGACGCAGCAGCTGGCAGCTGACGGCCGGCCCGCGCTGCAGTTCGCCTCACCGCGCCGCAAGCAGCCCGAGACGCACCTCGCCGACCTGACTCCGGCCGAGCGCACGGCGAAGGTCGAGGAGCTCGGGCTTCCGGCCTTCCGAGCCAAGCAACTGTCGACGCACTACTTCACCCACTGCACGACGGATGCCTCAGCCATGACCGATCTGCCGGCATCCGGTCGCGAAGAGCTCGTCTCGGCACTGCTGCCCCCGCTGCTCACGGAAGTGCGCCGTCTGCGCACCGACGACGGCCGCACCATCAAGTTTCTCTGGCGGCTGTTCGACGGCGCGCTGGTGGAGTCGGTGCTCATGCGGTATCCGGGTCGCATCACGCTGTGCATCTCGTCGCAGGCAGGCTGCGGCATGAACTGCCCGTTCTGCGCGACCGGCCAGGCCGGCCTCACCCGAAACCTCTCGGCGGCCGAGATCGTCGACCAGGTGGTTGCAGCGAACCGTGCCATCGCACAAGGCGAGCTCGGCCATAGACCCTCCGGCGCGCCGGAGCGAGTTCACAACATCGTCTTCATGGGCATGGGGGAGCCGCTCGCAAACTACAAGCGCTTGATGACCGCCGTGCGCACTCTGCTGGCCCCGCAGCCCGACGGCCTCGGAATGTCGGCACGAGGCATCACGGTGTCGTCGGTGGGGCTGGTGCCTGCCATCCGCAAGCTGGCCGACGAAGACATCCCCCTGACGTTCGCCCTTTCGCTGCACGCGCCCGACGACGGACTGCGCGACGAGCTCATCCCGGTGAACTCGCGCTGGAAGGTCGACGAGGCGCTGGATGCCGCCCGCTACTACTTCGAGAAGACCGGCCGCCGCGTCTCCATCGAGTACGCGCTCATCAAGGACATGAACGACCACGCGTGGCGCGCCGACCTGCTGGCGCAGAAGCTGAACGAGCGCGGTCGCGGCTGGGTGCACGTCAATCCGATCCCGCTGAACCCGACGCCTGGCTCCATCTGGACGGCGAGCGAGAGGGATGTCACGGCCGAGTTCGTGCACAGGCTGGAGTCGGCCGGCATCCCCACAACCCTCCGCGACACCCGCGGCAAGGAGATCGACGGCGCGTGCGGCCAGTTGGCGGCGGCGGAGTAGCCGCTGGCATCTCGGATGGCTTCACGAGGCCGGACCACGAGGCGCACCAGGTAGCATCCCGTAGCGAAACCCGCCCGATTCCTGAGGAGGACCCATGCCCCATTTCGACGTAGTCGTGCTCGGTGCCGGCCCCGGCGGTTACGTCGCCGCTGTGCGCGCCGCGCAGCTCGGCCTGCAGGTGGCCATCGTCGAGCAGCAGTACTGGGGCGGAGTGTGCCTGAACATCGGCTGCGTTCCGGCGAAGACGCTGATCCGCAACGCCGAGGTGCTGGGGCTGGTCACGCGCGAGGGCGCGGAGTTCGGCATCTCCGGCGACATTCACGCCGACTACGGCGTCGGCTGGGACCGCAGCCGCAAGGTCGCGGATGCCCGTGCCAAGGGTGTCAACTTCCTCATGCGCAAGAACAAGATCACGCAGTTCGACGGGCACGGCTTCTTCACGGGTCCGAAGTCGATGGATGTCGCGCTCGCCGCAGGAGGCACTGAACAGCTCACGTTCGACAACGCGATCATCGCGACCGGCTCGACGGTGCGCCTGCTTCCCGGCGTTGAGCTCAGCGAGAACGTGCAGACCTACAAGGAGCTCATCCTCACCCGCGAGCTGCCGAAGTCGATCGTGATCGTCGGCGCCGGCGCCATCGGGCTCGAATTCGCGTACGTGCTTGCCAACTACGGTGTTCAGGCGACCGTCGTGGAGTTCCTCGACCGCGCGCTCCCCAACGAGGATGTCGACGTCTCCAAAGAGGTCACGAAGCACTTCAAGGCGCTCGGCGTGCCGATCCTCACCTCGACGAAGGTCGAGTCGGTGGTCGACGACGGCAACCAGGTGACGGTGACCTACACCGGTGCGGATGGCGCACAGGGCAGCATCACGGCCGACAAGGCGCTCATCTCGGTCGGATTCGCCGCGAATGTTTCCGGCTACGGCCTGGAGAACACCGGCGTCGAACTCACCGATCGCGGCGCGATCGCGATCGACGACCACATGCGCACCAACGTTTCGGGCATCTACGCCATCGGCGACGTCACCGCCAAGCTGCAGCTCGCCCACGTGGCCGAGGCGCAGGCCGTCGTCGCGGCAGAGACCATCGGCGGCGCCGAGACCATGACACTCGGCGACTACCGCAACATGCCGCGCGCCACCTACATGCAGCCGCAGGTGGCGAGCTTCGGCCTCACCGAGCAGCAGGCCCGCGACGCCGGCTACGACGTCGAGGTCTCGACCTTCCCGATGATGGCCAATGCCAAAGCGCACGCCCTCGGCGACGCACGCGGGTTCGTCAAGCTCGTCGCCGACAAGAAGTACCACGAGCTGCTCGGCGGCCACATGGTCGGACTCGACGTCTCGGAGTTGCTGCCCGAACTCACGCTTGCTCAGAAGTGGGACCTCGGGGCGCTGGAGCTCGCGCGCAACGTGCACCCGCATCCGTCGCTCTCCGAGTCGATGCAGGATGCCTTCCACGGCCTCGTCGGCCACATGATCAACCTGTAGCCCCGCACCCTCGCGGGTTCGTCCCCGCGAGGGTGCGCGTTCGTCGGCTACAGGCGGAAGACGCCTCGCGGGATGTCGGACACCAGCCGGCGGGCGACACCGAGCGCGTCGTCCTCGTCGAGCTGGTGAGTGACGACGAGGGATGCCAGGTAGCCGGCATCCAGCCGCCGTGACATGTCGTGACGGGCCGGGATCGAGCAGAACGCCCTGGTGTCGTCGATGAAGCCGCTCGTCTTGGCGAAGCCGGCCGAGTCGGTCACCGCGGAACGGTAGCGGGTGATGCCGGCGGGGGAGTCCAGGAACCACCACGGCGCGCCCGCGTACACGCTCGGGTAGAAACCGGCGAGCGGTGCGATCTCGCGCGAGAACAGGGTCTCGTCCACGGTGAAGAGCACGAGCCGGAATGTCGGGTTCACTCCGAAGTGGCGCAGGATCGGCGTGAGCGGCACGGTGTAGCCGCCCACGCCCGGCAGGTCGTGACCGGTGTCGGGACCGAAAGCGTCGAAGGTCGGCTTGTGGTGGTTGCGGATGACGCCAGCGTGCAGCTGCATCACGAGACCGTCCTCCGCGCTCATCTCCGCGAGCCGGTAGAGCAGGTTGCGGCGGTAGGCGTCCGCATCCGTTTGGCTGATCGTGCCGGCCAGGGCATCGCGGTGGATGCGCTCGGCATCCGCCTCGGAGAGCGGCTCGCTGCCCGCGTCGATCACGCCGGTGTCCGTGGCCGTGCCGCCCGCCGCCTTGAAATACGCGCGCCGCGACCGAAGCGCGTCGAGCATCCCTGCGTACGTTCCGCAGTCGATGTTGGCTGCGGCCGAGAGCGTTGCGAGCGCGTCGCGCCAGCCGGCCTGCAGAGGGTGCATGTAGCGGTCGGCGCGGAACGTGGGCACCACTGCGCCGGTGAAGGTCGGGTCGTCGCGCAGTGCGAGATGCGCCGAGAGGTCGTCCGCCGGATCGTCGGTCGTGGCCAGCACCGAGATGCGGAAGCGGTCGAACAGCGCGCGGGGACGGAATTCGGGCCGCGCGAGCGCTGCGCACAGCTGGTCGTACAGGGCGTCCGCGGTCTGCGGCGACGGAGCATCCGTCAGCCCGAAGACGTCGGCGAACTCGCTCTCGAACCAGAACCGCACGGGAGTGCCGAGAAAGACGTCCCAGTTCTCGCACAGTCTGCGCCAGATCTCGCGACCGGATGCCTGCGACGGCACACCGTTCCGCTTCAGTCCCAGCTCGGTCAGCGGCACACCCACCGCGTGCAGCAACCGTGTCACGTAGTGGTCGGGCGTGATCAGCAGCGCTGCCGGATCCCCGAACGGCTCGTCATCGAGCAGCAGGCGGGCGTCGACGTGGCCGTGCGGTGAGTAGATCGGAGCGTCCGCCACCTCTGCATACAGCCGCCGCGCAACATCGCGGCTGGCCGGGTCGGCGGGCAGCAGACGGTCGGGGTGCGGGCTCAGCGTTCGAGCGCTCATCGAGTCTCCAATCTTGGGTCAGCGTCGTGACTCCCGCACCGAACTGGGCGCGGGGCCGGTCGACTCGCGCACGGTGAGATGCGTCGCGAGCACGATTTCGTGGCTCAGGGCGAGATCGTCGAAGCGGTCGTCATCGTCGACCACCGACCCGGTTTCGATCCGATGCAGAAGCGACCGGATCGCCACTCTTCCTGCTTGCTCAATGGGTGACGTCAGGGTTGTCAGCGGGGGATGGCAGAACGCGGCGCCGAAGATGTCGTCGCACCCGACCACGCTCATGTCTTCCGGCACGCGTACGCCACGCTCTCGGAACCGCTCCAGCATGCCGATCGCGAGCAGATCGTTGAACGCCACGCACGCCGTAGCATCCGTATTCAGTGCGGCATCGGCTGCCGCTGCGCCAGAGTCGACGAACGGCACATGCGGTCCGATTCTGTTCAGTGAGAGGTTCAGCCGCTTTGCGGCGGCATTCAACGCCCCGAAGCGGCGTTCGTTGGACCACGAGCTGTCGGGGCCTGCAACGTAGAGGATGTTCCGGTGTCCGAGGGACACGAGATGTTGGAGGGCTTGCTCCATCCCGCCAGGGGTGTCGATGAGAACGGACGGAACGCCCCGCGGCTTGCGGTTGATCACCACCAGCGGAAGTCGCTCCGCGATCTCCGCGATCCGTTGATCCGACAAGCGAGATGCCGAGATCACTGCACCGTCAGCCCGTCCGGCGATGGCGTTCAGCGCTTGCAGTTCTGTGCTCGGCGACTCCTCGGTATCGACCAGCAACTGGATCCATCCGGCGGCTGCGAGCTGGTGCTGCGTTCCGCGGATGATTCCGAAGTAGAACGGGTTGGTGACGTCCGAGACGACGACGGCGACCGCATGTTTTCGGTGCGCTTGCGGTTCGGGTCTGATGCGCTCGTAGCCGAGTTGCGCCGCCGTGTGTTCGATGTGCAAGCGCGTCGCCTGGTTCACACGGTGCGGAAGCGAGAGCGCACGGGAGACCGTCGAAGGGGCCACGCCGGCGGCCCTCGCGACATCTCTGATGGATACCCGTTTGCGGGCTTCGTCGCTGCTCGTGGTCGGCTCCCGTTCAGGTCCCGCATTCGGGTCCCAGTCCCTTGAAGGTAGCTGCGGTGGCAGCATTCGGCAACTTGTTGCAGAACGTTGTCATCGCCCGCGAGCAAAGGAAGCCGGGTGATGTTCGCAGTCCAATTCACGGATTCGTTGCAGAGTGTGGCAACGAATGGCAACAGCTTGATGCTTGCCCAGTCGCGTCTCTACCGTGCGACTACTACGAAGCACGTGTACTCGATGGAGAGGACCGACCTATGCACAGAAGACGCGCGATCGCCGTAACCGCGGGGATGCTCGTTGCAGGACTCGCACTGGCAGGATGCAGTTCTGGTGGCAGTCCGACCGCCAGCGCCAGCAGCGGACCGGTCAATGGCAAGGGCAAGACCATCACCGTCTTCACGCTGGCTAACACGCAGTACCCGCAGCAGCAGAAACAGTTCGACGACGATGTGGCCGCAGCGTTCCAGAAGCAGACCGGCGCGAAGCTGGTGTGGGACATGGGCGCGTCGGCGAACGACGAGCAGACCAAGATCCAGACCTCGGCGGTCTCCGGTCAAGGCCCGGACATCTATGACATCGGCACCACGTTCACGCCGACCGCCTACTCGACAGGCGACTTCGTCAGCATGACCACCGCCGACTGGAACGCGATCGGAGGAAAGAGCAAGTTCGTTCCTGCGTCGCTCGGCATCTCCGGACCGAACTCCAAAGACCAGGTCGGCATCCCGTACGAGTCTCGTCCCTTCGTGATGGTGTACAACACCAAACTGTTCCAGCAGGCCGGCCTCACGAAGCCGGCCACGACGTGGGATGGCCTGATCGCCCAGGCGAAGAAACTGACCGGCAACGGGGTCTACGGCATGGCCATGGACTACAAAGACAGCTTCAGCCCCTGGAAGTACATCTGGATGTACGACATGCAGATGGGCAACCCATTGATCTCGGGCAAGAAGGCCACCCTGAATGACCCGAAGACGCTCAAAGCCTACGAAGACTACTTCGGGCTGCTGACCCAGGATCACGTGATCGACCCGGCATCGGTCGGCTGGACAAGCGTGCAGGCACTTGCCGCGTTCGCTCAGGGCAAGGCCGCGATGCTGAACTGGACGACAGCAACGGCACAGAACACCTTGAACGCCTCACCGGTCAAGGGCGAGTACAAGTTCGCGGTCATGCCGACCGTCCCTCCGGGGTACTCCTCGCTGCCGAAGGGCGGGAACGCCGCCGCCAGCATCATCTCCGGCGACAATCTCGTCATCGCCAAGTACTCGAAGAACCAGGCGCTCGACCTCGCTCTCGTGAAGTACCTGACGAGCGACGAGGTGCAGAACAAGCTGTACACCAACTTCGGCAATCTTCCGGTGACGCAGTCCGAGGCCAAGAAGCTGGAAACCAACCAAGCGTCGCTGGCTCCGCTCCTGGAAGCCGGGTCGAAGTCGGTGACGACGCCGTTCTCGGGCGCGTGGGGCGCGACTGAGGTCGGATTGCTGAATGTGGTGACGCAGTCCATACCCGATCTCAACAACGGCTCGGTCAGCCCGAGCAAGCTCAAGGGCCTGCTCGACAATCTGCAGAACACCGCGACTCAGGCGCTGCAGTCCCAATGACGCCTGAGACGACCGTCGCGAGCCGCTCGTCCGCCATTCAGCCGGGCGGCTCGCGATCCGCCCGGCGAAGGCGGCCGGTGACCAAGCGAGGACGGCCGCTGTGGATGCTGATTCCTGGCGGTGTGCTGCTGGTGGCGATCATCCTCATCCCGCTGATCATCGGGATCTGGATGTCGCTGCTCAACTTGAGCCAGTACACGATCCGGCAGTGGCTCGCCGCACCCTTCGTGGCGTTCCAGAACTACGTCGTCGTGGTCACGCAGACGCAGTTCTTCCAATCTCTGGGTGTGAGCATCGGCTTTGCCGTGGTCGCGACGGTGTGCAGCGTCCCCATCGGGGTGGCAGCGGCGGTGGTGACTCACAACTCATTCCGCGGCCGGGCTGTGGTGCGTTCCATCTTCTTGGTCCCCTATGTGATCCCGTCCTTCGTGGTGGCCACGATCTGGCGCACGATCATGCAGCCCGGAGGGGTGTGGACGGGCATGCTCACGAGCTTCGGCGTCAAGTCGAGCCTGTGGCTGAACGGACCGAACGCATTCTGGACCCTCGTGATCGTGGAGATCTGGGCGTCTTGGCCGTTCATCTACCTTCTGACGCTCGCGGGCATGCAGACGATCGAGCACCAGGTGTTCGAGGCGGCTGCGATAGACGGTGTGACCTGGGGCCGACAGCTGCGCTCCATCGTCTTCCCGAACATCGGCGGCCCGCTGGCACTGGCGTGCGTGGTCTCGGTGCTGAACCACATCAACAACTTCACCCTTCCGTATGTGCTGTTCGGGATTCCAGCGCCCGATAACGTGCAGACCCTGCCGTTCCTCACCTACATCCAGAGTTTCACCGTGTTCCGATTCGGCCTCGGCGCCGCGACTGCCGTGCTCTCTCTGGTGCTGCTTGCCATACCGCTCATCGTGTACCTGCGCATGGTGCGGCTCGATGTCGGAAAGGAGAGCTGAGAGTGACATCCGACTCTTTCACGGCACGTGATCGCCGCCGCGCGACGGCGGGCATCGCGGTGCTCGTGCCGGTATGGCTCCGAACGGTCATCATCGTCGTGATCCTCGTGATCATCGCGCTGCCGATGATGTTCGTGGTCTTCGGATCGGTCAACTCCGATCTGGGCGTGGCCAGTGGCGAGTACTTCCCGTCATCGTTCACATTGGTCAATTACGCGAAGATCTGGACGACCGTCGGGCTTGCGAAGGGCATGGTGAACAGCATCATCGTCGCCGGGTCCACTGCTGTGGTGGCCACGGCGATCGCCACGGTGTCGGCGTACGTGCTCGTCCGATTCACCTTTTTGGGACGCTCGACGGTTCTGCGATCGATGCTGATCCTCCAGTCGATCCCGGGCACACTGCTCGTGCTGCCGCTCTTCGTCGTCTTCTCGTCGTTCACCACGTACATCGGCGTTCAGGTGATCGGCACCCGGTGGGGCTTGTTCATCACGTACCTCACCTTCGCGCTGCCATTCGCCACCTGGGTGATGGTGACCTACCTGCGAGGCCTTCCCCGCGAATTGGAGGAGGCGGCGCGGATGGATGGCGCATCCAATGTGCGGATCGTTCGGCAAGTGATCCTGCCGCTGAGCTGGCCGGGTATCGTCGTGGCGGGCATCTTCTCGTTCCTCCTGGGATGGAACGATGTGCTCTTCGCCTCGGTCATGACGAATTCGGACACCCAGACCGTCTCGATCGCGCTCAACATCTTCAGTGCGTCGCAGTCCGGCGGATCGCTGCCGCTCTACGGTCAGCTCATGGCCGCTTCGCTGATCTGCGCGGCGCCGGTCGTCATCCTCTACCTCTGCCTGCAGCGCTGGCTCGTCGGTGGGCTCACTGCCGGCAGCGTCAAGTGACGACCAGCGCAGGCGCAGGGCCGGTGGATGAGCGGACAGTGAGATGGGTGGGCAGCGTTGCGCTGCGCCGCCGAGCCGAGTCGGCTCCCGCCTCGAGCTGCGCGAGCAGCAGCGTGACGGCGAGCCGGCCGGCCTGCTCGATCGGGGCGGTGAGCGTCGTGAGCGGCGGATCGCAGAAGTCGGCGCCGAAGATGTCGTCGCATCCGACGATGCTCATCTGCCCGGGAACGCGGATGCCCCGCCCTGCCAGGTGCTGCAGCATGCCGATCGCGAGCAGGTCGTTGAACGCGATAGCGGCCGTGGCACCGGTGTTGAGCAGCGCGTCCGCCGCCGCCGCTCCTGCGCTGCGCAGCGGGGAGAACGGTCCCAGCCTGCGCGTCGTCACCGCGTGCTGCTTGCCGGCCTTGACGAACCGCCGCCAGCGTCCCTCGTTCGGCCAGGATGTCTCGGGACCCGACACGTAGGCGATGTCGCGGTGGCCGAGCGACACGAGGTGCTCGACGGCCTGCTCGATGCCCTTCGGTGTGTCGATGAACACCGTCGAGACGCCCCGGGTCTGCCGGTTGACGGCGACGATGGGCAGTTGCGACGCGAGCTCGGCGAGCATCCGGTCCGACAGTCGCGATGCGGCGAGCACGGCGCCGTCGAACGACGAGCGCAGGCGGTGCAGCAGGTCGTCTTCGTTCTGATCCGACTCCTCGGTGTCGATGAGCAGCTGCGAGTATCCGGATGCCTTCAGCTGACGCTGCGTGCCCTTGATGATGCCGAAATAGAACGGGTTGGTCACATCGGAGACGAGCACGGCGATGGCGCCGGTCTTGCCAGACGTCAACGCACGGGCAGGGGAGTTGGGGGAGTAGCCGAGTTCGGCCGCGATGCGCGCGATGCGTTCGCGTGTGGCCGCGTTCACCCTGCCCGGGTTCGAGAGCGCCCGCGAGGCGGTGGAGATGGCGACGCCGGCCCGCTCCGCGATATCGGCCAGCGTGACGGGACGCGGCGCCTCAGCGAGCGCCACCTGGGGCGGCGCATCGTCGCGAACTCCTCCCATGACGACAGCCAACCAGGCCCGTGGCTCACTGGCAAACGAAAGGCAACCGTTTGCCACACCGGTGCCCGATCGCGAGACTGCACGCCCGCCCCGAAACCGTGGGCAACATCCGCTGTCTCGGGTAGGCGATGCAGCCTGGCGAAACGGGCGGCCGCCGCACCCGCGGACCGGACGGATGCCGCGGTCAGCGCGGAACAGGCCCGGCGACGGACTCGACGACGGCGAGGGCACTACGCTCCAGGAAGGCAACGAACGCGGCCGCGTCGTCGTCGCCATCCGGCCCTTCGACCAGCTCTCCGTCGACCAGCGCCCGCTCGGCGAAGGCGACCCACGCGCGCAGCGCGACCTTGAGCAGCGGCGACTGCGGCACGCCGAGTTCCTCGAAGACGGCGACCACACGCCCAGTCTGGATCTGCTCCGCCTCCTCGACGACGGCCCGCACCTCCTTGTCTCCGCTGGCGACGCCGTGCACGAGCGAGACGAACGTGCTGCGATGTTCACGCACGAACTCCACGATCTTCGTCAGCGTCGTGTGCAGTCGCTCCAATGGCGGAAGGTCGAGTTGCGGCTCGGTCGCGTTCAGCATGCCGTCGCGGGCGGCACGCACGACCTCGCGGTGGAACCCCTGCTTCGAGTCGAAGTAGTAGAACAGCAGCCCGCGTGAGACGCCGGCCTGTGCCGAGAGGTCTTCCACGTTCAGCTGATCGAGCGGCCGGTCGGCCAGTGCAGCCACTCCGAGGGCGACGAGCTGCGCACGGCGTTCGTCGGGCGTCATACGGGTGCGGCGCTCGGAAGGCATCTCTCGAGGATATGGGCGATTGGGCATGAATGATCTCGACAGAGCCAGCACGCCGGCTCGCGGCGCCCCCGCGGGCGTGCGAGGCCTCGTCGCACGTCGCATGCCTGGCATCGACTGCGGTGTGCCCCGTCCGCGGGTCGACACCATAGACTGGCGCGCGGTACTGACTCATGGTAAATAGTTACTGACGCCGCGTCAGTAAGGGTTGTCATCCAGGAGTTGCGCGGATCGAGGAGGATCTATGAAGCTACGTTCCCTGACGGCGAAGCGCGCGGGGCGCGTCGCACTTGCCGGCATACCGGTAGGCATCGTCGCAGGCCTTCTGATGACGGGCGTGGCCAACGGTGCGGTCCCGGTGGCGTTCACTGTCTCGGGGTCCACGTTCCAGGTCGCCGCCTCGCAGCTTGAGGGCACCGGCTTCTCCCAGTACGCCGGAACCGTGACGCTGAAGGATGGCTCGACGCATCCGGTCTCGGTCGCGAACATCGCCAGCGCGAAGCTCTACGACCTGTGCCAGTCGGTGACGGTGCCCGGCATGCCGGTCGGGTTGAAGATCACCGCAGGTGGTGGCGGTACGCCCGCCACGGCGACGAACATGCAGATCGGCATGACCGACCTGCAGGGCGACGCGACGTTCAACAACATCCGCATCGGCGTCGACGCCTCGACGGTGAACACGGATGCCAAGGGCTCGGTGGGTGACTTCGCTCAGGATGCCGACTCGGTCGAGATCAAGAACCTCAAGCAGACCGCGTGGAGCACGCAGGCATCCGTCTTCAACCTCGCCGGGCTGCACCTGCAGCTGACCGACGGCAAGACGACCTGCTTCTAGGCCAGATGCAGCGACTCAGGGAATGGTGGCACGCGTTCGTCGCGTGGTCGCGGCAGCGTCCGTTCATCGGCGGTCTGCTGACCGTGCTCGGCGGCGTCGAGATGTTCTTCTCCGGCCAGCTCTCGGTCGGCGCCATGCGGGTGCAGGTCGGGATCGAAGGCTTCCAGGCGATGCTCATCCCGATCGTGCTCGTGGTGCTCGGCGTGCTGGCGACGCTCATGCCGCAGCACCGCATCTTCTACGGCGTGATCGCGCTCGTCGTCGCGGTGTACTCGCTCGTCGGAGTGAACCTCGGCGGCTTCTTCGCGGGCATGATCCTCGCCAGCGTTGGCGGTGTGCTGATCGTCTCGTGGATGCCGAGGGGGCCGGACAAGACCGCTGACACCACTGCCGACGTCGACCGCGACGCCCCCGCCGCGGAACGCGGTCGGAGGCGGCGAGGCGGAGACACCGCGCGGCGGGCCTCGGGAGGCGCTCTCGCGGTGGCGCTCACGGCGGCGATGAGTCTCGGACTCGTGGCGGCGCATCCGCAGTCCGCCTCCGCCGCAGAGGCCAGCGGAGTGTGCATCCTCGGGTTCATCGGCGACTGCTCCAACCCGAGTCCGACGCCGAGTCCCACCCCGACGCCCACGTCGACGACTGCCCCCGGCACCCCCTCTACGCCCGCACCGTCGCCATCGCCGGGCAGCGCCAACGGGACCGGCGACGCAGCCACACCTCCGGCCCCTACCGGACCGACCCTGATCGCACCGGCATCCGACTCGCCC
>Ga0164242_10001493_pt1 | contig 27791 bp, 32 predicted proteins | sample OricomgcompostMG_FD_108783 | JGI IMG/M metagenome (GOLD analysis project Ga0164242, IMG submission 108783) | Miracle-Growth compost microbial communities from Emeryville, California, USA - Original compost - Miracle growth compost (MG) ...
GGCCGCCGCATGGGCCGCCGCATGGGCCGCCGCATGGGCCGCCGCACGGGACGCGGCATGGGTCGCACTCAAGCCGACCGTCATTGAGCTGCAGGCATCCGCGCTGCAGTTGGTTGAACGGATGATCGAGTGCCAGTGATGGCGAAGCGCAGCGAACACGTGGAGGCGGTAACGCTGCTGCGCGTGGTGCGCTTGCATGAGCGCCAGCGACCGGAGCTGGCGCTACTCTTTGCTGTGCCGAACGGCGGCGACCGTAATCCGGTGGTCGCCGCGAAGTTGAAGGCCGAAGGCGTGCGCGCCGGCGTGCCGGATTACCTGCTGCCGGTAGCGCGGCAAGGTTTCCACGGGCTGGCCATCGAGCTCAAGGCCGTGGGCGGCCGCCCATCATCGGAGCAACGCCAGTGGCTGGCCGACCTGGTCGCACAGGGCTGGCGTGCCGAGGTGTGCGTGGGCTGGGGTGCGGCATGGGACGTGTTGAGCGATTACCTGGGGATGACGCATGAGACGACTGGCAGCTGACCCCGAGTGCGTCGACTGGTTCGCGGTGCTGATCGACCTGCAGCGCCAGGGGATACCGACCTCGTCCGTCGCCTCGCTGCTGGCCATCCCGAAGTCCACGATCCTGGGCTGGAAGCAGGGGGCCGAGCCGCGGCACCGCGACGGCGAGCGGCTGATCGACCTGTGGGTGGGCGTAACCGGCAACGCCCAGGCCAAGCTGCCGCGCATGCGCTCGGCGAATAGTCGGGAATCCGTCCAGGCCTGAGCAGCACACTCGCGAGCGAATCCCCACGCGAGGCCCCGCCCATGCCCACCCCCGACCTGCAGCCCCAAGTCCCCGGCGAGCAGCCGGCAAGTCAGCCGCCCGAGGCCACCGGTAACCCGGCCATCGACCTGCCGGCCATCGCCGAGCTAGCCATCCCGGAGCTCGAAGCGCAGCTGAGCGGACTGTCGGTCGAGGAGCTGCTGGCCCTGGAGACGCTTGAGGTCGACGGCAAGAACCGGGCTGGTGCGCTGGCATCCATCGCCGCCGAGATCGACGCCCGGCAGGCCGCGCAGGCCGTCGCGGCGAAGAAGGCTGCGAAGCAGGCCGAAAAGGCCAAGCCCGATTACAGCCGCCCCGTGCTGACCAAAGATGGCTGGCTGGTACCGGAGCCCAAGGCCTGAGCATGTGCGGCTCGACGAAAGCGCCGAAGGTCGTGCAGGACGACCCGGTCGCCGACCAGGCTGCAGCGGACGCCAAGTCCACGCAGGAGGCCAACAGCCAGCTCGCCTTGCGCCGCAAGCAGCGTGCCCAGAACAGCCTGCTGACCATCGGCATGCAGGGCACCAAGCCCGGGACCGTCACCCCGTACAACCTGCTGGGCGCAGCCGTGACGCCCGGCGCCACGCTGGCTCCCGCAAGCACGTTCGCGCAGAACCTGGTGCGTCCGGCATCCACGAAGCTGGGGCTGTGATCCATGGCCGCTGACGCCAGCAAAATCTGTAAGCGCCTGGGTGAGCTCAAGGCCGCCCGCTCGCCGCACGAGCAGGTCTGGCGCGACTGCTACGACTTCACGCACCCGCTGCGCGCCGACGGCTTCAGCGGTAGCATCGTCGACGCCCAACAGGGTCTCAACCGCAAGGCGCGGCTGGTCGACGGCACGGCCACCGACAGCGCCCGCATGCTGGCCAGCGCCATCATGTCCGGCCTGACGCCCAGCAATGCGCTCTGGTTCCAACTCGACGCGGACAATCAGACGCAGGAGGAGGCGCAGTTCTTCGACACGGCGGCGCGCACCCTGTGGCTGAACATCCACCAGGCCAACTTCGACGCCGAGGCCTACGAGTGCTGCCTGGACATCGTCGATGCCGGATGGTTCGTGCTGTTCATCGACGAGGACCGGCAGCGCGGCGGGCTCACGTTCGAGCAGTGGCCCATCTCCGGCTGCTACGTCACCAGCACCCGCGCAGATGGCGTGGTGGACACGATCTACCGCGAATACCAGCTGACCGCTGCGGCTGCCGTGGCCGAGTTCGGCGAGGACGCGCTGAGCAAGGAGACCGTCGAGCTCGCGCAGAAGCGGCCGGACGAGAAGGTCCAGTTCGTCTACGTGATCGAGCCGCGCACGCCGCACGTGGTGGGCGCCAAGCTCGCCAAGAACTTGCCGTTCGCCGCCATCGTGGTCGAGGCCAAGACCAAGACAGTGGTGCGCGAGTCCGGCTTCCACGAGTTCCCGTGCGCCGTGCCGCGGTGGATGAAGATCCCCAACACCAGCTACGGCGTTGGCCCGGTCTACGATGCGCTGCCCGACATCCGCATGCTCAACGAGCTGAAGGGCATGGAGCTGGCGAACGCTGACATAGGCATCGCCGGCATGTGGATCGCCGAAGACGACGGGGTGCTCAACCCGCATACGATCAAGATCGGGCCGCGCAAGATCATCGTCGCCAACTCCGTCGAGTCGATGAAGGAATTGAAGGGCGGCGGCGACTGGCAACTGGCCGACTTCCTCGTAACTGGTCTGCAGGCGGCCATCCGCAAGGTGCTGATGAGCGACCAGCTGCAGCCGCATGACGGCCCGGCGATGACCGCGACCGAGGTGCACGTGCGCGTGCAGCTGATCCGGCAGCTACTGGGTCCGATCTACGGGCGCCTGCAGGCCGAATACCTGCGCCAGGTCGTGGAGCGGTGCTTCGGCCTGGCGCTGCGTGCGGGCGCGCTGCCGCCGGTGCCGCCGTCCCTGGCCGGGCGCGACTACGCGGTGAAGTACGTGAGCCCGATGGCGCGCGCGCAGAAGCTCGAGGATGTGACCGCAGTCGAGCGCCTGTTCCTCAACCTGGGCCAGCTGGCGCAGGCCACGCAGGACCCGACCGTGTTCGACCAGGTGGACACCGGCAAGGCCATCGAGGTCACTGCCGAGGGCTTGGGCGTGCCAGCCGGCATCCTGCGCACGCCCGAGCAGGTGCGGGCCATCGCCGCGCAACGGGCGCAGCAGCAGAAGCAGGCCCAGGCCGAGGCCCTGGCCGCGCAGACCACCCAGGTGGGTGCCGAGGCGATGGCGAAGAAGCAGGCCACCGCATGAACGACCGCCCCGAACCCCTGGCGCCCGAGGTCTACGCCCGTGTGTTCGAGAACCATGCTGAGGGCGCACAGATCCTCGAGGACCTGATCCGCCGTTTCCACCGGCCAGCGGTCACCGCCGGCGGTATTGACGCCATCCTGGCCACCTACCACCGCGAGGGCGCCCGCGCCGTCGTGGATTTCATCGTCAACCGCATCAACCAAGCCCACGGAGTACCCATCGATGAACCACTGGACGAGGCTTAACCGTGTCTACCAGTCACCTGCAGATGCTGGCGGCGGCGGTGGCTCTGGCGCTGCCACCGGAGGCGACGGTGCGCAAGGTCAACCGGCTGCTGGCGCAGCAGCGACAGGCGGTGAAGGTGCCGCCACGCCCGCGGCTGGGCAAGCTGGACAAAGCACCTCGGAGTCGCTGCTACAGCAAGGGGCGGGAAGTGCGGGAACGGATTACCTGCCCGAAAAATTCCGCGTCGCGAAGGAAGATGGTTCGATCGATGTCGACGCCTCCGCGCGAAAGCTAGCGGCAAGCTACGTCGAGCTGGAGAAGACCCGGCCCCGTGGCACGACGCCCAAGACGCCCGAGGAATACAAGATCGACGGCTTGCCCGAAGGGGTGGACTTCGAGGCGGTCAAGAAAGACCCGCTGTTCACCGGCTTCCTGAAGGGCGCGCACGCACGCGGCATGACAAACGACGACGTGAGTTATGCGCTCGGCGAATACTTCAAGCTGGCACCGGAGCTGCTGAAGGCCAACCAGCAGATGGGTGCCGAGGAAGCCAAGGCCGCGCTGGCCAAGGTGTGGACCGGCGGCGACCAGGTGGTGACGCAGAACCTCGGCTTGGCCATGCGTGCAGTGAAGGGATTCGGCACCGAGGGCGACGTGCCCGGCGGCATCGAGCGCCTGACCGCGAAGTACGGCAACGACCCCGACTTCCTGGCCTTCGCCGCCAAGGTCGGCAAGGAGATGCAGGAAGACCAACCCATCCGCGACGGCACGCCGGCGGCGCAGGACTGGGACGGGCAGGTGGCCGCGATCAAGGCTCACCCGGCATACACCAATGCCGACCACCCCGAGCACAAGATCCTCGTGCAGAAGATGAAGACGTTGTACGACGCCCGCTACGGCAAGGCGAAGCAGCACCTGGGCACCGTCGCCGCGTAGCCGAACTCAACCACCTGCCGATACCCGAAGAGCCCGCGCGCGTCGCGGGCTTTTTCGTGCACCCGAAATAGTCGGGATTCCGACTCGTGACGCGTGGAAACTCCATGCGCATGCGGCCCCAGGTGGCACTGGGACAACCGTCGCAGCCCGCGAGACCGCGCCGCGCGAACGTCATGGCCCACTGCGGTGGACAACCGGACAGGCACGAAACCCACCATCACTTCGGAGCAACATCATGGCAGGCGATATCACCGAAGCGTTCGTGCAGCAGTTCGCTGACAACTTCGTGCACGTAGCGCAGCAGAAGAAGTCCCGTTTCGAAACCGCGGTTGCCATCGAAGGCAACATCGTCGGCATGTCCAAGTCGATCAACCGGCTGGGCCAGCGCACCGCGCAGCGCCGACTGGTGCGACACGGCGATACCCCGATCAACGATCAGCTGTTCTCGACCCGCTACGTCGACCTGTTCGACTGGGAAGACGGCGACATGGTCGACGACCAGGACAAGATTCGCATGCTGGTGGACCCGACCAGCGACGAAGTCCAGGCCATGGTCGCGAGCATGAACCGGGCGAAGGACGACATCATCATCGGCGCCCTGGGCGGCAACGCCCGCAGCTCTGCCGGCAATGTGGCGCTGCCCAGCTCGCAGAAGATCGCGGTCGGCACCAGCGGCCTCACGAAGGCCAAGATCATCCAGGCCAAGCAGATGTTCCGCGCGAACGAGGCGGACGAGGAAGCGGGCGAGGAGCTCTACATCGGCTACAGCTCGCAGGCCCTGGGCGACGTGCTGAACGACACCACGCTCACCAGTGCTGACTTCATGGCAGCGAAGATGCTGCAGGAAGGCACACTCAAGGGCACGTGGCTGGGCTTCCGGTGGATTCCGTCCGAACGCTTCGTGCTGAGCGGCACCACCCGCTACCTGTATGCCTGGGCGAAGTCCGGCATGCGGCTCGGCATCGGCCGGGACATCACCACCCGCGTGGGTGAGGACCCGGGCAAGGGCTTCAACGTGCGCATCTACGCCAAGCAGTCGCTGGGCGCGGTGCGTGTTGAAGAGGAAAAGGTCGTCGAGATCGCGTGCAAGGAGGGGGGCTGATCGCATCGGAGCGCCTGGTGACCCCGGGCACTTCGCCAGCTTTCCCACCACCATTCAGAGGACAACACCATGGCAGTTGAAGCAATCAAGAGCACTTCCATTACGGCTCTCGACGCCCCTTCGCCGGACCAGGCCAACGCCGTCACGACCAAGCTCAACGGTGCCCGGCTCAAGGAAACCGTGGGCTATGCCGCGGTCGCCAACGCCGCGTCAATCGGTTCCACCTACCGGCTGGCCCGCGTGTCCAGTTCGGTGCGCATCTCGCAGCTGCTGCTGAGCTGCAGCGCCATCACCTCGGCCACGGCGGACATCGGCGTGTACGAGACGGCGGCCAACGGCGGGGCGGCGGTGGATGCCGACCTGTTCGCCTCGGCGCAGGCCGTGTCCAGCGCGCTGGTCAACAGCGACGTGACGCACGAGGCGGGCACCTACGCGATCACTGACGTCGAGAAACCGCTGTGGCAGGCCCTGGGGCTCACCAAGGACCCCGGGAAGCTGTACGACATTGCGGCCACGCTGACCGCGGCGGCGACCGCGGCTGGAAACATCGGCCTCAAGGTCCGATTTGCGGACGGGAACTGATCCCGGCCTCGCCTGCAACAGGTGGCAGTGAGCTGACCGGGCGGCTGGCAACGCCCGGTCTTTTTTTGAGGAGCCGGCATGGGACCGATCGATATCTGTTCGAACGCGCTGCTGATGCTCGGCGCCAAACCCATTGCGAGCTTCGATGAGTCCGCCGGAGATGCGAACCTCGACCGGGCGCGGCTGTGCGCCAACCTCTACCCCATGGTGCGCCTGGCGCTGCTGCGCAGCCATCCCTGGAACTGCGCCGTGACCCGGGTGCAGCTCTCGCCCGACGCCACGCCGCCGGCCTTCGGCTGGCAGAACCGCTTCCAACTGCCCAGCGACTGGCTGCGCACGCTTGAGGTCGGGAATGGTGTGCGCCTGACCTTCCGCAGCGAGGGCCGCTACATCCTGTGCAACGAGGCGGTGTTCCCGCTGGTCTACCTGCGCGACGTGGCTGAGGGCGACTGGGACGCGATGCTGGTGCAGGCCGCGACCCAGGCCATGGCTGTTCGCTTGGCGTACCCCATCACCGCCTCGAGCGCGGTGGAGCAGGCGCGCTACACCGAGTTCCAGAACTTCATGAAACAGGCGCGTTCGGTCGACGGTCAGGACGATCCGCCGCAGACGCTGGGCGACTTCCCACTGCTGGCCAGCCGCTTCGGTGCCGGCCTGGGCTCGGGTGGCTGAGTCCATGCCGCGCCTCACCGTCGTCCAGACGAACTTCACCGCCGGCGAGATCACGCCGCGACTGTATGGGCGCGTCGACATCGACCGCTACCGCAACGCGGCCAAGACCCTGGAGAACGTCGTCATCCTGCCCCAGGGTGGGGTAGGGCGCCGCGACGGCTTGAGCTTCGTGGCGCCAGCCAAGCATGCCGACAAGAAGGCGGTGCTGATCCCGTACGTGTTCAACGAAGACCAGGCCTACGTGCTCGAGGTCGGTGATGCTTACATCCGCGTGTTCAAGACCGATGCCACGCAGGTCATGGCTGACGCGGTGCCGTACGAGGTGCAAACCAGCTACGCCGAAGCCGATGTTGCCGCGCTCGATTACTGTCAGGGTGCGGACACCATGTTCCTGATGCACCAGGACTACGTCACCTCGCGCCTGCGCCGCTTCGCCGACAACGCCTGGGTGTTCGACCAAGTGCCGTGGATCGTGCAGCCGTTCGACGAGATCGGCAGCAGTCCGACGCTGACCCTGGCCATCGATGACGCGAGCGCCGGCACCGGCCGCACCTTCACCGCCAGCGACAGCGCGTTCTACGCCGCCGACGTCGGCCGGGAAATCCACGCCCAAGGTGGCATTGCCACGATCACCAGCGTGACCAGCGCCACCGTCGCCGTCGGCACGATCACCACGCCGTTCCAGGGCACCAGCATCGCCGCCGGCCTCTGGACCATCACCGGCTCGCCGCAGACCACGGTCACGCCGTCGGTGGCCACGCCGGTGGGCGCTTCCGTCACGCTCACCCTGGCCGCCGCCGGCTGGCGCGCCGAGGACGTAGGCAAGTTCGTCGACTTGAACGGCGGCCTGGTGCAAATCACCAGCATCACCTCGTCGACCGTTGCGGTCGGCACCATCCACGCGGAGCTCGCCTCTGATGTCGCATCGGAGCCCCTGGCATGGATCCTCGAAGGCAGCGTGTGGGGGGGCCTGAACGGGCACCCGCGCACCGGGACGTTCTTCCAGCAGCGATTGTGGTTGGCTGGCTCGCCGGGCTTCCCACAGAGCGCGTGGGGGTCGCGTATCGGCGAATACTACAACTTCGAGCTCGGCGTGCTGGACACGGACGCCCTGGTGGTGGGGGTGGTTTCCGATGAGCTGAACCCGATCGTCAACCTGTCGCAGATCGACGTGCTGATCCCGATGACCTACGGCGGGGAGTTCACGATCCGCGGCGGGAACGACGCGCCAGTGACCCCCACCAACGGCACGGTTAACGTGCAGTCGAACTTCGGCTGCAACCTGGTGCGGCCGGTGAGGGTCGGCAATGAGCTGATCTTCGTTGAGCGGGGCGGCCGGAAGATCCGCGCGATGTCGGCCGACAACATCAACATCGACAAGTACGGAGCCCCGGACATCACGGTGCTCTCGGCGCACGTGACCATCGGCGGCATCACCGGCATGGCCTACCGCGCCCAGCCCGACCCGCTGTTGTACTGCGTGCGCGGTGACGGCGTGGTGCCGACGTGCACCATCGACCGCGACCAGGACCTGGTCGGTTGGACCCGCATCGTCACCGACGGCGTGGTCGAGTCCATCTGCCGCGTGCCGGTGGCTAGCGGTGACCAGGTGTGGGCGCTGGTCAAGCGCACGATCAACGGCCAGGACGTGCGCTACGTCGAGCGCTTCACGCAGGACGTGATGACCGACTCGGCCAAGGTGCAGACCGACGCCACCGGCAAGGACACCTGGGATGGCCTGGATCACCTGGAGGGCCGCACGGTCGTCGTCAAGGCTGACGGCGTGGCCATGGCCAACCGGGTGGTGCGCCAGGGTGCTATCACCATCGAGCGACCGGCCAAGAAGCTGGAAGCCGGCATCGGCTTCGTGCCGCGGGTCGAGGCGCTGCGTCCGGAGCTGCAGGGCAGCGAGGGCAGCGTGCAGGCCAGCAACATGCGCGTGTCCGAACTCACCTGCCGCTTCCTGCTGACCACCGGCGCCACGGTCAACGGCGCGCCGATCTTCGCCCGCCAGACAGGCCTGGGCGTGCTCGACCAGCCGCCGCCGGTCGTGAGCGGCGACGTGCGCATCGAAACGCTGGGCTGGGACAAGGGCCAGTGGAACCTGGTCATCGAGCAGCCGTTGCCGTACCCGTTCCACCTGCAGGCGATCATCGCCGTGCTGACGGTGAACCCATGATCCGGCCGGCCACCCATGACGACCTGCCGGCGCTGCTGGCCATTGCCGACGCGATGCACGCCGAGTCGAGCTTTGCGGGTGTGACCTTCAGCGCCGAGAAGACCGCCGCGCTGTTCGCTGCACTCATCAATGGCGCCGGCTTCTTGATGGTGGCCGAGGCCGACGGCGAGGTGATCGGCGGCATGGCGGGGTGGTGTGCCGAGCACTTTTTCTCGCACGACAAGACCGCCGGCGACTTCGGCCTTTTCGTGCACCAGGACCGGCGCGGCGGCATGGCCGCGGCACGCCTGCTCAAGGCCTTTGCGCAATGGGCGCGGGAGCAGGGCGCCACCATGATCCGCGCCGGCATCACCACCGGCGTCCACCTCGAGGCGTCCACGCGCCTCTATCGCGCCGTCGGCTTCCGCCCTGTCGGCACCGTTCTCGAATTCACGGAGTAGGCCATGTGCACTGGGGTGGAGATTCTTGCAGTTGGGTCGCTCATTGGTGGGGCCGTCGGCGCCGGCGCGGCGATCCACCAGGGCCAGGTCCAGAAGAACTATGCCAACTACCAGGAGGACCAGGCCGAGGCCGATGCCAAGGCTGCCCAGGGCGCCGCCAAGGTCGAGGCCGAGCGCATCCGCAAGGCAGGCGCCCGGCAGCGCGCCGAGGCCGTTGCTGCGCTGGCCGGCTCCGGCATGGACGTCAACTCGAGCACCGCGCTCAAGATCGACCAGACGATCACGCGCAACGCCGAGGACGACGCCTTCATGACGCTGACCGGCGCGAGCAACCAGGCTGCCCGGCTCAACGCGGCCGCAGGCGGCTACCGACTGCAGGGCTCCCAGGCGCTCAGCGCCGGCTACGTGGGCGCCGCCACCAACCTGCTGCAGGCATCCACGCGGGCCGGCTACGGCTGGAAGCAACCCGCCCCCACGGGAGTTTGAGGCATGGCACGGATTCCACTGGGCAACTTCGCCGCGCCGGCGCAGGCACCGGCACCCGTCATCGGCGTCACCGCGCCGGGCGGCCGCGACTTCGTCGGCCAGGCCGTCGAGCGGCTGGGCGAGACGGGCGAGCAGGTCGCCAGCAACGCCCTGGAGGTCCAGCAGCGCGAAAAGTACCGGCAGATGGTCGAGGCCAAGCAGAAGGCCGACGCCATGGCGCGGGCCAAGGCTGCGGACGCCACACTCAACTACGGCCTGCAGGTCAAGGCCGCGCAGATGGATGTGCAGGACAAGATTTCCCGCGGCGACATTCCGTACCAGCAAGGCGAGTCCGCCTTCAGCACCGCCGTCGACCAGATCACGCCGCCGGCGCCAGGCAACCTCGATCCCGCCCTGGCCGTGACGTTCAACACGGGCCTCAAGAGCGCCCGCGAGAACGCCCGCCTGCAGGTCCGGCAGTCGGTGCTGACCGCCCAGGATGACGAGTTCAAGAGCACTTTCGGCAGCGTGCTGGACAAGCTGGGCAAGATGGCCGGGTTCGTCGGTGCCGACGTCGCCAGGATCAACGCCCAGGCCGATAGCTTCGCGCCCCTGGCCCGCCAAGCCGGCCTGAGCGAGGCGCAGGTCACCAAGACCCTGCAGGACTTCAAGGACAACAATTGGACGCAGCAGGCGACCCAGCGCGCCATGCTGGCCCGGAATGACGTCGGGCAGCTCGATCAGATCGCCGCGGACCTGGGTGGCGCGAAGGGGTTCTACGCCGACAAGCTCGACGCCAACAAGCGCAACGCCATCCTGTCCCAGGTGCTCAATCGCAAGCAGCTGCTGCTGGACCGCGCCGCGCACGCCCAGGACCGGGCCGATGCCGCTGGTGCGCGCGTGATCAACCAGATGGACGAACAGATCGCCAGCGGCGTGCCGGCCACCCCGGAAATGTTCGCCGACTGGGCGGACAAGACCAAGGGCACCGCCAGTGCGGCCGACTTCGACGCCCGGGTGAAGGACTACGACACGGTGCAGAAGGTGCTGCGCATGTCGCCGGCCGAACAGCAGACCTACCTGCAGCAGGCCCAGGCCAAGCTCCTCAGCGGCGGCGGCTCGGTGCACGACAAGACCATGCTCGACCGCACCACCACGGCCGTGAACGCCAGCATCCAGCAGATGCGCACGGATCCGCTGCTGTGGAACCAATCCCGGCTCGGGGATGCCGTCGAGCCCATCAACGTGGCCGACCTGCCGCAGCTGGCCACCAGCGGCGAGCTGGCCACCACGTTGCAGCAGCGCGCCGCGACGCTGGACGCCATGCGCAAGCAGTACGGCACCGAAGTGCCGATGAAGCTGCTGCTGCCGCAGGAGGCTGACGGCGTGTCGCGCGTGCTCGAGCAGGCCAGCCCGAAGCAACAGGCCGCGCTGTTCGGCGCGATGAAGAACGCCGCCGGCAACGACGCGGTATACGCCGCGGTGATGCAGCAGATCGCTCCGAAGAGCCCGGTGCTGGCCTACGCCGGCAAGATCATGGGCACCGGCCGGCCAGCCATTGCGAGCGTGGAGACCCACTGGTTCTCGCCCAACGTGAACGTGGCGATGTCAGCCCAGGACGTGGCGCAGACCATGCTCGACGGCGAGGCGCTGATCAAGCCCGACGAGAAGGGCGCCGCCAAGTTCCCAATGCCGGCGGACGCGGGCGTGAACGGTCTTCGGGCGGTGTGGGCCACGGTGGTGGGCGACGGCTTCCGCGGAGACGGTGGCAGCGATGCCCAGGCCTACCAGGCGTTCCGGGCGATGTACGCCGGGCTCGCGGCCAAGGCCGGCAAGTCCGACGGCGTGTTGGATACCGACATCGCCACGATGGCCGCGCGCGCCAGCATCGGCAACGTGGGCGAGTGGAACGACAAGATCGTGATCCCGCCTTACGGCATGGACTTCGGCAAGTTCACCGACGCCGCCAACACCGCATGGGCCTCGGCTCGGGCGCACGTTCCGGGCGCCGCCGAGAACGACCTGGGTGCCTACGACCTCGACCGCATCGGTGACGGCGTGTACGTGGTGAGCAACGGCCAAGCGCCGGTACGTGATGCCAACGGCAAGCCGGTGATCCTGCGCATCGCGCCCAGCGGGACGACATCGACCAGCACACCGCGTGGTCTGATCACGGCCGGCAACATTGACCTCATGCACCGGCCGGTCGTGAAGAACGACGACGGTACCTACTCGACGGTGCGGTCGATTTCGATCAGCGAGGACGGGAAGGAGGTGCTCATTCCGACGGTCATCGGCGACCGGGTCGTCTCCAACAAAGAAGCGATCGCGCACTACAAGAAAACCGGGGAGCACCTGGGAATCTTCGACAGCATCCAGGACGCCAACGCGTACGCCGAGACGCTGCACGAGCAGCAGGCCAAGCTCTACGGGGAACAGTGATGGACGGCGACCTTTCCCCCAGCGAGCAGGCGGTATTCGACAACCTGTACGGCGCGGAGCCGGGCGAGGCCGCGCCGCGCACCCCTGGTATCCTCGCCGGCGCCTACAAGGCCGCGGCCGGCGTGCCATCGGCGCTGGCTGGGATCGGCCTGGACATCGGCCAGGCTGCGGTCAACATCACCGACCAGGCCACCAAGCCGGCGCAGTTCGTGGGCCTGTTCCAGGAGCTCGGCAATCAGAAGCCCGGCGAGCAGGACGCCGTCGGCACGGCCCTGGCCGCAACGCAATCACCGTTCGATCGGGCCAACCAGGTCATCGACGAGACGCGAGAGAGTGCCAACGAGCTGTACCGTCCGGACCCGCAGACCACGGGATTCATCGGCAACACGCTCTTCGGCGCCGTCGACGTCCTGACGCGCGTCGGCGTGGGCAACCTGGTGCTGCCTGGCGCCGGCCTGCCGCTGGCCGCTGGCACAACCGGCTTTGAGCGCACCAAGGAACTCGAGGCGCAGGGCGTCGACAGCAGCACGGCGATGCAGTCCGGCCTGCTGACCGGAGGCTCGCTGCTGGCCATGGGTGGCGTGACTAGCTTCGGCAGCACGACGCTGCAGCGCATCCTGACCGGCGGTCTGACCAACGTCGGCTTCGGTGCCGGCACGCGCGCCATCGACTCGAAGATCCTCGAGGCCAACGGCTACCACGCCCAGGCCGAGCAGCAGAAGTGGAACGACGGGGCATCATTGCTCGCCGACGCCGTGATCGGCTCGGTCTTCGGTGCGCTGCCGCACGGCGGCAAGACTAGGCCGGCGGACATGGTCGATGCCGCGCTGGGCGCCAAGAACGCGCAGAACGCCGCGGAGCTCGCGCCCGGCGTGCCGGCCGACCCACGCTCTTCCGCCGCCCACGCATCCGCCCTGGATGCCGCTGTGGACCAGCTGATGAACGGCAAGCCGGTGGACGTTGACGCCACGCTGCGCAATGCCGAGTTCGTGGAGCGGCCGGCCGAGGGCGACCAGACCGTCGCCGCGGGCCTGCACGAGGCGCTCACCGACGCCGGCGCGGCTCCCGCCGACCTGGCACCCACCCCTGGCGGCTACGTCGCCTACCGTCGCGCGCTCGAGTCCGGCGGCAGGGCCGACGCGGCCAACCCGAACAGCTCGGCGCTGGGCCCCGACCAGTTCCTGGCGGCGACGTGGCTGAAGACCGTGGCCGATGCCGCGCCGGAGTGGGCCAAGGGCCTGACCAAGTCCCAATTGCTGGCCCTGCGCACGGATCCGGCGAAGTCTGCCGAGATGGCTGCGGTACTGGACCAGAGCAACGCCACGGCGCTCACCCAGGCCGGCGTCGAGGTGACCGACCAGACGCTCTACGCCGCGCACCACTTCGGCTCGAAGCGGGCGGTTGCCTTCGCCAACGCGGCCGACGACGCGCCGATGGCGTCGATCCTGACCAAGGCGGAGCTCAAGGCCAACCCATACCTGGACGGCCTGACCAAAGCTGAGGTGCTGGCCAACTGGAACCGGCGTGCCGGCCTCGCTGGCGTGCGGCCAGACGGCTCACCCGTCGATACCAACCCTGCCGGGCAGGCCCTTCGCCAGCGGCTGGTGGAGGATCCACGGAAGCTCTTCGCCGACTACGCGGCGCTTGCGGATTCAGAGGGTGGGCGCGTACTGAATACCGATGTGGCCCGCGAACTGGCGCCGGAATATCTGGCCGATCGCACCCGCTCGGCGGACGTGCACGAGGCGGCCAGCGACACGATCAAGCTGCTCTACGAGGACAAGCTGGCGCAGCCGACGCCGGAGGGCTACAGCCCGGTTGTGTTGTTCACTGCGGGCGGCACGGGCGCTGGAAAGACTACAGCCGTTCGCTCGCTGCAGGGCATGGACCGGCCGCCGGAGCTGATCTACGACACCAACATGAACACGCTGAGCTCGGCGGTTCAGAAAATACAGCAGGCGCTGGACGCAGGCCGGAAAATCAGCATCCTCTACGTGTACCGCGACCCGGTGGACGCCCTGATCCATGGCGCTCTGCCGCGTGCGGAAAATCAGGCAAAGAAGTTCGGGACCGGGCGTACCGTGCCGTTGGCCGAACACGCCCGAACTCACGCCGGCGTGCGGCCGGTCATCGATGCGCTGGCCGAGAAGTACAAGGGCGACCCGCGCGTCCAGATCAGCACGTACGATAATAGCCGCGGCAAGGGTCGCGGCGCCTTCGTTGACCTTGCGAAAGTGCCGAGGGTGGAGGAAAATGGAATCCATGAAAGGCTCCAGGCAGCCCTCGAAGAAGAGCACCGCGCCGGCCGCATCTCCGATGCCACCCGCGCCGGCTTCAACGCCGCAGGCCGAGACGCACAAGCAGTACAGCGATCGCTTGTTCGCGGCGCTCGCGGCGAACCTCCAGAAGAACATCCGTCTGGACGAAGCCAAGCAGAACTGAGCCAGGGCTCGACCCGTGCGCCGTCCTCTGCCACCCCTGACACCCGAACAGCAAGCACGCCGGAAGGTGCTGGACGCCCGCAGCAAAGAGCTGCTGGAGCAGATGCGGGTGATGAGCAACGAACTGGCCTCGATCCGGCGCGAGCTGGAGAGGTCGAACGCGCCCGAGAGGCCTCAGCGAACCGTCCGGATGAAGTTCTAGACGACGGCACCACCGTGGCCGACGCACTCCGCGCGGCCGATCAGGAAGTCACCCAGGCAGAAACGCAAGGCAAGGCCATCGAGGCCGCGGTTGCCTGCTTCCTGCGCTTTGGAGCAGCCGCATGAGAGCCGAATGCATCCAGGCCGTGGGCCAGGCGTTGGGCCGCGCGCCGAACGCCACGGAGACCCGCGACATCGAGAACCGCGTGCGCCTCGCCGCCCGCCGCCTCGCCGCCCAGGACCCGGCCAAGTGGCAAGCGCTGCCCCAGGCTGACCAGCTGCAGCAGGCCGGCGCAGCCGCCGCCAAGGACCTGCTGCACGAGGCCGCGCTCAAGCGCCACCGCGTCGCCATGGGCATCCTCACGCACGATCGCATGCGCAACTACATTGACGCCCAAGTCGCCGCCGGCTTCGACAAGGACGGCATCGCGGCGCTGTCGCGCATGCTGACCAGCGAGGCCGACGGCAAGAACAACATCACCAGCGTGGAGGGCGCCGCGCAGGGCATTGAGGCGGCGGCGTCGACGTTCCTCACGCGCACGTGGGACGTGGCCGGCGGACGGTTCCTGAAGATGCTGCGCGATCCCGCGGCCGAGCGGTTGCTGGTGCGTGCCCTGCACGGCGACGGGAGCGTGCCCAAGGCGTTCCGGGATGCGGCTGCGGATTTCCACGAGATCGCCGAGCGGCTGCGCCAGCGGTTCAACGCGGCCGGCGGTGATGTCGGCCGGCTGGTGAATTGGGGCATGCCGCATACCTGGTCGCGCGCACTGCTGCTGAAGCAGGGCCGGCAGGCATGGATCGACGGCATGCTGCCGCGCCTCGATCGCAGCCAGTACGTGCACGAGGACGGCCGGTCCTACACCACCGACGAGCTGCGTGAGTTCCTGGGCGAGGCCTGGCGTTCGGTGGTGACCGAGGGCGCCAACAAGGTGCTAGGCAAGGGAGGTGCAGTCGGCACCGGCATCAAGGCCAATCGCAACCGCGCAGAGCGGCAGATTCACCTGGCCGGCCCCGACGCCTACATGGAGGCCATGGCGCAGTTCAGCGACCGCGGCGTGCTCGACGCCATGATGGGGCACGTGCACCGCATGTCCCGTGACATCGCCCTGATCGAGCAGTTCGGCCCGAACGCCGACCGCCAGTTCGCGCACTTCCTCGAGCAGGAGACGGCCAAGGTCACGGACGCCAACCCGGACCGGATGGCCCGCGCCGACAAGGATGGGCATTTCGTCGAGCGCCTCTACAACTACGTGGCCGGCAACAGCGCGCCACCCCCCGAGACCTTCCTGGGCAAGGCCGCGAAGGTCTATCGGCAGCTGCAGGTGCTCAAGCTCGGCTCGGCCCTGATTTCGTCTTTCGGCGACCACGCCACGATGCACCTCACGGCGCACATCAACGGCATCCCGAAGATGAAGCTGTTCCTGAACAACCTGCGCACCACGTACGGCCATCCGTTCTCGAAGGCAGACCAGGAGCGCGCGGCTGCTGCTGGCCTGATGGTGCGCACCTATGCCCAGCAGCTCGCCCGCTACGGCGACGAGGTGGGCGCACACGGCTGGTCCTCGAAGCTGACCAACACCTTCATGAAGGTCACGCTGCTGCCGTACTTCACGGAGGCCCGCCGGCGTGCCTTCAGCTACGGGATGATGGACCAGGTCGGCAAGGCCTTGCGCGACCACAAGACCATGGCCACGCTCAACGATGCGGACCAGCGGTTCCTGAAGCACTCCGGCATCACCGAGGCCGACTGGCAGGTGCTGCGCCTGGCTAAGCCAGACGACTTCGCCGGCAACCACACGCTGATCACGCCCGAGGAGATTTACCAGATCCCCGATGCTGACATCGCCAAGGTGACCGCCGAGGCTCCAGACCTGGCCCGGGATCGAGCCGCGGCCAACCTGATGGCGTTCGTCTACGGCGAGCAGGATCGGGCGGTGCTCGAGCCGAAGGCCAAGTCCCGCCTGCACACTGGCGTCGACGTCAATGACGACACGCTCAAGGGCTTCCTGACCCACAGCTTCACCACGTTCCGCAGCTTCAGCTTCGAGATGTACGAGGCGCAGATCAAGCGGTCCCTGAAGGCCTTCGACACCAAGACTGGATCGGCCGCCTACATGTCGGCGCTGATCGCCAGCACCATCGTCCTGGGCGCAGCCGCCAACGCTATGCGCGACATCGCCAATGGTCGCGACCCGCGCACCTTGAACCTGGATACGGAGGCGGGCCGCAAGAACTGGGTGGCCGCCCTGATCACCGGCGGCGGCCTGGGCATCTACGGCGATTTCCTGATCAACACTTATGGCGGCTCGCGCGGATCGAGCCTCTCCGAGACCGCCGCCGGCCCGATGGTGCAGGACATTGGCACGCTGCTCAACGTTGGCCAGCAGCTGGTCGCCCAGGGCACCGATCCCGACGCGGAGCTGGCGCGCAAGCTGCGACCCACCGGCGTGTCGGCGGTGCGCACGGCCAAGTCCTACGTGCCGGGCGGTTCGCTCTGGTACACCCGCGCCGCCCTGGACCGGCTGATCTTCAACCAGCTGAGCGACTACTTCAGCCCGGGCCACCTGGCCCGCATGAAGTCCAAAGCGCGCCAGCAGCACCGCACCTCGTGGTGGGCGCCTGACGAGGTCGCGCCGAAGCGTGCCCCGAACCTCGAGACCGTAGGAGCGAAGTGATGGAATCCGAACAGCGCGACCGCATTGCCGACGTGATGGGCCGCCTCACCGAGGTGGCGCTGCGCGATGCCGACCCGGATAGCTGGACTGCCGCCCACAAATCGCTCAAGGACATGAGCAAAGCGGAGCGCGGCGATGCAGCCTGGTGCCGAAAGACCGCGTGCATGACCGTATCGCTGCTGCTGCAGTTCCAGCGCCTACACCAGCAAGCCGCGCAGGATCCCGCGCCCGGCGATGTGGCACCAAGCCTGGATGAGGAGCTGGCGGCCGCCGAGGCCAAGGCGCGCGAGTTGCTGGAGCGTGTGGGGGCAAGATGATCCCGGCGCTGCTCGGCACGCGCCCGAAAATCAGCTTCCTGGCGTTCTACGCACTGTGGGCTGAGCGCATGCGTTGGGAGGTGCCGCCGCTGCACGTGCGGGCCTGCGTGTGGCTGCAGGAGGCCTGGCTGTCTGGCGACGACTTGCTACTGCTGATGCTGCCGCGCGGGCACGCCAAGTCGACCCTGCTCGAAATCTTCAATGCATGGATCTACTACTGCTGGCCGGTGCTGCGCATCCTGCACCAGTCAGAGAGCGACGGCACCGCGCTCAAGACCAGCCGCGGCACGCAGAACGTGCTGCGCCACCATCCGCTGACCATCGGCCTGCTGCCGGATACCCAGGGCACCGTCGAGCAATGGTGGGTGCGCGGCGCGTTCGAGCGCGACCCGCGTAACGCCAGCATGTACGCCAAGGGCATCCTCTCCAACGTCACCAGCTCGCGTGCCGACTTTGTCCAGAACGATGACATCGAGGTGCCCAAGAACATTGGCACACCCGAGGCCCGCGAGAAGCTGCGCTATCGGCTGGGCGAGCAGGTGCATATCGCCGTACCGGGCGCGCCGGCCCTCTACATCGGGACGCCACACACCCATGAATCCGTGTACGACGACGTCCGCAAAGCGGGAGCCCGCGCCATGATCGTACCCATGTTCGCCAAGGCCTATCGGATCGAGCAGGCCACCAAGCCCAGCTACGACGTAGGTTTCGCCCCTGAATACGTGTTCGTCGGCATCGGTCGCGGCGCACGCCTATTGCGTGAGGGCACCGACTACAGGGTGAGTGGCACCGAGCTGCAGCTCGCCCACCATGTCGGCGACCTGGTCGACTGCTACGCCGGTGCCGCGTGGCCCGAGCGGTTCACCCCGGCGGAAATGGAGAAGCGCCGCCGTAAGACCCGAACCATCAACGAATGGGACAGCCAGTATCAGCTGCAGTCCAAGCCGGTGGGCGATATCCGCCTCGACCCCGCCCGCATCACACCCTACGCCGTCGCTCCCGAGATACGCCGGGCGAACAATGCCGTGTCCATGTGGCTCGGCAGCGTGCAGATCGTGGGCGCCTCGTGTCGGTGGGACCCCTCCAGCGGCAAGCTGCGCAGCGATGCGTCGGTGCTGTCCGTGGTGCTGCAGGACGCCATCGGCCGGCGCTACCTGCACAAGCTCGTGCAGCTCATGGGCGAAGTGGCCGAGACCAGCGCCGACGGCAAGACCATCGTAGGCGGGCAGGTGTGGGTTATCTGCAACATCGTCGAGGAGCTCGGCCTGTCGCGCGTGGTGCTGGAGACCAACGGCATCGGCGGCTTCGCCCCGGCCGTGCTCAAGACCGCCCTGAAGCAGCGGCGCCTCCGGTGCGGGGTGAAGGAAGAGCACAGCGTCGAGAACAAGAACAAGCGCATCCTCGAAGCGTTCGAGCCCTTGCTGCTGACCAAGGGCCAGCTGTGGGCGCACGTGGACGTCCTGCGTGGGCCGCTGTGGGATCAGATGCGGGACTGGAATCCGGCCGTCCAGCAGCAGCCCGACGACTACCTGGATGCGAGCGCCGGGGCCATCACCGAGACCCCCGAGCGCATCGGCAAGATAGTCGGGAACCCGACCCCCAGGGAATCCCATGATTGGCGCCAACACGCCGGCACGTTCGAGGTGGAGTTCGAGCGGTAGCCATTTTCGCATGAGGGCTGCCAGATCGATGACCGAAGAATCCTCCATTGAGCGGCTGATCGGTTCGATCGACGCAAGGACCGCCATGCTCGAGCGACGTGTGGCAACACTTGAAACCGACATCAAGAACGAGTTGCGCCTGATGAACGATCGGGTGAGCGCCGTGCACGAGACGATCACAGCCGCACGAGGTGGCTGGAGAGCCGTTGCATGGTTGTCTGGCGTTGCGGCAACACTTGGCGGCGCTGCCTCTTGGGCGATCCATCTACTGGCGCACGGGCCATGAAGATGGTCGACAACTGGAAGCAGGCTTGGAGATGGGGCAGCGTGCAGATCGCCGGCTCCGGCGCCATCCTGGGTGCACTCGGCGCGGGGCTTGCTGCAAGCACATCGGCGGCATCCCTGGCGAAGGTCTTCCCACCGTGGGCCGTGTGGGCCGGTGGTGCGCTGATCTGCGCATGCACGGTCGCCGGCAGACTGCTGGTGCACACGCCCGGCGCCCGCAAGGTCGGCCACGTCAACCTCGACACGGACACCTGAGCCCATGGCCCGCGCCAAGGTTGCCGGCTACGTCGCTGCTGCAGCCATCGCCGCGGCCGCGGTCATCGGCGCGCACTACGAGGGCAAGTCCAACGACGCTTATGCCGACGTAGGTGGCATCCCCACGATCTGCTACGGCCACACCAGCGGGGTCAGTGCCGGCGACCGCGCCACGGATGCGCAGTGCGAGGCGTGGCTGAAGCAGGACATGGGTGAGGCACTGGATGCGGTAAACCGGTGCATCCCCGGCCTGCCATTCGGTCCTCTGGTCGCGTTCACCGACGCGGGCTACAACGCCGGCCCGAACATCGTTTGCGGCTCCACGCTGCAGCGCAAGGCTTTGGCCGGCGACCTGGTGGGTGCATGCAACGAGCTGCCGAGGTGGGTCTACGCCGGCGACAAGATACAGCCCGGCCTGGTGAAGCGCCGTGCCACCGAACAGGCCATCTGTCTTGGGGAGCCCGTGCCGTGATGCGCACGCTGCTGATGGACATCGCCATCGTCGCCGCGTGGCTGCTGGCCGCGTGGCTGCTGTGGGGGACGCGACGGTCATGAGGCACGACGACCTGGACGCCGCCCGCGGCATCGTCTATGCGGTTCTGGGGTCACTCGTGCTTTGGCTGATCCTGGCCGGGGTCATCGCCTTCATCTGGCACGCGACATGCCACTGAAAGACTGGCTGATCCTGGCCCTGATAGCCGCCATGCTTGCCGGCGGCATCTACCTCCGCCGCCAATGGGTCGCCGAGGGCGCGGACAGGCAGGCCCAGATCGATCGCCAGGCCGCACAGGAAGCCGCCGACGCGTGGGCCGCTAGGGTGGCCAAGGCCGAGGACGCGGCGTCCACCACAGTCCGCGCTGGGGCCGTCACGGTCGCACAAACGACCGCATCCACCGAGACGGCTGTGCGCACCATCACGAGGATCGTCCATGACTCGCCTGCCCCTGCTGCTTGCGTGTTGCCTGCTGACAGCCTGCGCCACCTCCAGGATCAAGTCGACGCCGCCAACGCCGCCGCGAGTCGCCTGCGCTGAGCACGCACCGGCAGGCAAGATGCCGCCGGTGCCCCCTGGCTTCGATGCGCTGCAGGTGTGGGTCGCCGTGGCGATCGGGGTATTTCACGCCGAGGTCGACAAGCGCGTGACCACGGCCGCGTGCCTAGACGCCATGCGCAAGACCGGCGTCATCCGCTGACATGCCAGCAACCCTGCAACCCATTGTCATCGTCGGTGGTCAGGCGTGTACCTGGATCGCGCGCAGCGGTCCGGACCACGCGAAGTACGGCGATCCGTACGCGATCGCGTGTGTCGTCGTTCGGGTGAGCGACACCACAGCCAGGGTCGAGGCACTGACCGCTGGCGGCAACTCCGCGCGCGCCCTGCTGGCCCTGCGCGAGGTGCTGCGTGGCGTCGGGTTCTCGGCGGTGGAGTGGGAGCGACGCGAGGCAGGGACGTGCCGGGCAGTGCGCGTATCACTCTAGGCCGACGACCGGTTCAGGTGGCGCCTACAGCATCGTTTTGTTGACGCCACCAAAATGATCCCGCCCCGCGAGTCCTGACCCGAACCGGCTACCAGCCTGGCAGCACTGACGACCGGGGCGCCCAAATAGTCGGGAATCCGCCGGCATCCCTGCCCATCATCGGCGTGAGCTGAAGATGGAGCAGGCCTATGCGTCGACCGCGTTACCCGACTGTCGTGAAGCCGCCGACCGACGCGGAGCTTCGCGATGCGGTGATTAAGGCGAATGCGGCTTTGACCGACGCGCCGAGCGACGACAAGGTTTACAACCGCAAGAATGGTGCATGGGTCGAGGATACGGGCGGCGGCGGCGGGGACAGCTATCCCGAAGGCACGGCGTTTCCGACCGACCCTGCACCATCGACAAACGACAAGTTCTACCGGACGGACCTCGGCCTGCTGTGTTACTTCGATGGCGCCCGCTGGCTGACGGTCCAGGAATATACGGAAGCCCCGGGCGTTGGGCCTCTCACCGATCAAACCGGCGCCATTGGCGCGTTGTCGTACTTTCGATTTGCTGCGGACCAGGAACACGACATTCTGGTGACAGGGTTTCGGTCCTCCATATTTTCGAATGTCCTTCAGAACTCCACCAACTATTGGTCCGTCGTTTTGCAATATGCGGGCTCGAACAATTCACAAACCCTCATGGGCAGCTTCAACACCCAGGGCATGAGTGCCGGAACGATTGGATACCGATCCCTTTCGCCAGGGATCGTGGTCCCCAAGACCGCCGTCCAAATTCGTACCGAGTGGACGCCACATGGCTCTCCTGGATATATAAATCCGACGCACAGGTTGATCTACCGACTGATCGTGACCTGACCGCTCAAAAGGCCAACACAATGACCGTATCCACCAATCAGCCGATTAACTCATCCATCGCCAACGGCATTACTGCCGTGTTCCCCTACGGGTTCAAGATTAACCACGCGGGCGATCTGCTGGTGACCGTGAACGGCGTGGTGCGCACCCTCGACACGCATTACACCGTGACCGGCGTGGGCGTGGATGACGGCGTGCACGTCGGCGGGAATATCACCTTCCAGCCGGGATTCCTGCCTCCCTCTGGGGCGATCGTGACGCGGCGCCGGGCGATGGCGTTCCAGCGCTCGACCGACTACCAGAACCTGGGCGACCTGCTGGCCAGCACGCTGAACGCCGACCAGGACGACCCGGTGATGATGATTCAGCAGCTCGCCGCGACGGCACTGCAGCTGATCCAAAACGGCGCCGGCGAGTTCGTGTGGGACGCCCAAGGCAACCGCATCATCAACGTCGCCAACGGTGTCGATCCGAGCGATGCGGTGAACCTGAGCCAGCTTGCTGCGGCCATCGACCCCAGCGGCTCGGGCGTCGGCGTGGCGCCGAAGAAGTGGGACTTCGTCGGCGACGGCACCACCACCGATTTCCCGATCACTGGCGCCACGGTGTTCGATCCGCTGTTCTTCGACGCGGCCAAGGCTGGGGCGGTGATCGAACCTGGAGTCGACTACACGATCATTGGCGGCGACAACCCGATGTTCCGGTTCACGACGGCGCCGGGCGACGGCGTGACCGGCTTCGCGGTGCTGCGCGGCTACGCCAAGGCCGCCAGCGGCGACATGCCGATCACCACCACCGCCAGCACCGTGATCAGCACCGACGGCAGCAGCATCGTCACGGTCGACGGCACGTTCCAGAACAATCTGCTGCTGATCACCTCCAACACCGACATCACGCTGCGGATCAAGAAGACCACCGGCAGCGCCGGCGACTGGAAGTCCGGCGAATACTTCAGCGTGATGCAGGTGGGCACCGGCCAGGTCACGCTGGCGATCGAGGACGGCACCGGCACGCTCACCCCGTCGCCGGGTTTCCTGGCCAAGACGCGCGGGCAGGGCAGCATCATTTCGGCAAGCTGCATGTACGCCGACGCCGATGCCTGGGCCATCTCCGGCGACCTGCTGCGCGCCACCGCCACGCCGGACAAGCAGTGCTTCCGTTTGCCGTGCAGCGACCAGGCGACCACCGACATCGCCGCGGCCACCAACGTGCACCGCATGCGCATGCCCTACAGCATGCTGCTGAGCGAAGTCCGCGCCACGCTCAACGTTGCCCAGTCCTCCGGCACGGTGCTCACGGTCGACGTCAAGCAGAACGGCACGTCGATCTTCACCACCACACTCACCATTGACAACAACGAGAACACCAGCACGACCGCGGCCACGCCCTACGTCCTGGTCAACCCCAACACCTTTCTCGACGATGGCGACCTCGTCTCCGTGGACGTGACACAGGTTGGATCCAGTGGCGCGCGCGGCCTGGAAGTGCAGCTGATCGGGTCGCGCGTCTGATGGGTGCCAACCACGTCCTCTACGACCGCCCGGACCTCGACCAGGCCGTCGGGGCGCTGGCGCTCTACGTGGACGGCTCGCTGCCGTCCGGCGTCCCAGGATCGGCATACGAAGGGCGGCTGCAAATTCACAACGCTATCGGCAACTGCAGCGTTCGACTGATCTCCGGCACGCCGCCGCCTGGCTACAACCTGGCGGTGGACAATGCAACCCATGAGGTAGTGCTGACCTGGCCGTACTACCAAGCCAATGACGTCACCGTCAGCAATGATTTCAGTGCCTGGAACGGCTGGGAGCCGGCGTACGCGTTCGCGCTCGATGCTGGTGCGGCACGCTACGACGGACAGGGCGAAGCTGGCATCTACAGTCCGTATATGCCGGTCACTCCAGGCACACCGACCACGCTTTCGATCCAGGCCAAGTGCGGTTCGTCCGGACACGAACATGTGGGCTTTCGGTCGGTGATCGCGTGGTACGACGTCGACAAGAACTTCATGCTGATCCCCGGCGTGCAAAACCACGCGGCCGAGGTGTTCACGGCAGGACCGATCATCTTCAGCCCAAGCCAGTCTCTCGTTGCCTCGGCCGTGAGCGCTACCGTGCCGGAAGGGGCAGCGTTCGCACGGGCCTACGCCAGCTGCACGCGGAACCGCGAGAACAAGCCCATGTGGGTCGACAATGCTTCGTGGACGCTGAAGGCCCCAGCAGTCGGCATCAACGCGAACGCCACAATTTGCATCCGCGTGCGCGTGAAGGATTCGGCCGGCCGGGAGGCCGATTGGTATGGGTGTATTTCGGTCGATGGACTTGGCGCCCAGTTCAGCGCCTGGCGATACAAGCAAGTAGCCAGAGATGATGCTGGCGACTATTCCGCGGCTGATTTCGACGATTCGGACTGGGCTACGGGCCCCGCGCCATTCGGTGGATCAAACGAGGGGCTGACAGGTTGGCCAGATGCGCACAGCTATGACCCGAGATTCTCGCCGGAATTTGCGACAGCGTGGGAGGTGTTTACTCGCCTATGGCTGCGGCGGACGTTGACGCTCTCTTCCGTGCCCGAAGGAGGCTATTCGTTCGTCGGCTACATCGACGACAATTTCCACCTTTACGTGAACGGCGAGCTCGTGCTGTCGACGCCAGGCGATATTGAGGGTGGCGGCTACACCGACACCATACCTGCTAGCGCATTCCAGGTCGGGGAAAATAGCATCGCTGTTCGGTGCGATGACGAAGCACCAGGATCCACCAGCATCACCTACGCTGACTTCCTGCTCGATCCGGTGCTGGAATAGCACCGCTCACGCCGTCACGGCGGGGCTGGCGTAGAGCGCGGTGATGTGAGTAAGAGTGTGAGTACGATGGCCCAGGTGTTCCACGTGAAACCGCATAGTAGAGCGGTCCTCTGGGCGTTATTCGACTCCTATTCCCGGCACCATTTGCAAGTCTGTCGGGGTCTGCCGGCATCGTCGGAACCCTATGAAACCCCGCCACTGCGCGGGGTTTTTGTTGTCCGGTGTCTTTGGTTGTCGCTGGGCATCGTCTCAATCCGTGAGTAAGATCGTGAGTACAGTGGCCGCATCATCGGCCTGGCAGGGAACCTTACTCACATGCCCCTCAATGACACCCGCCTGCGCGCGCTCAAGCCGCGGCCCAAGGTCTACCGCGTGGCCGACATGGATGGCCTGTGCATCGAGGTGCGGCCGAGCGGCGCGCGATGCTGGCGATTCCGCTACCGCTTCGCCGGCCGGGCCAACATGCTCGACCTGGGTGGGTATCCGGCTGTGAGCCTGCAGGAGGCGCGCAGGGAGCGCGACCGGCTGCGAGGCATGGTCAGGCAAGGGGTAGACCCCAGCGCGGCGCGTAGGCAGGCGTTGGCGCAGCAGACGGCGGCCTCTGATTTGTTTGAACCAGTCGCACGGGAGTGGCTGGCCAAGCAGGGTGCATGGTCACCGGCAACGATGACCAAGGCGGTGGCGCTGCTGGAGAATTGGGCGTTTCCCTGGATCGGCCGGCGCCGGCTGCGCGAGGTGAGCGTAGGCGACATGCTACTGTTGGTCCAGCGCCCCGAAGCGCAAGGCAAGATCGAGACCGCTCAGCGACTCAAGCAGCGGTGCGGCCAGGTGTTCCGCTACGGCATTCCAAGCGGCCGTTGCGACAGTGACCCGACCGCCAGCCTGCGCGGCGTGCTGCAGACGGCGCGGGTGCGGCACCACGCCAGCCTGACCGACCGTGTACGCGTGGGTGGGTTGTTGCGTGCGATCGATGGTTATCCGGGCACCTTCGTGGTGAAGTGCGCGCTGCACTTGTCGGCGCTGACGTTCGTGCGGCCAGGTGAGCTGCGGGCGTGGGAGTGGACCGAGGTGATCGAGGACGGCACGTTGTGGCGTATCCCGGCCGAGAAGATGAAGATGAGGGAGCCGCACCTGGTGCCATTGTCCCACCAGGCGCGCGCGGTGCTGGATGAACTGCGACCCGTGACCGGCGGCGGGCGCTACGTGCTGCCAAGCGCCCGCGGTGGCGGACGCTGCATGTCGGAAAATACCGTGGGTGTGGCGTTGCGCACGCTGGGCTACACCAACCGCGACATGACGGCGCACGGCTTCCGGTCGATGGCTTCCACACTGCTGAATGAAGCCGGGTTCAACCGCGACTGGATTGAGCGACAGCTTGCGCACGCCGAACGCGACGCGGTGCGGTCAGCCTACAACTACGCCGAGTTCTTGCCCGGCCGGCGCGACATGATGCAGGCCTGGGCGGATCTGTTGGACAAGCTTAAGCGGGGTGGCGACGTGGTACCGCTACAGGCAATGGGGCAGATTAGGCGGCGACCTCGTGTGCCAGGGTCATGACCAGCGCACCAGGAATGCCGGAGCGGCGCAGGGCTGCGACGTTGTGTGCGCCGTAGGCAATCAGAACCATGGGGCCGCCACTGTTGCCCCTGGCGCGTGTTCCGTCCGGGTGGTGGAAGTGCGGGCGCTTGGCCATGAACAGCAGCGCATCGGCGCACGGCCAAACGAAGCGCTGGAACATCGTGGTTTCGGTGCGCGCGAACACCAACGCGATGCCGTCGCCGTGCTTGGCGAGCCGTTCGAGCCACGCCGCAGCATGCGGCCCATAGGGTGGATTTAACCAGACGCGGCCTTCCCAGCGCGCAAGCAAGCCATTCTCGGGCGGTGCAATCATGTTCCACGCCGTAACCCATGGCTGGTGGACAGCAGCACAAGGATCGAGGTCGAACAGGCCGAGCGCGCGCACTATCTCAGGAGGGGTCAGCCAGTCATGCGTGGCAGCTATCGGCCGCGAAGCGTAGGGGTGGCCGGTGCTCACGCCGCGTCCCGCTGCTGGTCGCGCTCGAGCATCCGCGCGGCGATGTATTCGTCCACCTCCGCCAGCACCCAGAACGACGAACGTCCGCACTTCACTGGCGCCGGGAAACGGCCAGCCTTGATCTCGGCGTAGATCGTCGACGGGTGCATGCCTACGCGGTCGCGGACGCCCTTGGTGGCGGCGCGCTCGGGATGCTTCGGGTCGGGCGCCGGGGTCTTCATGGGGATGAGGATGTGGCTCACGACTTGCCCCCTAGCGGCAATGCGTACAAGCGCAAGCGGCCATCGCTCGACAGCGTTGCCACGACGGCGTGCTTGAGCAGGCGCGCCGTATGGATGGCTGCATGCGTCGTTTCGGGAATGATCAGCGTCGTGATGTTCACGCCACCAGGGTAGGAATCCGCCCAGGCGTTCCGGCGCCGATCCTCCGATGCCTCGAGCTCGGCGACACGGCGCTTGAGCGCACGAGCCTCGCGCTGTGAGATTGGCTTGGTCTTGTTCATGCCGTCGTCTTCCCAGCCGCACCAAACGGCCCCAGTCCCTCGTAAAGCGCCGCCATTGCCAGCCTGGTCACGGTGTCGGGGGCTGTCTTGATGCGGCGGTAGAACGTGCCATTGGCGAGGCCGAGTTCTTGTCGCGCCACCTCCGGCGTGTAGGCGCTCGCCTCGAACC
>Ga0164242_10001494_pt1 | contig 27772 bp, 28 predicted proteins | sample OricomgcompostMG_FD_108783 | JGI IMG/M metagenome (GOLD analysis project Ga0164242, IMG submission 108783) | Miracle-Growth compost microbial communities from Emeryville, California, USA - Original compost - Miracle growth compost (MG) ...
CACCTCGAGGTGTGCCGGGTCGCTGTGGGCATCAGCGAACGGCACCTGGTGGGAGCGCCAGTAGCCCTCCACCGGTTTGCCGTCGATCTCCTTCGGTCCGGTCCAGCCCTTCGGCGTGCGCAGGATGATCATCGGCCAGACCGGACGACCGCTGCCCCCGCCTGCCGGCGCGCCTTCGGCCCGTGCCTCGCGCTGGATCTCCTTGATCCGGTCCAGGCATTCGTCGAGCGTGGCTGCGAAGGTCTGGTGCATCGTCTCCGGATCCGAGCCGGCCACAACATGCGGCTCATAGCCGTGGCCGCGGAAGAGCGCCAGCAGCTCGTCGTCCGGGATCCGTGCCAGGACCGTCGGGTTGGCGATCTTGTAGCCGTTGAGGTGCAGGATCGGCAGCACCGCCCCGTCACGCTGCGGGTCGAGCCACTTGTTGCTGTGCCAGCTGGTGGCCATCGGCCCGGTCTCCGCCTCGCCGTCGCCCACCACGCAGGCGACGACCAGATCAGGGTTGTCGAAGGCCGCGCCGTACGCGTGCGAGAGGGAGTAGCCCAGCTCGCCGCCCTCGTGGATCGAGCCCGGGGTCTCCGGCGCCACATGGCTGGGAATGCCGCCCGGGAAGGAGAACTGGGTGAAGAGCCGCTGGAGCCCGTCCTCGTCCTGGCCGATGTGCGGGTAGACCTCCGAATAGGTGCCCTCGAGGTAGGTCGCCGCAACCATGCCCGGTCCGCCGTGTCCAGGTCCGGCGATGAAGAGCGCCTCGAGGTCACGGGCTGCGATCGCTCGGTTGAGGTGGGCGTAGAGGAAGGTCAACCCCGGGGTCGTACCCCAGTGGCCGAGCAACCGCGGCTTCACATGCTCGAAGCGCAGCGGCTCACGCAGAAGTGGGTTGTCCATCAGAAAGATCTGGCCGACCGAGAGGTAGTTGGCAGCGCGCCACCACCTGTCCATCCGATCGAGCTCGTCAGCGTTGAGGGGTCCGGCCGTGCGCTCCACGATCGTCATGCCCCCATCCGACTCCTCCGAGCCGACGGGCACAAGGGTCAGTTCTGCCCATCCGCGCTGGAGCGGGCGATCGCCAGCAAGTCGCGCACCGGTCCTGCCGGCGGCCGGGCACGGCCGACCCACACCGCCCGGAACTCCCGTGAGAGGTCCAGCCCCGTCGTCGGTACGCCGACCAGGGTGCCGTGGTCGAGGTCGGCCGCGGCGGCACGCCGTGACACGAACGCCGGTGGGCTGCCGGCCCGCACCGCGGCCAGGATCGCGGCGTTGGTGGCCAACTCGACCTCAGGCGTGGCGAGCTCTGCGCCGGCGCCGTGCATCGCCGCCGACACGACCGCGCGCGTCCCCGAGCCGACCTCACGGCAGGTCAGCGCCCGTTCCGCCAGCTCGGTCGGCGTGATCGGCGCGCGGCGGCGCGCCCAGGCGTCGTCGGGTGCCGTCACCAGGACCAGCTCGTCGACGCCGACGATCACGGCAGACAGCCCGTCGAGATCCACCGGGCCTTCGACGAAGCCGAGGTCCGCCTCGCCCCGGCGTACTGCCGCGACGACGTCCTCGGAGTTGACCGCACGCAACGAGACCGCGACCTGGCGGATCTGACGCAGCCGCACCAGCCAGCGCGGCAGGAGGTACTCGGCGGTCGTCATCGAGGCGTGCACGTGCACCTCCTGCGACCGGGTGGTGCGCAGGGTCTCCAGGGCGTGCTCGATCTCGTCGGCTCGGGCGAGGAGGTCGGCACTCCACTCGACCAGCAGTCGCCCCGCCGCGGTCAGCTCCGAGCCGCGCTGCGCCCGCTGCACGAGCACCAGGCCGGTCTGGGTCTCCATCGCCCGCAACCGCTCGGAGGCGGACTGCTGTGAGATGCCGGAGGCGCGTCCCGCTCCCCCGATGCTGCCCAGGCGGGCGATGTCAGCGAGGAGGCGCAGAGCGGCGAGATCCGGCAACACGGCGCAAGCCTAGACCGGCACAGGGTCTCCCTGTGGTCAGGCAGACTCGGCGGCGGTCGGCCTGATGAGCTTGATGGACAGCACCCGCTCGCGGTCGCGCGCTTCCTGCTGGTCGCGCCGCCGCCCGGCGAGGAGCTGCGGAAGCGTGATCACGCCGACGATCCGGCCGGCGCGGTCACGATCCGCGACCGGCAGCGTGGTGACGCCGGCCAGCGCCATGCTCTCCGCGACCTGTCGCAGGGTCTGGTCGCTATGCGTGCAGACCGGCTCGGGGATGACGAGCGCGGCGATCCGGTCCTCGGTCGGGCCGGTGTGCCCGACCAGTGCTCCACGGGTGACCACACCGGCCAGGCCGTCGCGATCGACGACCGGGTAGAGCTGCTGCCGCCAGGCCGCGTGGTCGCGGGCAGGGTCATAGAGCACGGTGCGCGCCTGCGCCACCGTCAGGCCGGCACTGAGCTCGAGGACGTCGTGGGTCATCACTTCGCTGACGAAGACGATCTCGAGCGGATCGACGTCGTACTCGCGACTCAGGTGATAGCCGCGACGAGCGATCTTCTCGGTGAGCACCGACCGCTTGAGCATCATCGCTGAGGCGCCGTAGGCGGTCAGGGACCCGATCATCACCGGTAGCAGGGCATCCCACCGGTGGGTCAGCTCCAGCGCGAAGACCACGCCGGTGATCGGCGAGCGCATCACACCGCCGAGAACACCGGCGAGAGCGACCAGCGCCCAGAATCCCGGACCGACGGCCGGGAAGATGTGTGCCTCGAGCGCCCCGAGAGCGCCGCCGATCATGAACATCGGCGCGAGTACGCCGCCGGAGGTCCCGGAGCCGAGCGACAGCGACCAGATGAGGGTCTTGACGATCAGGATCCCGACGACGAGGCCGAGACCGATGCTGCCGGTCAGCTCGGCGCCGATCACGTCGTACCCGACGCCAAGTGCCTGGGGCACGATCAGACCGCCGACGCCGATGACGACACCGCCGATGGCGGGCCACCACATCCAGTGGACCGGAAGTCGTCGGAAGACGTCCTCGGAGGCGTAGACCAGCACCGTCGCGACCAGCGCGAGCATGGCGGCGATCAGCCCCGACACGACACAGAGGAGATAGTCGATGTCGCGGAGGTGGAGGGCAGCCGTGACCGGGAAGGTCGGGCCACTGCCGAGGATGTGGAAGCGCAGGACAGTGCCGATCGCGACGGCGGCGCAGACCGGGACCAGGCTGCGCGGCCGCCACTCGAAGAGCAGCAGCTCGGCGGCCAGCAGCAGCGCGGCCAGCGGGGAGTTGAAGGTCGCCGCCATTCCGGCCGCAGAGCCGGCCACCAGGAGCGTCTTCCGCTCGTCGGCCGTCAGGTGGAGGAACTGCGCCATCAGCGAGCCCAGCGCTCCCCCGGTCATGATGATCGGCCCCTCCGCGCCGAACGGACCACCGGTACCGATCGCGATCGCTGAGGAGACCGGCTTGAGCGCCGCCACACGAGGCTGGATCTTGCTGCCGCCGAGGAGGATCGCCTCGATCGCCTCGGGCATCCCGTGACCGCGGATCTTCTCCGAGCCGTAGCGAGCCATCAGGCCGATCACCAGGCCACCGACCACGGGGGCCAGGAGCACCAGCCACCACGGATGGTGCGCGGCGCCCGGGGCGACCAACGCCGTCGAGCCGCGCTGGTAGAAGACCGCGTTGGTGATCAGCCCGATCAGCCGCAGCAGACACCAGGCCGCCAGCGCCGCCACTGCCCCGATCGGCAGCGCGAGTGCGGCGATCAGCGCCGTGCGCGGCGTAGTGGTGAAGTCTCCGAGGTGGCGGACGTCCCTCACCGGAGCACCAGGAGCAAGAACAGGACGGGCGGACGCAGACACGGCAGCACGATTCCTTCCGAAGAGGTCGGGAGCGAGAGAAATATATCGGGTTACGACATATTATCCTGAGACGGTGCCCACCGATGCCCAGTACCAGCGACTGCTCGCGTTCCGGAACGCGCTGCGCCGCTTCGACCAATGGAGCCGCAAAGCCGCCGAGGGGCACGGCCTCACCCACGCGCAGCACCAGCTGCTGCTCGCCATCCGCGGCAGCGTCACCGAGGGCGGCCCGAGTGTCGGCGAGGTCGCCGACGCCCTCCTCGTCCGCCACCACACGGCCAGCGAGCTCGTCGACCGCACACAGGCCCTGGGGCTCCTCGAGCGGGTGCGCAGCACCGAGGACGCCCGCCGGGTGCAGCTGCGCCTCACCGCGGAGGGCGAGCGGCGGCTCGAGGCACTGACCGCAGTCCATCTAGATGAGCTCCGGCGACTCGGGCCGCTCCTGGACCCGGCCGAACAGCGCCCGAAACCGTCCTGACACAGGCAATCCCTGTGGTGTCACAGGCGATCGACCTCTACTGCCGCCGCCCACCCTCGCCAAGACTGATGGGCATGAGGCAGCCCCTACCCTTCGGACCACACTGGTACTCGGCCGTGATGGGCACCGGCATCGTGGCGCTGGTGCTCGAGGGACTGCCGTTCTCCCTGCCCGGAGCCCACGACGTCGCCCTCGCGTTCTGGCTCTTGGCCGCCGCGCTCCTGATCGCCGTCACGGCCGTCATGCTCCGACTTCTGCACCGGGATCGGGCGATGCTCGCGCGGCACGTAGACGATCCGGCGATCGCGCCGTTCTTCGGCGCACCGGCGATGGCGCTGCTCACCGTCGGCGCCGGGACGGTCGCGACCGGGCAGGGCGTTCTCGGCCCAGCCCTCGCCGTACGTCTCGACGCCTTGCTCTGGGTGCTCGGCACCCTGCTCGGCCTGATCACCGCCGTAGGCATTCCCTACCGTGCGATCGTCCATCACGGGCTCGCCGACGACAGCGCCACCGGCGGATGGTTGATGCCGGTCGTACCGCCGATGGTCTCGGCCACCACGGGGGCGGCGCTCGTCCCGCACCTTCCGGCCGGTCAGGCACAGGAGACGATGTTGTTGGCCTGCTACGCGTTCTTCGGGCTGACAGCGATCGCCGGCTTCCTGGTGCTCAACCAGCTCTGGCATCGGCTCCTGCGGCACGGACCGCTGAGCCCGGCGATCGCTCCGACGGTGTGGATCGTGCTCGGCTTCCTCGGCCAGTCGACGACTGCCGCCCACCATCTCGGCACGCTTGCTCCCGCGGTCGTCCCGCAGTACGGCGACGCCCTCGGGATGCTGACGATCTGCTACGGCGTCCCGGTCTGGGGATTCACGATGCTCTGGCTGGCCCTGGCCATGGCCCTGACCACGCGGCAGGTCCGCGACGGCCTCCCCTACGCCCCGAGCTGGTGGTCGTTCACCTTCCCGGTGGGCGCCGTCACCACCGGGACCAGTGCGCTGGCCGCCACCACCGGACTGCTGCTCTTCGCGACCGCGGCCGGGCTGCTCCTCGTGCTGCTCGTGCTCGGCTGGACGACCGCAGCGGCCGGCACCGTCCGCGCCCTCTGGGTCGGCATTCCGGCGCCCCGGTCGACCCAGCCGCCCGGTGAGGCGGTCACCGCCTGACGCCGCCTAGGCTCAGCCCATGACCTGCTGCTCCCCCAGCCCCGACGCCGCGGGCGGCCACCACCACGTCACCGGACCCGAGGTCCTCTCGATCCGACCTCGGTCGCACGGCTCGTACGGCGGCCCCATGCTCGCGATCCCTGGCGGCATCTTCCGGATGGGCGAGGAGAGCCATGCCGCCTACCCGGCCGACGGCGAAGGACCGATCCACGAGGTCGAGTTGGCGCCGTACACCCTGGCGGCGCATGCCGTGACGAACGACGACTTCACTGCCTTCGTCGAGGCGAGCGGCTACGTGACCGATGCAGAGCGGTTCGAGTGGTCGTTCGTCTTCGGCGGGCTGCTGCCGGAGGACTTCCCACCCACTGCGGCTGTGGCGAACGCGCCATGGTGGCGCCAGGTCTTCGGTGCCGACTGGCGCCACCCGGAGGGGCCGCAGTCGGATGTGCGCGACCGCGGCGACCACCCCGTCGTACACGTGTCGTGGGCCGACGCAGCGGCCTTCTGCGACTGGAGCGGCACGCGCCTGCCGACGGAGGCCGAGTGGGAGCGTGCTGCACGTGGGGGCCTCGAGGGCCACGTCTTCCCCTGGGGCGACGAGCTCGAGCCCCGTGGCCAGCACCGGATGAACGTCTTCCAGGGAACCTTTCCCAGCCACGACACCGGCGCCGACGGCTGGATCGGCACGGCCCCGGTCAGCGCCTTCGAGCCAAACGGTTACGGCGCGTTCAACATGACCGGCAACGTCTGGGAGTGGTGCTCGGACTGGTACGAGCCCGGCTACTACCGAACGAGCCCGCGACAGAGCCCGGCCGGCCCGGCGAGCGGGACGGTCAAGGCGATGCGCGGCGGCTCCTACCTGTGCCACGCGTCGTACTGCCGGCGGTACCGCGTCGCCGCCCGCAGCAGCAACACGCCGGACAGCTCGGCAGGCAACGTCGGATTCAGGGTCGTCGCCCGCTGACGCTGATGGCGCCGCCCTGCCTCTTCAGCTGCCGCTGAACGTCGCCTTGCTCTTGGCGAGGAACGCCGTCACCGCACCACGGTGGTCCGCCGTCCGGCCGAGCCGGCTCTGCGCCAGCGACTCGTCGGACAGGGCACGCTCCAGTGAGGTCGGGCCCGCCAGCAGGCGCTTGCTCTCGGCGTACGCACTGGTCGGCCCGGCGGCGAGGCGGGTCGCCAGCACGAGCGCGTCGTCGAGCGCCGCGCCCGGCTCGCTGAGTCGGCCCGCGATGCCCCAGGCGATCGCCTGCTCGGCGGTGAAGGTCTCACCAAGCAGGACGAGCTCCCTGGCACGCGCCTCGCCGACGGCGCGCGGCAGGGTGTAGGAGAGTCCCGAGTCACAAGTCAGGCCGATGCCGCTGAACGCCGTGGCCAGGACCGCCTCGCGTGAGAAGACCCGCAGGTCTGCGGCCAGCGCGAAGCCGAGACCGGCACCGACGCAGTTCCCCTCGACGGCCGCGACGACCGGCTTGGGCATCGTCGCCAACGCAACGGTGATCGGCGAGTAGTGGGCGTCGACGGTCGCCAGCACCTGATCCGGATCGGTCTCCAGGGTCTCGGCGTGCTCAGCGAGGTCCTGGCCGGCGCAGAAGTGGCCACCCGCTCCGGTCAGCACGACGGCACGCACCGCGGTGTCGTGACCGACCGCGAGCAGCGTGTCGCGCAGCCGGACCTTCACCTCGGTCGCCAGCGCGTTGCGCCGTTCGGGACGGTTGATGCTGACCACTGCGACGGCGCCCTCACGCCGCTCGATGACGACCGGATCCATGATCCTCCTTGAATCGGTGAGCGTCCGGCCAGCATCACATGGAGTCACCGCATCGGCCAGAGCCGCAACGCCGGGATCGATGCGAGAGGATGCGCTCATGCCCGACAGCAGCACTGGGCCGGCAGCTGCCGCCGGCGATCGGACCCCGCGTCGAGGTCGTGGCCGCCCGGGCTATGACCAAGAGACCGTGTTGCGCCGGGCAATCGATCTCTTCAACCGGCAAGGGTACGACGCCACCAGCATCACCGACCTCGCCCGCGAGCTGGAGCTGAGCAAGTCGGCGATCTACCACCACGTCAACAGCAAGTCCGACCTCCTCGAGCGAGGGCTCGACGAGGCCCTCGACAGCCTCGACGAGGCCCTCGCCGCCGCCCGGACCGCCCCTGGCACCACCGCCGGCGACCGACTCCGGTTGGCCGTGGCCGGTGGCGTCCACGCGTTGCTGGCACACCTCCCCGCTGTCACTCTGCTGCTGCGGGTGCGCGGTAACAGCGAGGTGGAGCAGCGAGCGCTCGCACGCCGGCGCACGATCGACGACGTACTCGCCCAGATGGTGCGGGACGCCGTCGATGAAGGGGCCTTGCGGGCGGACCTGCCACCGGAGCTGATCAGTCGGCTCCTGTTCGGCCAGGTCAACTCGCTGGCCGAGTGGGTCCGACCGGACGGACACTACGACGCCGCCCGGCTGGCCGAGGTGATCACGACCATCGCCTTCGACGGGCTGCGCGCCTGACGTCATACGACCTGGCTGGCGGGGCAACCGCCGCGTATGACATCCCCGGGCTCAGGCGTCGTAGTCGAGGACGACCCGATCGCTCATCGGGAAGCTCTGGCAGGTGAGGACGTAGCCGGCCTCGACCTCGCCCGGCTCGAGAGCGTAGTTGCGGACCATGTCGACCTCGCCCGCGCACAGCCGGGCGCGGCAGGTGCCGCACACGCCACCCTTGCAGGCGAAGGGCAGGTCGCCACGTCGCTGCTGGGCCGAGTCGAGCAGGGTGCGATCGCGTGGTACCGCGCTGGCCGTGCTCCGGCCATCGAGGATCACCGTCACCTCGCTGGCGGCGCCGTCGAGAGCGGGGTCGAGATGGCGCAGCTGCGGTGGCGGTTCGTCCACGTAGAAGAGTTCGGCGTGGATCTTGTCGTCGGCGATCCCGAGCTCGGCAAGTACGTCGCGGGCGTCGGCGACCATGCCGAGTGGCCCGCACAACCACACGTGGTCCATCGCCGTGACCGGCACCAGGCCGGCCAGGATCGCCCGCAGCCTGGTGGCGTCGAGCCGGCCGCTGAAGAGCTCCACGTCACGCGGTTCGCGGGAGAGGACGTGGATGAGGTCGAACCGCTCGGCGTACTCGTTCTTCAGGTCGGCGAGCTCCTCGGCGAACATCACGCTGGCGGTGGTGCGGTTGCCGTAGAGCATCGTCACGGTCGAGGCGGGGTTGGCCAGGACCGAGGAGGCGATCGAGAGCAGGGGCGTGATGCCGGAGCCGGCGGCGATGCACAGGTGGTGAGCGGCCTGCGCGGGATTCGCACGGAGACTGCCTGCCGGCGCATGCACCTCGACCATGTCCCCAGGCCGGAGGTCGTGCACCAGCCAGCTGGAGAACAGGCCGTCGGGGATCTCCCGGACCCCGATCCGCGGCTGACCGCCCATCGGTGCACAGATCGAGTACGTACGCCGCTCGTCGACGCCTCCGATCACCCGACGCAAGGTCAGCGACTGGCCGGGAGCGAAGTCGAAGGTGTCGATCCCGTCCGGTACCTCGAAGGTGATCGCAACGGCGTCGTCGGTGAGCCGCGCCACCTCACCGACCCGTACGGCATGGAAGCCCGCTGGGAGGGCGGTGAGGCCGGTGGCGGCCGTCATCAGATCTCCTTGACGTGCTCGAACGGCTCCAAGCAGTCCTGGCACCGGTAGAGGGCCTTGCACGCCGTCGCCCCGAACTCGGAGACGACCTCGGTGCGCTCGCTCCCGCACCGCGGGCAGGTGACGACGCGGCGGACCGGGCCGAGCGTGAGGCAGGTGGCTCCCGAGAGTGTCACCGTCCCCGAACCGCTCACGCTCCCCGAGCTGGCCGAGGGGCTCCCCACCGGGCCCGGCGCGGAGATGCCATGGTCTCGAAGTGCGGCCTTCCCGCGCTCGCTGATGTGGTCGGTGGTCCACGGCACGGAGAGATCGATGCGCACCGTGACCTGCGCGAAGCCCGCCGCCCGGAGCTCGTGGACGAGGTCGGCGCGCATCATGGCCAACGCCGGACAGCCGGTGTACGTCGGCGTGATCGCCACCTCGACGCCGTACTCACCGATCCGGACCTCGCGCAGCACACCGAGGTCGGCCAACGTCAACATCGGCAGCTCCGGGTCGGTGACTCGTCCGGCCGCGGCGCGAGCGCAGGCCAGGGCCGTCGGTACGTCGAGGCCGGCCGCGCTCACCACTTCCCCCTTGGATGTGCCCGGGCGACGACCTGCATCTCGGCGAGCATCGGGCCCAGCGCGTCGGTGTGGCGGCCCGCGCGGCCGGCGGCACGCGGGCCGGTCGACTCCGGGGTGATCGTAGGAGCGGGCACATCTGCCGCCGAGCAGGCTTCACGGAGTACCGCCTCGACCGCTGGCGCGAGCGTGGACGGATCGACACCGACATCGGCTGCGGTGACGGCCGCCTCGACCTCATGGGTCGCGAAGAGCTCGGGCAAGAACGGGAGCAGACCCTGCAGGCCGTCGAGCAGGCGATGACGCGACTCCGCGGTGCCCTGCGCGAGCGTCACGAACCAGCGTGCCGCGAAGTCGCGGTGGTAGGTCAACTCCTTGACGCCCTTCGCCGCGATCGCTGCGAGGACGCGGTCGCGGCTGGCCGCCAGTCGCTCGAACAAGGCCAACCTGTACGCCGAGAACACCAGCAACCGCGCCATCGTCTCTCCGAAATCACCGCGTGGGAGCTCGACCAACCGCACATTGCGGAGCTGCTGTTCCTTCCGGAAGAACGCCAGCGCGTCCTCTGCCGAGGTCGAACAGCCCGGTAGCGGCCCATCCGGCACGATCCGCGGGTCCGCGGCGGCTGCCCGCGCCAGCAGCAGCCGCGCCTGCCCGAGCAGGTCGAGCGCGATGTTCGCCAGCGCGATGTCCTCCTCCAGGTCGGGCGCACGACTGCACCACTCGGAGAGCCGGTGCGACATCACCAGGGCGTCGTCGCCGAGCATCAGGCAGTACGCCGCCAGGTCCGCCGGATCAGCGCCGTCGGGAACGGCCGTGTCGACGCCGGCCAGCGGCTCGCCGCCCTGCTCGAATTCCTCGCCGGCACCGAAGGCCCAGCGGGCGTCGTCGACCACGAGACCGTCGTACGCGCTGTCGTTGGCGCCGGCCTCGTGGGTGTGGATCTGGGCCATCGTCGAGACCTCGGCTCACATGTGCGGGACGTCGTCGGGGATGTCGTAGAACGTCGGATGCCGATAGACCTTGTCGCCGCTCGGCGCGAACATCGGGTCCTTCTCCTCCGGGCTGGAGGCGACGATCTCGGCAGAGCGCACCACCCAGATCGAGACGCCCTCGTTGCGCCGGGTGTACACGTCGCGGGCATGGCGCAGCGCAAGCTCGTCGTCGGGCGCGTGCAAGGAGCCGACATGGACGTGATTGAGACCGCGCCGGCTGCGGACGAAGACCTCGTACAGCGGCCACTCGGCTCGGATGTCATTCATCGCTCCACTCCTCCTCGGTCGGCTTTCCGGACCGCCGTGCCGCGAACGCGCTGGCGGCCTCACGGACCCAGGCGCCCTCGTCATACGTCCGCTGGCGGTGCGCGAGGCGCTGCGCGTTGCAGGGGCCGTGCCCCTTCACGACCGCCCAGAACTCCTCCCAGTCGGCCGTGCCGAAGTCGTAGTGGCCGCGCGCCTCGTTCCACCGCAGGTCGGGGTCGGGGAACGTCACGCCGAGTACCTCGGCCTGCGGGACCGACATGTCCACGAAGCGCTGCCGCAGCTCGTCGTTGCCGTGTCGTTTGATCCCCCACGCCATCGACTGCTCGGTGTTGACGGAGGCCTCGTCCGGCGGCCCGAACATCATCAGCGCCGGCCACCAGAACCGGTCCACCGATTCCTGCACCATCGCGCGCTGCTCGTCGGTGCCGCGCATCATCGTCATGAGCAGCTCGAAGCCCTGCCGCTGGTGGAACGACTCCTCCTTGCAGATCCGGACCATCGCCCGCCCGTAGGGTCCGTAGGAGGTGCGGCACAGCGGCACCTGGTTGCAGATCGCCGCGCCGTCGACGAGCCAGCCGATCGTGCCGACGTCGGCATACGACAGCGCCGGGTAGTTGAAGATCGAGGAGTACTTCTGCTTCCCGGCCAGCAGCAACCTGGTCAGCTCGTCCCGCGAGATGCCGAGGGTCTCGCAGGCGGAGTAGAGGTAGAGACCGTGGCCGGCCTCGTCCTGGACCTTGGCGAGCAGGATCGCCTTGCGCCGCAGGCTCGGCGCGCGGGTGATCCAGGCGCCCTCGGGTTGCATGCCGATGATCTCGGAGTGCGCGTGCTGGGCGATCTGCCGGATCAGCGTGCTTCGGTAGCCGTCCGGCATCCAGTCACGCGGCTCGACCCGCTCGTTGCTCGCGATGGTCCGGTCGAAGAGCTGCCGCAGCGCCTCGTCCGGCGGCGACTCCACCTGGCTCATCGCGCCTCCGCTCCCGCAACATATTTACTGACCGATCGGTCTGTATAAGCGTGGCACTCGCGCGGGAGCAGCACAAGCACCGATGATGGGTCGATGCAACGGATCACCGTCCAGTACGTCACCCCGGCCGACCCCGAGACCTTCGACAGGAAGTACGCCGAGGAGCACGTGCCACTCGCCAAGGCCATCCCGGGCCTCGAGCGGTTCACCCTGAGCCATCCCCGGTCCATGGCCGGCGACGCCCCCTACCTTGTCGCCGAGCTGTGGTTCGCCGACCAGCAAGCCCTCGATGCCGCCCTCGGCTCCCCCGAGATGGCCGCTGCCGGCCGACACGCCGCCGGCCTCGGTGTCGCCACCACGATGTTCACCGGCGAGGTCGCCGAGCAGTGACCCTCGCATTCCCCATCGCCAGGGTCGATTCGCACCCGCCACGACGGGTGGGCTAATCTTCGGGAACGTTCTTCGGAACTGCCACGGGCTGTGGCGCAGCTTGGTAGCGCACTTGACTGGGGGTCAAGGGGCCGCAGGTTCAAATCCTGTCAGCCCGACGTGGCGAAAGGGCCTCTCACCTGCGGAAACGCAAGTGAGAGGCCCTTTGTCATGCATCAAATCCGAGCGGTCGACGACCGTATCCGCCCATGCCGGGCAGCGCCCAGTGTGGCGACTCCGAGGAGCGTCGCGAGCGTCTCGGCTGCCACCGCCGGCATGCCCATCGCCTCGCCGGTCCAGTCGCCGATGTCGTCGGGCATCTGGGGCAGGCCGATCGTGCGTGAGACAAGGAACGCCGCGACGGCGGTAGCCATCACGACCACCACCGACGTCCACACGGCCGGCGAGTCGTGCACGAGCAGGCTGACGGCGAGTACCGCGGAAACGACGACGAGTGCGATGAACAGGATGCCGATGTAGGGCGCCTCCCGCAGGTGGTCAGGGATGAGCGGGACGTGGGTGCCGCCGGCGACCGTCACGCAGACGGCGGCCAGCCAGCGGTCCGGGTGGCGTAGCGGACGCCCGATCCTGGATGTAGCCATGACGTGCCTCCCGCGGGGTGGGCGGGCGCTCCCCGCCCACCTCGGCTGGTGCGATGGATCAGACGGAGAAGAACAGGTACAGGTTGGTCGGGATCACACCGGTGGTCTTGCCGGCCTTGACCTGCTTCAACAGGTACTTCGCCGACTTGTGCTGGGCGATCTTGTCGTACTCGGTCTTGCTCGTCACTCCGACGACCTTGACGTCCCACCAGATCGGCTCTCCGCCGGCCTTGGTGGTGATGAAGTGGTCATGTCCCGGAGTGGCGGTGTTCCGAAGCGACTTGGTGAGTTGCTTCTTTGTCAGATTCGGATAGAGCGGCTTCAACGCGGGCTCGAGGCGCCGCAGGTCGATCTTGGTCGGGTGGTCCACGCAGGTGACGCCGTTCGGGCAGTCCATGCTCATCGTCGGCACGCTGAAGCCCAATGGCACCGTGATGTAGAGCGGGGCGGTGTGTGCCGCCGGCGCCTTCTTTGCCGGGGCGCCGGCCTCACACCCGCTGGCCGCCTTCGACTTCACCGACGTATCGCAGAAGAACCCCTTGCTGTAGGTGAAGCTGACGGCGTGGCCGTTGAAGAATGCCTTGGTCATGCCGTAGCTCGCCTTGCCGTGGTGTGCCATGGACATCGTCGCGTCCATGGCATGCCCGTTCGTCGTGGCCGCAGTCGCCACGCCAGCACCGCTGGCGAGCGCGAGTGCGCCGATACCGGCCATGAATCGTGAGCGACCTGAAGGAAGGAACTTCATAGGTGCTTCCTCTCTGAATGCGATGGTCCTGGTGATCACCGCTACAGGAGATTCGGCGCCGCGGCGCTTCCGGATTGGGATCCAGGTCACATCCTTCCCAACCAGCTCCGCCAGCCGCCGTACTCGGTGATGTCTCGTGCCGGGTCGACGCCATCGGCGCCGCACAGGAAGCCGGTGACGATCCGGCCGTCAGCCAGCTCGAGCGGCCCGAGACCGAGCGGCGCGGCGATGGTGCCGAGGAATCCGCCGACAGCCCCGGTCGGCAGCGCCCACAGCTCCACCTCCAGCCCAGGGCCGTCGGTCGCACCGTGCACTCCGGGGACACGCGTGACCCCAGGGCGTGGGATCGGTCCGTCGACGACGTACATCCGGTAGGACGGCGCGGTCCGGGTCGTCTCGACCAGGACCGCACCCCGTCCCACCAGGTCTGGGTTGAGCGGCTGCCCCTGGAGATGTGCACCGGCCACCGCGATCAGCATCGTGCTCTCCCCATCACCCGGCGGAGAGGGCTGCCCCTCCCCCAAGCACTGTGCCGCGAGCGCCAGCACAGTCCGGTCACCCCCCGCCGGCGCCAGCAGCTGTACGCCGAACGGCAGCCCGTCGCCGCGCGGGACACCAGGAAAGGCGATGCCGCACAGGTCCAACAGGTTGGTCATGTTCGTGAATCGACCGAGCCCGCTGTTGACGCCGACCGGGTCGGCCGCAACCTCGGCAAGCGTCGGGTGGGTCGGTGTCACCGGCAGGAGCAGTGCATCGGCGACCGCCCATGTCGCCTGGCTCTCCCGGTCGAGCTCTGCGAGCCGATGCAGGCCACGGAACGCATCCACGGCGGTCGCAGCACCCGCATCGCCGACGATGGTCCGCACCGTCGGATCGACCGCCGGGTCGTCGTCGAGCACGTCGCCGAACGCCAGCTGCCGCTCCGCGACCCATGGGCCCTCGTAGAGCAGCCGCGCCGCCTCCAGGAAGGCCGCAACGTCGACCTCGACGGTGCGGAAGCGACGGGCGATGTCGGCCTTGGTCGCCTCCCACGCGACCTGGTGGTGCGGGTCGAGGCCGAGATCGCCCCGGGGCACCGCCACCACCGGATCAGCAGGCACCCGCCGCTGCGTCACCTCGCGGCTGTAGGGGTCCCCTTCGTCGTAGGCCGCCATCTCCGCGAACACCTGGCCGGCCAGCGTGACGGTGCGAGCGAAGACAGTCACACAGTCCAGCGAGCGGCAGGCCGGCACCACCCCCGTCGTCGAGACGAGCCCGCGTGACGGCTTGAGCCCGACGATCCCGTTGAAGGCGGCCGGCACCCGTCCGCTCCCGGCGGTGTCGGTGCCGAGAGCGAAGTCGACCTCCCCCGACGCCACCGCGACAGCGCTGCCCGAACTCGAGCCGCCGCTGACGTGCGCGGGCGAGTAGACCGAGTGACAGGCGCCGTACGGCGAGCGCGTGCCCACCAGGCCGGTGGCGTACTGGTCGAGATTCGTCTTGCCGACCGGCGCCGCACCCGCAGAGAGCAGTCGCCGCACCGCCGCCGCGGACTCCGCCGCCGGTGCTATTCGCCGCGGGTCCCCGGCCGTCGTCGGCACGCCCGCCAGATCGATGTTGTCCTTGATCGCGAACGTGAGCCCCGACAGCGGTCCGTCACCGGCGACGTACTCCATCGCCTCCGACAGCTCCCAGCGTGCGATGTACGTCGGCTGGTCGGTCATGACACCCACCTCTCCCTCTCGGCGTCGAAGGCGGCGCGACGCCGCCCGCGGACCGCCCTGATCTCGTCGGCGGCCTCCTCCTCGATGGCCCGGACCTCAGCGACCGAGAAGGTGGCGGGCCGGGTGATCAGATCGGCCCGTCCTGCCTTGATGTCGGCCCGTCGCCGGGCGAGCTCCTCGGCAGAGACCGGCTCGAATCGGATCCGGTCGAACTGCCGCAGCAGCCACGGCTGGGGGTCTCGATCGGGGTGCTCTGCGAGCAGACGCCAGACCGGCACGGTGCGCCCGACCAGCTGGTAGCCCCCGGGCCCCTCCATGCCGTAGACACACAGGTAGATCCCGCCGATGCCGACGGCGTTCTGCGGCGTCCAGGTGCGGGCCGGGTTGTACTTCGTGGTCACCAGCCGATCGCGGGGATCGATCGGCACCGCGACCGGTGCGCCGAGGTAGACGTCGCCGAGCCCCACGACGAGATACGTGGCCCGCTGGACGACGTCGAAGACCTTGTCGCGCTCCTCGAGATCGTTGACCCGGCGGATGAACTCGACATTGTCGGGATTCCAGGGCGCCGTCGGATTGACGGTCTGGTAGCGCCGCATCGCCTCGTGAGCCTCCGGATGGTCGAATGCGATCGGCAGCGTCACCTCTCTCACCGGGAGGACGACCGTCTCCGGGTCGTCGAGCCGGTCGGTGAGATCGGCGAGATGGCTGGCGAGGGTCGGCAGCGCCAGCCGGTCGTCATCCACCGCGACGAGGAGCGAACGCACCCCCTCGACCACCTCCGTCACGCCGTCGAGGGCAGAGGCGCGCAGGGCATCGGCCAGGAGATGCACCCATACCCGGACGGTCAGATCCAGCTCGGCCGACCCGACCTCGACCAGCAGGTGCCGGTCGCCCGAGCACCTGATGGTGTACGCCGGAGTGGTCCCGGAGGCCGGTGCCTCGACGAGCGGGCCGGGTCGCTGCGACCGGGCCCGCGCCTCGACAGGCTCGACGTCGGCGGGCGCGGGGCGCGGACGCGCCGTCGGTGTGGTGACACCCGCGCAGGGCCGCAGCGCGTCGAGCGCATCGCGTCGGGCCGCGATCGCGGCGGCAGCGGCGTCTGGCCCGACCGGCGTGAGTCGGACCGAGTCGCCCGGGCGCAACTGCCCCAGCATCCACAGGTCGGCGCCGATGACGACAGCAGGGACCACGAAGCCACCCAACGAAGGGCCGTCCTTGCCGACGATCACCGGGGTGTCTCCGGACAGCATGATGCCCCCGACCGGATACGCCGAATCGTGCAGATTGGAGGGGTGCAGGCCTGCCTCGCCGCCGTCGGTGCGCGACCACCGCGGCGTCGGGCCGACGAGCCTCACACCCGTCCGGTCCGCCCGATGGTCGATCCGCCAGAGGGCGCCGAAGAGCTCCTCGACGCCCTCGGCGGTGAGATAGTCCGGCGCGCCGTGCGGGCCGGGAATCACTCGCAACGTCCAATCGTTGGTGAGCGCCGGAAGCAGGGCCGCCACCTCGACCGGGGCGAGCAGGTTCGTCTCGTCGCCGAGAGGCAGTACATCCCCCTCGTGCAGCGGTCGCCCAGCGAGGCCGCCGAATCCACCGAGGATGAACGTCGCCCGGCTGCCGAGCACACGTGGCACGTCGATCCCACCGCGGACAGCGACGTACCCGCGCATGCCGGCGTCGGCGATCGGGCCGACGTCGAGCGTCTGGCCGGCCCGGATGCGACGCACCACGCCGACGGGCAGCGGTCGTCCGTCCACCGTCGCCTCGTCGGCGCCGCCGCCGACGCAGACCAGCCGGTCGGCGTCGAAGCGCAGCACCGGTCCGCGGACGACACACTCCAAGCCCGCGGCCAGGTGGCCGTTGCCGACGGCGGTGTTGACCAGCGTGAAGCTGAGCTCGTCGAAGGCGCCCGAGGGCGGTACGCCGACCGACCAGTAGCTCGGCCGGCCCTCGGCGTCCTGCACCGTGGTCTGAATACCCGGGTGAAGAACCCGGATCACGGCGCGGGAGGTCCCCATCACGACCACCACCCGAGCAGTTGCACCGGCGTGGGGTCCCAGCCGTTGCAGGGGTTGTTGAGCTGCGGACAGTTGGAGAGCAGGACCCAGATGTCGCGCGATGCGGTCATCTCGACGTACTTCCCGGGGGCGGAGAGCCCGTCGTCGAAGTGCAGGTCGCCGTCGGAGGAGACCGGCACGTTCATGAAGAAGTTGATGTTGTGACCCAGCTCCCGCGGACCGATGCCGGCAGCCGCGCCGTAGGCGAGGAAGGTCTGCCGGCAGGCGTGTTGATGACGGGTGTGCTCGCCGTACCGGACGACGTTGGACTCCTGCGCGCAGGCACCACCGATAGTGTCGTGGCGGCCGACCGTGTCGCCGGTGATCACCGCGAGCTCGTCGAGCCGGGTCGAGAGCAGCCGTGACCCGGTGGTCAGGAAGACAGCGCCCTGCTCGCGGATGGTGTCGAAGGCGGAGTACTTGTTCCGCACGTCCGCGGCATCGAAGAGCAGCGTGTCGGCGGCTTGATTGCCGTGCAGGTCCACGATCCGCAGGCGCCCGCCCGCGGGCACGCGGACCAGCGCACCGGCGCCTGCCGCGACGGTCAGATCCAGGTCGGTGGCCGAAGTGACTTCGGTGATCGTCATGCCAGCACCCGCCTGCTCATCTCGAGCGCACGAGCGCTCTCGTCCCGCCAGGTCCACGACGCATCCACGGCCTGGTCGACGGCCGACGCGACATCCACCACCACCCGCACCGGCGAGGGCGCGTAAGCCCCCTGATCGAGCGGATGCGGTGCGGTGCAAAACACCACCAGCACGTCCTGCTCGGTACGCAGGGTCACGCTGGCGCCCGCCTGGGCGTGGTCGGCGACGTACGTCATCGACGCGCGCGCGTCGTCGCTGATCGCGACCTTGCTGAAGAAGTTGATCGGAGCGTGCAGGTCACGCTCGTCGAGGCCGTTCTTGGTCAGCTCGCTGACCAGTCCGGTCCGAGCGCCGCGGCGCCAGTCGTTCCGGTCCTCGCCGTACGTCGAGGGTCCGAAGCGCTCGAGGTGGGCCTCGTGACCGAACCCGCCGAGGCAGTCATGCCAGTCCAGGCTCGACGCGGTGACCGAGGCCAGGGCGAGCCCACGGTCGGACATCAGCACCATCGGCGCCATGATCCGGGCCGACATCTGGGCCTTGAGGGTGTCGGGGATGTTGAGCCGGTCGACCCGGTCGGCGCCGAGGAGCAGCGCGCTGCAGTTGGCACCGTCGGCCAAGGCGGTCAGGGTGATCGTCCGGCCGGCACGGACGGGCGCGGACCACGCCGCTCCGCCACTGATCTCGTGGCTGTAGAGACTCATGCCGTCGCCCCTTCCACCGCGGCAGCCTCGACGGCGCTCATCCCACAGGAGCGTAGGTAGGCGGCACGCTTGCTGCGGTAGGCGACGTAGCCGATGCCGTAGGTGAGCACGAGGACGAGGATCGGCAGATAGTGCACCGGCCAGCCAACCCCGGTCGGGTCGTACACCTCCGCACGCGGGAGGCCGAGGTTGATCACCATCAGCAGCTGATAGACGACCGCCACCACATTGATCACCAGACCGGCCCGCCCCAGCGTGAACAGGGGCTTGCCCTCCTCGTCGACTCCGGGTGTCGGGAACCGGCCGCGGAGGCGGGCGTTGAGCAGCGGCACCGTCACCATCAGGTAGGCGATGTAGAGCAGCATGATGCAGACGCTGGAGAGTGCGAGGAAGAGACTTGCGTTACCGATGTTGACCACCAAGAAGAGCGCAGCGCCCACACCAGGTACGACGGTCGCCAGCAGCGGCGTACCGAAGCGGGGCGAGACCCGCGACAGCGCTGTGGATCCCGGCAGCACGTGGTCGCGGGCCATCGAGAAGATCATCCGGGCCGCAGCCGTCTGGATCGCCAGCGTGCAGACACTGACCGCGAAGGCCACATCGATCAGCAGCAGCTTGCCCCAGAAGGTGCCGAGCTGGCTGGTCAGGACGTAGGGCAGGCCGTAGAGGCCGAGCTTGCCGTCGGTCAGGCTCGGCGCCGCCATCAGCGCGGCGACGATCACGAACGCACCGGCGACGCCGGAGATCACCACGGCACGCACGATCGTGCGCGGCGTGGTCGCCCGCGGCTTGTGGGTCTCCTCCGAGAGCTCCCCGGCGCTGTCGAAGCCGACCAGGACGTACGCCGCCATCAGCGAGGAGACCAACAGCGGGATCACGTAGCCGGTCGAGTGGCTGAGACCGGTGTGGTGGACGATCACCGACGGCCCGCGCTCGTGGTGTGCGAACAGCAGGATGACGAGCAGCACGATGCCGACCAGCTCGCAGGTGACCCCGACGCTGTTGACCACAGCCGTGATCCGCACCGAGAGAGAGTTGAGCAGCGTCGTGACGGTCAGCAGCATGACGCCCAGGACCACCGCGTTCGCGGCACCATCCCTACTGCTTACGGCGGTGTCGGATCCGACCAGCTGGAAGCCACTCCAGATCGTGGGCAGCACGACTTGGAGGGCGATCGCGGCAGCGGCGAGCGTGATGATCTGGGCGATCACCATCGTCCAGCCGGCGAACCAGCCCGTCGTCGTACCACCGAGGCGTCTTGCCCACTGGAAGATCGCGCCCGAGAGCGGATAGCGCGCGGCCAGCTCGGCGAAGCAGAGCGCGACCAGCAGCTGTCCGGCGAAGACGGCCGGCCAGGTCCAGAAGAAGGCGGTGCCGCCGAAGGAGAAGCCCAGCCCGAAGAGCTGGAAGACCGTGGTCATGATCGACACGAACGAGAACCCAGCCGCGAACGAGGCGTAGGGCCCGACGCGGCGGGCGAGCTGAGGTGTGTAGCCGAAGGTGGACAGGTCAGCGGCGCTGACACTGTCGTGGCGTCCGGACATGATGCCTCCCGATGGGACGGCCCGAACGCAGGGGTGGCCCGGGCCTATCGGCCTCCCGGGCTTTTCTCCCGCCGTGGAGCGTGACGTCGTCGTTGTCGCCTCGCCTGCCCCTCTCGGACCAGGCCTGCCGAAGCAGCGGAACCCTAGGGGCGCCCCGCCTCCTGGGCGGGTCGAGACCATGACATCGGCCGCTGGTTTCGCCGGACGTCAGGGCGCGTAACGAATGTGTGAACCGGCTTTGCGGCCCGGTGCTCGCGGTGACCCGACGCCAGTGGGTCGGCCGACGTCACATCGCGATCTGCTGAGGCCGCCGGTCCGCCGGCCGATACCCATCCCGTGCCCTCCCGTCCTCCTCTCGGCGCTCCGGTGACGCTGGAGCGCGACGGAGTTGTGTGGCTCGAGGCGGAGACATCCCGGTACGACGGGACGGACATCGTGCTGTCGCTGCCGGAGCGGACCGCATCGCTCGACGTCGTACCTGTGCCGGTGGTCGTGGTGTGGACCACGCCGCGTGGCGTCTTCCGAATGGAGGCAACGGCCCACCAGCGAGCAGGCGAATATCGCCTCTCTCCACTGACGGCAGCCGACCGGATCCAGCGGCGGGCGCACCCACGGCTGCCGGTCGGCGCCCCGATGCGGCTCTCGTCCGCCACCGGGACGTCGCCCGCGATGCTGATGGACATCAGTGAGGCTGCGCTACGTGCGCGGCTGGCACTCCCGACCGCCGCTGGCCTGGAAGCCGGGAACGAGGTGCGCGTCGCATTCACCCTCCACGAGACCGGATTCGTGCTCGACGGGACGGTGCTCCGAGAGCAAGGGGGCGACGAGCCGGACACGGTCGACCTCATCGTCGTGCTCGATATCCCGGCCCGCACGGCCAACGACCTGCGCCGCAGCGTCGCGCTCACCCGCGCCGAGCGCGAACAGCATCCCTGACCCGCAGAGACGTCACTTCTGGCGCTTGCGCTTCTCCCGGACACGCTGCTGCAGCACGATCGGCGTGCCGACGAACCCGAAGTCCTCGCGCAGCCGACGCTCGATGAAGCGCTCGTAGGAGGCCTCGAGCTTGCCGGAGGTGAACAGGATGAAGGTCGGCGGCGCCGTCGAGGCCTGGGTACCGAAGAGCACCTTCGGCTGCTTGCCACCGCGCACGGGGTGGGGGTGCTCGGCTACGAGGCGACCGAGGAACGTGTTGAGCGCACCTGTGCCGACGCGCGTCTCCCAGCCCTCGAGAGCGCGATCGATCGCTGGGACCAACCGATCGATGTGCCAGCCGGTGCGCGCGGTCAGGTTGACCCGCGGCGCCCACTGGACCTGGACGAGCTCCCGCTCGATCTCACGCTCGAGGTAGTAGCGACGGTCCTCGTCGACGAGGTCCCACTTGTTGAAGACGATGACCAGCGCACGGCCAGCCTCGCGGACGGTCTGCAGGATGCGGATGTCCTGCTCGGCGATGGACTGCTCCGAGTCCAGCACGAGCACCGCCACCTCGGCGCGGTCGATCGCGGTGGTGGTGCGCAGCGAGGCGTAGTACTCGTGCCCCGAGGCCTCCTTGACCCGCTTGCGGATGCCGGCGGTGTCGATGAGCTTCCAGGTCCGTCCGCCCATCTCGACCAGCTCGTCGACCGGGTCGACCGTCGTACCGGCGACGTTGTCGACGACTACGCGGGTCTCCCCCGCGAGCTTGTTGAGCAGCGACGACTTGCCGACGTTGGGACGGCCGACGAGCGCGATCCGTCGCGGGCCCCCGATCTCCTTGCCTTCGGGCATGGGCGGGAGGTCCGGGAGTGCGTCGAGGATCGCGTCGAGCAGGTCACCGGAGCCGCGGCCGTGCAGCGCGGAGACCGGGAAGGGCTCCCCCAGGCCGAGATTCCACAGTGCTGCGGCCTCGGCCTCGGTCCGCAGGTCGTCGACCTTGTTTGCAGCCAGAACCACCGGCTTCTTCGCCTTGCGCAGGATCCGGACGACCGCCTCGTCCTCATCGGTGATCCCGACCGTCGCGTCGACCACGAAGAGCACGGCGTCGGCCAGCCCGATGGCCAGCTCGGCCTGCTCGGCGATGCGCAGTGCCATCCCCTTGGCATCGGAGGACCAACCACCGGTGTCGACGATGGTGAAGGCACGGCCGTTCCAGTCGGCGTCGTAGGACACTCGGTCGCGGGTCACACCCGGAACGTCCTCGACGACCGCCTCGCGGCGACCGATGATCCGGTTGACCAGGGTCGACTTGCCCACGTTGGGACGGCCGACCACCGCCAGCACCGGCGTTGGACCGACGTGCTCGTCGGCGTCGAACTCGGCCGGCTTGTCGAGTCCGGCCTCGTTCACGCTGTGCTCATCGGGATGGGGGGTCATGATGCTCCTTGGTCGAGGACCGGGGTAGGTACGGCAGTGGCGCCCGGCAGTGGCCCGGGAAGCTCCCGGCCTGTCTGCTTCCGCGCGAGGGAGAGATGCTCCAGCAGATGCTGGCGGAGCAACGCCGAGACGGCGGTGACGTGTTCCCGACGGCGCGGCCACGGCACCTGCTCAGTGGTGAAGGCCGGCCCGAAGACCATGTCGATGGTCGCTCCGCGGCGTGGGAGGGAGTTGCGTGATCCTCCTGGCTCGCGGCTGCCGAACATCACCACCGGAATGACCGGCGCGCCGGTCACCATGGCGAGGTAGGCGGCACCGTGGTGGAAGACCTCGTAATCCCCCGGGCCGCGGGTGCCCTCGGGGTAGACACCGGTGGCGAGCCCCTCCCGCAGGACCTTCACACAGGTCTTGATCGCGTCCGGATCAGCCCCGTCGCGATTGAGCGGGATCTGACCGACCGCGCGGAAGAACACTCCGCCGGCCCCCCTGAACATCTCGTCCTTGGTCAGAGCGTGCACCGGCCGCGGCGCGAAGGTCGCCAGCAGCGGACCGTCGATGACGCCGATGTGGTTGGAGCAGAAGATCACGGGCCCGGTGGTCGGCACATTCTCTGTCGTATGCAGACGCACCTGGTAGCGGAGTCGGGTGGCCCAGCGGCCGAACCAGCGGAACCGGTAGAGGATCCCACGCTGCGGCAGCCGGACCCGAGTGGTGTCGGGCAGGCCGAGACTCATGCACGCACTCGCTTCGCCCTGTGAGCGCAGGAGAGACGCGGACGCAGCACGGGATGATTTGCTCGCTGACGCTCGCTCATGAGGTTGCGCGCTCCTGACGATCTGACGCCGTACGTGCCAGGTCGACGAGCGCCACGACCTGGTCGATGACCTCGTCCAGCGTGTACGGCGTCGTGTCGAGGTGGACGGCGCCCTCGGCGGCGACCAGCGGAGCGGTGGCTCGCCCGGAGTCGATCTTGTCCCGTGCCTCCAGCGATGCCTGTACGGCGGCGGCATCGGTGCCGCCCTCCTCCAGCGCCCGCCGTGCGGCGCGGGCGGTCGGGTCCGCGGTCACGTAGAGCTTGAGATCGGCCTGCGGCCAGACCACCGAGCCGATGTCGCGCCCTTCGACGACGATGCCGGCGCCGTCGAGCGCCCGCTCGATGACCTCGCGCTGCAGCTCCAGCAGCCGCGCCCTGACCTGTGGCACAGCGCTGACCGGCGAGACCGCGCCGTTGACCGCATCCGAGCGGATCTCGGTGGCCACGTCGGCGCCATCGAGTGTGATCGTGGGGTCGAGCGGGTCAGTGCCCGACTCGATCCTCGGACGGTCCGCTGCGGCGGCGACGGCGTCGGCGTCCTGCACGTCGATGTCATGGCTGAGCATCCACCACGTCATGGCGCGGAACATCGCGCCCGTGTCGAGATAGCAAAGGCCCAGGCGCGCGGCAGCGCCACGCGACGTGCTGGACTTACCTGAACCCGAGGTTCCGTCGACGGCGATGACGATGCTCGAAGGGGACTTCTCGGCGCTGCTCACAGGACGGCAGCCTAGCGGTGCACGACCCAACCTCGGGATTCGAGCGTCGTCCGCAACTGCTCGGCCCACTGCTCCGCGACGACGAGCTCGACAACACCGGCCGGACGGCCCATCTCGTGCTCGATCCGGACGTCCTCGATGTTGACCTCGCTCGCCCCGGCATCCGAGAACAGCCGTGCCAGACCGCCCGGCTCGTCCGCGACCTCCACGAAGACCGCCACCATCGGACTGACCGGCCCGCCGTGCTTGCCCGGGATCTCCTGCGTACCCTTCTGGCCCCGCTGGAGCAGCTCCGTGAGCGTGCCGCGATCGCCGACGGTCAGCGCGTCGATCAGCTGGTCGAGCTGCCCGCGGACCTCGCCGAGCAGATCGACCACGGCGGTGGCGTTCCCGGTGACGATCTGGCTGTAGAGCTCGGGGTCTCCCGCGGCCACCCGAGTCACGTCACGGACCCCCTGACCTGAAAGTGCAACGTGACCTGGCGGAGCATCGGCGAGCCGGCCCGCAACCAGGCATGCCATCAGGTGCGGCACGTGGGAGGTGCGGGCCACGGCCCGGTCATGCTCGTCCGGATCCATTCGCAGCGGTACGGCGCCGCACAGCAGCGCCAGCTCCTCGACGAGCACGACGCCGTCCGGCAGCGAACCGACGTGCGGCGTCACCGCCCAGGGACGGCCATCGAAGAGTGTGGCACTCGCCGCCAGCGGGCCGGACCGCTCGCTGCCCGCCATCGGGTGGCCGCCGACATAGCGTTCCGCACCGGAGAGGACCGACACCTCCGCCAACGGCGCACCCTTCACGCTGCCTACGTCGGTCACGATCGCTTCCGGGTCTGCGGCCAGCGCGTCGCCGATGACCCGGCCGAGGAAGGCCGGCGGCACCGCCACCACCACCAGCTGCGGCCGGTCCGCCGGCACGCGTGGCCGGCCGGCGCCGAGACCCGTCGCCGTCCGGACGTGCTCGGCAGAGGCGTCGGTGAGCAGGACGTCCAGGCCGGCCTGGCGGCAGGCCAGGGCGATGGACGTGCCGAGCAGGCCGGTCCCGATGATCTCGACCGGTCCGGTCAACCGCCCGCTCAGCTGCGCAGTGGGCGCATCAGGCATCGGGGACCGACTTGACCCGGGCCAGGTCGCGGCGCAGGTTGGCGGCGCCGTGGAGGTAGACGTGGGTGACGTCCGCGCGCGGGAGGTCGGTCTCGACGTGTGCCATCAGACGGACCACACGCGGCATCGAGCCCTTGATCTCGAGCTCGCGGGCACACATCAGCGGCACCTCGGAGAAGCCGAGCTGGCGAGCGGCATAGGCCGGGAACTCCGAGACCAGATCGTCGGTGGAGGTGAAGATGATCGAGATGAAGTCATCCACGGACAGACCATTGGCGCTCAGCACCTCCGTCACCAGCTCTGCGACCCGCTCGAGCATGTGCTCGCGCTCATCGACCTCGAGCTGCGTAGCCCCTCGGACCGCCCGCACCGCCACGTTCTGCTCCCGCCTCTCACGTCCGGATCCTTACACCGGAAGGCTAGTGGGCCGATCCCGGAGTGTGGGCACCGCGTCTCACCAACAGGTCACAGCTGGGTGCTGTCCAGCAGCTCCCCGAGCTCGTCGACGGTCAGCTCCCGCATCGCCCCCGCCTTCAGAGCCCCTAGCTTGACCGGGCCGATCCTGGTGCGGGTCAGCCGCGTGACCGGGTGGCCGACGTGATCGAGCAGACGTCGCACGATCCGGTTCCGGCCCTCGTGAATGGTCAGCTCCACGATCGACTTGGTCGGCGTCGCCTGCACGATCCGGGCGGCGCTGACGGTGACCGGACCGTCCTCCAGCGTGACGCCCTCCCGCAGCTGCTTGACGGTGCGAGGGAACAGCTCGCCCTTGACCTCGGCGACGTAGGTCTTGTCGACCTCATACGACGGATGCGCGAGCCGATGGGCGAAGTCACCGTCGTTGGTCAGGATGATGAGACCCGACGTATCGGTGTCGAGCCGGCCGACATGGAAGAGCCGCTCCGGACGATCAGCGACCAGGTCCTGCAGCGTACGACGCCCCTCCGGGTCGCTCATCGTGGAGACGACGCCCCGGGGCTTGTTCAGGACCAGGTAGACCTTCTCGCTGATCGGCGGCAGCCGCTTGCCGTCGACCCGGATCAGGTCACGGGCAGGGTCGACCTTCGTCCCCAGCCGAGTCACGACCTCGCCGTTGATCTCGACCAGCCCGCCGAGCATCAGCTCCTCGCTGCGCCGCCGGCTGGCCACGCCAGCCAACGCCAACAGCTTCTGGATGCGGATCAGGCCCTCCTCGTCGAGAGGAAGGTCCGTGCGCTCAATCATTCTTCTGACTCCTGCGTCTGGTTCTCGATGCTGTCACCGTGCCCTGCAAACGTGCGGGACGAGTCGGCAGTCGTCCCCGACACGCCTCCCATCTCGGACAGCTCGTCCTCGAGGTCGTCCATCTCCGGAAGGTACGGCGCCAGCTCGGGCAGCTCGTCGAGCCCGGTGATGCCTATCCGTTCCAGGAAGTAACTGGTCGTCCGGTACAGGTGGGCTCCGGTCGTGGGATCCTGACCGGTCTCCTCGACCAGGCCGCGTCCGAGGAGCGTACGCATCACGCCGTCGACGTTGACACCCCGGATGGCACTGACTCTGGCACGAGAGACCGGCTGCTTGTAGGCGACCACTGCCAGGGTCTCGAGCGCCGCTTGGGTGAGTCTGGCCTGCTGGCCCTCGAGGACGAAGCCCTCGACTACCCCGGCGTACTCCTCGCGGGTGTAGAACCGCCACCCGCCCGCCACGGTGCGCAGATCGAAGCCGCGCCCCTGTTCGGTGTACTCGCCCGCCAGCGCCACCAGCGCTTCCTCCACGTCGCCGACGGGGTGTCCGACGGCGGCGGCCAGCGTCGCGGCGGCGAGCGGCTCGTCGGCGACCATCAAGACGGCCTCCAGCGCGGGCCGCAGCGAGAACGCCGCTACGCCGGAGTCCCCGGGATCCTGCGTGGTCTCGGTCATCGCTCCCCCTCGGGCTCGGTGGTGTCTGTGGCCGCTGACTGGCCGTCTGACTGGCCGGCCGCGGGTGGCGTCCCCTCGAACTCGTCGCGGATCAGGTCCTCGACGTCGGTCTGCTCGTCGCCGGTCCAGCGCACCGTGAGCTCGCCCAGGGGACTGACCTGGTCGAAGGCGACGGCACCCTCACGGAAGAGCTCGAGCAGACTCAGGAAGCGCGCGACGGTGGTCAGCGTGTCCGGCGAGTCACCGCACAGCGATCGGAAGGTCATCGTGCCCGCACGCCGCAACCGATCCGCGACAATGCCGGCCTGCTCGCGGACGCTCACCTTCGGAGCGTGGATGTGATGCAGGGTCAGCTCCGGCGGCCCGGGCTTGGGGGCCATCGCCTTCGCCGCGAGCGCCGCGAACTGTTCCAGCCCGATGCCGATCAGCACCTCGGGCAGCAGCGTCGCGTAGCGCTCCTCGAGACCGACCGCCCGCGGATGCCGCAGTGACTCCCCCGCCAGCCGCTGTTCCAGCACGGCCGCCACCTGCTTGAACGCCTTGTACTGCAGCAGCCGAGCGAAGAGCAGGTCGCGAGCCTCCAGCAAGGCGAGATCTTCCTCGTCCTCGACGTCGCCCTGCGGCAGCAGGCGCGCGGC
>Ga0164242_10001495_pt1 | contig 27737 bp, 26 predicted proteins | sample OricomgcompostMG_FD_108783 | JGI IMG/M metagenome (GOLD analysis project Ga0164242, IMG submission 108783) | Miracle-Growth compost microbial communities from Emeryville, California, USA - Original compost - Miracle growth compost (MG) ...
ATCGTCCGCGTCGCCCCCGATCACGGCACCGCCTTCGAGATAGCGGGCAGGAACCTGGCCAATCCCGGCGCGATGATCGCGGCGATCCGCATGGCGGCGGAGGCGGCGGCGCGGCGCGCGGCGACGGCGTGACCGCCCTTCCCGCGCTGCCTCCCTTGCGTGAGGTGATCGCGCGCCACGGGCTCAGCGCCGAGCGCGCGCTCGGCCAGAATTTCTTGCTCGACGAGCAGTTGCTCGATCGCATCGCGCGCGCGGCGGGCGATCTGGAGGGCCGCACCGCCTATGAGGTCGGGCCCGGCCCGGGCGGCCTCACCCGCGCGCTGCTTCGCGCGGGCGCGAAAGTGGTGGCGGTGGAGCGCGATCGGCGCTGCCGGCCCGCCCTCGCCGAGTTGGCCGAGGCCGCGCCCGGCCGATTGCGCGTGATCGAAGGCGACGCGCTCGCGATCGACGAGGCGGCCGAGGTCGGCCGGGGCGCGCGCGTCGTCGCCAACCTGCCCTACAATGTCGGCACCTTGCTCCTCACCCGCTGGCTGGAGGCGGACCCATGGCCGCCCTGGTGGGCCTCGCTCACGCTGATGTTCCAGAAGGAAGTGGCCGAGCGGATCGTGGCGAAGCCGGGCGGCTCCGCCTATGGCCGGCTCGCCGTGCTCGCCCAGTGGCGATCGACGGCGCGCATCGCGCTTCCCGTCCACCGATCGGCCTTCGTGCCGCCGCCCAAGGTCATGTCGGCGGTGGTGCAGATCGAGCCCAGGCAAGCCCCCGCCGGGATCGACCCCGCGCGCCTTTCCGCCCTTACCGCCGCCGCTTTCGGCCAACGCCGCAAGATGCTCCGCCAGAGCCTCAAGACCCTCCCCGGCGCGCTCGATGCGCTGGCCGGCCTCGGCATCGCCTCCGAACGGAGGCCGGAGACGCTGTCAGTGGAGGAGTTTGTCGCGCTGGCGCGGATGCTTTCGTCCTCGTCATCCTAACAAAAGTCAGGATGACGGAGCTACTGCGGCTTACTGGTCGCCGCTTCCTGGCCCTTGGGCGGCACCTTGTCGGTGGCCTGGGCGGTCTGGATCGCAGGCGGCGGACCCTTGGCGATGTCGGCGGCGAGCTGGGTCGCCGGCGGGCACTCCATCTTGCAGAGCGTCTTGATGCGGGCGAGCACGTCCTTGGCGCGGTTGACCGCCCCGCGCTGGACCAGCGCGCTTCCTTCGCCTCCCAGCGCGGCGAGATCGTTGGGATCGAGCAGCAGCGCGTCCTTGTAATAGCGGATCGACTTGCCCGGCAGCTTCTGCGCCTGCGCCACCTTGCCGAGCGCGACGAAGGCGGCGCGGTTCTTCGGATCCGCCACCACCGCCGCCTCCAGCGCGTCGTTGGCCGCCTCATAATTGCCGGCGGCGAGCGCCGTCTCGCCCTGCCGCATCTTGGCGAGCGACATCGGCTTGATCTGATCGTCGGGGCGCTGGCCCACGCCCGCGCTCGATACGGTGAGCAGCGCGAGCGAAGCAGCGGCGGCGACAGGCAGGAAACGCATCAGGCTCTCCGAAACACTCTTCGCCGCACCCTCTAGCATGGTGCGATCAGCTCCGCGAAGAAAAAGCCATCGGTGCCGTTGTGCGCGGGCGTGAGGATCACGCCCGGCCCACGCGGCCGGCCGATCATAAACCGGGGCGTGCCCGCGCGCCAGCCGGGATGGCGGGCGAGGAAGGCCCGCGCCTGCTCCGCTCCCTCCTCGTCGAGCAGCGAGCAGGTGACATAGGCCAGCCGCCCGCCGGGTCGCGTCAGCGCGGTGGCGCAATCGAGCAGGCGGGCCTGCAAGGCGGTCAGCCGCGCCAGACGCTCCGGCGTCAGCCGCCAACGCGCCTCCGGGTTGCGCCGCCAGGTGCCCGTGCCCGAGCAGGGTGCATCGACCAGCACGAGATCGGCGCTGGCTTGTTGATCGCTCAGCGCCTCCATCTCCCGATTCGGATCGAGCAATCGCGTCTCGACGATGCCGACTCCCGCCCGCCCGGCGCGCGGCATCAGACGGGAGAGGCGCGCACGATCGGTGTCGCAGGCGAGGATATGCCCCTCATTCGCCATGGATGCGGCGAGCGCGAGCGTCTTGCCGCCCGCGCCGGCGCAGAGGTCGATCACCCGCATCCCCGGCTTCGCCCCGCAGGCCGCGGCGACGAGTTGGCTGCCTTCGTCCTGCACCTCGATCAGTCCCTGCGCGAAGGCGGGGAGCGCCTCCACCTGCGCGCCTTCGGGGAGGCGCAGCCCGTCCGGGCTGTGCGGGGTCGGAACCGCGCCCTCGATCGCCACGGAGTCGCGCACCGCCTTGAGCCGGTTCACCCGCACGTCGAGCGGCGCGCGGCCCTCGAGCCCGCAGCCGGAGAGGCGGTCGGCCAGCCAGCCCGGCATCTGGGCCGCCGGGGCGCGCGGCTCATCGCCGGCGATCGGCGCGGGCGCGTGGGGCGAGCCGTCGAACAAGTCCGCGAGTTCGGGCCGATCCTCCGCCAGCCCGATCAGCGCCGCCCGCCCGCTCGCCGGCCGCTCGCCCGCGCGCCGGATCGCGGCATAGACCAGCTCCCGCACCGCCCGGCGATCCTTCGAGCCCGCATAGCGCCGCGCCTTGAAATAACGCTGCACGATCGTATCCGCCGCCGCCCCCTGGTCGCGCGCGGCGGCGATCACCTCGTCCAGTATCTCGATCGCCGCCTGCGCGCGCGCCTGGGGGGTCATGCCTCCCCCTCCCGCTTGCGGGAGGGGGCCGGGGGGCGGGCTCCCGCTATCGAGGGAAACGCCCGGCCGAACCCACTGGCCCACCCCCAGCCCCTCCCGCAAGCGGGAGGGGAGCGAATATCATCGCGTCGGGTAATTGGGAGCCTCGCGGGTGATGGTGACGTCGTGGACATGGCTTTCGCGCAGGCCCGCATTGGTGATGCGGACGAAGCGGGCGCGCTCCTGCAGCTCGGGGATGGTATGCGCGCCGGTATAGCCCATCGCCGCCTTCACGCCGCCGACGAGCTGGTGGATCACGTCCCTGGCCGGGCCCTTGAACGGCACCTGCCCCTCGATCCCTTCCGGCACGAGCTTGAGCTGATCCTTGATGTCCTGCTGGAAATAGCGATCGGCCGAGCCCCGCGCCATCGCGCCGACGCTGCCCATGCCGCGATAGCTTTTGTAGGCGCGGCCCTGATAGATGAAGGTCTCGCCCGGCGCTTCCTCGGTGCCCGCGAGCAGCGAGCCCACCATCACGGTGGAGGCGCCCGCCGCCAGCGCCTTGGCGATGTCGCCGGAGGTGCGAAGCCCGCCGTCGCCGATCACCGGCACGTCATGCTTCCTCGCCTCCTCGGCCGCATCCATGATCGCGGTGAGCTGCGGCACGCCGACGCCCGCCACCACGCGCGTGGTGCAGATCGAGCCCGGGCCGATGCCCACCTTCACCCCGTCCGCGCCCGCGTCGATCAGCGCCCTGGCGGCTTCCGCGGTGGCGATGTTGCCGGCCACCACCTGCACCGAGTTGGACAGCCGCTTCACCCGCTCGACCGCGCGGGCGACATCCTTGTTGTGGCCATGCGCGGTGTCGATCACGATCAGATCGCACTCGGCCTCGATCAGCGCTTGGCTGCGCTCATAGCCCTTGTCCCCCACCGTGGTGGCGGCGGCGACGCGCAGCCGGCCCGAGGCGTCCTTGGTGGCGGAGGGGTAGGTGACGGCCTTCTCGATATCCTTGACCGTGATGAGGCCGACGCAGCGATAATCGCCGTCCACCACCAGCAGCTTCTCGATCCGGCGCTGATGCAGCATCCGCCGCGCCTCGTCCTGCCCGGTGCCGAGCGGGACGGTGGCGAGATTCTGCGAGGTCATCAGCTCGGAAACCGGCTGCTTCGGGTTTTCGGCGAAGCGCACGTCGCGGTTGGTGAGGATGCCGACCAGCTTGCCGGACGCCTCGGTGACGGGGATGCCCGAGATCCTGTGCCGCGCCATCAGCTCCTGCGCGTCCGCCAGTGTCGCGCTTGGCGCGATGGTGATCGGGTTCACCACCATGCCGCTTTCGTAGCGCTTCACCGCCCGCACGGCGGCCGCCTGCTCCTCCACGGTCAGGTTGCGGTGGAGCACGCCGAGCCCGCCGAGCTGCGCCATGACGATCGCCATGTCCGCCTCTGTCACCGTGTCCATCGCGGAGGAGAGGATCGGGATGTTGAGCGCGATCTCGCGCGTCACCCGGGTCTTCGTATCCGCCATGCTCGGCAACACCTCGGACTCGGCGGGCTGGAGGAGCACGTCGTCGAAGGTGAGGCCGATGCGGATGTCCATGTGCGGTGAATCTTTCGCTAGGAGTGCGGGGAGCGGAGGATTCGCGCTCCTATAGGCCCGAGTCCGCCGGCTTTCCACCCGCGCGCGCCAGGATCTCGCGCGCGGCGGCGACGTGCATGTCCTCCACCATTCGCCCCCGGAAGCGCTGCGCCCCCGCCGTAGCCGCCTCGACCAGCGCGCGGGCATCCTCGATCTCGGCCTCGCTCGGCGCGAAGCAGGCGTTGGCGGTGGCGATCTGGTCGGGGTGGATCAATGTCTTGCCGTCGAAGCCGAGCGCCCGGCCTTCGCGGCACTCCGCCTCCAGCCCCGCCGGATCGTCGAGCCGGTTCCACACCCCCTCGAGCGCCACGATCCCGGCCGCGCGCGCCGCCAGCACGATCGTCTGGAGCGCGAGCAAGAGCCCGCCGCGCCCGGCCGAGGCGGGCAGGCGCAGCTCATAGGCGAGATCGTTGGTGCCGGCGATCAGCCCCGCCACCCCTTCCGCGCGGGCGATGGCGGCGGCAGCGAGCACGCCCCTGGGTGTCTCGATCATCGCGTAGAGCGGTTTGCCGAGCGCGCGCGCCGCCCGCGCCGCCGCGTCCGCGTCCTCCACCTTGGGCAGCACCGCGATGTCCGCCGCAGAGCCCCGCACCGCCGCTACGTCCGCCTCATGCCAGCGCGGATCGGCGTTGACGCGGATCGCCGCCGGGCCGCCGAATCCCTCCCCCACCGCCGCGGCCGCCGCGACGCGCGCGGCCTCCTTTTCGGCCTCCGGCACCGCGTCCTCCAGATCGAGGATGACCAGATCGGCGTCGAGCGTGCGCGCCCTGGCGATCGCGCGCGGGTTGGAGGCGGGCAGGTAGAGCGCCGAACGCGGGGCGATCATCGCGGCAACATCCCCGCAGCAGCTTGCGATTATGCTTGGAAGCGGCCTGCGCCCGGTCCAGTATCGCGCGTCCGGGCCGTTTCGGAGGAAGGTCATGCTCTATTTCGTCCTCGTGCTGGTGGCGCTCGCCATATTGACGGTGCTCAAGGGCGTCACGGTGGTACGTCAGGGCCATCAATACACGATCGAGCGCTTCGGGCGATTCACCCATCTCGCCCGGCCCGGCTTCACCTTCATCACCCCCTTCGTCGATCGCGTCGGCCGCCGGATCAACATGATGGAGCAGGTGCTCGACATTCCGGGGCAGGAGATCATCACCAAGGACAATGCGATGGTCGCGGTGGACGGGGTGGTGTTCTTCCAGGTGCTCGACGCCGCCAAGGCGGCCTATGAGGTGGCGGACCTCTATCGCGCGATCACCAACCTCACCACCACCAACCTGCGCACCGTGATGGGCAGCCTCGATCTCGACGAGACATTGTCCAAGCGCGACGAGATCAACGCGCGGCTTCTCTCGGTTGTCGATCACGCCACCGAATCCTGGGGCGTCAAGATCACCCGCGTCGAGCTCAAGGACATCCGCCCGCCCGCCGATATCGTCAACGCCATGACGCGGCAGATGAAGGCGGAGCGCGAGAAGCGCGCCTCGATTCTCGAATCCGAAGGCGCGCGCCAGAACGAGATCAACCGCGCCGAGGGCCAGAAGCAATCGCAGATCCTCGCCGCCGAGGGCCGCCGCGACGCCGCCTTCCGCGATGCCGAGGCGCGCGAGCGGGCGGCACAGGCGGAAGCCGCCGCGATCCGCTCGGTTTCCGAGGCGATCGCGGCGGGCGGGCCGCAGGCGGTCAACTATTTCGTCGCGCAGAAATATGTCGAGGCGGTCGGCGGCTTCGCCCGCTCGCCCAACGCCAAGACCATCCTGTTTCCGGTCGAGGCGACCCAGCTCATCGGCACGCTGGGCGGCATCGGCGAGCTGGCGCGCGAGGCGATCGCAGGCGCCGCTGCGCCCGCCGCCGCGCCCACCGTCACCGCCAGCCCGATCCCGCCGGTGACGCGCCGATCGGAGTGACGGCGGTGGACCTCGCGCCCCATTGGTGGTGGCTGATCGCGGCCGGGCTGCTCGCCATCGCCGAGCTGATCGCGCCCGGCGTCTATCTGATCTGGCTGGGCGGGGCCGCGCTGATCACCGGGCTCGTCACGCTCGCCACCGGAGTCGATCCGATAGTGCAGGCGCTGCTGTTCGCCGGGCTGGCGGTGGCGCTGGTCTATGTCGCGCGGCGCTGGTTCGCGGAGGTGCCGATCGAGACGAGCGATCCGCTGCTCAACGATCGCGTCGGCCGGCTGATCGGTGAGCAGGTGCTGGTGGTGGACGCGATCGCCGGCGGCCGGGGCCGCGTGCGCGTCGGCGACGGCGAGTGGCCGGCGCGCGGGCCGGACGCGCCCGCCGGCAGCCGCGTCACCGTGCTCGGCGGCGAAGGCGCCTGCCTGATCGTCGGGTCGCCCGCTCTCCCTCGCTCCGATCAGTCAACGGAACAGATCTGAGATTATGCCCGGCAGCCGCCGGTTCAAGCCAACCGCAAAGCCCCGGTCAAATCGCCGGGCGGAGGACCGCCTGCCGCGGTCATAGCCCGCTCGCGGTGCGCGAGGCCCGGCAGCTTTTCCAGCCCGAAGCGCCGGGTAATGAACCGCGCGATCGATCCGGTATCGTAGATGCTATGATCTACCTCGCCGTGGCGCGCGTGCGGGGAAACGACGATCGCGGGAATACGCGTGCCCGGGCCCCACCGGTCGCCCTTGGGCGGGGGCACATGATCCCACCATCCGCCATTCTCGTCGAAGGTGATGACGACCAGCATCTTTTCCCATTGGGGGCCTTTCCTCAGCGCATCGACCACGCGGGCGATATGGCGATCGCCGGCGTCCACATCGGAATAGCCGGCGTGCATGTTCAGATTGCCTTGCGGCTTGTAGAAGCTGACCGCGGGCAGCCGTCCGGTTTCGATATCCGCGATGAACTTGTTCGTGCGCGCCGTCTCGCCCAAGCCGCCGTCCCGCAAATGCCTGGCGCGCGCCGCCGTGCCCGGAGCGAACTGAACATAATAGTTGAACGGCTGGTGGTGAGGCTGGAAATTGGGACGGCTGGGGAATTCATTGTCCTGCCCGTGTCCGGCGAGAGCCGCCGACCAGCCGCCCGCATACCAGGCCCAATCGATCCCGCGAGCGGAAAGCATGTCGCCGATGGTCTTGTGGTGCTGCGGCACGAGCGTATGGGGGCTCGACCAATCGGCGTATCCGGGGCGCTGCGGATCCAGTTGATATGTCGGCGCATAAGGCGGCATCATCGTGTTGACCGCCCAGAAATCCGGCGTGATCGAGTTGGGGACAAAGCGGACCGGCCCTTCCATGGCGCTCGCCGGCGAATTGGCGGTCTGCTTCGGCCGAATCCCGCGCGGGTCATCCCCTTCCAGAACGACGATCCGGCCCTTGGCGGGACTCTTGTCGGCATTCGGATAGTAAGGAGGCCGCGCCGCGATCAGATATTGGTGGTTGAGATAGGAACCACCGAACGCGCCCATGAAGAAATTGTCGCACAAGGTGAATTCCCGCGCGATCCGCCACAGCCGGAGCGTAGCCGAGTTATCGCCATAGCGCCCCATGACCAGCGCGCCGCTGTCTCCCCAGGCGACAAAGCCGTCATTGCGGCCGTCGTTGATCTGAAGCTGATTATTGTAGAAGGCGTGGATCAGGTCGCGCGTCACCAGCCCGTGCGGCAGCGGGTCGCCATCGGGCGTCGCCAAAGCGAAAGGCGCATTGGCGAGCGGCGGCAGATCGTCTGGGCCGATACGATATTCCCGATGCTCGACGATCTGCTTGTCGGGCACGAGCCCCTTCCAAATCTTCGGCAATGTCTTCAACACCGTCCCGTCCCGATCACGCTGAACGAAGCGCTCGGGCGGAACCGCCGAGAGGGGGTGAGCGAGCCCCGGGAAATCCGCGAACAGATTGTTGAAGCTTCGATTCTCCGCGTAGATCACCACGACGGTATCGATATGCGCGCGAAGCGATGCATCGCTGGGCTCGTGCCCTGGCGAACGGCTATCGTGAACAGGCGGAAAAGCGTGACCCGGAGCACCGACCACGGCGGCGCCGACCGCAGCGGCGATGCCTCCCAGAAGAAGCCGGCGCTCGGGATCCGCCGGCTCGCCGGATTCCTGGGAGCATTCATCATGTTCACTCACGGAGAACTCCTGGTTCCAGCAGACCGTGCACGTATCTGCGCATCCTTTTTACACAGATCGCTTACGAGGCAGAGTCGACGCAGCTCCCCAACGCCGTTCTGGTTGGTCGCGGCGAAATAGGCATTTGAGCCTGCTGTGCGATGAGATTGAGCTTCTACTTGCGCGTCTCGGTTAACTCGATCCAGACCGGGGCATGATCGCTGGTCTTCTCCCAGGCGCGAACATGGGTATCCACCCGCGCGTCCATGAGGCGCGGAGCGAGCGCGGGGCTCAGCAGAAGATGATCGATACGCAGACCCGCATTACGTGCGAAGGCGTTTCGGAAAAATTTCCAGAAGGTATAGATCGTTTCGTTCGGATGGGTTGCGCGTAACGCATCAGTCCACCCCTGGTCGAGCAGGCGGAAATAGGCGGCACGGACCTCGGGCGCGAACAGAGCATCATCCAGCCAGCGTTCGAGCTTGTAGACGTCGCGCTCGGTGGGCATCACATTGAAGTCGCCCGCCAGCACCATCGGCATCCCGGCCTCGATCAGTTCGGCGGCATGATCGATCAGCCGATCGAACCAACGCATTTTATAGTCGAACTTCGGGCCGGGCCGGGGATTGCCGTTGGGCAGATAAAGCCCGCCGATCAGGATTCCGTTCACTGCCGCCTCGATATAGCGGCTATGGCTGTCGTCCGGATCGCCGGGAAGGCCGCGCCGGGTTTCGTGGATCGCACCGGTCCGGCTTAGTATGGCGACGCCGTTATAACTCTTCTGACCGTGCCATATTGCATCGTAACCCGCATCCCGAATGGCCGATTCAGGAAAACGCTCGTCCGGCGCCTTCAATTCCTGGAGGCAGACGATGTCCGGCCAATCCTCCGCCAGCCAGCGCAACAGCACGGGCAGGCGACCATTGACGCCGTTCACATTGTAGGTCGCGATCCTCACCGCTCCTCCTATGGATAGGAGAAGCGATAAAGGTTTTTTGGGTTCCAGGGCTCTCGACAACCGGAAAATCTCAGTTGAAACCCCACCTGTCGGATCTTCAACCATGCTGGAGGCGTGTTCATCCTGCGCTCAGATCCGATACCGATTTTGAGCCTTTTCGGCAGAAGCGAGGTAGGGATGCGTAGGCGTATAACATGCTCCGTCTTGATGCTCGTCAGCAGCATCGGTTTATGGGGCTCGGCCGCCAGAGCGGGCAGCCTTGGGATCGAGGCAAGCGGAGTTCGATCGGAAGGCGACTGGGGTGGGCAGATTGCGGCGGGCTATCGGTTCCGCTTTGCCGGCTTTGACATCACGCCGGGGGCCGGCCTCTATTTTCATGGGCCTACGACGGTTTTCGGCCAGGTGGAAGGCGGATACAGCATCCCGGCTCTCGCCCGCGTGGGGCTCGGCGCCCGTTTCATCAGCGGAGACGTAAAGGCCTACGGCACCGTCGCGCTGCCGATCGCTCCCGCCGTTCACCTGAAGGGAGATGCCGGCGACGGCTATTATGCGCTCGGCCTGACACTCGGCTTCTAAGCACGTCAGCTTAAGCGAGGGCGTACACTCCTCGCTTTAAGCCCAGGTTTGATCTTGTACTCGAGCACCGGCAGCGGCGGCGAACCGGCCTTGGCATCTGGCCGTGAAAGGCGCGCAGGTTGAAGCGGAACCAGCAGGTCCATTTCCCAAACGCTGTTCAGATACGGAGCTCGAAGGCCGCTCCTTCCCTTTCGGGCATTGGCCGAAGCGTCAGTTCTCCCCCATGGCCGCGAGCGATTTGGCGGGCGAGACTGAGGCCGACACCGTTACCCTCGGCTTTGGTGGTGAAAAATGCCTGGAAAATTCTTTCCGCATGCTCTGCATCGATGCCGGGGCCGTTATCTTCGACGAGAAAAACCCCTCTCCCCTCATTTGACGTTACCGACAGACGGACGTTGGGCGTGAGACATCCGGCAAGCGCCGCTTCGGCAGCGTTCTGGAGAAGCGCCCACAACGCCTGGCCAAGCTGCGCCCGATCAACGGGGACAATCCCGTCGCGCGCCGGCACGACCTCAAGTCCCACCCTGTCGCCCCAGCGCGCTACGAACATCCGCTCCGCATCATCCACGATCTCGCTCAGCCGCACCGGTTCACGCGTGGGCTCGGGTAGCCGGGCGAGTTGGCGATAGGCTTGGGTGAAGTGCCGCAGACCGGCGGTTCGCCGGGCGAGCGTTTCCACCATGTCGCGCAACGGATCGAGCGGCGGATCGGGCCGGGCGAGCGCCTCCGCCGCGCTTTCGGAAAGTGAAGCGATCGGCGTGAGCGCGTTCATCACTTCGTGGCTTAGTACCTGGAGGAGCTCGCGGGTGGCACGCGCTTCGGTAGCGCGCAACGCATCCTCGATGTCGCTCAAAACGATTATGGTCCGTACCGGACCGAGCCCCTCCACCCGGGCGATTTCCATGCGGTGAACGCGGCCACCAAGGCGGATCTCACCGCCGTTTGCAGGCCGGGCGAGTTCGGGCGGAGGATCAACCACCACCTCGTCCGTGGCGAAAACCCGACGTGCAGCGCGATTTAGCACGCGCAGCCGGGAATCCCGATTAATAGCCAGCAGCGGTGTCGGCGTCTGATCAAGCACGGCGTGCAGCACCGCCCGCTCCGCCTCGTTCGCCTCGATCCGGCGCGGTTGGATCTGTTCCAAGCGGCGCGGTAGCAATCGCAGCAAAGCGAGTGCTGCGAGCCATGCCGCAAGCAACGCGGCGAGTACGAGACTGGCGTAAAATCCCGCAAACCATGCCGTCGCAGCGGCGGCGCCACAACCGAACAGCAGGGCTTGGCCCGCGACGGTGTACCCGATGCGCCTAGAGGCCATGTTTGGCCATGCGTCGATAGAGGGCCGCGCGGCTCAAGCCCAGCTCGGCGGCGGCGTGGCTGACATTGAAGCCGTGACGCTTGAGCGCGGTTTCGACCAGCACGCGCTCGGAGCGTTCGAGGTTCAGGTTGAGTGGCGCTGTTCCACCGGCCACGGCAGGCGCGGCATCCTCGACGCCAAGATCGGCCGGACTAATCACGCCATCTTCGTCGAGCAGCACCGCGCGCTCGACCGCCCGGGCGAGTCCGCGCACCTCATCCGGCCAGCACCGCGCCAGGATCGCCGCTTCCGCCTCGGGGGTGAATCCGGTGACGGGACGAGCGTGGCGACGCTCGGCAAGACGCGCGAAATGATGCGCGAGCATCACGCCATCGTTCCCACGCTCGACAAGCGGCGGCACCGCGATCTCGATCGTGCCGAGCCGCCCGTGTAACGCGGGGATCAGCGCTTCGCTCGCCTCTACCGTGGCGATCAGCCGTGCGTCCGCTGGCAAGCGATCGAGCAACCGGCCCTGCCCCACTTCGTCGAGCCGGTCGGCATGGCTGACGAGCAGGGTTCCCCCCGCGGTCTGCGCGAGCGTCGCCCTGGCTTGCTCGTCGCCGGGATCGACCAGCACGCGCGCATCGAGTGCGATCATATCCTTGCCGGCGCGCGCCGAAGCATGATGAAGCGCCTGCGCCACAAGGGTTCGCCCGCTGCCCGAAGGCCCCCGCACCAGCACGCTCGCAGTGGTCGGCCCGATGCGGCGAATAAGCTCACGAACCCGCTCGATAGCCGGACTCGCACCGATCAGACGAGGCGGCTCGTTGGAGGGCGCGGCCTCGCGGCGGAGGGTGGCGATCTCGGCGCGGCGGCGGCGATGCGCGATCGCGGCCCGGACCCGTTCGATCAGTTCGGCATTGCGCCAGGGTTTCATCACGAAATCAAGCGCGCCTGCGCGCATCGCCGCGACCGCGATACGAATGCCGCTATGCCCGGTGATCACAATCACCGCCGCATCCGGATCGTCACCCAGGATACGCGCCAGGCAAGCGAAGCCTTCATCCCCGCCGGTCTGCCCGCGCGTGAAGTTGAGATCGAGCAGGATCGCGTCGAAACCATCGAGCGCAAGCCGCTCATAAGCTTCCGCAGGGTTGCCGGCGACCGCGACCTCCATGCCCGCGTGCCCAAGCAGCACCGAGACCGCCTTGGCGACATCGGGATCATCGTCGACCAGCAGCAAACGAGGCGGGCTTGACGGGGCGGCAGCACTGTTCATTTCCGAACAGTGTGTGCGATAGCGGACGGCGGCTGTCGAGCGCTTTCGGTAAAAGGGCAGAACTTCAGTCGTTTAGGCGATTTCTTGTTTATGCGGGACACTATCCGCATGGCCGAAAGCGTTTCCGAATCCTCTCTCTCTTCCGGCGCGGCGATGGACCGCCGGATCGACAAGCCGCCGCTGCCCTGGTGGCGGCAGCGGCGTATGCTGATCGCTGCCGGCATCCTACTCACGGCATTCGCCGTCTGGTGGCTGCTTCCGACCGGCGGTTCCACCGACATCGCGGCCGCCGATATCGAAACCGGGACCATCAGCCGCGCGCCCTTCGAGGATTATCTTCCCGTCCGTGCTACCGTCGCGCCCGCCGTCACCACATTCGTGAGCGCGGTTTCGGGTGGACAGGTCGAAAAACTGCTGGTGCAGGACGGTGCGCGCGTCGCCGCCGGTCAGCCGCTGGCGACGTTGGCCAATCCCACGCTCAAGCTCGACATACTCACCCGTGAGGCGGACATCGCCGGCAAGCTTGGCGACATCTCGGGCGAGGGGCTGACGCTCGAACGCAACAAGCTCGATCGCGCCGACCAGGTCGCGTCGGCCAACCACGATCTCATCAAGGCGAGGCGCGATCTTTCGATTCGCCAGCAGCTTCATGATCAGGGTTTCGTCTCCGATGCCGGGGTCAAGAGCTTCGCCGAAGAAGCCGACTATCAGAAGAAGCGCCTGGGCCAGCTCCGCCAGGGCCAGGCCGCCGAGGATAGCATCGCCGATGTCCAGGCGGCGCGGCTGGCGCAGACGCGCGCAAGGCTCGCCCGTAACCTGGCCGCGGTCGAAGCCGGGCTCGACGCGCTGGTGATCCGCGCGCCGGTGGCGGGCAGGCTCACCAACTTCACCATCGAGCCGGGACAGATGCTCAAGGCGGGCGATCAGGCAGGGCAGATCGACAGCGAGGGAAGCTGGAAACTCATAGCGGACGTCGACGAATATTATCTCGGGCGCGTCTCGGTCGGTCAGGCGGCGACCGGCGAGAATGGCGAGAAGCTCGCCATCTCGAAGGTGCTGCCCGCCGTCACCAACGGCCGCTTCAGGATAGAACTCACCTTCAGGGGGCAGCCGCCCGCCCGGCTTAACCGCGGTCAGACGATAGACATTCGCGTAACGCTCGGCGCGACCCATGACGCGATCGTCGCACCCGTCGGCGGCTGGCTCGATTCAGGCGGCGGCACGTCCGCTTATGTGCTCGACAAGGATGGTCGCCATGCCCGCAAGCGCCCCGTCCGCATCGGCCGCCGGAATCCCGAGCAGGCTGAGATTCTCTCAGGCCTTGAGCCCGGCGACCGCATCGTCACCTCCAACACCAGCGCGTTCGACAAGAGCGCCGTCATCAACCTCCATTGAAGGGCAGCCCATGATCCGGCTCGAATCAATCCAGCGCACCTATGCTTCGGACGAGGTGGAGACCACTGCGCTCGCCGATATCGATCTGGAGGTGAACGAGGGCGAGTTCGTTGCGATCATGGGGCCTTCAGGCTGCGGCAAATCAACGCTGCTGAACATCCTCGGCACGGTCGATCGGCCGAGCGCGGGCCGCTATTTCTTCGGCAACCAGGAGCTGACTGCGTTGGGCGAGGCGGCGCTGGCGCGATTGCGAGGCGATCGGCTGGGCTTTGTTTTTCAAAGCTTCAATTTGATCGACGAGCTCACCATTGAGGAGAATGTCGAGCTCGGCCTCGCCTATCGGCACGACCGGACGGGCGACCGCCGCGCGCGGATTGTCGCCGCGATGGACCGGGTCGGCATCTCGCACCGCGCCCGCCACTTTCCCCACCAGCTTTCCGGCGGCCAGCAGCAGCGCGCCGCGATCGCGCGCGCCATCGTCGGCGAGCCCAGGCTGATCCTCGCCGACGAGCCGACCGGCAATCTCGACACCGAAAACGGCCAGCAGGTGATGGATATCCTGACCAGCCTCAACGCGGAGGGCGCGACGATCGTGATGGTGACGCACTCGCCGAGCCATGCCGATTACGCCCGCCGCCGCATCGACATGCTCGACGGCCGCATCGTCTCCTCCGTGGCGCGGGCGATCTGAGGAGGTATTCATGAACCGCTTCGCGCTTCTCACCCTTTATCGTTCGCTGACGCGGCATCCGCTCTATGCCGGGCTTAACATCGGCGGACTGGCGATCGGCATCGCTGTGTTCCTGGTGCTCGGGCTCTATGTGCGGTTCGAGACCAGCTTTGAGAAATGGTTGCCGCACCACGATCAGATCTATCTGGTGCAGACTCGCTGGACCATGCCGGACAGCCCCATCAACGGCATCTGGCCCAACACCATGGGCGGCCTGTATGAGCAATTGAAAGAGGATTTTCCCGACACCCTCGGCACTCGAATCTATGGCGACACGGCGACGGTGATCCGTAACGGGATCGGCACCCAGGAGAATTTCGTTTATGTCGATCGCGACTTTTTCAAGGTGTTCGACCTTCCCATCGTGAAGGGCGACGCCGCCGGCGCGCTCGCCAACCCGTCCAATCTCTTCATCGACCAGAAGCTGGCGGCGAAATATTTCCCCGGCGTCGATCCCGTGGGTCGCACGCTGACGCTCAGCATCGACGGTATGGCGAAGCCTTACCGCATCGCCGCCGTGTTCGAGGATCTGCCGAAAGCGACCGACCTCAGTTTCGACATGTTCGCGCCGATCCCGGCCAAGCCGGACAAATCAATGTCCGATTACTGGTATCATTGGGGCAGCACGAGCCTGTTCACCTATCTGCGCTTCCCGACGGCGGCGGCGGCCGCCGCCTATCAACAGCGCCTGCCCAGCTTCATCGATCGTCGTGGGCGCAAGGATCTGGGCCCCAATGCCAGCCGCTCCATAGACCTGTCGTTGCGGCCGATCGTTGACGAGCATTGGCAGACCCCCGGTCGCAAGCTCACCGTGGCGACGCTGGGCATCGTAGGCGTGCTGACGCTGCTGATCGCGATCGTCAATTATGTAAACCTCGCGACCGCCCGCGCCGGTCTACGTGCCCGGGAGGTGGCGATGCGCAAGGTGCTCGGCGCGAACCGGCGCGCGCTGATCCGTCAGTTCATCGGCGAGGCGGTGGCGACGGCGGCGATCGCGGCGCTGGTAGGCCTTGCGCTCGCCGAGTTGGGCCTGCCGCTGGTCAACGCCGCCGGCGGGCTTTCGCTCACCATGCCCTATGCCGTGGTGATACCCGCCCTTGCGCTTATCGTTCTGATCGTCGGCGTGCTGGCCGGGCTCTATCCGGCGGTGCTGCTCTCGCGCTTTCAGCCGGCGGCCGTACTCGCGTCGGCGCGCTCGCCGGGTGGTGGCCGATCGGGCGCGCGGGTGCGCGAGGCCTTGGTCATCGCCCAGTTCGGCCTCGCCATCGCCTTCATCATCGGCACGATGGTGCTGGTCGCACAGACAAGCCATGTCCGCCGAACCGATCTCGGTTTCCGCCGAGAAGGGCTCGCGATTGTCACGTCGCTTCCCAACAACGCCTTGACCGACGGCCAACGCGCGTCCCTTCTTGCCGCCTTCGGCGCAGTCCCCACCGTTCGATCGGTGACGATCTCGGATACCGCTCCGGGCAATGACGATACCAACAATAATAACAACCTGCCCTTGCCCGGGGTGCCTGGCGATGGCCCATCGCTTAAGGACGTTCAGATCGGAGCCAATTTCTTCCGGACCTATGGCGCGCGGCTGCTCGCCGGCCGCTTCTTCGATGCGCATCATGGTCTGGACGACGCTACGGGGCTCAAATGGAAGGACCCGCGCAACATCATCATCAACCGGCACGCGGTTTCCACGCTGAACTTCAAGTCTCCGCAGGACGCGATCGGCAAAACGGTCGGACGCGCCGCTTCGCCGCGCACCATCGTCGGCGTGGTGGACGATCTGCGCTTTCACTCTCCGCGTAAGCCGATTCCGCCCACTTATTATGAATATCACCCTCGCCAAGAGGATTATCCGCTCGCCACGGTGCGCTTCGAAGGCGATCCCCGCGCAACCATCGACGCTTTGCGCGCCGTTTGGCGCAGGATCGCGCCGGAAGTGGAGTTTCAGGCGAAAACGGCGGAGCAGAACCTCGCCTTTTATTACAAGCCCGAGGATCACGCCGCCCATCTTTTCACCATCGGCGCGGTGCTTGCCGTTCTGATCGGCTGCGTCGGGCTGTGGGGACTCGCCTCGTTCAACACCGCGCGGCGGGTGAAGGAGATCGGGATCAGGAAGACGTTAGGCGCCTCGTCGGCGGACGTCGTCAGGCTGCTGGTCGGCCAGTTCCTGCGCCCGGTGCTGATCGCCAATATCATCGCCTGGCCGCTGGCCTATATCGCCATGCGCAAGTGGCTCGCCGGTTTCGACGACCGCATCGCCCTGTCCCCCCTGTTCTTCATCGCGGCGACCCTGCTCGCGCTCGCGATCGCCGTGCTGACGGTCATCGCCCAGTCGCTTCGCGCCGCCCGCGCCGAACCCGCCTGGGCGCTCCGCCATGAATAAGCTCCTGCTCATCGCGAGTCTGGTCCTGCTCGCGGCGCCGGCCGGGGCCGATACGCTACGCGGCGCGGTGGAGGCGGCGCTGGCGGGCAATCCTGCGCTCGCCTCGGCCCGCGCACGGCAGGATGCGCTTGCCGAGACGCCCGAACAGGCGCGTGCGGCCGGAAGGCTCACCGCATCGGCGGATGCCGCCGGCGGCTACGACAAGTTCGATTATGGCAAGGGTGGCGGCGCGACGATCAGCACCGAGCTGCCGATCTGGACGGGCGGCCGCGTCTCCTCGGCGGTACGCGCGGCGAACGGCGATGTCGCCGCCGGTCGGCAAAGTCTGCGCGACAGTCGGGCCGCACTACTCACCGATGTGGTCGGGGCCTATGCCGAGCTGCTGTACGATCAACAGGCGGTGGCGATCGCCAAGGCCGACATCGACCTGCTCGCCCGTCAGGTCGACGAGGCGAATGCGCGTTTCAAGCTCGGCAAGGCGACGCGCACCGACGTCGCCCAGCTTCAGGCGCAACGCGCATCCGCCGATGCATCGCTGGCCGGTGCGCAGGCGACACTGGCCACCACGGCGGCAGCCTATCGCGCGATCGTCGGCCACGATCCGGGCGTGCTCGCGCCGCCGCCGCCATCGCTCGCCGCACTTCCCGGCACCCTCGATCAGGCCCGCTCGCGCGCACTTGCAGGTAACCCGTTGCTGGAAGGCCGGATTCAAGCGTCCCAGGCAGCGGCGGCGCGCATCGACGAGGCGCGTGCCAACGGCAATCCCAGCCTCTCGATCGGCGCGGCCTATGGCTACGACATGAATCTTGCCGGTCCGAACGATCGCACCTTCCCGCGCGCGGCGAGCGCGGGGCTGATCCTGCATGTGCCGATCCTGACCGGCGGCCTGGTCGCCTCGCAGGTGCGCGAGGCGCGTGCCAACCGCCGCGCCGCCGAATTCGATGTCGAATCCGCCCGGCGCGAGGCGATACGGAGCGCGGAGGCGGCCTGGGCCGATCTCGTCGCCGCCCGCAGGCGCACCACCGCCAGCGAGCAGGGCGTCGAGGCGGCCACGCTCGCGCTCAAGGGCGTGCGCGCGGAATATAGCTTCGACCTGCGCAGCACGCTCGACATTCTCGTCGCCGATGAAAGCCTACGCTCCGCCCAGCTCGCATTGGCGCGCGCGCGCAGCGACGAACTGGTCGCCCAAGCCGCGCTGCTCCGCGCCACAGGGCGACTGAATGGAACGGCATTCGGAGAGTGAGGGCATCTGAAGGTCCGGAACAGCCGGCCCTTTTGATCTCTTTCCTCGCCGATATCGGACGGTGGGGCGCTATCCTCAGGAGCCCCTGCGTCGTGCCCTGCAAGGGCGAGTGACATAGCCGTGATAGACGAGATGGGCTGGAACGGATCGCCCTGCGCGTCCTGCAGCGAAACGCTTGCAAGGGTGCGGGACAGAGAGTCCAGCACCTCCGGCGTGCCGGTCGCGTCGATCGCGTTGCGTCGATCGAACTGGCCCATTCGACGGTATCATAGCCGGATGCGGTGACGATGATCGGCTCGGGCACGGCGCGAACGACCGTCGGGATTGCTCCCGCCAAGAGTACGCAAGCAAGGCCTGTTCTTATCCCTTCTGTCGCATGCCCAGGCGCACACCTGTGCGATCGATGGATCGGCAAGAAAGCCGTCCCGACATTCCGCTTCCCTGGCATCATCATGCCCCGCGGTACATGAGCCCATTGCTTATCGGTTATCGTTACCAAGATATGATCCGGGAACAGCGCATGCCATCTTTCTCTCTGCTCGAGCTCGTCCGGGTTACCCAGGATACCGACGCGGGGTTCGCGCTGCATAACGCACGCGACCTGGCGGCCCATGCCGAGCAATGGGGCTATGAACGGGTCTGGGTCGCCGAGCATCACAACATGGCGAGCATCGCAAGCGCCGCCACCGCTATCGTTATCGCGCATATCGCGGGCGGCACGAGCACTATCCGCGTCGGCGCCGGCGGCATCATGCTGCCGAACCACGCCCCTTACGTCATCGCCGAGCAGTTCGGCACCCTGGCTCGGCTCTATCCGGGGCGCATCGACCTGGGACTTGGCCGCGCGCCGGGCACGGATCAGATCGCCATCCGCGCCATGCGTCGCTCCGCGGACGCGGCGGAGCGGTTTCCCCAGGATGTGCTGGAATTGCAGGCCTTCTTCGCCCCCGCCGAGCCCGGGCAGCGTATCGTCGCCGTGCCTGCGGCGGGTGCCGACGTGCCGCTGTGGATCCTCGGATCGAGCCATTTCGGCGCGGCTTTGGCCGGCGAGCTCGGCCTGCCCTACGCTTTCGCGTCGCACTTCGCGCCCGACATGCTGATCTCCGCCCTCGACGTCTATCGCCGTCGCTTCAAGCCGTCCCGCCAGCTTGACCGGCCCTACGCCATGGCCGGCATCAACGTCATCGCCGCGGAAACCGATGCGGAAGCAAGGCGACTGGCCACGACGCAGCAAATGTCGTTCGCCGACATCTTCAGCGGCAGAAGAGGTCTGAGCCGGCCACCGATCGACGATATTGAAAGCTATTGGTCGCCGCAGGAAAAAGCCCAGGCGAGGCGTATGCTGGCGCGCTCGGTGGTGGGTTCGCCGGAAACGGTGCGGGCCGGGCTTGCGGCCTTTGTCGAGGAAACGTCCGTCGACGAGGTGATGATCGTCTCCGACGTTTACGAGCATTGCGCACGCCTGCGCTCGGTCGAGTTGATCGCGGAAGCCACGCGAATTCGGGCCACCACTTGAATGGAGCTCATGGTCTCGGCAGGTCGAAAAACCCCAGAGGACGCTTAAAATGGTAGCGGAGGAGGGACTTGAACCCCCGACACGCGGATTATGATTCCGCTGCTCTAACCAGCTGAGCTACTCCGCCCCATCAGGGCTGCCGGATCGCTCCGGCGCGGCAAGCGGGCGCTATAGGCAGGCGGGAAAGCAGGGTCAACATCCCAAGCACAGCTTCGGAACCGGCGCGCCGCCCCCTCGTTTCGGCGGGAAGAACGTGGCGCATGAGCAGGAACGGAGATGGACCTGGAAACCCCCCTCGACATGATCTGCCGGATCATCCAGCGCGCCCGCGAGCTTGAGGCGCAGGTGCCCTCGGTCGATCCCGACAATGACGATCCGGTCGACGATTCGGATGACGAATATGATTCGATCGAGGAGGACATGGCCGAATCGGTGGTGGAGGACGAGCTGCGCAGCGCGATCGACGATCTCGCCGAGGATCAGCAGATCGAGCTTTATGCGCTGGCGATGGTGGGGCGCGGCACCTACGACGCCTCCGAATGGGACGACGCCCGCGACGAGGCTGGAGAGGGCGGCGCGGAAGCCGCGGTCGATCAACTGCTCGATATGCCGATGCTCGCCGATTATCTAGACGCTGGCCTTGCCGCCTTCGACATCAGTTGCGAAGGGATCGGCCAGATCGATTGAAACAATAGCGGCGCATCGGTTCCCACAGACCGTTCCGATAGCGCCATGACGCCAGCCCGGCGATGGTCAGCGGTCGCGGCCATCGTTCCTTGAGCAGCAAGGTATGAAGCACGCGAGCGGCAGCGGGCTCGGCCTTATTCTGGATCGTGACGTGCGGCCGCCAGCTGTCCACGTCCTGCGCCGTCAGCAGCCCGAACAGGGCGTCCGCGAGTCGATCGCGAAGCTGCGTTAATCCTTCCGAACGGACCTGTAGTGCCACTCCGCGGTCGAAACGCTCGGGTCCGATGAGGGACGCGAGGGGCGCGGCCGCTTCGGTTTCCGCTTTCAGCCTGCGGTCCAGTTCACCGGCCAGGCTGGGCGGGAGCTGACGAAATAGGGTGAGGTGCGCGGACACGCGGTTGCGCTCGGGTGGATAATGGGTTCGGCGCAGTCGGTCGAGCCAGGCGAAGTCCTCCGGCCCGAACAGGGCGGTAACGATGATCGGACCTGTCATCCGAAGCGGCGGCGCCCCCGCAGCAGCGCGCGCGGGGTATCTATATCCGCGATGCAGCCGAGGCCTGCCGGGATGAAGCGCACCGCAAGTCTCCCGGCTCGCAACCCCTCGTCGCCTCGTGCCTGCCGAAGCGCAGCAAGGGCCGGGCCACGCAGCAGCACCGGATGCCCCGGCACAGCTTGTCGGCAAGGGCGCACGATCGGCTCCCCGCCCCGGCCCACCCGGACCAACTTCTCAGCGAGAGCGGGCGACAGCCACGGCATGTCGCCCAGGAACAGCAGCGCCTCGCGATCGACGGGACGGAGCGCCCGGCCCGCCGCGCGCAGGCTCGCGCCCATGCCTTCCCGGTAATCGCGCGTGCGCACGATGGGCGCATGAGGCGCGTGGCGGCGGACCTCTGCGGCGACCAGAGGCGCGCGATCGCCCGTGACGACGATCAGCCGCTGGACGGGCGCTTGCGCTATGAGGCCCAGCACGCGGGCGAGCACCGTTTCCCGCCCGATCCGCGCGAGCAGCTTGTTTCCTGGCCCGAAGCGCCGCGATTCGCCCGCCGCGAGCAGGATCGCGACGCGCAACGCCCGATCCCTAGATCTCAACCTGGCTGCCGAGCTCCACCACCCGGTTGGAGGGCAGCTTGAAGAACTCCATCGCGCTTTCGGCGTTACGCAGCATCCAGGCGAACAGCTTCTCGCGCCAGATCGCCATGCCGGGCTTGGAAGAGGCGATCAGCGTCTGACGGGCGAGGAAGAAGCTGGTGTCCATCATGCGGAACGGCGCACCCGCGCCCTGTACGCAGGTGAGCGCCGCGGGCACGTCCGGCTCCTGCATGAAGCCGTAATGGATGACGATGCGGAAGAACCCCTGTCCGAAATCCTTCACCTCCACGCGCCGCGCCTGCTCGACATAGGGCACGTCCTCGATCCTGACGGTCAGCAGGATCACGCGTTCGTGCAGCACCTTGTTGTGCTTAAGATTATGCAGCAGCGCATGCGGTACGCCGTCCTGCGCTGTCGTCATGAATACCGCCGTGCCAGCCACCCGCTCGGCCGAATTGGCGGCGGACTTCACGAACACGCTGATCGGCATCGCCACCTCGCGCAGCCGGGCGAGCATCAGCTCGCGGCCCTTGGCCCAGGTGGTCAGCACGGTGAAGATGACGAAACCGGCGAGCAGCGGGAACCAGCCGCCGTCCGGCACCTTCGTCAGGTTCGCGGTGAAATAGGCGATGTCCACGGCGAAGAAGAGCGCGATCAGCAGACCGGCGAGCAGCTTGTTCCACTTCCACATGATGAACAGGCAGACGGTGAGCAGGCAGGTGTCGATCAGCATCGCGCCCGTCACCGCGATGCCATAGGCGGCGGCCAGATTGTTCGAGGTCTGAAAGCCCAGCACCAGCAGGATCACCATCACCATCAGCGTCCAGTTGATGACAGGGATGTAGATTTGCCCCGCCGCGCTGGCCGAGGTGTGGGTGATGCGCAGGCGCGGGATGAAGCCGAGCTGGATCGCCTGCTGGGTGACAGAGAAGGCGCCGGTGATGACCGCCTGGCTGGCGATGACAGAGGCCAGGGTCGCGACGATCACCAGCGGCAGGCGCAGGCTTTCGGGCGCGAGCAGGAAGAAGGGGTTGGCGGCCAGCGTCATCCGGTCGGCGGGCGCGACGGAGAGCAGCATCGCCCCCTGCCCCCAATAGTTGAGCATCAGCGCCGGCAGCACGAACCACAGCCAAGCCCGCGTGATCGGCATGCGCCCGAAATGGCCCATATCCGAATAGAGCGCCTCCGCCCCCGTCACCGACAGCACTACCGAGCCGAGCGCAAGGAAGGCATGGCCCGGCTGATTGAGGAAGAATTGCAGCGCGTTCAACGGATTGATGCTCCACAGCACGCCCGGCAGCGCGACGATGTTGACGACGCCCAGCACCGCCAGCACCACGAAATAGAAGGCCATGATCGGCCCGAACAATGCGCCGACCCGCGCCGTGCCGCGCGCCTGGAGCACGAACAGGCCGATCAGGATGCCGATCGCGATCGGAAGGACCAGCGGCGCGAGGCTCGCTTCCGCCGACGTCAGGCCCTCGACCGCCGAAAGCACGGTGATCGCGGGGGTGATCATGCTGTCCCCGAAGAACAGCGCGGTGGCGAACACGCCGAGCAGCACGAGCCCGCGCGTCCAGCGCACTTCCGCCCGCACCGAGCGCGAGATGAGCGCGAGCAGCGCGAGGCTGCCGCCCTCCCCCTTGTTGTCGGCGCGCATGATGATGGCGACATATTTGATGGTGACGACCACCATCATCGACCAGAAGATCATGCTCAGCACGCCGAGCACGCGGCCGCCGTCCGGCAGGATCGGATGATGGCCTGCGAATGTCTCGCGCAGCGCGTAGATCGGGCTGGTGCCGATATCCCCGAACACCACGCCGATCGCGCCGAGCGCGAGCTTGGCCGCGCCCTCCTGACCGTGATGGGCGGCGGTCGGGCTCGCGTGCGGCAGCATGGCTTCGTCGCCCACGGGGCTCGGAAGCGGCTTTTCGGCCTCTTTGTCGCTCATCGTCGAGCCGGATTCGCCCTGTGGTGGAATCGTGCCGTCACTGCCCACTCGTCCTGACCCGTTTCGCCCCCCGGCACAACGCCGCGCGCCCTAGCACGGCCCCAACCGTTGCTGCAACGCCACGCGACAAGCCCCGTTCCTCCCGCTATAGCGCGCGCCATCGCTGAATCATGGAGAGACACATGCGTGTCGGTGTTCCGAAAGAGATCAAGAATCACGAATATCGCGTTGGGCTGACCCCGCCCTCGGTCGCCGAGTTCGTCGCCGCCGGCCACCAGGTCTTCATCGAGACCAGGGCCGGCATGGGCATCGATTTCGAGGATCAGGATTATGTCGACGCGGGCGCGACGATCCTGCCCGATGCCGCCGCCGTGTTCGACAAGGCGGAGATGATCGTGAAGGTGAAGGAGCCGCAGCCCCGCGAGATCGCGATGCTGAAGCCCGGCCAGATTCTCTTCACCTATCTCCACCTCGCCGCCGACAAGCCGCAGGCGGAAGGGCTGATGAAGTCCGGCGCGATCTGCATCGCCTATGAGACGGTGACGTCGGATCGGGGCGGCCTGCCGCTGCTTAAGCCGATGTCGGAGGTGGCGGGCCGCATGTCGGTGCAGGTCGGCGCGCATTATCTGGAGAAGGAGCAGGGCGGGCGCGGCGTGCTGCTGGGCGGCGTGCCGGGCGTGGCGCCGGCCAAGGTGGCGATCCTCGGCGGCGGCATCGCCGGCGTCAACGCCGCGCAGATGGCGGTCGGCATGCGCGCGGACGTCACCATCTACGACATCAACAATGATCGCCTGGCCGAGCTCGACATGTTTTTCTCGAGCCAGATCAAGACGGCCTACGCCTCCAAGGCGGCGGTCGCCGCGGCGGTCAGGAACGCGCATCTCGTCATCGGCGCGGTGCTGATTCCCGGCGCGGCCGCCCCCAAGCTTGTCACCCGCGACATGCTGAAGACGATGAAGCGCGGCGCGGTGCTGGTCGATATCGCGATCGACCAGGGCGGCTGTTTCGAGACGAGCCACGCCACCACGCACGACGATCCGGTGTTCGAGATCGACGGCGTGACCCATTATTGCGTGGCCAACATGCCGGGCGCGGTGGCGCGGACCTCCACCTTCGCGCTCAACAACGCCACCCTGCCCTTCGCGCTCCGCATCGCCAATATGGGCGCGGAGCAGGCGATGGCGGCGGACCGGCACCTCGCCAACGGCCTCAACGTCTCGGACGGCAAGATCCGCCACAAGGCGGTGGCCGAGGCGCTCGACCTGCCACTGAACTGAGCGGAACGCAGCAGGAACGGCGGCGTTGTCCCGGCGAAGGAGATTCGCCGTGGACGATGCCGCCGAAAACCCCAAGACGCACCCCACCTCCAACGCCGAGAAGGACCCGTCCGACTGGACCACCGGCGACGAACCGATGACCGGCGCGCAGGCCAGCTATCTGAAGACGCTGAGCGAGGAAGCCGGCGAGACGTTCGATCCTTCGCTCAGCAAGGCCGACGCCTCGCGCCGGATCGACGAGCTTCAGGAGAAAACCGGCAGAGGAAAATAATCCTGCAACCCTGCTCCTGTCCGCGGAGCCTTTCGGCCGACCTAACCGCTGGCCGCCATCCGCGCCTGCTGGGCCTGGATCATGCCGATCAGCTTCAGCCGGCCTTCCAGCACCTGCCTCCACGGCGAATCCGCCGGAAGCGAGGCTTCGAGCTTGCGCCAGATCTCTCCCGCCTGATCGACCCCGCCCGCTTCCAGCCAGGCGAGGCCGTAGAAATAGCGCGCGGATGGATCATCCGGCCCGGCGAGCGCGATCGCGCGCTCATAGGCGAGCTTGACGGCCGGCGCGGTGATGTTGCCGTCCGCCAGAACCAGCAACGCGTGCGCGAGCCCGAGCCGCAGCGCCACATTGTCCGGATGCTTCGAAACCGCGCTCTGCATGATCTCGGCGGCGGCGCGATCGTCGCCCCAGCGGTTCATCGCGTCCGCCTCGCCCAGCCATTGGGCGGTCTCGCCGAAATGGGGGAGCAGCGACTGGCGATCGATCGCAAACAGCGTGTCCGGGCGGCGGTTCTGATCGTGCCGGGCGGCGGGCGCACCCGCCTCCCCCGGCGTTCCCTGCCAGGCGTAACCGGCGGCGGCGACGAACAGGGCGGCGGCGGCCAGAGTCAGCGCGGGACGGCCGAGCCCCCCCGGCCGCCACAACAGCAGCCACACGACAACAGCGAACACCGCGACGAAGATCCAGCCGCTCATGCCCGCCCCCGCCGCTTGAGCGTGCGCGTCGCCAACCAACCGCCGGCGAGAAGCAGCAGCAGCGGCGCGATCCACAAGGGCCAGGTGATCGGCTCCAGCGGCGGCTTGTAGCTGACCCACGCGCCGTAGCGCTGGATCATCCACTTCCGGATCGCCTCCGGCTTCTCGCCCGCGGCGATGCGCCGGCGCACGATCGCGCGCATGTCGCCGGCGAGATCGGCGTTGCTGTCCGCGATCGACTGGCCCTGGCAGACGACGCAGCGGATCGTCTGCATCAGCGCCTCGGCTTGGGCCTCCTGCTTCGGATCGGGGAGCTGCGTATAGGCCAGCTTCTCCGGCGCCATGATCGGATCGGCGCGCAGCATGGCGGGGGCGAGCAGCAACGCCACGAACAGGATGCGCCGCCTCACCGGAGCGCCCTCACCTGCGCGACCAGCGCGGGCACCTCTTCGGGCAGGATCTGGCCGATATGCTGGGCGCGGATCACGCCCTTGCCGTCGATCACGAACGTCTCGGGCACGCCCGAGGAGCCGAGCGCGATCTGCATCGTCGCCGCGTCGTCGCGCACCAGCCGCGAATAGGGGTTCCCGTTGCGGCGGAGGAAGCCGAGCGTGTCGGCGGGGAGATCACGCACCGCGACGCCGACGATCGGCACGCCCGCCTGCTTCAACTGCATCAGTTCCGGCGCTTCCGCCGCGCAGGGCACACACCAGCTCGCGAAGAAGTTGACGAGGCGCGGCGTGCCGTCCGCAAAGGCGACGGGGGTCAGCGGGGGTGCATTCCCCTGCACCGAGGGCAGCGAGAAAGCGGGCAGCTTCTGCCCCACCATGCGGGATCGGATGGTCGTGTCGTGCGGCCGGAGCAGACCGGAGGCGACCAGCCCGAGCACGATCACGAACCCCACGACGGGCAGCCAGAGCAGGATGCGCACCGTCTTCACGCATAGCCTCGCGCGTAGCCGTATCGTTCCTCTTTCGCCCGCCGCCGCCGCGGCAGCGAACGTCCGGCGAAGGCGAGCGCGCCGCCCAGCGCGATCAGCGCGCCGCCTGCCCAGATCAGTGTGACGAAGGGCTTCCACCACAGCCGGAGTTGCCAGCGGCCGCCCGGCACCGCATCGCCCACCACCGTATAGAGCTGCCCGTCCAGCCGGGTCGCGATCGCGCTCTCGCTGGTTTGCTGGGGCGGGGTGTCGAAGGTGCGCTGCTCGGGCTGGAGCGTGAGCGTGGTATCGCCGCGCGTCGCCGCCAAGGTCGCCTGCACCGCCGTCCAGTTCGGCCCGGCGACGGGGCCGATGCTCACGAAGCGCACCGCATAGGGGCCGACATGCACCGTCTCGCCCGGCCGCGCCGCCACCAGGGTCTGCTGGTTGAAGGCGGTTTCGGAGGCCATGCCGGCGAGGCACACCGCCACGCCGAGATGCGCCACCACCATGCCCCAGGTGAAGAGCGGCGTGCGGCGCAGATTGCGGCCCCACAGCGGCGCGACGCTCGCCGCCGCCGCCCCGGCCGCGATCACCAGCCCCGCCGCGGGCAGAACATGGATGCCGGGCGCGAGCAGCAACACCAGAATCAGGGCTATAAGCGCAATCGCGATCGGCGCGGCGAGGCGGCGCAGTACCTTCCTGCCGTCATCCCTGCGCCAGCGCATCAGCGGCCCCGCCATCATCACCGCGATCAGTGCCAGCGCGATCGGCCCGACCACCGAATTGAAATAGGGCGGTCCGACCGAAACCTTCTCGTCCATCGCCTCGGTCAGCAGCGGGTAAAGCGTGCCGATCAGCACCAGCGCCAGGATCACCGAAAGCAGCAGGTTGTTCAGCACCAGCGCGCCTTCGCGGCTCACCACGTCGAAGCGGCTGCCCGCCTGCACCGTCGCGATGCGGGTGGCGAACAGCAGCAGCGCGCCGCTGATATAGAGCGCGAGCAGAACCAGAATGAACGCGCCGCGCTTCGGGTCCAGCGCGAAGGCGTGGACGCTGGTGAGGATGCCGGAGCGCACCAGGAAAGTGCCCACCATGCTC
>Ga0164242_10001496_pt1 | contig 27734 bp, 19 predicted proteins | sample OricomgcompostMG_FD_108783 | JGI IMG/M metagenome (GOLD analysis project Ga0164242, IMG submission 108783) | Miracle-Growth compost microbial communities from Emeryville, California, USA - Original compost - Miracle growth compost (MG) ...
CAACGACAGGGCAATTGGCCGGGAGGCTACGAAGCCGCAGGTCTGTGCACCCACATCAAGACCTCGAAAGGGGGACCCGTGGACTCCCGAGTGGGGTTTCGCTCTCTCTCTCTCTCTCTCTCTCAATCTCGCTGTGTTCTCTCATTAGCATCATCTTTCGACAAGCCAACCTATTACTACTTTTCCAAGGCACACAATTGGCCTGTCTATCGGGATACACCACACGGGATACACCATAATTAAGGGGGTACCCATGCGAATACCCCATACGAATGAATACCCATACAGACACCCACGTATCAAACCTTGTTGACGGGCAAGTTTTAACAGCTTCCAAGAAAACAGCTTTCCAGGAAAGGACATGGCCATACCTCTTCGTCTAACGGCGGTGGAGACTCCCACCCTTTTAGAATTTGCACGCATTTCAGATCTACACACCATTGGCAGCATCCCTGTTTGGGGAGAGCAGGGAGTTTCTTCCCTTTCCCTTTTAGCCCTACTTTTTCCCCCTCAAAGTCACCGCCGGTCGAAATCGTTTCTTTTTTGAATTGGGGGTAACATCCCGCAGAGCGTATCGCAGGGTTTTAGTGACCACTCGGGCGCATTCGTCGTTCCTTTTCAGCGTCATGCCCTCTCTGTTCAGCTAGCAAAGCAGGCTGTAGTGAATCTTGATACCGCCCATCCCCAGGTACACTACAACTTACGGATACACTACTGCCCAGTAAATCCCGGACGGAGCCTGGGTGTGGCCCCCCCTTCCCCCTGGGCGGATGTGCATCGTCTGCCACGCCAGCGTTGCAAGGGTCTGACGCCAGACATGCATGCCCGATTGACTGGGGCAGCAGCATCAGACACAGACAGGTACGGGAGGTACCTTGTGGTAACTTTTCGCCCACCACACGCCCACACGCCCATTTTTTTTTTTGGCTCCCCTTTCCCTTCTCGCCCGCCGCCAGATCGCCAGAGCAGGGGCCTGCTGGGCTGGCTGGCTGGGGCTGGGGCTGGGGCTCTGGGCTGACAACCGATCACCCCCATCGCACCATCTTTTGACAGCTTCGTCATCTACTTCCATGGCGACGCCTCATGCCCTAATTCCCAACTCCACACGCCGCAACACCAGCTTTGTTTCAACTAGCCATCGCTAACAAGCCTAGGTATATTACAACCTCCCGACATTATCGTGGAGTTAGAGGGCAAGCGGACAAGAGCGGAGGCGTGACGCCCTGTCTGCGTATGTATTCGCACAGCGGCAGGGAAGTGGAGTTGGGTTAGGAACAAAGGGCCCAATAAAATGACGGTGATGATAATAAGATTCATTTAAGACCTTCCCCACCATAAACACTAATAAATGACAGCCGTCCTCGAAATTGACTACCCTCCCCCAAGTCACTCCCCCAACCGCGGAGAGCATGCAGTAGAACAAGAGGCTTCCTCCGCGACCCCAATCCAGATCTACCTCTGGGAGGCGAGGGGAGGGGGGACGGGTTGTTGGAGAGACCTGCTCTGTTGCTCCTCTCTCTCTTTCTCTCTCTCTTTTCCCGCCGCGAACCCAGGAATGCCACAGTGCCTTAGCCAGGTTTGCTCCGGCAGCGGGGCCGCATTAAAGCAACGAACGCTTGGCTGTTGCTGCCATGCCCTCTTCCCCCCAAAAATACGCGTTTTGGGGAGGGAGAGATAGAGCGAGAGTGTGAGAGGGAACGCCAAAAAAAAGATGCGACGGGGCGGCGATTTGTGTTACACTTCCATTTAGCCTGCTGCGTTTCTCCCTCAGAACGTGTCCGAACTAAACAGAAACAGAAGGACAAGAATGCTTATTATTATTATGCCTCGCCGGGGGGCGGGAACCTGCTTTGCTCTCGACCTGTTTTTGCTGGGCGCATCTGCTCGCATCTTTTGCCCTCGGGACCTGGAAGCTGGGAAGATCTTTTCGTCGCCTACGCGCAGTTCGCTCGGTTTGGGTTTGTTTGTTGGACCGACAAGTGAGAGCCTCGGGCGGGATGGAGGGAGGGGGGATACATTGTCAATCCTCTGCCAAAGTTTCACATCGGTCTCCAAGTTTTTTTTCGACCCGCCAGATTTTGGGGTCACGCAACCGCGTTCCCGTAATTAAATAGTTGCTCAACATCAGAGAAAGTCGTTCGATCCGCGCGTGTCCAACTGATCAAGGTGGACCAAAAGGGCCCCCAGCTGCGGTGTAATTACTGCGGCGTACAGGAAGGCCACGGAAATGAGTTTCGAGGCGTGCTTGCAAGCACCAACAGCTACAACGAACAACAGCGAGAGAAGGTAGGGGCTCGCCATTGGAACCCAGAAATATCATGTTTCAAGTCGCCAACTTAGTCGAGGAAGATCGCAGGTCTTCTCTCCGCTTCCTTCTACCCTGCTTCTCTCTGGGCCTCGTGTTCCGTCCGACTCTCTCTGCGTGTTCCGTCCGACTATTTGGGTGTCTGATGCGGTCTAGTCGGTGTTCTCTGATCTAGTCTGGGCGAGCAGCAGCTTTGATACAGCGTCCATGTATGATCACCTGCAGCCATGTCAGCGAACAATTCTGTGGTTCCAGGTTTTACCACGGGGCCTGTCACCACGCATTTGGCTTAGCGCCGTCGCCGCTTTTATTGAGGTCGACTCAGTCCAACACTGACTGTCAGTCACGTGCCTGAGAGGCAAGACGGATTATACACAATTGTGCAAACTGAAAACGGATTTCAACCAAAAACGGTAGGCCAGACCACTACAGCCTTCGACCTTGTGCGGATCCGCCCTTCGTCTGAACGACTGATGATATATATTTTAGACCTATATCCTCAAGCTGTGCGCTTAGAACGCTTACTCTCTCTGAGAGGGAAGGGAGTGATATAACCTTCAGCAATGATTTAATATCATGACGATGTATTGACGATAACTAACAGCACTCAGAATCATGTTCTCTGCCGCTTCCTCAGAGCTACATACTTTATATTATCTCCGGTGTTGGGCCTTCAAAGAAAATGTAATTGTCATGGGGCTGGATTTGGCAACATGACCCGTATCGTATAGCGCCGAGGAAGCGGCGAAGAACATGATTATGAGTGCTGCTAGTTATCGTCACCACATCGTCATGGTTATTATGAAATCATTTGCTGAAGGTTATATCACTTCATTCGTTCCTCATAGCTACTATAAAAAAGTCTACGTCTACCCCAAGTTGATCTGAAAAGATAACGCCTTCGTCCTGTCTATACACCTTTTTCGAATTCCCCCCCCCAACAATCTCAAGCTACCGAGATGGCGTACAGAGTTTCCGATAACGTAGCTTGCCGCACTAGCGGGCCTAGCAAGGCACCGAAGAATCCGGCTGACTACGAAGCTTACATTTACCAAAGAGGGCTGGAGTTTGAGAGATCGCAGTTTACCTTCCAGACCGATAAATTGCAGCACGAGGTAGGTCGCTTCCGCAGAAGACTCGGGAAACCCCGGATAAATCATGCAACCCGATTCTCCGTACCGGTTTGTAAATGGTGTTGACGGTAAAAATAGGCGGAACAACGCCTGTCGGCGGAATCAAAGGGCTATGTCTACGGCAATGCCGGCACGGGTGAGACGACACGCAAGAACCGTGAGGCGTTCACCAAGTGGTCCATCGTTCCCAGACGCCTGGTTAAAACAGAGGGGCTGCCGAGCCTCGCTACCAAGGTGTTAAGGAAGGAGCACCCCTTCCCGGTTGCAATCGCCCCCGTCGGCGTCCAGCGAATCTTCAACCCGGAAGGGGAGATGGCCTCCGCTAGGGCGGCCGCCAAAGAGGATGTCCCATACATCATGAGCACTGCCAGCAGCACTAGCATCGAGGGCGTCGCAAAGGCTAACGGAGACGGTGTTCGTTGGTATCAGCTCTATTGGCCATTCCACGACGAGGTCACGCTTTCGATTTTAAACCGAGCTAAGAAAGCTGGATTCTCGGCTTTGTTCGTGACGTTGGATACCTATATCCTTGGATGGCGACCGACGGACATGGACAATGGGTGAGTATGGTACGCTGCCTCTGATCGTGAACCATGCTGACATGGGCGCAGGTACAACCCGTTCCTTCGATCGGACAGCATAGGCGTAGCTGTCGGCTTCTCTGATCCCGTGTTCCGCGCTCATTTCAAGAAAACACACGGCGTCGAGATCGAGGATGACCTGCACGCAGCGGCTGCGGAGTGGACCAATATGGTCTTCCCGGGAACGAGCCATGGCTGGGAGGATATCAAGTTCCTCCAGAAGCATTGGGACGGTACGCCGACGGGCCGATAACCCCATTCATTTTGACATCTCTCTCTAATGACGTATGCCTTTCTGGGTTACAGGCCCAATTGTTCTCAAGGGCATCCAGACCGTCGATGACGCCAAGAAATGTGTAGAGCTCGGCGTACAAGGGATAGTGGTCAGCAACCACGGCGGAAGGCAGGTTGACGGCGGCGTTAGCTCGCTAGCCATGCTCCCCCGCATAGTCGAGGCTGTGGGCGGCAAGGTCGACATCTTCTTCGATTCGGGGATCCGATCCGGGGCGGACATTGCGAAGGCCATGGCGCTCGGCGCGCAGATGTGCCTGATTGGACGGCCGTACGGTAAGTCAGGGGGAATTTTGAACTTTGAAAACATATGCTAACAGTGTCGGGTTTCAGTCAGTGGCCTGGCTGTGGGAGGCGAGGCGGGTGTGAGCCATGTTTTGAAGTCCCTCCTCGGGGAGCTGGAGCTCTCGCTCCATCTCGCAGGCATTGAGTCCGCTGACCCAAAACATCTCAACAAGTCTGTGCTTGAGCGGGAGGACAGGCTTTAATAAAAGTGAGAATCGGGTGTGTTGGACACGCAACGGTCTCCTCGATGATTATGTTGAGGAGCACAGATACGTGACCCTGTAACTACACTACGTCGCCTATAACCTTGAGGAATGGTGTATAGGCCCTTAGTCCTAGTCCCCCACCCCCGCCATCGTGTTCATACTCTAACCCTTCTAACCTTCTCCTAAAGGATAGTCGGTCGTAGTCTAGCATCATTATTGGCATGGTGTAGTGTGCCTCCTTCCCAGGCTTAAAGGCGTGTAGATGGTCTCCGTCTAGGTAAAACTAGGCCTGCGGTTATGCAGGACGAATCCAATCCTTAGTGGGACGACACGGCTGCCGAAGGTTGCGGTTAGACTATTGACGAAGAAGTAGAGGGTGTTGCTAGTCCTAGAGACGGGTCCTCGCACGGAAGGGTTGAGGTTACCTTACTCGGGTTGAAGAGGTTAGCCCCCCGGCGGATTATTCTGTGACGACGAGGGAGTTGGGGTCGATTTTAGACGAGTGCAGTCATGTAGGCCCTTCGCCATGACTGGTTAGCGGTTTCCTTTCCTGCATAATGTCGGGCGTCGGAGTGCACTTGAGGCCCGCTACGATGATTTACCGTATTAGTCATGAACTTGCTGATCTCTTCATTGCGATGCTTTATTTCCAGCATATATTGGTTTATCTGCATCACGAGACCTTTGAGCTGGCTTAGTTCAGACGCCTGAATCTCATTATCGTTTACCAAGTGCTGGACCAGTCTAAAGGTATTAGGCTCAGTTTGTTCGGCCTAAGATTAGCGCTGTAGGCACTTACAGATTCGAGGCCGAAATTTGGTAGTGCAACAGCCGCGATCGAGTAACCTCTCTTTTCTTGATCTTCTCTAAGACCTTCTTCCGTACACTATACCAGCGTACTGTTGTTCTAGACTCTCCAAGATTGATCACGAATCTCACGGCCTCGAACGCGATAACTAGAGTTGGGTAAATTTGGATGGCACCTTGAACGGCATCAAGCATGCCATTTACTGTAGAGAAATATCCTCGTTCCTGCTGCGTCTTTCGCTCCCTCTCGAAGGTTTCTATCATGTGTTGGTGTATCTCACTATCGCTACCATCAGATTGCGCATTCGGCTGCATGCTTGCTAGACCGGTGCCATAAACCCTCATATATAGAGCCATAATCTCGATCTCGGTAGCGTATAGGTCTTTGATAAGACTTTTCCGCAGGTCGGGTCCGGAGTCGTCTTCAAACTCTGAGAGTGGACTTGCTTTAACCAGTGCCCCGGTCTCTTTGACGGTGGCCATGACAGATTCCAGAATAGTGGACATTTCCATCTCGCCATCCCGTAAGGTGTTGTAGCGGACATATGTAAACGCGAATATTGCCGCGATGAAGGTAAGGATGCCAGCGATACTGGCTGTGATTGAGAGGGGGCTGTCCTCCATCCCTGGTAGAGGGTATTTTTGTCGTTCTAAGCGTAAAGCTATGCGGGGATACAAGACGGTTGTTATTATCGAACTATTAGAAAATACAGAGACGGAAGCAGCTTGCTCTGAGTGTTCAGCTGAGTGTCCTAATGCTCGTGGTGGTTTTCAGCCCAATGGTCGGTCAGGCTCGGATCATTAGGTTCCGTTCTGGCCGCGTTGACCTGCCGAGGACGCTCTATCAGGACCCCTGAAGCAATGGTTATCTTTTCCCAGTTGGGCGTCGTCCTCGTACGAAACCAATGAGGTTGTGTACGAGTTCACCAACATGACATTTACGCCCGTCCCAAGGTTAATTATAAGTAAATGTATCAAGAATGCTCGCTCGCAGTGTGCCTTGGCAACATGAGTTGGGTGGCCAGAAACGGATACCAGAAACGGTCAGCTCTTTGGTTTATTTTACGGATGCGGCTCGAAGTATGGTATTCCCGTCCTTGCACCAAAGTAGAAACTGCCTAAGGTACCAACGTGTGTAACAACCTGTCTGGCCCAGTTTTAAAGCGGCAAGGCTTCCATAAAAATGAAGATCTGGTAACCCCCAAATCCCTCTCGTCGCTAGATTCCTTCTCGACTTTGCCAGGGCCAGCATTACCCCAGTCGACACATCAATCATCCAAATTGCTCCTGGCACGCGCGCGGAGCCCAGATCGACCCTCTTTGTTCGGGAACGAAAGAAAGACGACATCTTCTCTGTAGGGGAGCGACGGCCCCGCAGACTCGATGAATCTGGTGTTGCGTGGGGTGGGATGGGATGCCCTCCACTTCTGTTGCCCGTCCTGTAACAACCTCCCTCCCCCCCTTTCCTTTCCCGTCGACTGTGCTTCTTCCCCGCATCGATGAGAACTGCGTGGCTACCTAGGTACCTAACTAACCCGCCAAGGTGCCTGCCTGGCTACGAATTTGGAGGCGTAGCTATCATCCTTCTTCAATTCCACCATATAAAGGGGTATGCATGTTATCCACACTTCTTGTACTTCTAGTTCTAAATCGCCATTCGGAAATCTCTCCCCTCCCAATGGCCTCGCGCAAAGGGGGGTGGTGGCCTGCGCAAAAGGTACCCTTTCCCACCAACGCAGCGTCGGCGCTGCGATTGGGTGACCGGGGTGTGCCGCAAGAACCAGGATCCTGGTTGTGGCCCCGAGTCTTATGTGCCTGGTGGCCACGGCTTGTTTTACAAGCACAACTCACAACTCCCGAGGACCCTCGATGCGACTGGAGGGATCTCCCATGCACGTAACCCCGAATCCCAGTCGCGCTGAACCACACGCTCTCTCTCGCTGCTGATGGGCTCGCGGGGTCCCATCTCTCGCTTTGGGGCTGTCCTCTTAAATAACAACGCAGCCTCTCCCTCAAATTTTTAGTCGCTCGCTCGTTGCATCCGTCTCCTGAGCCTGGTGTTCTGAGCCCGGTGGCATGCCTAAATCAAACCGATTGAGCAGGTGCTCCGTATATATTTCCCAATTCGTTATGCGCAGTACTAGTGGCATGGCACAGTCTCTGCTTGAGAGCATCCCGTCTTTTTATCCAAGATGATGGCGTTCCCCTACCAATTCATTCCCGTTGATCCCCTTCTCCCGGTTCCCGGCTCCTCTCGCGAGCCTGTGGGGTCCTGCACACGAAGGTGACGACCAAACAAATGTCGCCCAGCTTCCCCAGCGGAAAATGCAAAGGAAATAAATTGAGGGGCCGCACACACACACAAACAGAGAGAGTGAGTGAGAATGCCGGACGGGATAGAATGTTCGACCAAGAGTGTGCTAGTGCAGAAAAAGCGACTGTGAGCGCCCTTATGCGTATCCGTAGTCGATGAACCGCTTTCCCTGTTGGTCGGACTTTGGTGTTGGCGTCCTCCGTCAAGAATCCCTAGCTTGATGTGTTATTTGTGAGATGGGTATCTCACTGTGTCATGCAGTCAAGTCTTGATTTTATTGTCGTTCTAGCAAACTACAATACCTGGCTGTAATGCTTTACCTTCCTACTACCCACTACCTACGCATCCATGCCTACCTAGCTAGGTACCTTACTTTTTCCGTTGTCCTATCTAGCGTTTCTATAAAGTTGGTTGCAACACTGTGAAGAGTACGAATAAGGTATCTAGCTATTTCTCAGCCTTTCCGGAGATAGTCCAACACTGGCTGGGTGGCTGGGCGTTACAATCCAACTTCGTTTCAGAACATTGTGCTGCTGCTGCTGAGCTATCGAGGTGGTCCATGCCGTCTCGGCTCTTGGACGATTCCCCGTGCGCACATAACGCCGGCCGGCTTGGCCCTGCTTCTGCGGGGTGAATGTGAGTGAAGAGGGGTGGCCGGGGTGGGTAGCTTCGGGAAGAGGTGGGCCCAAACACACAACAACACTCTCAACATCAACTTTTGGCCCAAGCTTCGAGAGAAGTCAACAATCCAAACTTCAAGCACATCTTGATTGTGCGCATATACTTTGGGATTTAATACATGCCAGCAACGCCGGTGGTCATATTGGCCTCTCTCTCAAAAGGGATACGACAAACAAGCCCCATCAGTATTCGCGTGACCCGCTTCTATTCGAGCTCCATCTCCTCCTCCGCATCCAAGATGGGGCCTCCTAAATCAGCACACCAATTCCTCGACTTTGTCAATGCCTCTCCGACCCGTAAGTCGTGCCCTGTCTCATTGTAATGTGGCTACAATCCATGCTGTGCCGACAATTGACACGGCCCTTCCAATCCAGCCTACCACGCCGTCGCCTCATCAGCAACCCTCCTCGAGGAGGCCGGCTTCAGCAAGATCAAGGAGCGGGACAACTGGTCCTCAACCCTCAAGCCCGGCGGAAAGTACTACCTGACCCGCAACGGCTCGTCCATCGTCGCCTTCGCCATCGGCGCAAAATGGCGTCCGGGCAACCCAATTGGCATGGTCGGCGCCCACACCGACTCGCCCTGCCTCCGCATCAAGCCCGTCAGCAAGAAGACCAACGTCGGCTTCATGCAGGTCGGCGTCGAGACCTACGGCGGCGGCATCTGGCACAGCTGGTTCGATCGCGACCTGGGCGTCGCTGGCCGCGTCCTGGTCAAGGAGGGGGAAGGGAACTTTGTGCAGAAGCTCGTCAGGGTCGACAAGCCTATCCTGCGTATCCCGACGCTTGCTATCCACCTGAACCGCGAGCCCTCGTTCAATCCCAACAAGGAGACGGAGCTCTTCCCAATTGCGGGGCTTGTGGCTGCCGAGCTAGCCAGGACCGGCGGCACGGGCAAGGAAGAGCCAGCAGGGCAGGGCAACGCGGACGCCGAAGGTGGTGACTACCAACCCCTAAAGGACGTGTCAGAGCGCCACCACCCGTACATCGTCGAGCTCGTCGCTGAGCAAGCCGGCGTCGCCGCAGCCGACGTCGTCGACTTTGAGCTCGTCCTCTACGACACCCAGAAGTCGTGCCTCGGTGGCCTCAACGACGAGTTCATCTTCTCCGGCCGCCTCGACAACCTCAACATGACCTTCTGCAGCGTCATGGGCCTCATCAACTCCGTCTCGGCCCCGGAGAGTCTAGACTCCGAGTCGGCGATCCGGCTCATCGCATGCTTCGATCACGAAGAGATCGGCTCGACGTCGGCGCAGGGCGCCGACTCCAACCTCCTCCCGGCTGTCATCCGCCGGCTCTCGGTCCTCCCGCCCGGCAGAGTAGCGTCGTCATCGTCGGACGAGTCATACGACCGCATGGCCGACGAATCCATCGCCTCCGGCGCGGCCACCTCGACGGCCTTTGAGCAGACGCTCAGCACGTCCTTCCTCGTCAGCGCGGACATGGCGCACAGCGTGCACCCCAACTACGCCGGCAAGTACGAGGGCAGCCACCAGCCCGAGATGAACAAGGGCACCGTCATCAAGGTCAACGCCAACCAGCGCTACGCCACAAACTCCCCCGGCATCGTCCTCCTCCAGGAGGCCGCCCGCCGCGCCGGCGCCCCGCTACAGCTGTTCGTCGTGCGCAACGACTCGCCCTGCGGCAGCACCATCGGGCCCATGCTGAGCGCCAAGATGGGCGTGCGCACCCTGGACTTGGGGAACCCGCAGCTGAGCATGCATAGCATCCGCGAGACGGGCGGGAGCCATGACGTTGAGCATGCGATTAAGTTATTTGATGGCTTTTTCAGGACTTATGGCGAGCTGGAGAGTAAAATTTTGGTCGATTAAACTGGCGAATTAGGGGTGCTTTGTTCCCGGAGGTCGAGTACCTATTCATCTTGTGGTGTACATCTACGAATCTGTGAGCCAGCTCAAAATTAATAGGGTTTTTGTGCCTACCCATCTAGCCCATTCGATCCATTCGTGTTTCTACAGGGCTTCAAGCGAAGCCTCCCATCCCCATCCGAAATCCAGTTCATTCTTAGTGAGCGGGAACAAGTCCAGGTATTCCTCGTTAAAGTTGTGACTGAATAAAACCCCCTTCTCCCTTTTGACATTGTCAAATTCACGTGTTTGCAGTACCAATGACTCTATGATTTTCATGCCGTCTGCATTTTCTTAGGACTATCTTGTCTCTATCTCGAGGACCCGCGAACTATCTGGCTATCTACCTGAAGGGCCAGACGCATTAATTGGGCGCTATCTTGAGTTCGTATCCATTCCTGCCAACCTTTGTGGCTCCATTCTCAGGGGTATCATATCTCCACACGCAAAAACGACCCAGGGTCCAAACCGAAAAGGGCCTCCCCCGTATCTACCACCGACCTTGCTAGCTACGCAGCCGTAGCTTCCGCCGCACCGAAAACACCGGCTCGGCTTTTACTGCCAAGTCTCGCCCCTCATGCTCTCCTGGTAAACCTGACCGATCCGCGGACCCATCTCCGGGACGACTCCCTGCTCCGGCTGCGTCCCCGCCCTATCACCAATCGCACCCCACGGGCTCGGCGCAACAGCTCCGTGCGCATCCCTGGCCGGCCGCGCAGGCCACTCCGGCTCGCTCCCCAGCACGAGCAGCATGTACTCCATCCGCCTCCCCAGCTCCCCCACAAAGTCCACAGTCTCCTCGACCGACCACCCGTGGCCCGGCCCGAGGCCCGCGTAGTCCAGCTCGACCAGCGCGGCGGCCTCGTAGCGCGACGGGAACCGCCCCGTGGCGACGTACACGGCGTGGAAGCCGCACAGCCTCTGGGCGTGCAGGATGCGCGACGGCGGGGACTCGCAGTGGTCGCAGCCCTGCCGGTGCTTGATGATGTTGTTGCGGGCCGGCTGGCGGCGCGGCGGCGGCAGCATCGGCGCGGTGGGGATGCACGCGTATAGCTTGCCGTCCTTGGCGTCGTAGCGGAGGACGTTGCCTCCCGGACGGGACCCGTGCGCGGAGACGAGTCGGGACATGTCGCGCGGCGGGTGGCCTCCGGGCGGGGCCGGCTCGACCAGGAAGGTCAGGTCGGCGGGGCCCTTGGGATCGGGGCCGAAGAGGGACTCGCGGAGGCTGGGTTGGTAGTTCTCCCGCAGCGAGATCACCTTGGGGCGGTTCTCGTCGCCCATGTCGTTGAAGGAGTTGGGTGTCCCACCGGTGGTGTTGCCGAGAGGCCATGGAGGTGGGGGAGGACGGACTACGCCCTTGGCGAGGTATCGGCCCCGGACACCTCCGGTCGGGGAGTTGGTGAAACGCCGCTCCGGAGTAACGGGTATCATATAACCTTCCTCCGGGTGGATCTCGTCGCTAAGGTTGGGATCGTAGTATTCGTCCAGGGTGTACGCAGCGAGGTCCTTCACGAGCTGCGGCTGCCCCCCTGGGTACAGCTTTCTGGGGAGTCGTCGAACTCCGTCCATGGTATTGTTTCCACCCGCTCTCTCGGGCTTGTCCTGAAAGCTCTGCAATGCGGACCAGGTTTTGAAGGCCTGGAAGTTTTCGGCAAGTTTCGTCGAGATCGAGACGATGCCGGGAGGTTCTAATCGATATGACGGAGGATTGTTAGTCAGTTTCTGGAGTCGATGTTGAAGGTAGTAGAGAAGATAGGGCGAGATGGAAAAGTGAGATGAGGTAGCGATAGGGGGCAGACTTTTCAGTGATCCCTTGGGCAACCCGAATTATCTTTCGGCGAGGGAAGGATTGGTTTTTTTCAGTGATGTTGACTTCCTGCGCGTCTAGGGGATAGAGTATTTGCTTGAAGAGACGAGGAAAGTGTATATTGCCTCGCCTCGTCTCTGGGTGGTAGATGAGAGGTGAGGAGGAGGAGGGGACGGTTTTTTAGGGGACTTTTTGGTGGGTGATGAGATTTGACTCCTTACCTGGTCGTGGGTCGCGAATAAAGTTAGCCATGGTTCATAGCAGGTCGAATCTCTATGAAAGACGAGAGAAACTAGAAAGAGATGAGGCGAGCAAGTCTCGCTGGCCCCGTGTTGGGGAGCGAGGTTGATGACGAGGTTTGTTTACATCCAGAGATGTCAAGGTTGCAGGGGTGGAAAAGGGACTGATAGAAAGGAGGTCGGGAGACCGGTGGCTTTCTGGGACTCGACAAGAGCTCATACCAAGTCACGAGGGTGAGCATTCGAGTTCAGAAGTTACTCAGATTTGTCTCGAGACTCAGATAAGGGGTAATGGTGTGCATACTTACCTCTGAGTGTTCGCCATTGTTCATGACTAGAGCTAGGTAATACGCGGTTGCTACCTCCACAATAAGCTGTCCGTACACGCCCCCAGTATTGAAGAATTATCTGGAAGGACGCTGTCCTATGGGTATTTGCTATTCATTGGTATTGTTGCTTTGGCCAGGCGAAGGACCGAAAACATTGTGGTTTGCAAAGTTACCGATCACTACACCTTACCCCTTATTCCCTTGGAAGTGATTATGATGCTGGTGATAACCAGACTAGGCCCCCCCTTGTCAATAAAGAAGCTTAACAAGTGAAGCTTCGATGTATTATCTAGGCCGAAAGGTATCTAGATACCTACTAGTCAACTATGGGCTTGAGAGTTTCTGCCCTATTGATAGTGATAGCCTCCATTAAGGGGCTAATAATATCGTCTATCGCCTCCGCTGCTCGTCCACACCGGCCCAACAACCCTCGGAATAGCTTCTTCCAGAACCATGTCAACGTGAGAGGTTTATCATCCATATCTTTTTCTCCCTCGAGTAACCCCATTACCCGATGCCCTCTATCTACTCGCGGGCCCCCTCGGGATCATGAATTTTCTTTTTGCCAATATGGTAGTCCTCTGCCAAACTCCGTCAATGCAAACGCACAAACCTCCTCCCAAAGTCGCACTTGTGCGTGTATCATTGATGTTATGCCGCGATGTTATGCCACGCATGGTCCACTTCCCTGTCAAACTCTAACTATTCAAGTTTACCTACGACTCTTTAGGAGGTTTTGCAGATATGTCGCAAAGACCCGCCGGTCGGTAGATGTGGTGAGGGACCGTAGGAAGTCCTCCCCGTCTATGCCCAGACTGGGGAATGTAATCGTCTGGAGATGCTGGATGAATGCATCTCCGGTTTTTGTATATATTGTCTGCTCGAGGCCCGCGATCTCGGACAAGACTTGCTTCGTCTGTGCGTCGCTGCTCGGTTTGAATTGGGGGTCTTGGAGGACCTCCCAGCAGGTGGTGTGGAACCTGTCTATCATGAACCGGTCAAACCCCGGGATGGCAGGTGAAGGTGCCCCGACGGGAGCGGTAGGATTCGCCGAAATCGTGGCGACGTCGGGCCCGCCCCATGCCGTAGCCATCCTCCCAAGTACGGAAAAACCAAGCCTACTGGCAATTAAGTTTCCATACCCGATGTTCTTGGCTAGCTCCATGATAGAGGAGATCAACGAGTCGAAGAAATCTCGGTTGGCTTCGCTGACGAGGACGCCGCCCAGTTCATGACTCAGTATGACCTGGATGAAGGAGAGGAACTCTCGCCTGAGCTCCTGGAGCTGGATCTCGTCGTCGGTGCCACTGATCGGCTCAGAGAGCCCGCTAAACACCCGCTGGAGCAACGGGGTAAGTAGGAGGTCGAGGACCGTGTATATCTCTCCTTTGAAGCTATACACGACTTGCTCCAATAGGCGGAGGAACATTGCCATCTCGTCTTTGCTAGAGCTCTGAGATAGCAAGCCCTCGATCCACTGCGGTAGCTGCGGCAATACCGCCGATCCCAAGACGCCCAGCAGGCGGGAGAATGCCGATCTACACGCCGTGCGGATTTCACTATTAGTGTTCAATTCGTTCAAAGCGATGAGGATGACTTCTGCAGCCCTGGAGAACTCATCGGAGATCTCCTTCGGTGGCCGCCGCTGGTTCTGAGTCGCATGGCCTGGTTGCCCTTCAGAGAAACCGGTTGCTAGGGTGCCCAAGGCCATGACTATGTGGTGGATCTGTAGGGTTGCCTGAGCGTCCCCGGCCTTTGCCCGGGGAAGGTGCTGCTCCATGTCACTAAATAACGGATTCATCACCAGCCGAGCATAGAGGGCCTGTTTATCGGCGGCGGTGCTGGAGGTGGAGGAGATGCAGCCGACAGCCTCGAAAAGGTACAGCTGGCTGTTGAAGACGGCATCCGCCGAGTGATCGCTCTCGTCTGATGACATATCATCATCGGGCTCCTCCCCAGGGACCTCGGCCTTGATGGGGAGGAGGTCGCCGATAGACTGGATCACAGTCTCCGCCACGTTCCCGACCTGTGCTCGCAGGTGCTTGACGAACCTGAGGAACAGGTACCAAGAGCGCGTCTTTACCCGCACGTGGTTACTGTGCACGAGGCGAACAAAATTCTCTAGCACTTGCGGGATATACTCGTGGTGGGCGTCGAAGAAAGCACAGTACCGGACGCAGATTTCCATGTAATTGAGCTGGATTGCAGGGTGAGGGAATTGACCAATATCTAGACCAAATGTTAGCGGGGGTAGACTTCAAATGGGGGGCGTTTGTGGTTGCGAGCCATACCTGATTCAACCATTTTGCTCATCATGGCGGCCAGCCGTTCCGTGGCTGCAGTGTTTGGTTGACTCTTGGGGCCAAGGCCGGAGTTTGGAAGGGCGAGTTCTCCAAAGAGATACATCTCATGTAAAGCTAGGTCGAGATCTCTCCAGTCCGTTCCTAAGCCGTGCTGGTCGAGGTTGGCAAACGAGTTGGCGACTAGATTGCTCAAGAACTCGATATATAGGTCTTCGTCAACAGCGGCGACGCTCTTTTGGAGTATCTGCAGTCTTTTCCGCAACTCCTGGAATTCGGCCTCCTCTTCCTGCTCATTCACAGCGCCCCAAGACGCGGTCTCGTCGTATCTCATCTTCCGAACGATGGCCTCAAGGATTGGGGAGATCATGCTGGAGGAGGCGGCGGGAGGGGAACCGTATCTCCGGAGGAATGTTAGGAGGTCGGTGAGCGACGGAATAACCGTAGAGCAGATTTCATCGTACTCATCGGAGAAGAGGCGGAGGAGAGAAGGGAGGAAGTCCTGAAGGAGCTGCTCGGCGTTTGTCCGCGTCTCGTTTCTAATCTGACGATCGTCGAGGACGCGAATGATGTCGGTCACGATAGTATTAACAAGTTTTGCGACACCTTCAGCGAGATCCGTGTCGTAATCGGGCGTGCCCTTAAATTTGTCTAGGGGCGGGCTGGATAGAAGCTGGGCGACGATGTCACGTAGGTTGAGAAAGGAGATCAGTTCCGTCTTGTCCGCGGGCTGCATCTTCTTGGCCACAACCTCGGTGAAGGTGTCAATGGCGGCATTTCGAACTTTATCCTCGGCGCCGTTTGGGCTCGACCGGCCGACCAAGGGAAGTAGAAGGTTGAGCATGTCTTGGTTGATAATCAGAGAGATGTCGGTCCAGCTAACCCATTTTGCAACGACTTTGAGGGTCATCTCGACGACATGATCGCTTCGGCCCGAATACTGAGCGAGGAGCTCCTTCCAAGAATTGGCAATGGTTCCCATGTCTCGGTCTCGAAGCAGGTCTTTGAGATCGTTATTCCGCTTCGCCTCGGGACCCTGGCGGACCAGGAGGACGTCCGCAATCTCGTCGTGGAGGGACCCCAAGATACGGAGGTAGAGGATGACCCCAGGCAAATTGTCGCTCTGGGCGCTGTTCGGCAGGCGTGTGAGGTCTAGGAAGTTGGTGATAAAGTCCTCCCACCCTGACTTGTAGAGGTGAACGAATAGATAGGTTAAGGTCTGTGTGAGCTTGTTCTGGAGAGCAGGAGAGTCGGTGTCCTCCTGGGCGTTATTGCCGTAGGTTCGCTTCACGTAGTCCAGCAGCGAGTCCTTCAGGAAAGAGAGGCTGGGCTGGTCAAGCGATTGCGAGGAGACGGCATTGTTGACAATCTCCAACGCCACATGACGGACGACGTCGGATCGCCTTGGGGACTGCGAGAAGAGAGTAGTGCAGACCTGCCATCCCTGAGAATCGGTGCGTAGCTGGTTCAGGAACTCGAAGGCTTGCTCCTTAAGCGCCGGGTCCGCGGTGGGGTTCCAAGCAATCTCGATCGCATTTTCGACCTGTGCCAGGGCATCCGAGTTAGCATCACAGTGAATGCAAGTCACATAACCATCATTGAGGCCAGCCGCCATGGCGGGCGCGGGGGGGGCTAGAACAACGAGGGACAAGCGAGGTTTCAAAGCAGAAGGGACGACCTACCTGGGTGTCCATACTGGAGTCACCCTAGAGGGTTGGCTGCTCGATGGGTAATCCAGAGGGAGGTATTTCGACAAGTGTGCCGGGAGGTGTATCGGGAAATTATATGGGGAAGCTGCTATAATGTCGGCAGCAGTGGTGAGAGAATATTCGGCATAGCGGAGGGCGGTGGAACGGCTACCGGGAATGCATGGCTTAGATAGGTACCTTAGTTGGGCTGCATCTCGTGAGGTAGTGTTCGCCTTTAGGAGGTAGTATAGCGGGCAGTCGAGGAACTGTCGAATACCGGTCGCGTAGCGCTGACTGGTCTATGCTGAAAAAGTCGTTTTGGAAGGGAAAACATTCAAGGACGGAAGTAAGTAAGGTGGTAGTTGGTTGCTCTTCGTGAGGGTGGGGCAATGCAAATCAAAAAGTTGGTGGAGGGGAGATATTGGGCTTCTCTGGCCAGCCTTTGGCGGGGAGCTCACGTGCTTGCGATACAAGATGGAGGACCCTGAGCCATGTCACTTTTCCAATGGTAAATGGTAAAGCTCACGGACGCGGGGTGGGGCAATTGGCCTAGAACATCGACCAAACTGGGAACGGGAGCTTCAAAATGAGAAACATGCCCTGGTAAATATGTAAATATGTTATTCCGCTAAGTTTAAGCTGTCCCAAGAGTATCCTTATTCCACTTCAATATGGAAGACAAGGCTAGACGTTCTCCCTCTTTCCTCAACCCCTTCCCCTCTCAGACTCTCCGTCATTGCGGGGACCCTCGACTGCGACGTCAGTCTGATGATGCTTCGTTATTCGCAGATTGATTCTGTGGAATCGGGCTGCGACTTCATGTATAGAGATCGCAAACAGACTTCCCGTCCAACTACCGGTCCACCCTCGCATTTGTATTAGAAGGGCCATAACAGGAGAGCTATGGGAGTTTTAAACGGCCCCAAATATCAATATTGTCCTATACTACAGGCTAGCGTGACGTGCCGCCCTTCCAGGGCCCCCAACGCCTGACGATCTAAGTCTTGCCCTCCATAATAACTTCCAGGTGCTCCGGGGATTAATGTGTCAGAGAACCCTCATGGGATGATATCTTCAACCAGTCTTCTTCTTCTTCTTTTTCGGCTGCTCCTCTTCCTCTTCCTCTTCGTCCTCTTCGTCCTCGTCGTCGCCGCCCTTGTCATTAACGTTGTTATCCACGTCGCTCTCGTCGCTTCCCGACCCAGAGCTGCTGTGATCGCTGTCGAACTCCTCGGCGACATCGCTATCCGACTCGGCACGGAAGTCCTCGTCCACGCTCTCCTCGTCCTCGTCGGCCGAGCCGCGGTCGGCCTTCGCACCCACAACCTCCTCGTCAGAGCTGTCCATCGCGTTGGCCCGGAGAGCCGCGGCCATGAGATTGGCGTCCTCGTCGATTTCGTTCTTAACGCGCAGTCCCTTTAGCTTGAAGAAATCTTCCAGCGCCTTCAAGTCCTCGCGATTAATGTTGCTGAACTGTGATGAGCCGGCTCCATTCTTCAGGACGACTGTGATATCAAAGGTCGACAGTGCGGACACGGCCCCTCCTATGCGAGAGAAGGTGACCGATTGTGTTTGATCGTACGAGATATACGTGGCGGGTTTGGGGACGAAGATAAAAGCCTTCTTCAGGCAGTATAAGAAGCCCTCGCTCGCCTTGATCGAGCATTTGATACCATACTGCTGTCGATGGCTATGGGCATTTTTGTCAGTCGAAAGTCAACGCTTTGTGTGCCGGGAAAGGGGGCTTACGTCATGAATTCTTCTGCAGGGCTGAGGATGCTCTTGCCACCAAGGCCCTTGAACATGTACGCAACTACTTGATGCACCGGTTGCTCGTAGTGAGCTTGCAGGACGCCGGCGTACTTGGTGCTAAGTACTTCCTCCGAGAGATTTAAGTCGAGGGTGGCTTCTTCGTCTTTCTTATACTGCATAATGACAAACGGATATCTCGTCTGGCCTTGGCGCAGAGGGGGGTCCAGGCCAATGCAGAGCATGACGTGTAGTTCGTCGGGCTTCGGAAGGAACATGACCTTCTTGACTGCCTCGTACTGGATCTTGTAGTCGTAGGTCTTGCCCCGAAGGCGGAACGACGTTTCGTACATATCGATGTCGAATCGGCCTCTGTAACAGCGTTAGCACTAAAACATGTACACGCCTGACCAAGGCAAGGGGTTTGCCACCGTACCTCGGGGTGAGATGTAGGACTTCGCCGAAGGAAGCAATAGTATCACCGGCGGTCTCGCCGATCTCGGCCTTCTCGATCAAGGTATCGTAGAACAGAGTCACGGCGTTCTTCTCCTCCTCGTCGGCGTCACTAGCGTCGCCGCCTTCTGCTTCCTTCCTTGTCGTTGTTCCGGGGATGTAGAATCGCATCTCCACGAGCTGGTCCTTGCCCGCTGCGGCCTTCTTGCCTTTACCGGGGCCGTCTCCGTTCTTTGCGTTCTGCTTGCCTTCCTCATTGAGGGAGAATTCGACGGCGATCTCGTTTCGGCCCGCTAGGTTGGTGTTGGAGATCTCGGAGTATGGAACCTCGAATGCCGGTCGGTTCTGGACGTTGAAGGTAAGCTCGGCCTTGCCGAACTCGGCTTTGCCCCAGTTCCAGCCTCGCAGCGAGTGCTCCTTGCTCTCGAGACTTGTGCTGTACCAGTTCTTGAAGATCTTGCTCAGTCGCTCGTAGTCCTGGTTGTAAAGTTAGTACAGGCCGCCGGTTCCATAGTCCTGATAGCATTACCTCTTGTTGGAAGCCGTCGAGCTGGATGATACCCGAGTTTCTCTGCATAATCTTGACCTCGTAGCCCTTTGCCGCTCTGCTCCATTGCGCGCCGCCGATGTTGCTCTGGTCGAGAGTAAATGCGTCGCCTCCTCCGGCTGGCTTCCAGCCCAGGCCATTCTCCGCGAACCTGCATTTTCCGTTCTCCTTGGAGAGGTCCAAGTAGACGTTGTCGAAGCTCTCGCTAGATTTGGGCATTTTTGTTAGTTGCTATTTTGCGACGGTGGACATTCTCGTCGTGTTGCAAATGCAACGGAATAATGAAAAACAGAAATGGAAGGGTTTAAGCTTACATGGCCGCCATTTTGATTTCTTCGGTTTCGACCTCGTATGTGAGGTTGAGTGGCGAGGTCGACAATGAGATGGGGTTGATTGGGGCTTCTTGGAAGGGCAGAGCTCGAAAAGAGGCTTGCGACACGGAAAGAAAGACGTGACGCGACTCACAGGGCGATAAATGGTTAATTGGTGGCTGGTGATGGGTGGCTCGTGCTCAAGTTCTGTGGCTGATACGTGGCGCAAGTTTTTCTTATTTGGGAGAAGCGTCGCTGGCGCGGCCTCCTTTCTGCTAAAGGTTGTGAACAATCTATAGCTCAATATTTTGGATTATCCAACACCAAAACACCGTTGAGTAGGTATCCTACATATATTTACCATAACCCGCCATGCCCCAGCAGAGAAGAAATCTACTCTTTACGCCCTTGCTTTGCCCACTCTCTCAAGACCGTCTTCTTGATCTTGCCCGTGCTGGTCTTGGGCAGCTCCGTCACAATCTCGACCTCCCGCGGAATCATAAACTTGCTAATCGAGCTCTGGTGTTTTGCCCAGTCGATGACATCCTCTGGGTTCAAGACTTTCCCTTCCTTCACCGTCAGATACGCCTTTGGCGTCTCGCCCCAATGCGAGTCTGGGACTGCGACCACGCCAGCTTCGAGAACGTCAGGGTGCTCGACTAGCATGCTCTCCAAGGCCACCGAGGAGATATTCTCGCCGCCTAAAGCTCATACCATTAGCACATGAGATGAGAGAGGGTGAGTTTCGAATTATTTCAACGTCAAACTCACCAGAAATGATGATATCCTTAGCCCGATCCTGAATCTGCAAGCTCCCATCGGGATGCCACACAGCCAAGTCCCCAGAGTGCAGCGCCCCCCCAGCGAAGAGCTTCCTCGTCGCCTCGGGATCCTTATAGTACCCCTTGCAGCAGATATTCCCCGTGAAGATGATCTCGCCGACCTCCGTCCCGTCCCGCGCAACGTCGACGAGCACGCCCTCGGGCAGGTCGGGCTTGATCACGCGCGCCGGCTGGCTGGTGATGAAGCCGTGGCCCTGGCGCGCCATGCGGGCGTACTTCTCGCGGGCCGGCAGGGCGTCCCACTCGGGCATGTGGTACCCCTTCGTGATGGGGCCGTACGTCTCCGTCAGGCCGTACACGTGCACCGGGTGCAGGTTCAGGTCGCTCATCTGCTCGAACAGGCGCGCCGTCGGCGGGCTGGCCGCGACGGTCACGCGGACGGGCCGCGGGAGGGGAGACGCCTCGCTTGCGGCGCAGAGGAGCGTGTTGACCGTCGGGGCGGCGTTGAAGTGCGTGATCCCCTCCTCCTTGAGGAGCCGCCAGATCAGCGGGTAGTCGATCTTGCGGAGGCAGATGTTAGTGCCCCGGACGGCGCAGATAGACCATGGGAAAGTCCAACCCATCGCGTGGAACCTATATGGCGTCATTGTTAGTGCTAGATTTCGACCGGCCCCCGGTGCGGAACGAGGTTGGGTTTATGGCACATACATGGGTAGTGTCCAGAGATACCTGCATCGTCCGGCGTGGTAGTTCAAACCTGATTCCACCACATTTGCTAGTGCTGCGAGGTATGCTCCTCTGTGAGTGTAGACCACACCCTTTGGCTTCGAAGTGGTCCCCGAGGTGAAAGGGATGGCAATCATGTCGTCCTCGGGGATAGCACCGTATTGCAGCCCAGCCCAACCCTTGCTTCCTTGCCCACGATCATACGTCAGGCCTTCAAGGACAGCCTCGTCAAAAGGTCCGCTCAGCTCCCCTCGAGTAGCGTCGGTATCCTAGACGCCGTTGTGTCAGCAAACGGTGCTCACAAGCCATGTTCCCCCTGTCGTGATCTACCCACCGTATCAATAATCACGGGCGTCTGAGGGTGGACCTTCTTGTAAGCCTCTAGCAAGTGCTCATACTCTAAATCGGCAATGATGGCGTCCACCTCGGCGAAGTCAAAGATGTAGGCGATATCCTCGGGCTTCAACCTATAATTGACCGGTACGGTGACGGCTCCCGCCGCTGCAATACCGTAGATAGACTCGAGGAAGGCAGGCGTGTTGGGCGCCAGCACGCCGACCCGCTTGTACCCATTCTTGAGGAGATAGTAGGCCAAGCCGCAGGCCCGGTCGGCAAACTCGAGGTATGACCGCCGCAGGACCTTCCCGTTGGCTGTGACGTGATAGATGGCCTCGGCATTGGGCTCAATGGCTGCCGCCCTCTCAAGGAAGAACGTGGGTGAGAGTTGATGGATGTGATGAGCGCCGTGGCCCTCCCCTTCCTTGGCACCTACCAGCCGGAGGTGACCGAGTATGTTCCGGAGCCGTGACGGAGGGGTTGACATGACGAAGGACAGAGGCTGTAAAGCTGAGCAGAGGTGTTGGAGTTCTAGACCGCGGGGAGGAGAGAAAAGTTGGAATTGGGGCAGATCTACGGATACGGGATACAGGCCCGGCTATAATAAGTGCGCTCTCCACAGTATCCGCGGGTGCGCCTCGGTGATCCAATTCTGTGAGACGGCCTCGATTCCGGTTCACAGGTGGGAACTAGGGACGTTTTAGTGCCGCGCTCTGCGTCCATGGGTTCGCGGCGCGGAGGTCGCAACGCCACCGCGTACCCCACATTCTGGGGAGACTATGCTTGCTCCTTGGGCGACAGAACGCTTAACCTCGGGTAACAAGCATTGGTTTCACAGGGCTTAATATTGTGCTTCTCCGTTGCTGCGAGCCAAGGACTGATCGTCTTCTCTCCAACACCAAGGTCAAGTAATGCGGCCAGTGAATTACCATCTCCTCCATAACTTCACACCCGCCCCACTGTCTAGATTCCACTTATACAAACTCACAATTCACTCCGAGATTTATTCATCCAAGTAATAAACGGGAAGAGAAAGCATCAAGTCATGTGTAACAAACGGAACGAGTGTTCTATATTTTTCCCCCCATTCATTAAAAAGGCGTTACTCATCTAGGCTATCACCAGTCTTCTCGCCCAGTTTCCCAGTTTGTTGTCCCCCGCCCCCCTATTCCTTCTTAATCACGCTGTCGAACAGTGGCTTCAAGCTCTTGGCGCTCTTCTTGGGGTGGCGCTTCTGGTGGTCCTTGTAGTCGACGTAGGTGACGCCGAACCTCGTCTGGTAGCCCTCGGCCCACTCGAAGTTGTCCATCAGCGACCAGGCGAAGTAGCCCTGGACGTTGACGCCGTCCTCGGAGCTGGCCTTGGCCATGGCCTTGACGTAGTCGTCAAAGTACTTGACGCGGAAGTCGTCCTCGACGATGCGCTCGAGCGGCAGGTCGCTCTCGCCCTTGATGGAGGTGCCGTTCTCGGTGACGTAGATCTTGGGGTAGCCGTAGCGCTTGCTCAGCCAGTTGAGCAGGTCGCGGAAGCCCTGGGCGTTGGGCCGCAACCAGAAGGACTCGGTCTCTTCGCCGATGCACTCGCCGCTCTTGGAGTAGAAGAGGATCTCGAGGTTGCCGAGGAAGTCGTCCTCGTCGGCGGGGGTCTTCTTGTGCTTGATGTAGTTTGCGGTGTAGTGGTTCATGCCGTAGAAGTCGTTGGAGCCCTTGACGAGGGCGACCTCCTCGGCGGTGAAGGTGGGCAGGCGGTCGCCGAGCTGCTTGCGCATCGACGCCGGGTACTCGCCGAAGTAGATGGGGTCGGCGAACCAGCTGATGGCGAACTCGATCTTGCGGTCGCACGCCTCGACGTCGGCCGGATCCTCGGGGTCCCACGGGTAGGTGGCGTCGCCGTTGAGGGTGATGCCGATCTCGCCGCCCTGCGTGGGCTTGAACTCCTCCCGGTAGACCTTGACGGCCCGGCCGTGGGCGACAAGGAGGTTGTGGCCGGCGGTCCAGGGCTCGCGCGAGCTGTCGCCGACGGCGGACTTGCTGCGGTCCGAGGTGTGGCCCGGCGCAAAGTATCCGCTGCTGTAGCCCAGGATGGACGAGCACCACGGCTCGTTGAAGGTGATCCAGTTCTTGCACTTGGGGATGGCCTTGAACACGACGCGGGCGTAGTTCTCGAAGTCGAGCGGGAACTCTGTCCGGTTTAGGAGACCTCCGTAGCGCTTGTCCAGCTCGTCCGGGAGGTCCCAGTGGTAGAGGGTGATGAAGGGCGTGATGCCGGCGGCGAGGAGGTCATCGACGAACTTGATGTAGTGGTCGAGCCCCTTCTGGTTGATGGGGTCGTTGCGGCCGCCGAGGGGGATGATTCTCGACCAGGATAGGGAGAAACGGTAGGCCTTGGCGCCGACTGACTTTAGGAGATCGATGTCCTCGGCGGTCCGGTGGTAAGAATCGCAAGCAACATCTCCGGAGCTGCCGTCAGCGATCTTGCCGGGGATGGCACAGAAGGTGTCCCAGATGGATGGGCCACGGCCGTCTTCCTTGGCACCACCTTCGATCTGGTATCTGGAGAGCGGGAGAGAAGCAAGGTTAGCTGAGTTGGGCAGACCGGAGGACCGAGCCCCCGAACGTGGGGGTCATCGCGGGAGTTAGCTTACGAGGCGGTAGCAAAGCCCCAAGTGAAGTCCTTGGGGAGAGACATGGTGTATGATCGGCTGGCTCCTCTCGGAGAACAATAAGGTAGTAGGGGGGTTAGGTATAGGTCGGTAGGTTCAAATCGTGTAAGCCAGTGGCCGGTGGTTCTCACGAACGGAAGGGGTATCTAGTAGCACGTAGGGTATATAGGAGAGAGATGGGCCGAGAGAGAGAGAGAGAGAAAGAGACGGAGTTTGTGGATGCTGGGATTTGTGTGATGCTAGAGGTAGCTAGAACGGACGGAGAGGGCAAGCAGCTGTCTGAGGCCTGGGGAGTAGCGGCATCTTTATAGATAGCACCGGCCGTACCCCGTTTCATCGGCGGCTGGCCGAGATTGATTGATCATTCCCCCATTCTCCCGCGTTCGGACCGTGATGACCGAAGAAAAAGACTGGGCATAGCCTGAGGAGGGTGGATGTTGGCGACCAGCCGCCTCCCGTGTCACGCAGCAAAACAAGCAACCAAAACAGCTCGACCCCACCGCGGGGTAAAGCGGAGGTCGCCCCGTCAATGGAATGTCCGTTTGCTCTGTTCTTTTCGCTCCCCTCCTGCCCCTCCACCCCTTGTGCTCGCACTGCAGCGAGAGAGAGCTCGCCTTTTTTGGGGGGAAAGTTGAGATTGCCCCCAAAACATCGTGGTTCCACCTACGCCCCGACGGTTCTGCTTTGGCGACGACTCTAGTTAATCGACTAGGAATAATAAATAGCGAAGAATATTCCCGGAGGAAGGCCTCATTGTTTGCTACTAGCAGTTCCCGGCCCGCGAAGCCGATGGCGTTCGGGTGGGGAGAGGTTTTGCTAGGAAGGACCGCTTAAACGTCGGCAAAACCAGGGGAACTTCGGGCAGTCTTTGCAGTCGACTCAATAATGCCGCTGTTCGCCCGCCAGCACTCCCTGCCCTGCTATTCGCTGTGCCGCGCTCCCGGAAGCGCCAACGTCGTCCCCCCCCCGGTCTGCGGTCCAACGTCGCGAAATCCGCTGCGCACGGCATAGCACTTTGTTGATCTCGATTCGGACCCTGACGGGCGGGGGCCCCACTGCCCATTATAGGCGGCGGAAAATCCTCGGCTGTCTCCTGCCATACAGAGCCGCTCGACTTACACCAAAGGTGAAGCTGTCCTGGGTCCGTAGATTGCTCGGTCCCCAAGACAACCTCCCCCGCTCCTCCAAGGCATTGATGTAGCGGTGTGTGTGAGGAGGGTGTGCTATATGATTATACCGTTCAATAATGGCTTGTCCGCGGACAACCAGCTCCAGATTCGACGTTCGGGTGTCAGCCCCGACACTCAGAAGAGCACGTCCCGTGGATCGTGTCCGGAACCAGTCGCCGCCACCGAGATTCCCTGTTGGCCGGGCGGTAGGCTCGGGGAGCGAGAACGCCAAGGCCAATCAGACTGTTGGCGGGGCGAAATCCCAACAGCAACGATCAACGAGGGATGCGGAAGGGTGTAGGCGAGAGTGCTTTCCAATATACCCCATGTTTCGACGGGTCCTACCCTTGTGATCGCCGAGAACCTCGCCAGATACGAAACGGCCGCGCTTCCGGCCATTTGATCCGGGAGGTATGCCTCGGCAGCATTGCTCAAAATCAGGTTGTAAGCAGACAGTCAACAAATGCCATTGCCATTGCCCTATCGACCAAGTTAGCCAACCTCTGTTTGTCACCGTTTCTCGTTCATTGCGCCCCATGTTCCTCCTGAAGACCTGAAAAAAAGCAATTGTTCGATTTCCGCAATGCCATCTGAACGCCCCTGGTTCCTCCATGTACAAACTGTACTATACATATATGTAAGCAGCTCGCGCGGCAACCTCGAGACACGGAGCTAGTGAATCTTGATGTCTAAAATAGCTGTCAATGAGCCGTCGCATGGTCCTTGACCAGACAGAGAGCACAATTTCCTTCCCTTAAAACGCCCCCAATAATAAAAGAATGACCAAATATGTAAAGCCGGACTGGGCCAAGTCGGACTTCCTAACCCTACCGCAGGGCTTCAAGAACGGCTAGGGATGCCCAGTTGTATCAAGTGAGGCATAGCTACCACCTACTGCCCTGGATACTTCGTTGAACTCTCCAGCGCACAACACGGAGGTTCAGCGCTGAACACCCTCCATCGACCCAGGCCCATCGCCATCCTCTCGTTCGCCCAGCTTCCTCTTCCCGCTCTGCGGTGTGTCATTTCCGTCGTCCTCGGTGTACTCGACAATCTCCCACTCGACCCTGACGGTCCCGTCCTGGCTCCGGTGACTCCCTTTGGTCGTTTTCATAGTGCCGAGCCGGCTACCCTCGACCAAGCTGTCGAACCACGGCAGGCCACCGACCGTGTCGTTGCCCTCGTAGACAGCCACCCTCTCATCATCAGCCACCATGGCCGTGTCAGTCGGCGTTGGCGGCGACTCGGGTTCTGGGAGCAGGCCAAGGTCCTCGAGATCGCCTAGGTCTTCGTTGCACAAGCTGCCCAGCGTCAACTGGATGTAGTCGGCCTCGCTGCGCGGCTCCTCGGACCAATAGGTCAGAGGGGTACCGCAGAAGCCGCAGAAGTGCCGCAATGTGTGCTGTTCTCGTGGCGCCGTGTACGCCCTGCGGATCATCGAGCTAGTCTCGTCGGGGAAGAAGGCAAATGTCGTGCTGTGGTACCACTCTAGCGGCACGCGGATGTGGGCGGCAAGGGGCGAAGCTTGAGAAGCTCCTTGAAACCGGCCAGGTCAGAAAGGCCCTCAATGGTTTTTAATAGTATGGGAAAGCCCTGTACGGGGAGGGAATCTTACTATGAGAAGGGCTGCTGTTGAAGAGCACACGGGCAATTTCGACGGCGTCCTTGGGAGCTTGGATGATGTAACGATTCCGCCCGCAACTGCAGCCACCACGAAGGGGTCTCTCGAAGCTCATCCTGCCAAAGCTAGGGGTGGTATTTGAACGAAACAACGCTCTAATGCGATCCCGGAGAAGGTTATGGAAGCGTGGTCGCCGCGATGGAGGAGGAGTAGTGAGGAAAATTACACTGATATGAAACGTCCTTGTCTGTGACGCGTGAAATGCTTAAATGGATCAGGCAAGAATACACCGAGGTGGGGTGGCGCGGGGCTCCAAGATTCAACGCTGATTCATCCACGTGACTTTACACCTTGAATCAGCCCGGGCGCCGGGGCCACCCGCCGTCCAGGCGCCAGGCTTCCAGACCCACCCCGATGATTCCTCAGATGATCGCCCTGCCCTCAGGTCCAGAATACGTCACGGTTTCCCCATATTATCTCCCGGTTAGGACCTCTTCCGGGGTAGGTTATCTCCAGGGTAGGTTATCTCTAGGGTAGGTTATCTC
>Ga0164242_10001497_pt1 | contig 27719 bp, 26 predicted proteins | sample OricomgcompostMG_FD_108783 | JGI IMG/M metagenome (GOLD analysis project Ga0164242, IMG submission 108783) | Miracle-Growth compost microbial communities from Emeryville, California, USA - Original compost - Miracle growth compost (MG) ...
CACGCCGTATTTGGTCTCACCAAAGATAATGACCTTTTCAAACTCCGGTGTACGAAGCAGTTCGGTCAGGAGCTCGATCTTGTGAGCTTTGTCGCGTGCATGGATAACGTCCTGCTCAATATGATCGTTGGTCTGGTTTTTGACGACCGACACCGTGACCGGGTCGCGCATGAATTCCTCGACGATCGACTTGACGTCGGATGTCATGGTAGCACTGAAACAGAATGTCTGGCGATCCTTGGGCAGCTCGGCCTCGATCGTACGAATATCTTTGACAAAACCCATGTCGCACATACGGTCAGCCTCGTCCAGCACGAACGTCGTGACGTTTTGGAGGCGCAGTACGCGGCGGTCGATCAGGTCTTTGACGCGACCGGGCGTGCCGATGATGACGTGCGGTCCGCGCTTGATCTGCTGGATCTGACGGCCGATATTAGCACCACCGACGACCAGCGTTGAGTAAAGTTTTTGTCCGGCGGAAAAACGACGGAATTCTTCGTCGATCTGCTGCGCCAGCTCACGCGTCGGCGCCAGCACCAACACGCTGACCAGCTTGCGGTCTGCAAGCAGCTTCTCTATCGTCGGCAGCAGGAATGCAGCGGTTTTGCCGGTCCCCGTATTTGCCAGACCTATGACGTCTTTGCCCTCGAGAGCCGGTGGAATCGATTGATCCTGAATAGGCGACGGTGTCTTGTATCCGATATGCCGCAAGGTAGCTGTGGTGTACTGGTTGAGACCGAACGTATCAAACGTATGCACCGGTACATAGGGTGCTTCCTCTTCTAGAGCGGTCGCTTTGTTGATGAAGCGGCTGGCGTCGATCGTTGATGATTTTCTGTTGTTTCCACGGCGCCGATGCGGCGCGAAGTGACGGCGGCTATTGCCGCTTGGTTTGAAATTTCGTTGCATGTATACCTTTCTCGTACGTTTGCAGTGATGAACGACGAGGGCTATACAGGTAACACAAGTATTCATCCAGTAGGATTTTTCTACTCATGCTATATTAACATAATTGTATTTATTTCGCAATACACCTTTTTGTTCATAGTGCACGCCGTAAAATAGTGCAATTTTAGGCTTTACGCAACACCGGACCGTTGACACCGCATTTTCTCAATACATAATCGACAACTTTGTCCGTGGGCTTGTTTTCGTTTACCTCGAACTTCATGCCCAGCTTTTCATAGCGCCTCTGAGCTCTCGTGAACAGGCTTTGATATGCCTTTTGCCCGCTGTCGGAGTTCCACCAGACTTCATCCGCAACCTGCTTGGGTACTCCCATCTCACGAAGCGACTCGGCGCTGGGGCGTATGATAACATTGGCCAAAATCTCATGAATCTTTCCTATCGAGCTGGAAAATGTCTTCCTCTGGATAGGGTTCAGTTTCTTGATATTTTCTTCCAAAAACTTGTTGGCGAAACCTATATGGCGGGCCTCTTCTTCGACGTGAACTTGCATGACTCGGTGTAGTAGCGGATGTATCTCGGCACCTTGCTTGGCTTGATTGAGCAGCTCTCTCTGAATCGTATCGATCGGCTCTTCGCCGCCAAGTACGATGGCCCAAAAGGCAACGGGTGCCAGCTTGGCAACGGGTGGTGCCAGATAGAGGGAGTTACGGAACCATTCGGGTGCACCTTTCGGTTTGACACCGATCTGTTTCACGAGTCCGTCGAACATGAGGATATGGCGTTCCTCTTCCTCGGCCTCGTGCGTCGAATAGCGCTTCTCCTCGCTGTCGCTTGGCAACCATATGTTGCGGAATGCGATACCGGATATGAGTCCTTCTTCGAACTCCGAACCGACTCTGGCAACTTGCGCATAGCGATACATACCGATTCGGATTTTTTCTTCTTCCGGCAGTGATTGATACCATGGATGAGCACCGAGATCGAAGTTCTCCGGGAGTATCCAGCGCGGATCATTGGGTGTGACCTCGTATTCGGGATCGTCCCAATCTATGAACTCCACGATCTCGTTGGGATATGGGTTGTTGTACTTCCTGGCAGACGCCTCAGACCACCTGTGCGTTCGCTTGTCGTAGTCCGTCCTAGGGTCTTTGTCATTCAGGTGTTCACTCATATTTCGCCGTCCTTTACTTTATTTGTATTTTATTCCCCGGTAACAGATAAATCAATGGCACCCTCCGCAAGAACCACCAACCTTTGCTAAAATAGATACATGAAGACAGCTACTCAAACAATCCGTTTCGAAGCACCGCTCTACAATCTGAAGTCGCAGACGATCTTGCGCCTGCCCGCAAATGAAAGCGAGAAACTATCATCGCGCGGACAGGTGGCTATGACCGGGACGATCAACGGTCATGAGTTTACGACCGTGCTGGAACCGGACGGCTACTGGGGGCATTTCGTAAAAGTCGACAAAGAGTTGCAAAAGGCAGCTGGCGTAAGCGCCGGTGACACCGCAACGCTGGAACTCACCGTCACCAAGGACTGGCCGGAACCGGACGTACCCGCAGATTTTGCGAAGGCACTGACCACAGCACCGGACAAGGTCAAAGACAAGTGGAAAGACATCACACCTATGGCACGCTGGGAATGGATCCGCTGGGTCAATGCCACTGGCAACATGGACACCCGAGCCATACGCATAGAAAAATCAATCTCAAAAATGAATGGCAAGCACCGCCGCCCGTGCTGCTTCAACCTCGCTGCCTGCACCGATCCCGAGCTGTCCAAAAGCGCCCGGCTGATAGGCGCTACTTAATCAAGCCTGTTGGGTAATTTCACTACCTCTGTTAGAATAAGTATGATATGAGCCTGTCTATCGGTACAGTGAGTTTTTAACCCAACTACCTTTCGAGATAAAAAGAAGAATGCCTCCTACTGACCGCGGAAGACGGGGCTACTCCAACTCATACATTCAAAAATTAGCAATTAGAGTATAATTTAAGCATGGAAAACGAAGAATTAACCGCCCGAACTGAACTTGGTGACGCTATCGTTGAAGGTTCTAATGGCGAATTTCTTCAATGGCACCGTGAAGGCAATCTATACTCTGTTTGGTGGTCAGCAAATGGGAAGCCGATTGAAAATATACTGCCTGCAATAGAAAAGCTGGGAGATATCGATGATGAAAAAGCGGTGGGAACAATAAAACTTATAGACGATAGTGCCCCACATGAGCTGCCAGCTCGTGATGTTCTAGAGTTAGCCCGTGATGATATATCTAAAGTTGATTTTTTTGTAATAGACGTCGAAAATGTTTCGATTGCATGGATGAGTCCTCTATCTGATGGCCGTGAGAAGACTGAATCTCCATTTGGTGAAGTCTCCGTTGTAGTTGAAATCAATAATGATAAAAAGTTATTAGAATCCCTTAAGGCCACTGCAACGCCAGCAATAGGTAAATCTGCATTACGACTTGTTCGTAGCGTTTCGAATTTTGGCTGGTAACTAGCCCCAACTTCATTTATCACCCCTGTTATGCTACGATAGTTGAAATGGCACTCGAAATCGGAATCGTCGGCCTGCCTAATGTCGGCAAATCAACACTCTTCAACGCCCTGACACGGGCGGATATTTTGGCTGCCAACTATCCCTTCGCCACGATCGAGCCGAACACAGGAATTGTTCCGGTGCCGGACGAGCGTTTGGACGTACTACAAAAAATGTATTCAGCCGAAAAGATCGTTCCCGCGACGGTGACATTCGTCGATATCGCCGGGCTGGTTGCCGGTGCCAGCAAGGGCGAGGGCCTAGGCAACAAGTTCCTGGACAATATCCGCAAGACCGACGCGATCGTGCACGTCGTGCGGGCGTTCGAAAACGACGACATTTTGCGCCACGACGAGGCACCTGTCGATCCGAAAGCCGATATCGAAATCATCAATACCGAACTGATATTGGCTGACCTGCAGACCATCGAAAAACACCTGCCAAAGGTGCAAAAGGAAGCCAAGGCTATGCCTGCCAAGCGCGAAGTTGCAACGTACCTGGAAAGCCTGCAACGCCACCTGGAAGAGGGCACCCCGCTCTCCGCCCTGCCCTCGCTCGATGAAGAAAAGTTGAGCGACCTGCAACTACTCACCGCCAAGCCGGTCATCTACGCATTTAACGTCGATGAAAATACGCTCACCGACGAATCCGCAAAGCAAACGCTATCCGGCCTTGTCGCACCAGCCAAAAGTTTGTTTGTCTGCGCCAAACTGGAAGAAGAAATCAAGGATCTGAGCGTTGTCGAAGCCACCGAGCTACTGGAGAGTTACGGCGTAAGCGAGACGGGCCTACAGCAGCTCATCCATAGCGCCTACGACACACTAGGACTACAGAGCTACCTGACTGCCGGACCGAAGGAAGTCCGCGCCTGGACGATCCACCAGGGTTTCACCGCACCTCAGGCCGCAGGCGTAATCCACACTGATTTTGAACGCGGATTCATCGCCGCGCAGATTGTTGACTACAATGACCTGATTGCCACCGGCAGCGAGCAAGCCGCCAAAGCCGCTGGTAAGGTCCGCACCGAAGGCAAGACGTACGTCATGCAACCGGACGACGTGGTCGAATTCCGCTTCAATGTTTAAGGGAAGGGTTGACCCTTCCCGGTTCTATAGCAAAGTGAATTCACTATAGAACCTCCCATCCCCTAAAAGCCAGGTTTCAACCTGGCTGCCTTCGGCATAAATAATTTGCTAAAGGAAAACGCCCCGCTGGCTGCGGGGCGTTAAGGTTCGTGTTCACTATTTGTACCGATGAACATTTCGGTCGCCGGCTTACGAGCCGGCCTTCGATGAAACCAGATGGGCAGACAGAAGCACGTTCTGGGTAATCTGTCCGCTGCTTCGCACAGCACACGAAATCACCTTGAGCGTGTTGTCCTCCGGTGAAAATCCCATCTGCGTACGATCCGGCGTGCTGGTCTGGTCAATCATGAACGTCACGATACCCGCGGGCACCGTCACATCGATCATGTCGCCAGGCTGTGCCAACCCCAGGTTGGTAAATGGCATTTCCGCATGACCGTACTCGGCGTGCCCTGCGATAACAGCAGTCTGCATGTCCGTACCCACTTGGGAACTCGTGCCAATCCAAACCGGATTGTTACCCGGAGGATCAACGGTCGTCCCTAGCGGCGTATAGACGCCGTCGATACCGCTGCGGATGAGCGTTGTCTGCCCCCGACGTATGACGATAGACGTCGGTACACCGGGAGAGACAGCTTCCTGCACATCCGCGGATTGCGGAGGCGAGGTCGCGGCCGTTGCCGGCAACGACCCCGCCCCCGACGAACCCATGTGCCCTGACAGCGGGATCTTGCCTGCTATCACTCCGATCACGGCACCCGCGATCAGAATGAGAACGAAGACAATTCCCGCTGTCACTAATGGACTCCGCTGCGAGTAACGACGATCCGTCTCGCTACGGGGACACATAGGTCTGCCGACGCCGGCGCTCCCATACGAAAGCACCTGTCGCGCCGACCCCGGCAACTACGACAACAACGACCACCAGCCAGTACTGCGACCACCAAGACGGCACATGGCCGGTCTCATAGAAATACGGTGGTACGCCTGACGATGGCGGCTGTGTGACGATGTTCGGCGACCAGCTCGTCGGTACGAAGACCGACTGCGGCTGGGACTGACCGGGCAGCGTCACCTGCTGCTGCTGACCGAAGAAGTATGTATTGTTGGCATACACACATCCACAATCCGGCACTGTGACGTAGTTGTCGACATAGTACGGCTGGTAGCCGGCACTATAGATGACCAACGGCGCAGGGGGCGGCACATACGGGACGTAGCCGCAGCTGGCGCTAGCGTTGAACACGCCGCCGCCAACATAGGCTCCGCCGATACCGGCTGACCAACCCCAATACCCCGCAGAACCGCCACACCATCCGCTCGGAAGTGCATACGGCGTACCGTACCCAATACCCGAGAAGTTGAGCGTCTGGCCCGTGACGAAGTTCGTCAGGTACAGATTGCTCGGTCCATTGACAACGGTGTTATTCACGTTGGTGACGTTATTCACGATCACCACCGTGTTGTTGTCGCCCTGAACAAAAATGTCAGGGTTTGGCGGCGGCAACCGGTGATTGCCGTGGTCCAACCACGGATCATGCCAGTTCGCCCCCGGCACTACGGGAGGCGGAGGCGGTTGGTGATCATGACCGTGGTCACGGTCATTGCCGTGGTGGTCGTCACCGTGCTCATGGCGTGGTAACGGATTGTGGTCCGTCACATGCTCTGGCTGCGGTGCCGTCACTGGCGGCTTGTGACCCCAGTCCGGGAAACCATGGTTTTCCGGTGGTTGCGGCATTGGGACAGGATGATGCTCACCCTTCTTGCCGTCGTGACCGCTTGGATTGCCGTGATTCTCGGACGAACCGGACTGCGGATTCTGCTCCGGCGGCTGTCCGTCATGAGACGGGTTATTGCCGTTCGGATGGCCGCTTTCCGGACCTTGATCGCCAGGTTGTCCTGGTTGTTCAGACGGTCCGGGCTGCCCATGATGATCCGGTTGCCCTTGCTGCCCCGGCGTATGGTCTTGTCCCGGCTGCGAGTGCGGGTGACCTGGTGTCGAGGGTTCGGTAACCGGACTGGGTTGCGAGGGTTGCGTCGGATGCGACGGCTCCGGGTTCGGAGACGGCGCGGACGAATGGTCGCTTCCCTTGGGCGGTTGCGGATGAGGCGCTTGCTCCGTCGGGTGTTGCTGCGGCGGCTCGTTGCCCCGCTCCGAACCTGGATGGCTCGGCTGCGAAGGCACGGAAGGCGCCTGCTGCTGCGGTTGCTGCTTCGGTGCGGGATGCGGCGGCTCCGGGGGTTGTGATGGTTCCGGAGGAGGCGTCACATGCTGCGGTACCGGTGCCGACGGCACATTATTGTGTATCGGCCCACTCGGCTGCTGGGGCACCTGTGGAGCAGGTGCAGGCTGCGGCGCGGGTGGTTGCGGCGGCGATGGCGGCTCTGGAGCCGGTGCCACAGGAGGCTGGATACGCGGTCCAGGCGCTTGTTGCGGCACTTGCTGAACCGGTGCTTGCCGGACCTGCGGTGGTTGTACCACAGGAGCCTGCGGCAGTGCCTGCTGGGCAGGCGCCTGGTGCTGAATCGTCGGACCGGGCGGCGTGGGCATCGAAGGATCAGCCGAAGCTACTCCTACGGACCCGAAGGCGACGACAGCAACCGTACCTACGACTGCTGTAATCCTTCTCGTTACTGCCTTACCCTTCCGACGATACGGAACTGTACGCATGACGCACCTTTCTGTTTCATCGGTTAAGGAGCCAGGCGGAACTTGCACCGCCTCGTTTCCTACCCCCACATCCGTGGAAGTATTTTGATTATAAGTATTCTTTTACGCGTGTATTATGAAATTTTTAACAAGTAGAATCGCTCACGGTTACCCTTGCTACCGGCAACGTCGCTATCACGTTTGTCCAAGATAACGAAAGAAGTCTTTGCCCACACCTCGAAATCGCGCAGAATCTGCCGGCGAACCGCATCGTTTTTGATAATTCCTTTGTTCACCTGATCACGGCCGGCCTCAAACTGCGGCTTCACCATGGCAACTACCTGAGCTTTCGGTGCGATGCGTGCGACCGACGGCAATATTTCGCGCAAGCTGATAAAACTGACATCGATGACCACGGCATCGATCTGCTGGTCGGTGGCGAAGTCACGGATATCGGTTTTTTCGTGTAGCTCTATGCGTTCATGACCATGCAGGCTCGGGTGTAGTTGGTCGGTACCGACATCGACGGCAATGACCTTTTTGGCACCATGCTGGAGGGCATAATCGGTAAACCCGCCGGTACTGCTACCGACGTCGAGCACGACTTTATCTCTGAAATCAACACCCAGCAGCTTGGCAACGCTGGCGAGTTTCAAACCGGCGCGGCTGACATATCGTTCGTCTGCGAGCAGCCGAACATCACTGTCTTCACGTACGAACTGACCGGATTTTGTCACGGCGCGTCCGTCGACTGTTACCTTGCCCAGACCGATCCAACTCTCTGCCTGGGAACGCGAAGAAACCAGGCCTTTTATAACCATCAGTTGGTCAAGCCTGGTCTTAGAGCCCATCTCAGAATACCCTTTCTGCTACAGTCTGTCCTGACGGCACGCTTTGCCAGTTTCGCTCCGCATAGTAGCTAGGGCTACTCTTTGTCACGAAAACAGACAAATCGCACTCGTCAGGACAGCCCTCGCATTCGAAAAGTATTTCGAAATGGGCTCCAGCCATGTTATTTTTTCCGTTCGCGGTATTCGCCGGTCGCGGTATCGACACTGATGATGTCGCCCACCTTGATAAACGCCGGAACCTTGACGACAAGTCCCGTCTCAAGCGTCGCGTCCTTCAACACACTGCTCGTCGTGTCGCCCTTGACGACATCTTCGGTGTATGTGACTTCGAGGTAGAGGTTTTTCGGCAGTTCGACATTGATCACGCGATCACCAAAGAACTGCAGACTCAATTCGTCGCCTTCTTTCAGATATTGCGCGGCTGTGTCGACGATATCGGCGCCAAGCTGGAACTGCTCGAACGTTTCCGGATCCATGAAATGGTAGTCGGTACCGTCCGTATACAAATACTGTACGGTCTTGTTGGTCACTTCGGCACGTTCGATCTTGTCCTGACCCTTGAACGTCTTGGGAATAACACTGCCGTCGATCAGGTTCTTGAGCTTGACGTTGACGATACTACCACCGCGACCCATAACCTTCTGAGCGTACTCAACGACGCGGTACGGTTTGCCGTCAATCTGGCAAACGGTGCCTTTTTTCAGATCAGTCGGCTGATACATCGATTATGCCCTCGATACGAACGGCAGAAGTGCCAGGTGGCGGGCACGCTTGATAGCGACCGCGAGCTGACGCTGTTGCTTGGCGCTGAGGCCGGTCTTGCTCATAGGCTCGATTTGGCCGTAGATGTTGATAAAACGTAGCAGAGTCTTCGGATCTTTGTAGTCGAAGTATGCTGGGGTATCTTTCTTATAACGCTTCATATTACTCCTAGAATGGTATCTCACTTAAATCGATAGGTTTATCGTCGATGTCCTCAATGACGACATCTTCAGACTTCTTGTCTGACTTTGGTGCGGACGAAGCAGTGCTTCCGCCAGCGTTGCCGCTGTCGACGAAGTTGAAATCTTCGACAATGACTTCTACTTTGCTGCGCTTCTGGCCGGAATCTTTGTCGTCCCAGCTGCGCTGCTCAAGGCGTCCACTGACAAGCACTGCACGGCCTTTGCTTAGGTACTGGGCGATGATCTCACCCGGCTTGCCCCAAGCGACACAGTCGATGTAGCTGACCGACTCCTGCGTCTGTCCGTCGCTACCCTTCCAGCTGCGATTGACCGCCAGAGAAAAGTTGGTAACGCTCTGTCCGCTTGGCGTCGTGCGTGTTTCAGGATCCCTGGTCAGGTTTCCCATCAGTATTACTTTGTTAAAACCCTTGGCCATACCCTATTCTCCCTTTTCTTCTTCTTTGCTCTCGTCTCTCTCGCTGGCGCGTTTCTTGTCTTCTGCAAGCAGTGCGCGGCCCTTTTCGTCTACCGTGACAAGCAGGTAACGCAGCACTTCGTCGGTGATGTTCAGCGTGTTGCTGATCTTGAGCGGTGCATCCGCTGGCAGCTTGACGTCCATGTAGACGTAAACGGCGAACTCTTCACGCTTGATCGCATAGGCAAGTTTCTTCTTGCCCCAGTTGTCTTCACTGGTGATCTCACCACCGGCGCTTTTGATAATGTCGCGGACCTTTGTCAGCGGTTTCTCCAGATCTGCTTCGAGATCAGGATGAATCAGAACTGTCAGTTCGTATTCTTTCACAGATTTCCTCCCTTGGAATCCTTATGGATGCTCATACCTGGTATGAGCTGAGTTGATAACCCTGTAATTATACCCTATCACCGGTGAAAAATCCAGTCCCGGATGGGCACGTTGTGCGGTTTGATATAGTAGGTACATGCCAATACCTGACTTGATACCCGAGACACACAAAGAACTGACCGACGAAATGCGGCACGACCGTGCGCTTAGGGGCTTGTCATATGCACTCTACTTGGCGGTCGAGCGCCTTAATCGCTTCCTGGCCGCTACCCCTGATCGCGAAGATACTATCCGTCGCATTCATACGGCCAAGACACAGATCGTGGATGATACCGACGACTCTCCAATAGTGGACTATTTTTCGGTCTGGTCGGACGTCGCTGATTTCCGCATCACCCAGGACGGTACACTGCTACGCAGTGACTACAAAAAAGATAATCTCGGCGAAAGCAAGCATGCCGACGCACGCGACGGTGTTGATAAATCTGTCACAGTCACGCTCGACGACATCGACCAGCAATACACGACCGTGCAGATCCAAGCACTCTCAAACTCACTCGCGAAGTTTTTACACTCTTCAGACGCCCGGCTTTAGATTTCTTCGTCGTCCGAGCCGCCAAGCTCGTCAATGCTGCTGACTAGCACGTCGCGCGGTTTGGAATTGCCACTGGCCTGGCCGACGATGCCTTGTTCTTCCATGGTGTCGATATAGCGTGCGGCCTTGGCATATCCGATACCCAGGCGCCGTTGCAGCAAACTGGCGCTGGCCTTGCCGCTGCCTACCACGATACGTAATGCTTCCTGATACGTTGGGTCGCCGCTGGTATCCGTACTGAAGTCCATAACCACGCCGCCGCGGCCGTTCAGTTGGACCGGCTGGCTGATAATCTCGTCATTGTACTGCGGCGCCGACTGCATGCGCATGTGATCGGTCACCTTACCGACTTCTTCGTCGGTTACCCAGGCGCCCTGGATACGTTTCGGCTTGCTCATGCTCGGCGTCAGAATCAGCATGTCACCTTTGCCAAGCAGCTTCTCGGCGCCGGCCTGGTCCAAAATCGTACGGCTGTCGACCTGGCTGGCCACGGTAAACGCGATACGCGCCGGGATATTCGCCTTGATTAGGCCGGTTATTACGTCGACCGACGGACGCTGCGTTGCCAACACCAGGTGGATACCGACGGCACGGGCTTTCTGTGCCAAGCGGACGACCAACGCCTCGACATCACGGGCGGCGACCATCATGAGGTCGGCCAACTCGTCGATCACGATGACGATATACGGCATGGCACCATCTTCGTGCTGTTGCATATTGCCTTCTTCGTCCTCTACCTCGATCTTACCCTTGCCGGACTGCATCTTCTGGTTGTAGCTGCGGATATCGCGCAGTTTCTCGGCGGCAAGCAGTTTGTAGCGGCGTTCCATCTCGTTGACAGCCCATTTGAGGGCGCTGATGGTCTTTTCCGGTTCGGTGATAACCGGTGTCAAAAGGTGTGGAATATCTTCGTATGGCGCCATCTCGACCTGCTTCGGGTCAACCAGGATCAGTTTCATTTCGCTGGGGCTGTTGCGGTACAACAAGCTGGTGAGCAACGTGTTGATCATAACGGATTTACCACTGCCCGTCTGACCGGCGATCAGCAAATGCGGCATGGTGTTAAGCTCGCCGACGACCGCTTCACCGGAAATATCACGGCCGATCGCGAACGCCAACGGCTCGCGGCTCGATTCCCACTGCTTGGCCGTCAAAATACCATACAAGCGCACGTCGGCGGCCTTGCGATTCGGTACTTCGATACCGACGGCCTTTTGCCCTGGAATCGGCGCTTCGATACGCAGTGATTGTGCTGCCAAGTTGAGTGCGATGTTCGTCTCAAGCGCCGTGATACGCGTCAGTTTGACGCCGCTCGGCGGCCGCAGCGTGTACTGTGTCACCTTGGGCCCGATATTCGCACCTTCCATCTCGACATCGATGCTGAATTCGCTCAGAGTGTCCTTGATAATCTCGGCATTTTGCTGGACGTCGCCGGCATCGGCAGGCGCCTGCTTTTTCTCAAGCAGGTCCAGGCTGGGCTGTTTCCAGTTGGGATCACGCGTCGACACAAGCGCTGCTTGCTCTTCGGCAGCCTTGTCTTGCTTGATACTACCGCGCAGTGTCGAGAGACGACCCGATTTGTCTTCCGCTTCCATATCCTCGGTCGGCACGCCGGCGTTGAGTTTGAATTTAGTCACCTTTTTATCATCGCCGGCAGCTTCACGCATGACCTTGACGTTGTCCGTGTCGAACTTCTCAGCCCGAAGCATGGTGGCTATCTTGGAAATCAGCGTGATCGGCGACACGCGTACGACAAATAGGATCGTCACTAGGATCAGTAGGACATAGATAAAGCCTGCTACCGGTTTGTCGACAAGCATGACCATAAGTTGGTTGAGATGATCACCGATCCAACCGCCATGACTCGGCACACTCTCCGGCAAGCCGAACAGTCCGGCGAACCATACGAGCAAAAGACCTGTCGCGACTTTCATGATGAACGGCAGTTTGTTCTCCTCGGCGCGGAAGATCTCAATACCGACGTAAACAAAAAGCAGCGGTACGACATAAATAGCATAGCCGATCAGCCATAATGCTTTTGTCTGCACCCAGTCAAGGACCGGCCCGCCGACGCCAAACCATGCCACGACCAGCAGTACGGAGACCGCGATCAGACACAGCGCGGCGACCTGCGGCCAAAAACCGGCCGGCAGCGTATGCGTCGGTCCGGCTGGGACCGACTTCTTCCTTTTTGTTTTGCGTTTTTTTGCCATATGCTTGTGTTTATTATATCTTATTGAGAACAATGATATTATAGCAAAATTTACTACAGTTTGCAAGTCCTGTAGCTCATTTTGCCGGGCGGGCCACTAGTACGCTCTGGTTTCGTTGCGCGAACGCAGTGAAGGATCCGTTGCCTCAGTATCGGGCACTTGACGCGGCGGGAATCGACGCGGCGAAGACGATGCGGCGTTACCCGGACGGTTCGACTGCTGTTTCTGGGCACCTTGCGCAGATGTACGAGCTGAATTGTCACGGTTGCCACCGCCACCAATCTCGTTGATTACCGGTATGACGATCGGTGTACGACGGGTCTGGTCGTACAGGATATGCGTGATTTCGTCCTTGAGTTCCTTTTTGATGACGTCCGGATCGATCTTTTTGCCACCGAAGCTGCGAGCGACCTTCTGCTTGAGGTACTGGCGGATCAGACCCATCAGCTCCTCGCTGTCGCGCAGGTAGATGAAGCCGCGGCTGATGATATCCGGACTGGTCATCAAACGGCCAGTGCCGCGCTGGACCGTCAGAACGACGACGAACATACCCTCGGTAGCCATGTGAATACGGTCCTTGAGTACGACCTCAGAGACGATAGCGCCGCTGTCGTCGTACATAATGCCGCCGACCGGAATACGACCGTTTTTCTTGGCACCGGCAGGCGTGATTTCGATGACATCACCGGAGTCGCAGACAAAGATATTGTCACGCGGAATCGCGCATTCTTTTTCTGCCAGCTCGGCATTGTGTACCAGCATGTGGAATTCACCGTGGATCGGCATGTAATATGTCGGATTCAGGGCACTGATGACCTTGACGTGGTCGTCATAGTAGCCGTGACCACTGAGGTGCAGTGGGCCGACACCGGTCAAGTGTGTCTTGCCGTTCTGAATAACGTCGCTGCCTTCGCGCATCAGACCATCGACGGTGCGGACGACGTACTTTTCGTTGCCCGGAATCGGGTTGGACGAGAAGACGACGACGTCGCTGTTCTTGATCTTGATGTACTTGTGCGAACCGCTAGCCATACGGTTGAGTACGGCGTTGAATTCACCCTGGCTGCCCGTACAAACGATCGTCACCTTGCCGTCAGGCAACTTGACAATGTCTTCCATCTTGACGACGACGTCTTTCGGAATCTTGATCGTACCGGCGCGCAATGCGACTTCGAGGTTCTGGATCATGCTGTAGCCGGCGAAAGCGACCTTGCGATCATGCCGCTTGGCTTCTTCGAGGATCAACTGCATACGGTGGATCTGGGAGCTAAAACAGCTCAAGATAAGACGGCTGTTCGGATACTTCTCCATCACCTGTCCCATTGAAACCTGGATATCAAGCTCGCCGTGCTTGTGGGTGCCCTCGGATTCACAGTTCGTACTCTCGTTCATGAAAAGCAGGATGCCTTCCGTGGTGGCGATCTCGGTCAGGCGCTCAAGATCGAATTTCTTGCCGTCGACCGGGTTTTCCTCGAGACGCCAGTCACCGCTGTCAACCAGCACACCGAGCGGCGTGCGGATAACCACCGCAGTCGCATCCGGAATCGAGTGATTGACGCGGACAAGTTCAACACTGAAGTTATCACCGAGCTGTACGCGTTCGTGCGCTTCAGGGTCGAGAATATGGTAATCGGGCTGATAACCGCTGGTAGCCTCTTCCATCGTGCGCTGCAGCATGCCGGTAGTGAATTTGCTGGCATACACCGGTGCCGGAAGGCGGTGGATAAAGTGGCGGAACGAGCCGATATGATCCAGGTGACCGTGCGTGAAGACATGGCCGCGAATCTTGTGCTTGTTTTCTTCCAGATAAGTAATGTCCGGTGTGATGTAGTTGATGCCCGGATAGTCGCTGCCTGGGAACAGGAAGCCCATGTCGATAACGATGATTTCATCGTCGTATTCGATAGCCATCATGTTTTTGCCGATACCCATCTCACCGAGACCGCCTACCGGCATGACCTTCAGGACGGGGCCCTTGGTCTTTGGCTGTTTTTTGGCATCGGCCAGACTGAACTGGCGACCCTGATAGCCGTTATAAATCGACTTGTTTACCGGCACATTGATCATGTGCTGGCTGGCGCGCAGATTGACGTTTTCACTCGTCCGGCGCTGCGCACGGAACACTTCACCTTTGCGAGTACTTGTGTTGTTCAGTACCGTGTTGTTTGATTTTTGCTTGCCCTGCGGCCGCTTACTTTGGTCGTCAGGTCTAGCATTAGCGAGTCTTCGTTGACCCATATATCTTTTGCTCCTTGTTGTTTAATGATTTCATTTCTAATTTGATTCGAGACGAGGGATTCGGTCGCTGACAGCAGGTTCCCTCTCAAACAGTGATTAAAGTATAGCAAACTTTGCGTGATTTTGCAAGTGCTACAGCTTTTTGACGACTTCCGGAACAGTGAGAAAATCATCGATAAGCGTCTGACGCATGCTGCCGTTATACAGGGCTGCAGCCGGATGGTACAGCGGTACGACAACAAGCTTTTTGTCACCGAACTGGATGCGCTTGGGTTGTCCATGGATCTGGCTGATATACATACCCGGCAAGAAATATTCCATGCTGTGCCGGCCGAGCGTAATGACGACTTTCGGCTCGATAATTTGGAGCTGTTTGAGCAGATACGGCCAAAACGCCTTCTTCTCTTCAGGAAAAGGATCACGGTTGTTCGGCGGGCGATATTTCACGATATTCGTGATGTAAACGTCGCTTCGATCCATGCCTGCTTGTGCTAACATCTCGTTCAGGAATTTGCCTGCGGCCCCCACAAACGGCAAGCCCTGTTCATCCTCATTCTTGCCCGGCGCTTCGCCGATGAACACGATGTCAGCATCGACATTGCCACCGCCCATAACCAGGTTTGTCGCTTGTGCAGCAAGTCCCGGACATATATTGCCGTCGATAATGGCTTGGCGGACTTTGTCGAGCGCGGCTTGCTTGCTACTGGCGGACATAGGTCACTATACTGGCCGGACCGATTTCCTTTGTCGCTACGGCCTTATATTCTGGTGCAAGCGGGTCGCCCGGCGATCCATACGAGACATAGACGACACGCGGAGCGGTCAACGCTTTCGGATCGGTCACCTGATGCGGATTGCCTCTGAGCGGAGTGAACCCACCACCCAGCGAACCTTCTTTGGCGACGAAATATACCGGACAATCCGGCAGATAATATATCAGCTCGGTGCCAGTGTAGGCGTTGGCCGCAAGCACGCGCGTATCGGGGTCGCAATCGTTCTTAACGGCGTCTGCCATCTGGCGGACCGGAGACGCCCGGAAATACTGAAAACTATAATTACCAACGTCTGCCAGGTGGAGACAACCGATACCGACAGCTCCATAAACGACCGCGAGCATAAGGTACGTCTGCCACCGACGTCGCATCTGCCCGGCTGCAAAGTACAGCAAGACGCCGATGAGTAACAGCGGACCGATTGCCAAATGCGACAAAAAGCGCTCCATGTACATAGGCCGGGAAAGCGAGATCGCCATGACGATGACTATCGGCACGGCAAGATACAACACCAGCAAAACGACTTCGTCACGTAGGCCGGCAAGCGGCTTGCGAGCTTTTACGGCGGCCCAGACCACCGCGGCGACGACAGCGACAAACACCGCCGTCAAGGCAACACTTACCATGATAACCGGTTGATATAGCACGTTGAACGTACCGATACCGACGAGCTGCTCCAGATCAAGCCGTTGCGTCGCCGGCCCAAGCGCACCGTTGGTGAACTGCGGCAAAAACGTCGGCAACCACGGTATGAATAACACCGCCGCACCGACATACACCCAGACGTACCGCAGCATTTTCTTCCAGGCAAGCGAATGCTTCACTTTCATGAAGATGAGCCAGACCACATGCGCCGCCCACAGGAGTGCCGTGTAATACAGCGTGTACATACCGAGTGCCACGAGCAGCCCATAAGCGATCAGCCAGCGTGTTTGCCGCTGCTTGTTCTTCTCCTGCCAAGCACTGTAGAACGCGTACGTAGCGCTGATACCAACAAATGATGCCAGCGCGTATTGCCGAAGCTCAAAACCGTAGCGAAGAAGCAGCGGTGCGATCATCACGAGCAGAACGGCGCAGATAGCCGCGCGACTGCCGAACATCTTGCGTATCAGCAGTCCGCCGACAACCAGTGCACCCATCATCAGAAGCACGCTTAGCAAACGAAGTGCCACCTCGTTCCAGTCAAAAGCGTTCCCCCAGGCCTTCAATAGCAGATAGTAAAACGGCGGGTGGACGTCCGTAGCCGTCATATGGATCAGCTTGTCAACGGGCGCCTTAGCGAGTTCTACTGAATACGATTCATCGAACCACACACTCTGGCGCACTCCTATCCACAAGCTGATCGCACCTGAAACGACCGCCGACCCGGCGAGAACCACCGGAAACAACGACGTATCATACTTTTTACGGTGTAGGAATCGCGGCATGCGCATAATGTATACCCCCTGTGAGTTGTTTCGTTTACTCTTCGACGTCTTTGATGCTGAGGCTCAAGCGACCGCGCTCGTCGATACCGGTGAGTTTGACCTTGACCTCTTGGCCCTCGTGGAGGACATCCTCAACCTTCTCGACACGCTTGTCACTCAGTTTGCTGATGTGGACCATGCCGTCGATGCCTGGCAAAATATTGATGAATGCACCGAACTCTTTGATACTCACGACCTTACCGGTGTAAATCTTGCCGACTTCGGGCTCCTCGGTCAGACCGCGGATCCAGTCGAGCGCAGCTTCAATCTTGGCGGTGTCGGCGGCTGCGACAGTGATCAGACCGTCGTCCTTGATGTCGATTTCAGCACCGGTTTCTTTGGTGATCTTATTGATGACCTCACCACCCTTGCCGATAACCGCGCCGATCTTGTCAGGGTTGATCTTGATCTTTTCGATCCTCGGCGCGTACGGGCTGAGTGTCTGCTTCGGCGCGGCAAGCGTGGTCAGCATGTGCTGCAGGATGAATGCGCGGCCTGGTTTTGCTTGTGTAATCGCCTTTTGCAAAATCGTAACCGGCAGACCATGGACTTTCATGTCCATCTGGATCGCCGTGATACCTTGCTCTGTACCGGTCACCTTGAAGTCCATATCGCCGGCGAAGTCTTCGGCATCGGCGATGTCGCTCAAGACATACGGTGTGTCGCCGTCCATCATCAGACCCATAGCGATACCGCTGACAGGACGCTTGATTGGCACTCCGGCATCCATGAGTGCCAGACAGCTGCTACAGGTAGCTGCCATCGACGTGGAGCCGTTTTGGCTCATGATTTCGGTGACGGAGCGGATAGCATATGGGAATTCCTCTTCGGTCGGGAGCACTGGAATCAGTGCGCGCTCGGCCAGATAGCCGTGGCCGATTTCGCGGCGGCCCGGGCTGCCCAGGCGGCGGACTTCACCGACAGTGTAGCCAGGTGCGTTGTAGTGGTGCATATAGCGGCGCTCACCATCGTCGACTTCCATGGTGTCGACCATTTGTGCATAGCTGAGCGGCGCCAAGGTGACAATATTTACACCCTGGGTCACACCGCGGGTAAAGATGCTTGAACCGTGGGCACGCGGTAGGATACCAACTTCGCTCGACAACGGACGGATTTCGTCGAGCTTGCGACCATCAGGACGCGTACCGGACTCGACGATACCTCGACGCACGTCCTTGTGCAGCGCCATAGTGAACGCTTCGTCGTATTCGTCGCGCAGTTCGTCATATCCGTCGCCGACTTTCCCGGCCATCGCCTCATGGAACTCCCAGCGCAGGTTGTTGACCAGCTCATTGCGCTCCGGATACGGATGATGCAGGGCTTCACCCAGCTTACCGTCAGTCCAGGCGTCAGCTTCTTTTTGGATATCTTCGTTCGGCAGAACCAGCTCGTATTCCTGAACGGCGGGCGCAATCTTCTCGACCAGTTCCTTCTGTAATTTGATAGCCGGCTGGTATTGTTCAAATGCCCACGCCAAGCCCTCGGCGACAAGATCTTCTGACACTTCGTTCGCACCGGCCTCCACCATGGTGATGCCGCTTTCGATACCGGCGACGACCAGATCAAGCTCGCTGGCTTCGCGTTCTTCATGCGTCAGGAAAGCCTTGAATTCGCCGTTTACGCGGCCAACGCGTAAACCTGCAACAGGACCGTCAAACGGCGTGCCTGTCAGCATGAGCGCGCTCGACGCCGCAATCATAGCTACCATGTCAGGACGAAAATTCGGATCCATAGAAAGGACACTGGCGACTACCTGGACTTCCTGGCGATAGCCTTTCGGAAACAGCGGACGAATCGGACGGTCGATCAGACGGCCGATCAGGATCGCCTCGTCGCTTGGACGGCCTTCACGCTTGATAAAGCGGCTGCCGCTGATCTTGCCGGCTGCATAAAATTTTTCTTCATAGTCGATCGACAGCGGGAAATAATCCAACACGACCGGACGGCTGCCGACCATAGCGGTACCCAGCACGACCGTGTCGCCATAGCGGACCAGCACGCTGGCCGTCGTACGGAAACCGACGCGGTTGACTTCGAGTGTCAGCGTCTTGCCGGCAAATTCCGTGCTAACACTAATAATTTCCTTGCCATTAGGGTTAATGGTACCCATTTTTACTCCTTACTCACTCCGTATTAGGGCGACTAAGTAACGGGTACAGAAATTCGCTCGAATTCCTCTATCCACCACTTATATCGCATGAGTGATACGGTTATTATATCAAATTTCAGGCATTGAATGCGAAATTATCGGGGTTAACCTGGTGCTGACGGGCTATTTTCCGGAACTCTTGGTGGAAGAAATCACGCCGTGCCGGACCGCTCAAACCAGATTGCCTCGTCGCTGCAAGCGCACGTTCGATAAGCATAGATCTATGCGAAGTCAAAGACTCTCTCCCCTTCACGCCTGCGGGCTCGTCACCAAGTGCTACCCCATCAGCGATTTTTACCGGTATTCTCGAGACGCCCCTACCGCGAAAGACGGCCGCGTTTTGTTCTACGATGGCTAGGACATCACGAAGTACCTGATCTTCGTAGCGATGGTTGACATACAGTACGATACCGTCGCCTCGGAGATCGTTTTTTTCTCTTCCGCCGCTCTTGTTTGACTGGTGGGCGGTTGCAAGCTCCGTAGCACGCTGCAGCATTTTCAGCTGCACTTTGACACCCTTTTCATTCGCTATTTGTAATATCTGCGCGAAAATACGCGGTGTGGCCTCGATTTCCGGATTCAGATAGATTCTCCGGTCCGGTTCTTCGTCGCGATGCGCAGACCTACGTTCGGCGACTCTGGTATCGGAATACGCCATGATAAACGTCCCGCCAAGCTGTCGCTGTATCTTGAAATTCGGTTCGACATCCCCCGGAGATTTCGCGCCGGCATTGAGTATATCGCTACCGTTCAGATTGAATCCATGGTATTCGGTTGCCGCAAGCGGATACTTCTGCTGCTTCTTGTCGGCGCACCACCCGACGATCTGTTTCTCCGCAGCCGGTATCTGCCGGGCAAGACCTTGCAGATACGCCTCTTTGGCAGACGTAATCTCAGCAGCACGCTCCGGGCTGGCGTTCGTCGCACGAAAAACGCGGAGGTTTCGCAACACCATTTCAGATGTTTCACGGTACATCGCGGCAATCCGCTCAGGATCACGCATCACTTCCTTGTCGCGCGGGGTCATGGGCACTTGGTCAAAGTAGCTTTTTATAAAAAACACCTTGTCTCCGCCCACGGTCAACGTACCATCCAGTGCACCGTCGATGAATGTATCGCTGAAGGACTTTTTGACTTTTTGACGGGCTTCTTCGAAACTCTTTGTCACCACTGGCAACGGTTCTACGACCTCAGGTGCGATTGTACCAGCCATCCGATATATCCTCGGGGGCCTGGTCGTTACGACCTCATCGACCGCCGCATGACCGACGTGTCGTATACCCGAAGATCGTTCAAAACCGTCGGTTTCATGCAAACCGACCCCTGTATATGACTGGTCATGCGAGCGAGGTTGTGGAAGTTCGTGGCGGCCCATGTTCGTTTTATTATCTCTTACTTTTTATATTACCATAAAAGCTTTAAAAAATCAATAACCTTGAGTGTTACAATAAGGCAATGAATTTACGATACGGCACATCCGATGCGACCGACGGCTCTATGAAATCGGCCGATCGGAACCACGCCACCGTGCTACCGGCACGAGAAGCCTTTTTGCGAAAAAATGACATGGAAGCCGGTAATACGACACTCGTACAGGTGGTTTACGGTGGTGAGGACTTCTGCCGATACGCCACACTGGTAGACCCAGACAAAGGCGATGGCATCACCCGCCCCGCCACGATCGCGGCCGACGCGTTGATCGTCACCGAACCCGGTCACGCACTCTTTTTGCCACTCGCAGACTGTATCGGCGCCCTCATACACGATCCGCGAAAGAATATCCTGATGCTTTCGCACCTTGGCCGGCACAGTCTGGAGCAGACCGGCGGCACAAAGTGTATCGAATATCTCATCGAGCAGCACGGCGTCGACCCAACGAATCTGACTGTCTGGCTTTCTCCGGCGGCAGGTGGCAGCAATTACCCTCTGCACGTATTTGAGAACCGTAGCATGCACGACGTGGCGGCAGAGCAACTGATGGCCGCGGGCGTGCCTCGGGAGAATATCACCATCTCGCCTATTGATACGACGCAGGACACCCGATATTTCTCACACAGTGAATTTCTCAAAGGCAACCGCGACCAGGATGGCCGGTTCGCAGTCGTCGCGATGATGAATTAGCGCCAGGTCGGCAGCCACATTTTTTGCATCAGGTCTGCCGGCGTCATCGGCCAGCCATAACTGAGCGGCAAGAAGTACAGGAAGCCGAGCACAACGACCGCGATGAGTATCCAGTAGGTTTGTTTGATAGCCGCCTCACCGTACTTTCGCTCTTGCCAAACGAAGAGCCGCTCCAGCGCGACGCATGTCATCAGTATGCTAAAGACTAACGCGAAGAAATAATGGTAGAGAAACATCGGCCGCTCGATAAAGACGAACGGGACGAAATTCAACGCATAACCGGTCAGCAGAAAAGCGACGAGGCGGCGGCGACGGTCAAGCCACCGCGGCCGCACCAGCCAGACGACAAGCGTGCCGAGAGCACCGAGCGTCGACAACCACCATACCGCAGGATTTCCGAGCAGATAGATATTGCCCTGCATGCCGTTTGGCTGCATGGTACCCTCCCAGTAGTAAATCGGGCGTACTTCAAGCGGCCAACTATACCAGCGCGATGCATACGGGTGTGTCACATTGTCGAGAGAGTACTGAGCCGTATACATTTCTTTGTTCAGCTCGACGAATTTGTCCCAAAATGACATCTGTGCCGGTGTTTTGTGGAACGGATTACCAATCAGCGTCGACTGGAACCGCTCCGACATGAACGCGTCACCGTCGCCGCTCCGCTGCAAAAGCGCGAAGTGTATGGCAAAACTGCCGACATAAATCGCTGTCATGATACCGATGACAGCCGCCGCTTCACCGACCAATCTTTTCCAATTGATCCGAGCGAGCACTCCTTCAATCAACCACGCCAGTGCAAGCAGACCAGCAACTGCCAAGCCCGTCCATTTCGTGCTGGCGAGCATACCGAGCAACACGGCCGTCGCCATAACCCACAGCCAGCGTCGGCGACCCTTGCTCTTCCTCAACTGCAGATAACAGCTCAAAGCACCGAAACCGGCAAGTAGTAGCAGACTGTCCATAAGTACGAACCGCGATTCGACCAGCAGCGCATTGTCGCAGAGTATCAGCAGCGCTCCGAATGATGCCAGTCGCCGACCAAGTCCCATCTGGCGAATGATGACGTACACAAGCGGTATCAACGCTGCTCCGGCAAGCGCCGGTAGAAACCGCAGGATCAGGCCACCCGGGTCACCGGTAGCCACCTGCATCGGTGACAAATGGAATAGCCCACCGATACCGGCAAAAATAAGTTTAATGAGCGGCGGATGGATGTCAAAAAAATAGTGGCCACTCAAATAATCGGCAGCGAACTGCCGAAAATATACTTCATCAAAGACAAGCGCCGACGGTTTTGCCAGCTGCCAGAACCGCGTCACGAGCGCAAGTACCGTGAGGACCCACACCTCAGGGAAAGCAAACAAAAAATGAAGCCGTTTCATATTCTTAGTCTAGCAGAGACGACCCGCGCCGCGCCACCAAAAAAGCCCGCCGGAGCGGGCCTTTTGTTACTTCCGTAAGCCGAGTTGCGTGATGAGCGCTTTGTAGCCGGCAAAGTCTTTCTTCTCAAGATAACTCAGAAGGCGTTTGCGGCGACCGACCATCTGGATCAGTCCGCGGCGAGCCTTGTGGTCTTGCTTGTGGACCTGCAGGTGCTCGGTGATTTCCTTGATACGCGCCGTCAGGACAGAAACCTGAACTTCGGCGCTGCCGACGTCCTGTTTACTCTTCTGTACCGCTGCGATCGCTTTGGCTTTGTTGTCTGCTGTAATCATTAAGAATGTATTGTAACAGATATATTACTGCGGTGCAAGACCTGGGCTGAGAGTTTTTTTGATAGTATCGAGAATTTCACTGACGGTGGCGGCGTCTTCATGAGATATTTCCAGCCATTTGACACCCATATTATGAATCTCACGCCGGTTGCCTATCATGACATGAAACGGCGCAACGCCGACAGGTCTCTCGCGAAACGGTGCAACCCCGGAGAATAATTTCATCGTGTAAAGGTCCGCGGAGTTATCAGTTCTATTAACTCGCAGGTCGATCTGGTCCGGATAAGAGCTCTTCTTGGCCACCGTGGCTCGTTCCGGCCAAAAATAAAGGTCCGCCCTCACAACACCGACATCCTTTAGGGCAGTCCATTTCGGGTCGACCGCCTCACTCATTTCCAACTTCCTGTATTTTGCCGGAAAACCGTTCGTGTCAAAATAAACCACCCCAGGATCGACTATTTTGTGTATCTCGCTATTGCCGGCCAGGAGCAAATCACCGGCAAGCAAAAAAAGCCGCTGTTTTTCCGCGGGCGACACTTCGCGTTCTCTACTCAAATAAAGATCCCTGTATCCTGGCTCAAACGACTCCATAATAACTTTATATAATTTTTTGTATAGAAAGTCAATCAACTCGTCACGCCGAAGGCCGCCAATGTCTGTGCATTTTCGATACTCCAGTCTGCCACTGCCGTACGACGCAGCTGCATACAGTACGCACCGGTACCGAGCATCTTACCGATATCTCCTGCCAAACTACGGATATACGTGCCGCTGCTGACGTGCGTACGGATTTTCAGCTCGGGATACCTGTAGTCAACAAGCTCCAGGCCATAAATCGTCACTGCGCGCTCGGGAATTTCGACTTCTTTGCCCTGTCTTGCCAGATGATAGGCACGTTGGCCATCGATCTTAATCGCGCTGAACGCCGGCGGGCGCTGGGTGATTTCGCCGGTGAATTGCCGCAACGTGTGCTCAATCTTCTCCTGGCTCGGCTGCTGATCACTCACCTCTGTTATCTCACCCTCCGTATCGCCGGTACTACTCGTCTGGCCGAGCCGGATCGTCGCCTCGTAGACCTTGTCGAGCTTGGTGTAACTCATGGCGTTTTTCGTCTCCTTGCCGACACAAAGGATCAACAGCCCCGTCGCAAACGGATCAAGTGTGCCCGTATGGCCAACCTTCACTTTCTTACCCGCCTGCTCGCTCAGCACGCGTCGTATACGGGCAACCACGCCGAAACTGGTCATGTCGGCCGGTTTGTCGATAAGTAAAATGCCATCAGTCATTATTACTAGTATACTGATATGTATGCAGAAAATTTTATTTGGTATATTCGCCCACCCGGACGACGAAGCATTCGGACCGGTTGCGACCCTGCTCAAAGAAGTTGAGAGTGGCACGGAGCTGCACCTTATCGTTCTGACCGCCGGCGAGAACGGCACCAACCCGGACAACCTGCCCAACCTCGGCGACGTACGCCTGCAGGAATGGCATGCCGCCGGAGAGCTGATCGGCGCCACGAGCATGTATCATCTTGGCTACGAGGATGGGACGCTCAATAATCTCAACCACCTGGAAATCGCCCTAAAGCTGGCCGAAATCGTGAATAACACGATTGCCGATCGGGACGATGTAGAAATCGAGTTCATGAGCCTTGACCTCAACGGCTATACCGGGCATATCGACCACATCGTGGCTGGTCGCAGCGCCTGCCTGACATTTTATCGATTGCGTGAAGCGGGACTACCGATGAAACGCGTCCGACTAGCGTGTTTGTCGCGCCAGGAAATCTCCGCAGCGAATACCTCATTTGTCTTTATGGAACCGGGCCGCACACCTGAAGAAATCGACGAAACCGTCGACGGTAGCAAATATACCGAAAAAATCCACGAAATCATGCGCTGCCACCACACTCAGCGAAACGACTATCAGGTTGTCACTTCACAAAGAGGTGACAAACTTGGCATCGATTACTTTATCGTCAAGAATTAAAATTGCGCTCAAATACCGCTTCTACTGGCCGGGTATCTTGAACATACCCGGCTCGCTAGAGGGAGGAGCTTGCGGAGGTGCGGCCGGTGATACACTGCCATCTCCGAACACGTCACCAGAGACAGCACCTGACGGTGTCGCACCTGAGCCCCCGAAGACCGGCGGCGGAGGTGGAGGCGGCAACGGCGGCATACTGCCATCAGAAGGCAACGGTGGCAGTGGTGGGAGCGGTGGCAATTCTGGTACTTGCGTTTCTACGGGGGCCAGAGAAGCGACCGGGGGTACGGCGGGCTCTACTGTCGGCTCACCTGGTAGCGCCGGCATCGGTGGTAGTTCTGCTACCGACTCTTGAGGGGCAGGCTGGTCTGGCGGCGCAGCAAGCGCAGCAGCCCCCTCAGGCGTACCGCCTTGAGTATCCGGCATTACCGGGGCACTCTCATGCGGCGTCGCGGGAACATCGAACGGATTGACGACACTTTCTTCTTCTTGGCCAGCCTGGATACTGTTGATCGGTGGAGTCTCCTCGGGTGGTGCTTGACTGATCGGACCGTGTTCTTGAATTATCGGTAGCGGAGCTGTCGGTTCTACCGGTGGAGCGGGTGCCTCCGGTACTGCCGGAACCGGCGCTGCCGGTGGGGCGGCGGGCTGGGTGTCGTTTGCAGTCGGCTCAAAACCGGGCATCGACGTATCACTGGATGCTGTCAACGAATCCGCGGGCTGTTCCGGAAGGGGGGGTGGTACTTGTGGTGATTCTACGGTAGCATCTTGGAGTTGCTTCTCCATATCTGCCAATGTGCCCTCGGGCTTCGTAAGATTGGCAAGCTGTTGCTCCAGCTCGGCTTGATTAACATCTTCGGAAGGTTCCTTCGGCTCAGGGTTCGGTGTCGGGGATTGCTCAGGTGGTTTGATGACTTTTTCCGATTTTTTGTTTTCCTCATCGGACGGGGTCTTATCATCGCCGCGCTGGATAACCAACTCAGTCCCATCACTACCCTTACCCTTTGGTGTGCCTTCTGATTTTCGGAGCTTATTCGTCGATGAATTCGGTCCTATATTGTGGCCCTCTTCGAGTTTGGCCGCGATAAGCTGCTGATTAGCCCCGGCGGCCATCAACTGGGCCGCCATCGTCATGACGCGCGAGCTTGTGTGGTCGTTGCTGAAGCGGTCGGTTGCCGATACGACACCGGTCAAAAGTGCGGTTGCTATCTGCTCATCGAGTAGTTTTTGATCGCCACTGAGCTGGGCCGCCAACGAACCGACCATTTCCGAAAGACTGCTGGCATCCTTGTCGTGCCAATCGGCAGTCCCCAGACTACTCGCATCCGCGCCGGCAGTAATCGTCACGACTTTGGCATCGTGCAGAATTTTGCCGTGCGCATCAAGTGCTTTGTCCAAGTGGTTCTGATCCTTGACACCTAGCGCCACGATCAATTCGACATTGTAGTCACCCTGGCTGAACTCAAGATCCTTTTCGGTGAGCTTTGTCTTGTACGGAGTGATAAAGATTTTGACAACGTCGCCGTCGACTTTGTAGCGCAGGTGGTCAGCTTTTTCCTTGTCCAAGGCGATGATGAAATCACGCAGGCTGTCAGCACTGCTTTCGAACGTCTTATCCGGTTCCAGGAAGTTGATTGCCGGCGGGATCGCACCGCTGAATATCGCCGTGGCACGTTTGTCCATCTTGTCGAGCAAAAGGGTCAGACCAAGTGCCGCCGACAGCCCGTCGACGGAGGGATCAGTACTGACCGTTACCAATATATTGCTTGCAGACGTGATGCTGTCGATAATCTGTTTTTGCGCGGCGTCCATTGTTTTTCCTGTGTGTTTGTTTCTACTAAGGTAGTTTGGTGCCACTATACCATGAGCGTTATCCATACGTCAACAATTTTCTACCTCTTTACAATCTCTGTATTTTCATCTATAATCACTCTTTGATTGCAATACTAACTCAAAGAGGAAGAGTCCATGCCAATTATCAAAAGTGCTATCAAGCGCATGAAACAGACTGTTGTCCGCCGCGAGCGCAACGTCGGTATCAAAAAAGATATCAAATCCGCAACCAAGGCGCTCGCCGCAAAGCCAAGCGCCGCTGCCCTTTCGAAGGCTCAAAGCGAGTTTGATAAGGCCGTCAAAAAGGGCCTGATCAAGAAAAACACCGCTGCCCGCCGCAAGGCTAATCTTGCGAAGGCCGCCAAGGCTGCCAACGTCAAGCTGGCTACCGGCACCAAGAAAGCCGCTGCCAAGCCGGCCGCCACAAAGAAGCCTGCTGTTGCGAAAGCTGCTCCAGCCAAAAAAGCTCCGGCCAAGAAGCCGGCAGCCAAGAAAACAGCCAAATAGGCTCAGTCCTGCATGTTAAAACAGCCCTACACTAGGGCTGTTTTTGTCAGGGCGTTCTCGATGAGTAGCCACGGCTCGGTCGCGGTTGATTTCATCGCCGCGTCGGTATCGGCAAAGATCGTAACAAGTTTCTTGGCACCGCTGCGTCCCAGTCTCCTGACATGCGGTGCGAGTTTGCTGAGTGCGTACGGATGTGCACCGATATCACCGGCGACCACTGCGGCCGGCTTGTCTGCCGCTACCAGCGCCGCCAGTTGAAAGACTTGTCCGGCAAGCAAGCCGAACGTCATATACGGATCCTGGCTGCGCTGGAGCGTCTGCACCATGAC
>Ga0164242_10001498_pt1 | contig 27716 bp, 21 predicted proteins | sample OricomgcompostMG_FD_108783 | JGI IMG/M metagenome (GOLD analysis project Ga0164242, IMG submission 108783) | Miracle-Growth compost microbial communities from Emeryville, California, USA - Original compost - Miracle growth compost (MG) ...
ACGCAGGTGGGGGCTGTGCCGGCGGAGCGGAGGGTGGGGAGGGTGGCGGAGGGGACTTGGCGGAGGGGGAGCGCTATTGCGGGCGCACGCGGCCACCAACGCACTGCAAAACGGCGGCCCCGAAACGCTAGAAGGGAGGAATCTGGGGCAACTTTTTAGAAAAGAAGGCAACGCTAGCAAGAACAACGGCCTCTAATGCGTACTACGAAGTAGCTAGAGCATAGCGTTAGGGTCGGAACAAGGACAAAGCGTACGGGTTAGGGGCGCTATGAACCGCTTGTGGGGGGTAAGAGTAAAACGGAGGGATGGGGCGATTCTGGGATCTCCGCGTACCACACAACACGCAAAAGTAGAGAGAGAGAGAGTGGAGAGTTGATACATCAGGGCTGAAAGAGAGACGGTGAGACTGTGCGAGAATTGTCTCCGACTTACACGGGAAATGAGATGGGGGAAGCTTCGGTCTTGGACCAGTTGCACAAACCTTGTGCCCGGGTCGAGATCCTCTGTAGGGAACTTGTGACGGAGCATGGGTGTTGTTTTAGCCTTCTCACCATAATACGTGTGATAGCGGCGCGTAAAACCCTTGGGAGGGGCGATCATCGGGAAGCTTGGGGAATTGCTCAGGGGAACCGGGGTTAAACGACGTACGGACGTAGTGTAGTACAGTGCCCCTGCTCGACGTTATGTGGAGTGGTGTGGCACTTCGGAGAGATATGGTGCCACTATAAAGCACGTTCATCTGAAGGGGCGAAGGATCCCTGAGCTGGTCATCTATAGTTGTAAGCTTGTATGCAGTCGCCGGCCCTGCGTTGAGTCGATCTCGCACCCTCCACCACCTGCAGCGCTTCTTCCCCCCCTCGCTCTGCCCTGTTGAAACCGCTCCATCACCAATCGCACACACCATCCAACTTCCTGGGGCCCCTATGACAAATAGGCTTTTTTGCTCAGAAATTGCGGCGTGCGTTGGTCCCGGGTGGCCTAAATTCAACATTCAATTGATCCGGGCTGCCGCGTCTCCTCCTTGCTCCACAACAACAGGCACACATACACACATGCACATGCAACACAGGCCAAGGGGAAAAAAGGGGGAGTGCAGAGAGGCACGCGGTCGCGTAAGGAGCAGACGAGGGTCTCCTGGAGCGCGCCGTCCCTCACCGACAGTCTGGATTCCTGGAAATTATATGCCGCTCCCAATACTACCGTAATGAAGCTGCACACGCGGCGTAAGGTGCATGGTGTCGTCGGAAATCACCGTTCGAGAATGGCTGTGGCCAGGTTGTTGACTGGTAGGATATAGTAGTACGAGGCGTCTTTCGATGACTGGTGGGCTGAATTCGACCGGGGTGTCGGCATCAACATCTGATCGAAATGCCTTCCTCCCTCTATCTTTACCCCCCCAGGAAAGTGACTAGTGGAAACTTCCGCTGTCCGCTGAATCTCATTTACGTAAGGTGTGATTTGTTTCCCCTCAATCATCGGCTTGAATGAAGCAATATGTATGCATTTGCAAAGCAGGCTATTGACTCTAGGGTCAACCAGACTGCTGGGACCGTATACGTGTTCAGCATGCGCATGAATGCTCCGCTTGTTTGGCCAGAACACTGTAGTGCAGACAGATTGTCGCTGCGACTCGGTCCCGAAGGGGTGAAGGCTGAAGAGACGAAGGAATGCTGACGATGATCGGCAAGTCAAACTCACTTCCCGATGGAGGTGATGCCCTTGTCAACGTGTCCCCACCCTAACTGCTACCGAATAGTGTGCAGGGGGTGGACAAGGGGGTTTGAAATGCGGCGCGGATTGGGCAGGTAGCAGAGGAGGAGCGATACATCAGCGGTGTATCGTGCAGCCTCTATGGAAGCAAGCACAAAGGGGATGGAATACCTAGTGGCAGACTAGAAGTAGAGTGATCGGTCCCGAGGGTTGCCACTTTCCAGATCCGTGATGGTCTATCTCTCCCTTGAGCGAGCCATCTAACACCGTTTGACCTAATGCAAGCGAGGAGTCAAAGTGGGGAGATCTTGGGAGGGAGATGACGGGATAGGAACTTGGCTCTCCATATCGCCACCAGTACAGTCTAATGTACATACCTCCCAACAACGCAATGGTCGTAAAAGGCTAGGTCGGTTCAACGTTGAGGATGGCGGTGGCAACCGCTGGCAGTCCGGGAGTCCAAGCCAAGCAAGTCATGGCTCGCTGTGCAACGTCGGGCCCTGGCAGAAGCGAGATATGCCGAACACTCCTCCGCCAGCTGCTGCGCTCGTCACCACACCGATCGCTGATGGAATCGTTGAAGGAACGCCACAGCCATGATTGGCAAACACCGCCTTGCTCCTTTGAAGCAGGCGTGCATCTGGGGAAGGGATGCTGCTCAGTCCTACCCCGGCTCAGCCTTGGGAGGGAGTAACACAGGCACGCGTAATATGTAGTGCCCGTACACCCTCAAGCACCCCATGCCTGCGCAGATCAGTAGGGCAACCCTGGTTCGTGCTGGAAGACGGTGCGGTGAGCCGCCAAAAAATGTCTTTTGATGAAATAGGCTAGGACCTCTAGCCAGTAGGGGCATACTGGCATGTGCTGCGTCTTGGCCGGTACAGGGTACAAAGGCCCTCAGAGTACGGTACTTGTGAGAGTACCGTATACTTTGCAGTGTTATCGCTGGGAGAATCCAGTGGCCATCCACAAAAGGGGTGATGGCCATGCGTAAAAAGTCATGGAGATGGGCTAAGGGTGCGCGCATGAACTAGAGGAGAGTAATAGACCTGGCCATATCTAAGTCTCCGACCTCAGACGGTGCATCTCAGATCCCGAGACTCAGATCCCGAGACAGATCTCCTCGCACTAACTCCTTCAATCTTGCTGAAGGCTAAGAGAACGGCGCGGTACATGGCTTGTACAACAGAGCTCGAATGGCTTGAACGTTCAAGCCACTGGTCTCACTCGAGCCGCGCTGATAGGTTGATTGAGAGCCTGCCGGCCGGGGGAGGTATCCCGGACTTTGAATGGTGGACGTGCTTCAAGCCAAGAAGTTGACGAAAGAGGAACGTCACACAGCTATTGCTTCTGGCATTCAGGAAGAGGGTGTTCTGGGAGGATGTCCACCTCTCCCTGAAGTGGCCATCCCGGGTCCAGCATGGTAGGATAGGAACTACCTAGTCCCGATCTCGCTCTGAAGGGGTTGGATGCATCTCCGGGAAAGGTTCATTTCAGTAAGCCCGCTAACATTCTAATACGGGTGCTGTCGATGGTGCGAGGCAATACGAATAGGGCTGATCTTGATAGCGAAGTTAGGCTTAGGGAAGTGGTGAAATAGGGCACAAGCATGCACCTTGCAAGAACACGGGCGCGACGGAAAAGCTAGGTCTCCGCCAGCGCCCCACTCGCTTACATACTACGAAGCACGCAGTGGACAACCCCACATTTCAGCCTCATCACTGGCTGCATTTTGCCACAATCAAGTGTGGCTTTCCCCGACCGGGGTCCGGGTCGGAGGTATCGAAAAGAGGACAACTTGGAACATCACAAACTCACCGGACTTTATTCCGTACGGAGCTACATAGAAACCACGCGCAGAGAGGAGGTCTCCCTTGTCAAGCCTCGTTCAATTCCGTCACGCCCTCTCGCCCCCGTCCAATTAGGCACATGCATTCTTCCATTTTAAGCCTCAGGTGATCCATGGATGCCTCCGCTAGCCATGGGCCGTCGCTCATGGGTTGGTGGTGGTGAGGATGGCTCCGGGCGCATGCGGCGTATCTCTCGGCATGCGCCTGTTTGCCGCCGAGGTGCGCCCCGCCACGCCGTGCGGTGGATGTTTGCGGCGCTGCTCGTGTTACAGCTATGGGTTGGTCAGACTTGGGCCATGCGGGCTGATCGCATCTCGCGGCTTCGGCACGAGACCGTCGAGATGTTCTATCATGGCTTTGATAATTACATGAAGGTGGCCTTCCCTGAGGACGAGGTATGTAGTGTCTATTTCGTATTCTATCCAATCATACCTTCACCTTCTGACAATTAGCTTGGCCCTGTAGCTACGCCCGGTTTCCTGCACGCCATTGACCCGCGACGCTCACAACCCGAGGAATGTGGAGTTGAACGACGTTCTCGGCAACTACTCCCTCACCCTCATCGATAGCCTGTCTACCCTAGCAATCCTCGCGTCCGCGCCCCCCGACAGTCGCGATACCGGCCCCAAGGCATTGCGGGACTTCCAGAGCGGCGTGGAAGCTTTGGTACAGCAGTACGGAGATGGACGTCCTGGGCGTTCCGGTCACGGCTTGCGGGGGCGGGGTTTCGATGTCGACAGCAAGGTGCAGGTCTTCGAGACCGTAATCCGAGGAGTTGGGGGGCTACTAAGCGCCCATCTGTTTGCCATCGGCGAATTGCCAATTACGGGCTACGATCCTCGGCGCTACACCGACGAGCCCCTGGATGTTCGTCCTATCACCTGGCCCAACGGTTTCAAGTACGATGGGCAGTTGCTTCGTCTTGCGTTGGACCTGGCACAACGCCTTCTCCCAGCCTTCTACACCACAACAGGGATGCCTTATCCTCGCGTCAACCTCCGCCACGGCATCCCGTTCTACGTCAACTCGCCCCTGCATGAGGCGTCTGGATCGACGGCCGGCACCGAAGGTCCGCCCGAGATCACCGAGACGTGTAGTGCTGGTGCAGGGTCACTGGTACTCGAGTTCACTGTCCTGAGCCGCCTCACGGGCGACCCGAGGTTCGAGCAGCTAGCCAAGAGAGCCTTCTGGGCTGTCTGGCACCGGAAGAGCCGTATAGGCCTCATCGGCGCTGGAGTTGATGCTGAAGATGGGCAATGGATAGGTGCCTACTCTGTGATTGGTGCGGGCGCTGATAGCTTCTTTGAGTATGCCTTGAAGACGCACATCTTGCTGTCCGGCCATGATCTGCCAAACCGGACGTGGACACGTGCCGGTAGGAACGACAACTGGCTTGACCCCAACACCATATACCCTCCCCTGAGTGACGACGAAAACTCCTCGGACTCCTTCCTTGAGGCGTGGCATCTGGCTCACGCCGCCATAAAGCGTCATCTCTACAACGACAGGGAGCACCCGCACTATATCAATGTCAACCTGTGGACGGGTTCCTTTGCGTCGAACTGGATCGATAGCCTGGGCGCGTACTATTCCGGCCTGCTCTCGCTAGCGGGGGAGCTTGATGAAGCCATTGAGACTAACCTCCTGTATACGGCGATCTGGACAAAGTATTCCGCTCTACCTGAGCGATGGTCTCTTAAGGACAAGACTGTCGAAGGTGGACTCGGTTGGTGGCCGCTGCGCCCAGAATTCATCGAGTCCGTATACCATCTCTACCGTGCTACCAAGGACCCATGGTACCTCTACGTCGGCGAGATGGTCTTGCGCGACATCACAAGGCGGTGCTGGACACCTTGCGGCTGGGCTGGCCTGCAGAACGTCCTCAGCGGCGAGAAGAGCGATCGCATGGAGAGCTTCTTCCTCGGCGAGACTGCCAAGTACATGTACTTGCTGTACGACGACGGGCATCCCCTTAACTCTCTCGATGCATCGTATGTCTTCACAACAGAAGGTCATCCGCTCATAATTCCTCGCAAAAGGCAGGGCAGGAAAGGCCCTCGCCGGACACCCAAGATCAAGGAGCTTGTTGTCCCTTTAGAAGAAGACAATAACTTCACCATGGCCTGCCCTCTTCCACCTCAGCCACAGGCCCTAGGTGGTTCTGCCACAGCGGCAAGGCCTGATCTCTTCCACGCTGCGCGATTACTCGACTTACATTTGTTACCCACTCTCGGTGACGATTTTACCGCCTCTGATGCTTCGAGAGCTCCTGGCCAGCTGGTGGCTCTGGCCAATCACACTTTCTTCCCCTGGACACTGCCGACCGATTTGTTACCAAACGATGGTGTATGCTCCAAGGTCTACCAGCCGCTTGAGATTACCCTAGAGTTTGCTTCCAACCCCCAGCAGCCGGAAGGTGGGAGCAACTTCAACTTCATGCTGGCAGCGCAGAACATGGAGCGGCTTGCCCCAGACCGCATCCGGCTCAATAGCTTGTCAGGCCTTAAGGTAGTCATGAGGCTAGACGAAAGCGCTGAGTCTGAGTGGCGCCTTACCAAAGTTAACGGGATTCCCCTCGGGCGAGACGAGGTCATCGTCATGAAGAGGTCTATCCTTGGTGAGATCTCCGACCAGAGATTCAACCTGGTTCGAGATCAGCAGATTCTTAGGCTGCAACATCTCCATCGCATCGACTTGTCACAGGCCAAGGCCGACGCAGAGGATATTCCCGCCGGCGAAGAGGAGTACAGCGACGGGGTCGAGTTCGAAGACCAATCCGCCCTGCTGGAGGCTATCAAGGCGGCCAATCAATCAACCGGTTCACGCGTCACCGAGTTTGGTTCTCTCGTCAAATCCCTCCTCAGCCGCATGGCCGCATCCCTAGACATCCAACTCCCCGCGCCTCCAACCCCGTTACCCGAATCGATAGTGATCTCCCTCCCGTACAACCTCGTCGTCAACCAAACCGCCGTCACGCCCACCGGCCTCGGCGCCGCGCCACTACCGGACGTCGACATCCCCGCGACGGCGCACATCCCGATCCTCGGCGCCATCCCGGAAGGTCTCTTCCCGTGGACAACGGTCTACGCGGCCGGGAGCGCGTGCGACGGGCCCATTCCCGAGGAGGCGGCGCGCGACCACCACGTCGTCGTCCTCCGCCGCGGCGGCTGCAGCTTCAGCGCCAAGCTGGCCAACATACCGGCGCACGTGCCCTCGGAGCGGTCCGTCCGGCTCGTGGTGGTCGTGTCGGACGGCGCCGACGGCGAGGGCAGGGGCGCTGCGACGGCGACGCGGCCGCTGCTGGACGAGGTGCAGCGCACGCCGAGCGGGATCGAGCGCCGGCACCTCATACCCATGGTCATGGTCGGCGGGGGGGACGTCGCTTACCACCAGCTCGCCATGGCGGAGCGCGTGGGCATTGCGAGGAAGTATTATATCGAGAGCCAGGGGGTGAGGGTGGCGAATATTATTGTCGATGACGGAGAGGTGGGTGCGGATGCATAATGGGTCGGGGTGGGGACCCCGTATATACCATTTCACCATTGTTTCCTCTTTTTTTTTTTATAACGAGTTTATAGCATATATATGGGTGTGTTTGTACCTAGCCTGCGGCATCGGCGGCGACATCTGATCTAGCCTGGGAAGCGAGAGAGCGGTGAGAAATGGCGGCGGCGAGCATGACTTGGACAAGGGGATGGTTAGGTGCGATAGTCCACCGGTCACGCATTTTAGAAGCCGCGATGAGATTCCCGGCACGGCCGCTTAGACTGTATGTACGATGCAGAAATGCAAAGTTGTATCTACAAGCGAGATGAGGCGAGGCGGCACGTAGAGTGGAAGCAGTTCGCCTTTTGGGATTTCTGTCCTAGTAAGAAGGGAAAAAGTCGTTTCCCGCCCCGGTATCTCGTAAACCGGCTGATGAGCTCTCCCTCCCTGTATGCTTGGCCCTGGGCCCCCTTGTGGGACAAGGGCCCCCCCGTTGCCCGCCTTGTCCGACCACAAATGGTGGCCTGTAAACAAAGAAACGAGAAAAAAAAGAAGTCTATAATGCTGCCAGCCAGCCTCCGCCTCGTATCGACGGGTGGAAACGCTTCACACAGCAGCCCGGTTGAAAGTATTGAGGGAGAATTTTTCTTTTCGAGAACCCGCAACGCCATATTGTGCAACAAACTAGCAATGATTCCCCCCCTTCCTGTATACGAAGCCGTTGCCCTCCTTCGAAATCCGACCGCCCCTTCGGCATGCAGGAACGAGATTTTTGTGAGATCCCTCTAAACCGCAGCATGCCTGCCGCCCGGATATCATTAAAAAAAAGGCCCGTTGCCAACCGTTTTACTCTGGTGTTGCACGACAGGGCAAAGTGGATCGTTCTCGGGTCAACCTCATCATCTCTGCCCAACCGGTGCCTATTCCATTACGGCCTGTCTAGCGAGATGAAGACTGACAAGATTTGATAGAGAAGGGAGGGAAATAGTGGAAAAGATGAGGGGGGAAAAGCCAGAGCCATGAAGCGGTAGAGCAGGTATTAAACTTCAGGCTGTCAAGGCTAGAATGCTGGATGACGACGTCCCTCGAGCCGTTCTAACGCCGGACCGAGGGGAGATGAAAATGCAATTTTGGATGGTGCGCCCCTTAGGAATCGGTTTCCAGAAGCGTGACGGTTGGTAGGCCGCCGAGTTTCTCAGTGCCCTTGAGGAATGCGATCTCGAGGATGAAAAGATAGCCCATCAAGTCGCCGCCCATCTGCTTCACTAGCGACCCCGCGGCAACAGCCGATCCACCTGTTACAACAACGGTGTCAGCATCTCAAAAATCACGTATGGCCGGTATTTGTGAACCACTCTGGAATGACAAAGAAAAACGTGTTCGCAATAAAATCGACTGGACAAAAAGTAATCCCGGCAAGACCGGGTGGTCCGCCCCGGGATTGAGCCGCAGTAGGCACCACGGGAAAAAAAATTGTCTTGGCGGAAACGGGGATTTTGGGGGAGGGGTGGCACCAGCAAGCCACTTTTTTTTTTCGTCTCTCGTCTTACCTGTAGCAATGATATCGTCCACAACCAGGACCTTCTGGCCGGGTTTGATGGCGCCCTCCTGCATCTGGAAGAAATCCGAGCCGTACTCCTTCTCGTAGGTGGCAGTCACGCAAGGGCCGGGCAGCTTGCCCTTCTTGCGAACGGGGACGAAACTAGCATCGAAGCGCAGGGCGAGGGAGGGGCCGAAGAGAAAGCCCCTCGCGTCCAGTCCCACGATGACATCGGGCTTAACGGCAGCCACGGCGCCGCTGGCCGGGGAGCAGAACTCGAGGACCTGCAGCTCGAGGGCGCGGAGCAGGGCGGCGTGGGTGGCGGGGTCCTGGAAGAGTGGCATGATGTCGATGAAGTTGATACCGGGGATAGGGAAGTCGGGGAAGCTGCGGAGGGCGCCAAGCAGGCTTATCTTTGTACGGGCGAGTTCGGAGGCGGCGGCGGAGGCGGCGGAGGGCTGTCGTCCCGAGGCATCTTGACCGGTGGTGGTGGTGGTGGCGTTGGTGGAGGAGGTAGCAGCCGGGATCTCTGAGCTGGTCGAGTCAAGCGGCTGTCGGGGGTCGGAAGTTGAGGTCATGTTGGGGGAAGGGGGAAAAGAGAGGAGGAGAGAGGAAGAAAGAGACGGGGCAGGCAGCGGAGGCGTTTCGTATCCCGGGAAAGATAGAAAAAAAAATATTATTGGTGCCGCAGTCAGCCCCTTCACACACAGGTCTGGGAAAGGGTGTGCGGGCAACGAAAGGGCTGGGTGTGTAGTAGAATGCTGTGTGAGAGAAAGGTGAGGGGATTGGACGGGATGGAGAGTAAGACAAGGGGTCGTTGTAGATGTCAAAGTTCGGCTGGCTGCTTGGTGCTTTGGTCGGACACAGTGCTGTGAATAGCCAGAGCAGAAGGGAGAGCCGGGGGGGAAAAAAGAAAAAGAAAAAAAATTGAGGCGGAAAAGCAATTGGGGCCCCCTTCCCAGTCTCCACGAGGAAGGCAGGTAGTAGGTTACTTTAGGATAAGAGTCTAGAGGAGCTAAGGAGTCGGTGGGTGGAGTTGCGTGAGAGAAATAGGGTCTCCAAGCCGGCGCGGTGTGGTCTGAGATGGAGAATGTGCATGTGTTGTAGATTAAAGACATTCGATAAGGCGGCCGACCCTACACTAGTCGTCCGTCCTGTATTGCGTGGCCGTGTTGGGTGTGCTGCGCTGCGCTGGCGCTGGCGCTGGCGTCTACGTACAAGATAGGGAGGATGCTCGTGTTGATCATCCTATCCAGCTGAACCTGAGCTGTCCACGGGGATGCCATACTTGCACCAAAGCTGAGCATTAGATACAGAGAGCGGATGATTAAGAGAGCCGTGGCCTGACATGGGCGGCGTTGGATCCCATCACTCTGTGCCAGACAGGGCAGGTGGGGTAAAGCTGTGCGGGAAGGGTTGCAAGGGAAAGAACAACCCCACCATGCCGCACAGTTTCCGCCAGTCGGGCTGAGAAGAGCGCACATGCAGCCACCACATCTGCATCCATTCGACGTTGACAATCTGTGATTTCTGCCTACACATTTCTACACACTCAAGACTTCAGTCGGTCCTCTAGCGCGTGGAAAGTCCAGCCAGCCATCCAGCCATCCAGGTGCAAAAAGCAATCACCCTATCCCCCACTTATGAATTTAACTAGCCCCGCTCTTGGACTCGGTATGGGATGGAGGGGAAGTGATGGGGTTTTTCCAAGCATCAAGCGAAGCCACTGCTTGCACAGAGCAACCACCCTTGCTTCAACATCCTTGCTTCAACATCCACCTTCGAGAACACCGCGGGAGCTAGGAGCCAAGATCTGATAGCGTCAAACAGACCGCCATCAAATCCCCTGTCGAGAGAGTTTGACCTCAAATGATGGTAGGTTTGACATCTGAAGAGGCGCAACCCTCCGCAACCCTACCCCCATCCAAGTCTTTACCTGTTCATTTCTGGTCCTTTTAGTCGAGACGAGATGATATCAGAGCACGCCAGCCAATCAACCCCCACACCTGGTGGGCATGGTGGTAGGCAAGGTGGTAATGGCGATTCACCGACTCCGTCCCCCACCCGACACAAACTCCCTCTTCGTGGAGGGAAGATATTGTATCCATCGTTGCTATGGGCGCGCCCCTTTACCGAAGTGGGAATCCACAATCAGGCACAGGCAGCTGCTTCCATGTCCCCCGGGCCAATCGTCATTGCCGTGCTTCTTCTCGCCAGTCTTACTGTGTGAGTAGGTAGTGTTGCTTTTACTTCAACATGTGCGGTTTAACCTATTCCTTGCGTACGAGTGGTGCAACTTCCAGTTGTGCGTTTTGTGACCCCACACCCAAAGCACGGAATGGCAACCCTGGCTGGGCTAGACCGCAACACTGCAAATCCAGATTTCCTCATCGCGAGAGAAGTGTGGACATTCACAGATGCCATTACCTCATTCACTGTCCCATGCCTCCTCAAGCGATGGCAAGTTGATGGCCTGATGGATACCCGGTCATGGTGCAATCGCCCATTTCCATTCGCAAACGTGGTGGGCCTACCTATCAAAACCCAAGTCGTCACTCTCACTACAAGCCTCAAATTCGCGTACCCTAGGAAAAGGGAGCACCCCGGCATGCACGGTTCTGCGCCGTAGCCTGTGCAGCGCCGGCTGAACTCTGTAAGGCTGGGTAGATCCCAGGTCCCCCCCCCCCAAAACCCCTATCAGGCAGGGTGGTGGAAACACTTTGTCCATTCATTGGCCTTCCAACTCCACCCTCGTCACCCCACCGCCTCCTGTTATCCTGGTATCACGAATCTGTCATCCTCGGTTGCTCTCTGGCTTACTGTGCGGTACGGCTAGGAAGGGGAAAACTCCACAATGCCGTAACAAGCCGCTAACTAAACAAAACCTGGCCTTGAACCCAATCTTCATGGGGGTCGCAAACCACCAGCTCGTCAAGCTAGTTGCCGAGGTGCTGATAAGCATCGTGCTCTTGATTTGAGCTCGGTACTCACCCTTCGCGACGTCAAACCCCACTCCGACCTTGTGCTTCTATTTCTAGGACTCATGACAGTGTTCGTTGTTATGCTTTCCATCGGTTCTCTTGCTAAACGGGTTTTCTACTTCCCAACCGAGGGATCGTCCTCACATGTCAACGCCGCGCGGGATATGCCGTTTTTCAGGATCTCGCATTAGTCCCTCTTTAAATCAACATCACGGCTTCCTGTCCGCTCTCGGGGTCGTTTCAAGAATGTTGCTTAGATAAGGGAGACGCGTGCTCTCCACTTCGTAGAGATCCTTACCATGTTTCTAGCTAGACCAGGTCTTGCTTTTCATTGATGTCTTTTAGCTGGCGCTCTATACTACCCCTGAACATCACCTTAAAACCACGATGTTGCCTATGGGTCTGAGTCATATTAGCTAAGCAGCTGGTCTGGCTGCGGTCCTTTCGGCCCTGCTTCCGTCGAGTCCATCTCGGTGAGCTCGATCGGAGGACCGTCGGAGGCAAGGCCAGGGGGCAAACGCAGTCCGCTGCCTAACGTTTGTTGTCAACCTCGCGTGCCTATGACGCGCGGTTATCCCGGCGTGAGCTTCAGCTGTTTCGCGAGGTCGATATTAAAATGTATCTTGGAGACGGAGCTACAACAAGGTACTTGTCAGGATGGCGAGGACAAGAACCGCCATGTACCTCCAAGTCGAGAGCTCGCAGACGAGGTTGGGTGCGGACATTGTATGGCCTGACAGCCTCCTTACACCAGTTGCCGGGTTCCTAGGGCGGAACTGCATCATGCAGCTGGCCGGAAGAGCACCGTTGACAATCTGGAGAAAATGTTCCTTGGTTGCATCTATCCCGTGTCGGGAGGGAGAGTGCAACCAAAAAGAGGGTATGTTGCCTGTAGAGCCAGCCCCCGGAAAGCCTTCCGAAGGCGTCTCCTCTTGATAACGGTGAGTCAAGCTTGTTGCTCTCCTATGCCAGTGTTAGTCATGGCGGTTAGCGAGGCTTCGCCGGTTACTCTCCTCAGCATGCTGCCTAGCTACAAGAGTCACAAAAGTGTGGAAGATAGGGGGCAGACGAGGCAGACGTGCTAGGCAGATGTACGCATGGGCTTCGTTGGAATTGCTCGATCCTTTCCATTAATTAAGGTACTCTACTGTGGAAAGTGGAAAATGGGTATCAAAGTATGCCGGCCAATCCAATCAAAGTCTCGTCACGCCTTCTATGCAGCAACAAATGCATCGAACACACCGAAATGCAAATGCCGGCAACCCAAAAAAAGATCAGGAGAAGATGCACACGCCCCTCCATCTTTTTCGTATTAATCCTCCCCCGCTCCAGTCTCGACCGGTTTCCCAATTATTGATTGAGACCTATCGCATTTCAACCACTCGGGAAAGCTGAAATTGGTTCGGCATGCCCGTGAAATGGTCCCTGACGTCGGGCCGTGCCTATTCTATACTCCGCTCACCGGCCCGAGGGGTTGGGATGAAAATAGAACATTCCATCTCAGGGGGAGGCGGGGGTTTTCCAGGGCCACAACCAACAGCGCAATATAATTTCGCCCACACTCATCCGGTGCGAGAAGGAAAAGAGAAGGGCGGGGAAGCAAAGAAAAGGCCCCCAAAAAAGAATTAACGCGCCCTTCTTTTCCCCACGCAACTCCGCGCGGGCAACTCCGGTAGCCGCGGCGACGTTTTCCTCCGTTTTAAGATAGGTAGGTACGGGGAAAAGGGGGGGGGGCTTTCGTTTGCAGCGTTATCTTTCACCGAAACTGTAGGCGGATGATGGAGAACAGCATGTTCTGCAACACGTGCAGCATGACGGCCACACTGGTTGGTAGGAGCTCGGGCCAGACGACGAGGTCGAGTTTGCCCTCGGTTACGACACTGACGCCGAAGATCCACCGGATTAGGCCCGCAACGATGAAGCTGGCCGTGAGCTCGCATGCCCAGGTGATGGAGGAGGCGTAGAAGGTAAGCTGGAAGGTATACTCATTGTCGCCCGCGGCTTTAGCGAGGGTAGTAGCGATGGCGGTCGCGTTCGCGACGGTTTCGTCGTCTCCAAAGGAAAAGTAAGGGTAGACGTCCTTGTTGGCGCCGAAGTGGAGCACGGCGACGCTGCCGAGGAAGGCCAGCATGCTGGCGTTCTCGGCGAGGAAGCGGATGAAGACGTTGCGGACGGCCATCTTCTGGTACGCCGCGTAGCTCTGGTTGTTGAAGCCGAGGGCCGAGAGGAAGCGGTGGAAGGGCGCCGACATGAGGCACGGGGTCACGATGATGAGGCCGGTGCTCGAGAGGAGCTGGAGGACCACGAACTGCGAGGGGCTGCGGAGGCGGGCGTATAGGGCGCGCACGTAGGTTTGATAGGTGAGCATGAAATAGCTTGAGAGGAGTCAGCACGTTTTGTATCACGATGGGGAGGTTAACACAAGTCTAGGTAGAGACGAAGAAAAACTCACAGTTTAAAGACCCATCCTAGGGGATAGCTTCCAACCCTCTCCCCTTCGTTACCACCCAAGATCCACCCCGTCAACCCGTCGAGCAGGTACACCGTCAAGATCCATCCGTAAACGTACACTATCGTCTCGAGGTTGTTATGCGGCAGCGTCCGGAGGTAGATCTCCGCGTACGCCTCCCCGATCACGTATACGAGGAGGCCAATAAGCAGTGCGAGGCAGAACCACACAAACCGCACAAAGCTGGCGGGCAGCCACCTTCGCCGCATCCGGACGGGCCGGTGGAGAGGGTCGTTGTCAAGGGCGACCTCGAGCGAGTCGAGGTTCGGATCGAACGAGTTGCTGGTTAGCGCGGCCCTGCGACGAGTCTCCCGGCGCGAGAGCGTGCTGTCGGGCTCGCCGGTCCACCAGGACGACGTGAAGAGGCGCTGCGTCTCGGATAGGCTGTGGCGAAGGCTGAGATGGCGCTCGTTGGTCATGAGGATGCAGAACGCGATAGCTACGGGCATGGCCATGATGACGAAGGTCCATGTGATCCAGGCGGTGTTGTGCACGGTGAGGAACTTGCTCTGCGGGGCGAGGTAAATTGGGATGGGCGCGGCGAGGGAGAGGATGGCTATCGCGGAGACGGTGACGGGGAATCCTAGAGATTGCGGCCACCAGTTGAGGCTGTATAGGTTGAAGACCTTGGTGATCCATATCAGGGCGGTGACGTTGTAGAATCCGTAGTAGACGAAGAGGAAGAACCAGAAGTTCACTTGCACCCTTGCCTCTCCGTGACCGGGTGCTTTGTGTCCGCTATCTTGCACGGGATCGCTCGGCCCATCGTCGTCGGGCAGCGGATATTGCGGGAATGGTACCGCACACCAAGCAACAGCCTTCCCGGGACCAGTATTAGCAACATTAAGTCTCCTTGATAACCACCACACACAAACACCAATCGGTTCATGGGGGCCTCGGGAGTACTCACAAGTGAAGCCGGAAGAACCACCAGAACCGCCCAGCGGCTCCACCACTGGTCGACAACCCTCTTCACGGCACTCGCCCGGGGCGTCACCCACGTATCTTCCGTCTTGCGCGCCAACCTCCTCGCCCACCACACCAAGCGGGCAAGCCTGCTCTTCTCGTAGTAGACGTGGCTCCCGTCCTCATCGTCGTCGTCCCCGTCATCCTCATCATCGTCGTAGTCATCCTCGTCCTCGTCCCCCAGCTCCGTAGATAGCAGCGTCCCGTAGCCGACGTGCACGCTACCACGCCACCCGGCCGAAAGCAGGCCCCGTCTCGCCCGGCCATCGCTACTGATGCTCGGCCCGGACCGCCGCTGCGAGGCGTGTTCGGGCCGGGGCACGGCGCGAAAACGGCCGAGGAGAGGCGACGCGTCGGCTGTGTAGCGCAGGTGTGAGGACTCGGAGCCTTGCTGGAAGGAGAAGATTGTCGGCATCGCGGTGCTTTGTCGCTTTGTCTCGCCCTGAACCGCTTTTGAGCGGTTTGTTTGTCAAGGCTGGTGTGTCGTATCACCAAAGGCCGTGGGCTCCCCAGCTCGGGTTCACCGTTGCATCGCTTCGTCGAGGGCGGTGCTGTATCGGCGCGGTCGTGACCATGGATGATCGTGGAGAAATGCGCAAAGATTGACTGATGATGCTTGGAGCACGTGGATGTGCGAGGTGACTTTTTTGTTCACGGTGCCTGGATCGTGGCTTGAATGTTTGGCTTGACAGGGCCCAAGGGTCATGCCGTAGAGGTTGCCGCATTTAGCGCCTATGACGCTGTGCTGCAGGAAAAACAGGCCCCACTCTTGGCCGACGGTCCCACCACAGTTGATCTCTGGGTACAGCAGCACATGATATGTTTCAAGGCACATCCCTATTTTGGACAGACCCTGAAGTTCGATGTCTCAGTTAAATACCCTCTTCGGCATTGCAACTAGATAAGGATGCCGAGAAGTGGCATGTGGTATATAGCAGTGGAAATAAACTGCATTGTATGATTTGTAATGTACAGGACGTCGAGCCCGCTTGTGCCCGTTTGTTCTCACAGGCATTGTTATACAAGTTCTAGGTAACCTCGAGGTTATGAAGCCGGGCCGCTGATTTTCCAAGTATCCCTCCCAAACGCCCCCAATGCAACTCCTCGCTGTCTTTCTTATTCGGCATCCTCTCCGAGCTCATCTTCCTCCTCCTCGTAGGCTTCCGAGTCCGAGTCGCTCGACCCGTCCGAGCCAAAGTCTCCCGTCTCCGCGAGCAAATCCGCGGTGCTCTCCTCCGGTACATCCACAAGCACCTCCGAGTCCGGTATGTTCCTATCCTCGGGTTCCATCTCCTCCTCCTCCTCGACGAACTCTGCGAAGCCAACGGTCTTCCCCGTCGAAGCCTTGCTCGCTGGCTCGAGCACATCGCCGCTCCAGGGCTTGCACTCCTTGACGAGCTCGCCGCATCGGAGACACGCCCACCCCTCGCCTTCCTCGCGTTCTATTCGCGTGGCAAGGCAGACGAAGCAGTAAACGCACCCGCACGGTATGGTTTCGTACGGGTTCGTGATGTCCGTCTGGGCTGAGCCGGCAACGCCACTTGATGCCGCAAGTATCTCGGCCTCGGTGGTGGCCGAGTTTTGGTCTTGGTAGCAGATGCCGCAAGTCCTCTCGGGGAGAAAGGCGAGCTCGCCCTTCTTTTCGCCGCCAGTGTCCTCGCCGCCGGTGTTGATGATGTCCTTGGTCTTTCTCCACGTCCGGCTGAGCCACCTTCGCCATCTGTTGATCCCGACTAGCGGCAGCACGAAGAGGAGGAACTCGGTAAATGCGTGCCAGACTAGCTGCCGGTTCAAGTATTCGAATGACACCTCCCTGCTGACTTGGCTAGTAGGTGGGGCAAGCCTCATGCGTAGTATCCTGTCCAGCAATGTCCGGTAACGGCCATGGAGGAGGAAGGCGAGGAAGGAGACAAAGGCAGCCGCAGCGTGCACCGTGGAAGCCGTCGAGGTAAGTCGTGATAGCCTCTGTATTCTCGGGCTTGGTTGGTCGTAGCCGTCATCGTGGTCGAGCAACCAGTTCTCCCATTTAGCCCACATGTATTTACCCCCAACCGTGACCAGCCCATACAGCGACTTCTGCCACTTGCTCGGCGGCACCAACACGGATTCGCCGCGCCTGGCATCTGTGTATCTCAAGTTTTGTAGGGCGGCACCGTACGTTGCGTTGTGATCCCACACCGTCAGCTTAAACAGGACGCCCCTGAGCAGCAGCAAGATCTCCGACTCCCAATCATCTTTAATGGTGCTTCCTTGGCCGGCAACGCCCCCAAAATACCGCAATGCCTCGCCGACCTGTCCTTGCAGCAGTCCGACCAGCTCCTCGTCCAGCAGTTCGGCGTCGACCTGGCCAACACGGAAGGCGGGGCGGGTACCCTCGCGCGAGGATACGGCATCCCAGACGGAGAGCGTAGAATCGCCGAGGCGGCGGAGAAGGGGCGACTGTGTGGCAGCGACTCGGGCGCGCAGTTGAGAGGCCGACTGTTGCGCAGCGGCGCGGGCTTGAGCCTCGGCTTCGCGGGCCTGTCGGCGCGCGGCGAGGCGCTGTTGCGCTTCCGCGAAGCTGCTGTTGCTCATCTTATTGACGGTCGCATCGGGTTGAGGGAGCCAGGATCTGTCGCTGTATTTGTCTGCAGCTCAACGTGCAGCTTGGTTGCTCTTGTGTACATAATAGAGGAGATTTGTTCTGAGGGAGACGGCGCCAGTTTAGCTTTGAGCCCTGGAGAAAGCGTCAATGGGGAAGTGCCGAGGTTGGAGCTCGGGCCAAGTATCCCAGCATTCTGTGGGCGTCATTGGCACGAAACCACATGCGATTGTCGCCGGTGCTATCCTTTTTTGGCGGTGTCTCTCACTACACATGCCCCCCCATCCCGGATTTCCAGATCCACGCCCCTCCTCCTTGCCCCGCCATCTGCCAGCCCACTCTTAGCTCCAAGTTCCCTCCTTGCCGATCCACCTAACCCTATCAACCAGGAGAGACAAAAGGCAAGACCAAAAAAAAGAATCACCAGTCTTTATCGCCCTTCTCTGGGATAGCCCATTTCCCCCTCCATAGCAAGATGAGCTTCGCCATCGAGGTGCCTGGCGAAACTGTCCCGCTGACCATACAGGAACTTGGGCGCACCTTGCAAGCTGCCACTTCTACCTCAGATCACGCCCAGAGGCAGTCCGCTAGCAACCAGCTTACAGCATGGGAATCAAGACAAGGCTATTTTCCCTCTCTTCAGGTATGATGTGATTTCACCGAGGAGACTTCAAGGCGTAGCTTGGACGTACTGGGCTAACTATTTGTCTTGCTTGTCCCAGGCCATCTTCCTCGACAAATCCTTACCCCAGGAGCTCCGATTCCTTTCCGTAATCCTCCTCAAGAACGGCATAGACAAATACTGGCGACACACGGGTGCTAGGGTGGTTTCCATTACACCTGACGAGAAGACACACATCCGTTCCCGACTACTACAAGGGTCCATCCACGAGGAGGACCGAGCATTAGCCCTTCATAATGCCCTTGTCACCGCTAAGGTGGTCCGAATCGACTATCCCAACCATTGGCCCGACGCCATTCAGGTCATAGTTGATCTGACCCGAGCTACTAGAGGGGGTGATCAGATGGGTCTTAGCGGTGCTCTACTTGTGCTCCTCCGTGTCGTGAGGGAGCTCGGCACGGCTCGATTACGGTCATCCCAGACGGCTCTTCAGGCCGTAACTCCAGAACTTGTACAGCTACTTGGAGAAGTTTACACCGAAACGGCAGCTCAGTGGCTGGAGTTCCTGACGAAAGGTCGCGGAGACGAGGATGACGCCGATTTCGCTATGCAGAATAGCCTAACATGCCTAAAGATTCTACGCCGATTGCTCATCGTCGGCTACGAATCCCCCCATGAGAGCGATGTGGTCCAGCAGTTCTGGGCACTCTCTCAATCCCACTTTGGGCAGTTCCTCGGCTACGTAAGCCACGACTCTCCTATCCCCGCCCCGTACCAGGATGTTGTTGGGAAACATCTTATCCAGTTCACCAAGCTACACATCCAGATGTGTGAGACGCATGCCGGCAGCTTTGCTGTCCTCCCGGGCTCCGTCCCCCTCGTGAGGGCTTACTGGGATCTCGTCGCAAACTTCGCCGAAGTCTTCGACAAGTCAGGAGGCATCAAACAGATCGGAGGCGAGGACTCCCAGGCCAAGTCGAAGCTGGAGGGGCCCCTCCTCGAGAGGCTAGCTCTTCGGGGCCTCTTGTTGCTGAGATCCTGTATCTCGCTCGTCTTCCGCCCGGCGCAGTCGTTCAAATACAAGAGCCCCAAGGCCCAGCAGGAGCGGACCGATGCCGTAAAGCTAGTGAAGGCGGAGCTGCTGACCGATGACTTTGTACTCCAAGTCGCAAATGTCATCATCACCAAGCTCTTCATTTTCCGGCAGTCAGACCTTGACGACTGGGAAGGCGATCCCGAGGAGTGGGAATCACAGGAGCGTGACCAAGGCCAGGCCGGGGAATGGGAGGTACGACCCTGTGCGGAGCGTCTGCTGCTGGATCTGCTCATTCACTACGGAGATCTTCTACGTAATCCCCTCTTGGCGTACTTTGAAGTTGCTACCAAGGAAGACTCTAGCATCGTAATTAAGGAGGCCGTGTACGCGGCTATGGGCTGCGCTGCCGCGGCCGTTCATCAAGTCTTCGACTTCGACAACTTCCTCATGTCGACGCTGGTGCGCGATGCCCAAGTCCAGGATCCCCTCGCCAAGATTCTCCGTCGCAGGATTGCGATTTTGATTAGCCAGTGGGTGACGGTGAAGATTTCCTCAGCTAGTCGCCCGCTCGCCTATGAGATCTTTCGACACCTTATGGACCCGAACGACGCAATCAACGATCTCGTCGTTAGGATTACAGCGGCAAGGCAGCTCAAACTGGTGGCTACCGACATGGAGTTTGACGGACAGGCTTACCTCCCTTACGCTGCATCCGCATTTCAACACCTGGTCAATCTTTTGCACGAGGTCTCTGTCGACGAGACGCGGCTGGCCATTCTCGAGACCATCCGCGTTCTTGTTACGAGGATGGACACCAATATTGCCCAGTTCGGGGACGTGATAATATCGCTACTCCCCCAACTCTGGGACTCTGCAGGCAGCGAGGAGTACATGATCAAACAGTCCGTCCTTGCCCTCGCGACTGCCCTTGTGACATCGATGGGGAGTGCCTCCCAGCGGTACCAAGGTTCGATGTTGCCCTTGGTGGCGGAGGCCATGAACCCCGAGTCTGCTCTTCATCTTCATCTCATCGAGGAGTCTATTGAACTCTGGAAATCTATCCTGAGCCAGAGCTCGCCGCCCCTCACTGGAGACCTTACCCATCTAGTCGGCCTAACCCTTCCTCTTGTCGAATATGACTCACAGGTAGCGCATAGCTGCTTGGAGATTGTCAAGTATGCCGTTCTTCTTGCCCCCGACGCGATTTTAAGTGACGGTCTTCGCCGGCCATTGCTAGCAGCCGTGATAAAGGGCCTGGATTCAAGAAACAGAACCAAGGTCGATCTTGGCATAAGGACCCTTGAACTGGTCCTACGGATAGCCGAAGGGATCGGAGGGACCCAAGGAGTCTCGGTGGTGGTCCAGGATCTCCTCGAATCGGGCTTCTTACAAAGCATCATGGAAGGGCTTCGCAACGCGTGGGAGAACAGCCAGAGCGTGGGACCAAAGAAAGAGACGCGCAAGATTAGTACCATTGTGGAATCAGATTACTTTGCTCTCCTGGCACGGATAGCGTTGGCGAACCCGACCGTGTTCGTCAACATGTTAGCAACCTTCGGTCCTGGCGGTGCAGTCCAACCGCTCTGGGAGTGGCTTGGCACGGAGTGGTTTTCCTGCTTCGACTACATGGCCGACATTGAGCGACAGAAACTCTCGTGTCTCGCGCTCACCCGCCTCTGCGAAATACCCCTAACCACGCACGACCTCGTTCTCGGCCGACTCCAGGACTACCTCTCCATGTGGACAAGCGTGGTAACGGAGTTACGAGCCGGCACCGATGGCGACGCCGGCGACGCCTTGGTCTGGAACGGCGTCGAGTCCTTCGACTACGACCGCCCCATCGACGTGCGCGACCGCGAGTTTGCGGCTAAGGACCCCGTGCACTCGGTGCACACGTTCGACTTTGTGAGGCAGAGACTGCAGGATCTAGTGCAGAGGGCTGGTGGGGAGCAGCAGTTTGAGGAGAACTGGGCGGTCAATGTGGATAAGGAGGTGCTAGTGGGGTTCCAGCGCTTGAGTGAGCCGCGGCCGGCGGAGGGCTGAATGAACAAGAAGGTCTCGACCTTGGGGCTCGAAGTTTGATTGTGGGCCTCTACGTTTGTTTAGCTCTCGAAAGCTACACCCCCCTGGTGCATACCAAATTGGGTTTGGTCAAAGTAACGGGCGGCTCATCCCGCTGCCAAGGGGGAGTTCAGTGGTTGCAGCTTCAGCGACCTGACGAAGTATGTATTTACCTTCACAGGAACTTGCTGCGGCCATCCCGGTTGTCCGATGGCTTTGTCTAATGGCTTTGCCTGAAGAGACTCGAAACGATCCTTGACTCTGAATACCATATTGTATCATACCTAAAACCACTGCGTTTCGTTTGTGCCAAGTCAGTGGCTGTTTGGTATTTGTAGTGATTTGCTCGCTCCCGACGTACCTCGGCCCGACTGGTAACATATTCCGAACCAGAGGACGGACCTCCCGCCTCCAAGATGCAACGACCCTCGACCATTATTATAACCTCAAATCTTTTCCCAGCCGTCGTTTCCGTCATACTCGAAGCTTAATAACCGCTTAATGACCAATGTCTTCGACGACGGACAAGCCTACCTGCGCGATGGGAGTACCAGCAGCCAAATTTCACCCGAGGAGCGTCCTACCGGGGATCGAAAAGCTCCCACTCTGAAGGAGGCTGGGCCGATGGAGACTGTCGTACAGTCGCATAGGTCACTCTGTTTGGCCCTCTTCTTTCTGTCACTCCTCCTCGTAATCACGAGCCTACTCTTTAGAACGTTACCGTTCTGGATATCTGAATGCCTCCAGCAGCCACAATGGCTACACATTTCGTCTGATATCAGCTATATGGACGGAGCTTGCTTAGGCCATCGTATTAGGCACGATTGTTAACATTTATAGGACTTAGGTCGCCTTTGTCGGCGAGGGTGACGTCCCGCCCGCCCGATCCGATACCACGAATAACTCCAGGCCGACTACGGAGCAACAACTCTAAACGATCGCAGACGAGGAACATTGGTACACATAATACCCTTTCGGGCAGATTATTATCCAGGGCAGCGGGAAGTGCGGCATCCTACCGTTTTGTTCGTCAAGGAATGTACAGAGCCAAATACCAGAAGGGTAACCCAGTCGAGGTTTGCGGCGGATTGTCTTGATGTAAACGGATATTCAGGGTCAGGCATTGCTTTCACCGAGGTGGTCTGACTTCCATGAAATCTCCAGATTTTGGCACTGACGCGAAAGCAATGGCACGAACACGACCGAATACTCCGGACGAAACAGATCGAAACGAAAGAATACCCATGATCGCATTGCTCAAGGGGCCGAGATTCCGGCGCGTCAGGTGGCTCAAAGGATACACAAACTTGCCTATGGTCATGCACCGTAGTCGACGATAGTACAAGCTAGCCATTTAAGAATACGATCCTCGAATAACGACTCGAAGATAGTCAAACACAATGCTGCACGACAGGAGAGCATGACCGATGTCGTCCTCACTGACTCAGGCAAAAAAACGCTAATGAGTCAGTTAGCCTCCCCTTCCGCCGAAACACGTGACGAAAATTGGGTGGGCTCAGCTGTTTTTGCCGCGGGAAAAGCATAACCGAGGTTGTTGCCGACATCAACAACCCACACCGGGGCCCCGACTTCGTCCCCACGAAGGGGCCCGGGGGGTCAGCGCCCCGTCTCCGTCCCCGCTTGCAAGGCTCCTCCCTGGTAGGTCAAGGTAGGCACGCGAACGCGAAGAGGCAAATCCCAAGGTCTAGCTCTCTGGCATTACGGGGCTAAAGCCTCCCCACCATTCTCTTTTCTCCAACTTCTCATTCTTCGAACCCCTCATCCCCCCATCTCTTACATTTTTTCCTTGGTTTCCCGTAGAGACTCTAGATTATCGTGAGTGCGAGATTCAGAACTTGAACACCATGGCGTCCACTGCTAGTGTTACGGATACGGCAGCCCCCAAACCCAAGGCTTCCAACAAAGTCCGGAAGCGAGCACCAAAGGCCTGTCTGTCGTGCCGGTCCCGGAAGGTTCGGTGCGATGTCTCACAGCGGGGTCGGCCTTGCATGAACTGTTACTTGGACAGTGAGACGTGTGTAGTTACCGGGCGGGCCTCAAGGTTGTAAGTTGAGAAGACTCATGGTCTGTGAATGCCACTTACACGGTACCGTAGCCGCAGGACACAACGCGACAACAATGGGAACGTCCAGGCATCCTTCCCGCCGTACGCCCAGGACAGCTCTCACCACACCCATACGGCAGAGGAGATCGTCAAATCGAGAGCCAATGGACAAGCTGTGCCTGGCACCAGCGACCTTGACCAGACCACGGAGAACCGTGACCAGGGACCTGAGCCTTTAACTGCCCCTGCCTCTGATGCAGCAACGCCAATGATGGTTCAGAACCAACCACGACACAACAGTCAACCCTTAAATGAACAATTGCGGCCTCAGCAAAACACACAACCGAGTCCATATTCACCTTCTCCGATGCCCGCGTGGTCATCACAGCAGGCTCTGCAACTGAATTCTGACATCGTCTATTCGTATTACCCGTTCCTCAGTATCAGCAATCTCCCCAACGTCCTCTCGCAAGACGTCAATTACCTCGAGTCACAAGGTTGTTTCCGTGTCCCTACCAAAGCAATATTAGACGAGTTTATCCAACAATACTTCCTACATGTCCACCCGCTTCTCCCAATATTCCACGAAGGAGATTTCTGGGATATCTACTGCCAGCAAGCAAATAGTACTATCACGGGGCAACGGATTTCACTCCTAGTGTTCCAAGCCATGATATTCTCGACGTGTAACGTATGTGCTCAAATCCGATCTGTCCCGATTGTGTTACTGACTTGACACCCAGTTTGTATCACGCAATAGCATCAAAGCTCTAGGGTTTTCGAGTATACGTTCTGCTAGAGCTGCCTTCTACAGGCGAGCTAAGGTACGTGGCTTCAGCCAAGATCATGCATTCCTCCGTACATAGCTCACAGGCGCCTAGCTGCTCTTTGATTTCGAAAGCGAATCCTCCCCCATCGGCATTGCCCAAGCAGCCTTGTTCCTCTCCTTCTGGACGCCGATTTCTAGGTCCGGAGCCAGAAAACCCAATTCGACCTGGCTCAGCATTGCCATCCACCATGCCAAAGTCGCCGAAGCACACCGTTACGCATCCTTTGCCACGCCAGGCCCGAACGGTGTCACTGTGACCCAGCTGAAGCGGCAAAACACCCTCAAGCGGCTATGGTGGTGCTGTATTATCCGTGACCGTATCCTTCCGCTAGGCGTGCGCCGGAGTATCCAGATCACCCGAGCCCACTTCGACTTCGATGCGAACAGCACCCTCTGCGCAGCAGACCTGGCTGATGAGGTCGACAGGTCCAAGGTCTACAACCCTGACACGAAGCGCGCCCTCATTGATATTCTGGGTCAGCTTATCGACCTATGTGTTCTGTTGACGGACATGCTTGTGCTCGTCTATCCTCTAGATGACACTCCAGGTTGGGGCAAGATGATGAGACCGGACGAGATGGAGAGAGTGAGAGACGGCAAGGTGGCATTGCGGAGATGGTATAAGGGGGCAACCCTGAAATTCCCGATGTTTGGTGGAGGTAGTAGTGCGAGAACGAGTAACAATATGGCTTCGGAGGCCGGTACTAGGAGAGGAGGGAGGGAGTACCACCATGACTCGGTTATTCTTTACACGAACTTGATGTACATGTATTACCAGTACGTTCTGCTCCCCATTTTCTTCTTTTTTCACAACTAGAAGGCGTGCTGACATTTGCTAGCTGTTCCCGAGTTGCCCTCTGCCACCATGAGGTCCTCCACCTGACGGTTGCGTCTGGACAGCCGATCAATGGCCATACCCGAGACGTCTCGAGCATCTACGAGAACCGTCACGAGCTTCAGGATGCCGCTTCTGGTGTTACCGAGTGCCTCAAGGAACTAGTGCAGCTCCGGCTAGCCCGCTGGTTGCCAATCAGCGCCGTCGCATGCACAGCGCTGCCACTTGTTCTACACATACTAGACGTGAAACTATCGTCTCCGAGGCGTGGTAGCCATGATAATGCCAATGGGGATTCGTACAACCAATCTGCGCTTAAACAGCACCGCCTCAACATCCTCATTGAGGCTATGAAGACGTATCAACCACAGTACGACGGGGTCGATTGGGTGAGCGAGACAATCAGGCACGTTGTGAACCTAGCGCAGCTAGACTCAACAACCTCCGAGACGGACTCTGCCGGGAATAGCAACGGGAACACGGAGGGCAACGGAAACGGCGTTGCCTGCGACTGGACGGACATTCTGACAAGTCACCCAAGCTTATATCTACGATTGGCGCTGACGATGGATCTGTCCCTGAGCAAAGACCGCCTTCCCGAGGAAGGGGACTTCCCTACAAGCCTGCGTGGGCTGTTTACCGGCGGGTTCAACCCGGTAGGAGCCATTTTTGGAGCGAAGGAACGGGCGGCACAGGTACAACAACAGCAGCAGCAACAGTTTAGGCGAAACCCTGGTTCATTATCGTCTGCCCCGATGGCCATCGGCAACGGGCAGAGGGCCACACAGGCGTCGGGCTCGAAAGGCTCTGGAGCGGCACGTATGATGGAGTTCCTCTCCCAAGACCAAATGCTCTACTACGGCAAGGAGATGGGTATCGATATGGAACTCGACGACGCAGCCGTCGCAGGCGTGGGCAAGGCAGGTAGTCTCGACGACTCGGATGGCTCGGACTCGGATGGCTCGAACGGCGACGAGGACGGCGATCATTCCTCGCAATCAGGCGCCGGGGCCAGCGACGGGGGTGACCCCGCCAGCCCAGGCGGCCTCCCACGCAGCGCCTCCGAGCACCATCACCACCACGGTCTCCCCACCGTCATGGCGGGCGACCCGCCCCCCTTCCAACCGTTCACGGCCGAGGAGATGGACGGGCTCGAGGCGCACGTCCTCGACGCGTTCACGCTGCACAACGAGTCCCCCGCCAGCTCCGAGGGCCAGCTCAAGGTCGCGGCGGAGATGCTGTTCGGCGAGGTGCTGGGCCCCGACGCGGCGGGCGGGTGGATGGAGCAGGTCTGGGGCGCCGAGGCCGCGCAGGGGGGAGGGGGTGTGGAGGACGGCGATACGGCGAGGGCGCTGTTGGATGCTATGAAGGATGAGTAGGAGGGAGGCGCCTGCGGGCGTGCATGAGTTTGTGTATGTGTGATCTGTTTTCAGTGTTTTTGTTTTGTTTTCTTTTTTTGCAACTGGGCTACTTGTGAGTAAAATTGGCAGATGTGATGTTGGCGTCGGAGTTGGACTTTAGTGTATGGATAGCGGGATGTGAGAGGTCAGCCACCACCTTGGGGAAAAAAAAAGTCTCCGAGGCGGAGAGAAGTAATGTGTAAATGTCACAACCCAAATCGATTTTCTTTCCGTCCAATTATCCGCCAACAGAAGACGCAGCTCGCACAGCACTGCCCTTTCTTACGGTCTCATCCCAGGAGAAACCAAATCCCATCAGGGAGGGGCTGTGTTCCAGTCTAAAATTACAACTGCGACGTCCCCTTGTCCGATCTGCCTCGTCCGCAGACACCGTACCTAGATTTGTGTGTCGCGCGGATCAAATTCCGAGGATACTCGATGTCAGCTTTGGCGGCAACGCGGCTCACCCGTTTCTGGGGTGGGTGCCATTGACGTAAGAGACACGACCAAGGGGTATCCCTGGTCGGATTGAGGGTTACATGTGATACGCGTCTAGACGGGGCGAAACTCTCCATCAAGGGAGGACCCTGAGATAGGGGACATTAAGACCGAGGGGGGGCCGCGGGGCGGTGGGATTGAACGATGACGTTCCGGATGTTCTGCTTTGGGCCGGCGACATGGCAGACATGGCGTGGCATCGGCGTGAACGATCCGTGTGGCCTAAGTATCGTGTTGGTTCGGGAGTTTGAAAACCATTGGAATATAAGTGGGCTTGGAAGATCTGACGGATATTCTCCGGGCTGTACGTGGTTGTTGCAACATCGTCAACCAGTAGTGATGGGTCGGTGCGATGCAGCACAGTGTTAACGGGGGCATCCTCGGACCCGAGCGAGGAGCAGGATTGCCGACGACGCCATCAGAAAAGTGTGATCTAATCCCCCACAGGTCCGGACTCGCAAAGTCGCAGTTCAATTTCCGAAGAGTCGAAAGGGCCGTTTCTCAAAATGGCGATGGAGCTGCGCCTTGCATTTGGGATTGTCAGTCGGGGGCAGCGCGCGTTCAAGGGTCTTGAAATAAACTAGGGCGCTAGACAAGTGGATCAATATATCACATGCTAGTATTGGGTACCGACTGGGCGGTTCGAGGCCGATTTCTGCACCGTGAGTGGCCAAAACGCCTCGTCAGCACGTCGCTACCGACCTGTCGGGTCGGAAAAGTGGGTATTTTCTCCATTGCGCGCGCCTG
>Ga0164242_10001499_pt1 | contig 27708 bp, 25 predicted proteins | sample OricomgcompostMG_FD_108783 | JGI IMG/M metagenome (GOLD analysis project Ga0164242, IMG submission 108783) | Miracle-Growth compost microbial communities from Emeryville, California, USA - Original compost - Miracle growth compost (MG) ...
CAACGTCGTTCGATAGAAGGGTGGGCGATTGTTCGCTACGATGTCGCGTCATGGGGCGAGCTCGGCAACATCGAGGTAGTTGCGAGCGAACCGGCTGCAGCGTTTGGCAAGCAGGCGATCAACGTCATGGCGACGGCGCGTAAGCCGCCCACCAAAGAGGGCCTTCATGGGTGCGTTGAGCTCGTCGAGTTCGCGATGAAGCGATAGGGAGCACGCCCCTGGCGGCTGCCGCGGCGGCCGCCAGGGAGCGCACGCTTGTCACCAGACCTTCACGCGCTGGCCAGGCGCGAGATAAAGCTTTTGTCCCGCCTTGACCTCGAACGCCGGATACCAGGCGTCGAGGTTTCTCACCGTCAGCGCGCGATAGCTGCCCGGCGCGTGGACATCTGTCGCCAGTTCCTGGCGCAGGGCCTTGGGCCGTTGCTTCTCACGCCAGCTCTGGGCAAAGGCCAGGAAGAAGCGTTGGTCGCCGGACAGTCCATTTATCACCGGCGCAGGTTTGCCCCCGAGCGAGGCGTGATAAGCATCGAGCGCGGCGTTGAGGCCGGCGAGGTCCGCGATGTTCTCACCAAGCGTCTGTTGGCCGTTGATGTGAACGCCAGGCAGCGGCTCATAAGCCGAGAATTGCTTGGCGAGCGCCGCACCGGCGGCCATGAAATGCTTAAGGTCGTCGGGCGTCCACCAATTACGAAGCTTACCCGTTGAATCGAACATCGCGCCGTTATTGTCGAAGCTGTGGCTTATCTCGTGCCCGATCACCGCGCCGATCGAGCCGTAGTTTGCGGCCGGGTCGGCGTCGGGATCGTAGAACGGCGCCTGCAGGATCGCCGCGGGGAAGTTAAGCGCGTTCTGTAACGGCAGGTTGACGGCATTGACCGTCTGCGGGGTCATCCACCACTCGGCACGATCAACCGCCTTGCCGATCTTGGCGAGCTGATGCCGGTACTCGTAAAGTTCGGCGCGTTGTTCATTGCCCACCGGATCGTCGGCCTTGACCACCAGACCAGAATAGTCTCGCCACGTCTCTGGATAGCCGATGCCGACCCTGAGCGTATCGATCTTGCGGATCGCCTCCTGCTTGGTCGCAGGCGCCATCCAGTCGAGCTTCTCGATCCGGCTGTGGAACGAGGCGAGGATTCCCTTCACCATGTTCTGAATGTCGGCCTTCGACGAGGCGGGGAAATATTGCTTCACGTAAAGCTGGCCGACCGCGTCGCCCAGCGCCGCGTTGACCGCGGCAATTGCCCGCTGGTCACGCGGGCGCTGCTGCGGCGTGCCTTGCAAGGTCGAGCCGTAGAAGGCGAAATGGGCATCGTCGAACGCCTTCGGCAGCACGTCCGTCACTTGGTTGATCGTGTGAAAGGTCAGCCAATCCTGCCATGCCTGCAGCGGCTCGTTGGCGACCAGCGCGGCCTCGCCAGTGATCGCCTGGGGCTGCCACGCGAGGAAATCCTGCTGATCGGGCAGCCCCGCCGCCTGCCAATAAGTCTGCCAGTCGAGACCCGGCGCCTTTTTGGCGAAATCGGCTTTGGTCCACATTTCGTGGCCCTTGGCCATTTGACCCGAGAACGTGAGATCGGCCTGCACCCTGGCGATCTTGGTCTCGAGATCGAAGATGCGCTGCGCGCGCGCCGCGGCGTCGTTGATCCCGGCGAGAGTCAAGATCTTGGCGATATAGGCCTTATAGGCGTTGCGCGCCTGGACCATGTCAGCGTCGCCCGCGAGGTAATAGGAGCGGTCGGGCAGGCCGAGGCCACCTTGCAGTAGGTAAGGCACCGTCTCGTCAGGCTTGGCTAGTGCTTGCGTGACGAACAGGCCGAACAAATTCTCGGAGCCGAAGTGCGTGGCGTTGATCGGGTCCTCATCGGCGCGCATGTTCGCGCCGAGCATCTGCGCAAGACCAGTCTTGTCCTTGATCGCCGCGATCGCATCGAGCTCGGGCTTCAGGGGTGCGATCCCGCGCTGCTCGATTGCGTTGGTGTCGGTATAAGCGCGATAGAAATTGGCAATCCGGCCCTGATCGGTGCCCGCGGCGGCATTTGCCCTTAGCGCTGCGTCGATGATCGACTTGTTGTTCGCCTCGGCTTTCTTGAAGACCTGGAGAAACACGCCGGTTGACGAGCGATCGGCTGGGATTTCGGTATTCGCGCGCCAGGTGCCGTTGGCGTAATCGTCGAAATTGTCGCCGGGCTTCACGCTCTTGTCCATGCCGGCGAGATCGACGCCCAGTTGCGTGCCGGAGGGCTTTGCCGCGACCGCGGCGGCGTTGTTATTGGTCGAATGGCTGGTGCAGGCGGCAGTTGCGAGCAGGGCGGCGGTGAGGATCGCGGTACGCTTCATGGGCATCCTTCCTGAACGGGGTGTATGGCGGCGGGGCTACACCTACGAAGCGGCGATTGCCAGTGTGCGAGCAAGCCACTAGTTGCAAATGAAACGAGAGAGGAGATGGCATGGGCGCCCCGGTGCTCGACACACGAATTTCGCTGGAGAGCGACTCGTTCCGCGCCAATGCCGCGCACAATCGTGCTTTAATCGAGCGGCTGCGCGCCGATGTGGCGAAGGCCGCACAAGGGGGCTCCGAGGGGTCGCGCGAGCGCCACGCCAGCCGCGGCAAGCTTTTGCCGCGTGATCGCGTCGAGCGGCTGCTCGACCCCGGCGCGCCCTTCCTGGAAATCGGGCAACTCGCCGCCAACGGTCTTTACGATGACGAGGTGCCCGGCGCCGGCATGATCGCCGGTGTCGGTCGCGTTTCGGGGCGGCAAGTGATGATCGTCTGCAATGACGCGACAGTTAAGGGCGGCACCTACTACCCGTTGACGGTCAAGAAGCACCTGCGCGCTCAGGAGATTGCCGAGCAGAATCGACTGCCGTGCATTTACCTGGTCGATAGCGGCGGCGCCAACCTGCCGCACCAGGCCGAGGTCTTTCCCGACCGGGATCATTTCGGCCGCATCTTTTTCAACCAAGCCAATATGAGCGCAAAGGGCATCGCGCAGATTGCTTGCGTCATGGGCAGCTGCACCGCAGGGGGTGCCTATGTCCCGGCGATGAGCGATGAAAGCGTTATCGTGCGCAACCAGGGCACGATTTTCCTCGCCGGCCCGCCGCTGGTGAAGGCGGCGACCGGTGAAGTCATTTCGGCCGAGGAGCTTGGGGGCGCTGAGACGCACGGCCGCAAGTCCGGCGTGGTCGATCACGTTGCCGAAAACGATGAACACGCACTAACGATCGTGCGCGATATCGTTTCGACGTTGCCTGAAAACCGCGCGCCGGGCATCGCCCTCAAGAACCCGCGGCCGCCGAAATTCGCGGCGGAGGAGCTTTACGGCATCATCCCCGATGACGTTCGCGCGCCCTATGATGTCCACGAAGTGGTCGCTCGGCTGGTCGACGGCAGCGAATTTGCTGAGTTCAAGGCATTATACGGTAGCTCTCTAGTGTGCGGCTTTGCCCATATCTGGGGCATTCCAGTTGCGATTCTCGCCAACAATGGCGTCTTGTTCAGCGAAAGCGCAGTCAAGGGCGCACACTTTATCGAACTTGCCTGTCAGCGGCGTATTCCCTTGTTGTTCCTTCAGAACATTTCCGGCTTCATGGTCGGGGGCAAATACGAGGCGGAAGGCATCGCCAAGCATGGCGCCAAGCTCGTGACCGCGGTCGCCACCGCCAGCGTCCCCAAGGTCACGGTGCTGATCGGCGGCAGCTTTGGGGCCGGCAACTACGGGATGTGCGGCCGCGCTTATTCCCCGCGCTTCCTGTTTAGTTGGCCCAACAGCCGCATCAGCGTCATGGGTGGCGAGCAGGCGGCAAGCGTGCTGGCGACGGTCCACCGCGACGCAGATTCTTGGACTCCCGAGCAAGCTGAAGCCTTCAAGGGTCCGATCCGCGAGAAATACGAGGAGGAAGGTAACCCCTGGCATGCCACGGCGCGCCTGTGGGACGATGGCATCATCGACCCGGCGCAGACCCGCGACGTGTTGGGCTTGGCCTTCGCCGCCGCCCTCAACGCTCCCGTCCCCGAGGCGGCGAAATTCGGCGTGTTCCGAATGTGATGAAGCGCGCCACTCCAAATTATGCCCAGAACAGGGAGGGCGCCCAGGCGGCGAAGCCGCGTGAGCGAGTGCGCTTTCCGCAAAAGCTGCGCGCGGGAATGGAGACATCAATCGGGAATGGAGACATCAATCGGGAATGGAGACATCAATAGCGCCAGCCAACCCCGCCGCGGAAATGTGGTTGCCCCAAGCTTTGCTCTTTGCGCGGCTTCGGACAGAACCGGGCGCTTTCAGGTGCCACCGCCAAGCCGTATCGTCTTGCTTTGCTCGGTAAGGCACCCTCCATCGCCTTCGGCCGCTCCTCTCCCTTTTGGGGAGAAATAAAGGTACTATTATGATCGCTCTCCTCCTCCTCTTAGCCCTGCCGCAGGCAAGTGCAGCGGGCATTTCACCTACCTCCCAAACAACGCCGACGCCTCCCTTGCCGCCAGCCGATCCGCTTCCGCCACCAGGCAGCGACGAGGCCGCGGTGATGGCGCCTGTCAATGCGATGTTCGCAGGCCTCGCCGCACGCGACGCCGCCGCTATCCGGGCGCAAATCGACCCTGTTGGCGGCGCCACCGTAGTGGTCGATCAGCCGGGCGGCAGCAGCACGACCAAGCATCTCAGCTGGGACGAATTTCTGGCCGGCATTAAACCGGGCACCGACAGCTACGAGGAACGTCTTAGCGACCCAGCTATTGAAAATGATGGCAAGGTGGCGATGGTGTGGGGTGCTTACACCTTTTTCCTAAACGGTAAGCCGCACCATTGCGGGACCGATCATTTCGACCTGGTGCACGAAAGCACCGGCTGGAAGGTCGTCAACGTCACCTGGTCGCAGCACACCACGGGTTGCGGCTCATAGCGGCATTTTCTTACGAGCCGGGAATTTTCCAAGAAGAAGAGCCAATGCAGTCAATCTCATGCGCCGCTACTCATGTGTCCCGCGGATCGGGTTTTGCAGCTCGAGGAAAAGGGCGGCTCCAGGCCATCTTCGTCAACTTCCAAGGGGGCGGTCGGTGATTGGGTCGCTGCTCATCTCCAATCGCGGCGAGATTGCCTGCCGAGTTATTCGTACCGCCCGCAAAATGGGCATCCGCGCCGTGGCAGTCTATTCAGACGCCGACGCGAACGCGCTTCACGTACGGCAGGCCGACGCAGCGGTCCATATCGGCCCGAGCTTGGCGCGCGAGAGCTATCTGCGTGGCGACAAGATCATCGCAGCGGCAAAGGCTGCAGGCGTTGAGGCGATCCACCCGGGCTATGGCTTTCTTTCGGAAAATGCCGATTTCGCGCAGGCCGTGATCGACGCGGGCCTGATTTGGATCGGTCCGGAGCCGCAAAGCATCCGCGCGATGGGTCTCAAGGACGCCGCCAAGAAGCTGATGCAGCAAGCCGGCGTGCCGACCACGCCCGGGTACCTCGGTGAGGATCAAAGCCCCGCCCGCCTCAAGGCCGAGGCCGGTGCGATTGGCTACCCGGTGCTGATCAAGGCGGTCGCTGGCGGCGGCGGGAAGGGAATGCGAAGGGTCGATGCACCGGCTGACTTCCTCGACGCGCTGGCCTCCTGCCAGCGCGAGGCAGCGAACTCGTTCGGCGATGACCGAGTGTTAATCGAGAAATATATCCTGAGTCCGCGCCACGTCGAGGTGCAGGTATTCGGCGACTCCCGCGGCAACGTCGTCCACCTGTTCGAACGCGACTGCTCGCTCCAGCGTCGCCATCAGAAGGTGATCGAAGAAGCGCCGGCGCCGGGAATGGACCAAGCGACGCGCGAGGCGGTGTGCGCGGCGGCGGTGCGCGCGGCGAAGGCGGTCAATTACCAGGGTGCTGGCACGATCGAGTTCATCGCCGACGCCAGTGAGGGCCTGCGCGCTGACCGCATTTGGTTCATGGAAATGAATACGCGGCTCCAGGTCGAGCATCCGGTTACCGAGGAGATCACGGGGCAGGATCTGGTGGAGTGGCAGCTTCGCGTGGCGAGCGGAGAGCCGCTGCCGAAGCGGCAGGACGAGCTTAGCATCAACGGCTGGGCAATAGAGGCAAGGTTGTATGCGGAGGACCCTGCCAGGGGCTTCCTGCCGAGCACAGGACATCTCGAAATCTTCCGTGAGCCTAGCGAAGCCAGACTCGAAACCGGCGTATATCAGGGCGCTGAAATTACCGGCTTCTACGATCCGATGATCGCGAAGATGATCGTGGGCGCGGATGACCGGGAAACTGCTCGTGAACAACTCGTCCGTGCCTGCGCTTCGATCGAAATTTTTCCCGTAAAGACGAATGCGCCATTCTTGTGGCGCGCACTCGAGGACGAGGATTTTCGGGCGGGCAGGATCGATACAGGCTTTATCGCCGCTAAGGGCGACGCGTTGCTTCCGCCGAGCGAGCCGACCGAAGACATGATAAGGCAAGGCGCCACCGCCATTCTCGTTCAGGAATATTACGGCGCACCGATGACGCTGTCGTGCTCTGACGACGACCTTCTTTCTTCGCCGCAACCCGATCCTTGGCGCGGCGCTCTTGGATTCAGGTTGAACCGGGAGGCTAACGGCAAGATTTTCGTCGCGATCGAAAGCAAGGTTCACGAGGCGGAATTGCCCGTCAATTGGAGAACCAAATCAATCGTCGCCGAGCCGGTCGCGGCCGGCGTCGCGGTCCATGACCACGGACTCTCGTTTTTGGCCGCCTTGCCGCGCTTTTCCGGCGGGGCGACAGGAGCTGCTGCCGACGGTGCGGTTCTGTCGCCGATGCCGGGGCGGATCATTGCGGTGGAAGTCGCAGCGGGCGACGCGGTAGCGAAAGGGCAGAAGCTCGTCACGCTTGAGGCGATGAAGATGGAGCATACGCTCAGCGCACCTTTCGACGGGGTGGTGGCGGAGCTCGACGCGAAGGAGGGGGCGCAGGTCAGCGAGGGCGCACTCCTGGCGCGGGTGGAGAGAAACGAGGGATAGCTCGCGACCCGGTAATCGCGCGGGATTGAGGTGCGAGCAAACCGATATGAGCCCCGGCACTCGCCGGGCGGGAGGGATAGAATGCCCGGCAAGTTCTACGAGCAATGGCATGTCGGCGAAGTGATCGAGCATCCGCTGCGACGAACGGTCACCGAGACCGACAACTTGCTGTTCACGACGATGACGCACAACCCGCAGCCGCTTCACCTCGACGCCGAGGCGGCCAAGGCGAGCGAATTCGGGCGGATACTCGTCAACGGCACCTTCACCTTCGCGTTGATGGTTGGGCTAACCGTCGCCGAAACGACGATGGGGACGCTCATCGCCAATCTGGGTTACGACAAGTTGGCGATGCCCAGGCCGGTATTTATCGGCGATACGTTGCGTGCCTCAAGCGAAGTGCTCGAGATGCGCGAGAGCAAATCGCGGCCGGCCGCCGGGCTGGTGACATGGCGGCATCGGATGCTCAACCAGCGTGACGAAGTGGTTTGTGAATGCCTGCGGACGGCACTCCTCAGGAAAAAATAGCCTAATGGGCGGAAAGACAAGCTTCCGCTTGCGCGTCGCAACCGGGACCTTCCTATGATGACGATCAGACGGTAAAGCTCTCGCCGCACCCGCAGGAGCCGGTGGCATTCGGGTTATTGAAAACGAAGCCCGAGGTGAAATCATCCTCGACCCAGTCCATTGTCGAGCCGACCAGGTAGAGCACCGATGGACCGTCGACGAAAAAGGTGCCGCCGGGAGTGTCGATGCGCTCGTCCAGGGGAGCGGCCTTGCTCACGTAATCAACCGAATAGGCGAGGCCCGAGCAACCACGCCGCGGGGTGGAGAGCTTGACGCCGATCGCGTCGGCAGGGGCCTTTGCCATCAGTTCGGCAATACGCGCTTCGGCGCGCTCGGTGAGCCTGACCGCGGCGGGCCGTTGGCGCGTATTGGTCGCCATCACAGCATTCCCAGTTCCAGCTTCGCGTCATCGGACATTTTCTGTGGATCCCAGGGCGGGTCCCAGACGAGATTGACGTCGGCGACGGCGATTCCCGGCACCGCGCCCACCCTTAATTCCACCTCGCCGGGCATCGATTCGGCGACAGGGCAGTGCGGCGTCGTCAGCGTCATTGTGATGGCGGCGTGCCCGTCCTCCGTCACCTCGACGTTGTAGATGAGGCCCAGATCGTAAATGTTGACCGGGATTTCGGGATCATAGATTTCCTTGAGCGCATCGACCACTCCCTCGTAAAGCGCGCCGCCGGGTTCGTCCGCAGACACCGGCGGCGGCTTTTGCGCCAGGAAACCATCGAGATAATCGCGCTTGCGCTCGAACGTTTCGCGTGGCGTTTCTGCTTGGTCGACGCGGGCCTTAGGCGGTGCCTCGACGCTCTCGACTTCCTCGACCGCTATCTTGCGTTGCTCGTTCACCCGAAAATCCTCGTTACCCGCTCAATACCATCAACCAGCTTCGCGACGTCAGCCGGACTATTGTAAACGCCGAAGCTCGCTCGCGCTGTGGCCGGCACGCCCAGCGCATCCATCAGTGGCTGTGCGCAATGATGGCCGGCGCGGATCGCGACCTCGCTTTCATCCAATATGGTGGCAACGTCGTGGGGGTGAACCCCCTCGACCGCGAAGCTGACGATGCCCGCGGAATCTTCCGGGCCGAATACGCGGACGCTGTTGAGCCCACTCATCGCGGAACGCGCCTCGCGGACCAGCGCAGTCTCATGGGCGTGGACGTGATCGAGGCCGATCGACGCGACATAATCGATCGCGGCGTGCAGCCCCACGACCCCGACGATGTGCGGCGTGCCCGCCTCGAATCGCCCGGGGGGCGGGGCATAGGTGGTGCGCCCGAAGGTGACGCGGTCGATCATCGAACCGCCGCCCTGATAAGGCGGCATCGCGTCGAGCAACTCGGCGCGCGCCCACAGCACGCCGATGCCGGTCGGGCCGTAGAGCTTGTGCCCCGAAAAAACGTAGAAATCGCAGCCGAGCGCGGCGACGTCGACGGCGAGCCGCGGCACCGCCTGGCAGCCGTCAAGCAGCAGCTTCGCCCCGACCGCATGAGCAAGCTCGGCCGCGCGCTTGGCGTCGAGCACCGATCCGAGCACGTTCGAGACATGCGCGAGCGCTACCAGCTTGTGCGCAGGCGTCAGCATCGCTGCCATTGCGTCGAGGTCGACGCGGCCGTCCATCGTCAGCGGGATCACGTCGATCTCGGCGCCGACGCGGTCGGCGACAAGCTGCCAGGGAACGATGTTGGAATGGTGCTCCAGCGTCGAGAGGAGGATGCGGTCGCCCGGCTTGAGGTGAGTGCCGCCCCAGCTCTGGGCGACGAGGTTGATTCCCTCGGTCGCGCCGCGGACGAAAACGACCTCGTCGGGCGAGGGGGCGTTGATGAAGCGGGCGACGCGCTTGCGAGCGGCTTCATAGGCCAGCGTCATGTCAGCGGAGCGCTGATAGACGCCGCGATGAACGGTGGCATAGGTCTCGCCATAGGCGCGCGCGATCGCGTCCAGCACGGGTTGCGGCTTCTGGGCGGTGGCCGCGCTGTCGAGATAGGCCCAGCCGGCGGGAATTGCCGGGAAGTCGGCGAGGACGTCAAGCGGGGCGGCGGCGAGGACGGTACTCATGCCGGTGCTCCAAAGCAAAGAAAAGGGCGTACGATCATTTCACCTTGGGCCTTCGATCGGTTGCCGCGTGAACCAGGACGACAATCGGAAAATGTCGACATTTCCGGAAGTAAAGCAAACCAAGCCGGGCGCTGCGGGCCGGCGCTTCGATCGGTCACTCGCGAGTTGCTCGAGCATTGACGTTCTCGGCAGCGAACTTCTCAGCCGCGAGAAAGTGGACCACGGAACAAGGCGGGCATGGCGAAGTCCGCGTATCACAATGCCGCCTCCAGCCAGTGGTCGGCGTCGGCGGTGAAAGCGTCCCGAACGGTCTCGTTGCCGATTCGACCGAGCGCATCGGCGACGAACGCGCGGGTGAGCAACGCCTTGGCCCGGGCCGGGGCGATGCCGCGGCTGGTCAGGTAAAACAGCGCAGCGCGATCGAGCTCGCCCACGGTAGCGCCGTGCGCGCACTTCACATCATCGGCGAAAATCTCAAGTTCGGGCTTGAGGTTCACCGTCGCAGTCCGATCGAGGAGAAGGCCGCGCAGCGATTGCTCGCCGTCGGTCTTCTGCGCACCCCGGGCCACCTCGACACGGGCGGCTAGGCTGGCGGTCGAGCGATCCTTGGCTACCGCGCGCCAAAGCTGGCGGCTTTGGCCGTCGAGCCCGACGTGGCGTAACGACACCGCGCACTCCTGTTTCTGCTCACCCTCGGTGAGCAGCGCGCCCCCCATTTCGGCAAAAGCGGCCTCGCCGGTCAGTGTCAACGCGCCGTCAACGCGGCAGTCCATCCCTCCTGCACCGAGGAAGATCGAGACGAGGCTGGCGCCCTCGCCGAGCTCCGCTTCGTCGCGCAGCGAGATGAAGCCGGCGCTCTGAATCATGCGGACCGAGCGCATCAGGCGGGCAGAGCGAGCGAGGTCGATTCGCGTAAGGCGGTTGGACCAGCCCTCGCCGACATAGGTTTCGACGATCGAGGCGACGGCATCCTCGCCGAGCACGATGTGCGCGGGAAGGTGATTGGCGCCGCCGGTGGCGATGTGGACGATCTCGATCGGATCTGCGACCTGCTCAGCGTTGAGCCTGAGGCTCCAGCCACGGCCGGTCGCCTGCTTGCCGAGGGGATGGTCGCTGCCAAGCGCAAGCGGCTCGATCGTCATGCGATCAAAAACGCTGCGAGCGAGATCGGGAGCGCCGTCGACGAACACGAGACGTGGCCCGCCGAGCCCGATAAATTGGGCTTCGGCCGCAGGAGCGACGCCGTGTGGCGCATCCGCAAGGGCGCCAAGCGCTTCCAAATTCGACCAGCGCCACGCCTCTTCACGCCGCGAGGGGAGAATTAGGGTGCTCATCGCGCCGTTCTCGCGGCATCTCCGCGCCATCGCGCGACGACAAAAAGAGCTTTGCCCAAAGAGGCAGAGGCACGACCAATGTAGGTCGACTCCTGCCAGCGTCCCTTCCGAGGGAGGAACGAAAGCGTCCAATTCATGCGGACACCTCGGCATAGCCTTCGGCTTCAAGCTGCTTGGCAAGCTCGGGACCGCCGGAGCGGACGATGCGGCCGTCGACCATCACATGAACGCGGTCGGGGCGCACATATTCGAGCAAGCGCTCGTAATGGGTGATGAGCAGCACCGCCTTGTCAGGCGCGCGCATGATGCGGTTGATGCCTTCGCCGACTGCTTTGAGCGCGTCGATATCGAGGCCGGAGTCCGTTTCGTCGAGGATTGCGAACTTCGGCGCGATGATGCCCATCTGTACCATTTCGTTGCGCTTCTTCTCGCCGCCCGAGAAACCGACGTTGACCGGCCGTTTGAGCATCTCCTCGTTCATGCCAAGCAAGCCCGCCTGTTTGCGGGCGAGCTTAAGGAACTCGCCGCCGGAGAGGGGAGCCTTGCCGCGGGCCTTGCGCTGCGCGTTGAGCGCCTCGCGCAGGAACTGGACGTTGGAGACGCCGGGAATTTCCACCGGATATTGGAAGCCGAGAAACAGGCCCAATGCAGCACGTTCGTGCGGCTCTAGATCCAGCAGATCCGTCCACTCGTCGTCGCCCCCGCCTTGTGCCGAGACCGGGTTGTCTTGGCCGCGGGAGAAAGAGTCCGACTCTGGCTCATCGTCGGCGCGATAAGACGCAAGGAAGCGCACGCTTCCTTCGGTTACCTCATATCCTGGCCGGCCGCCGAGCACGTAACCCAGCGTCGACTTTCCCGCGCCATTCGGCCCCATGATCGCGTGCACCTCGCCCGCGCTCACCTCGAGAGAAAGGCCCTTAAGGATTTCCTTGCCGTCGATTTCGGCGTGAAGGTTAGCGATTTTGAGCACGTAAATTCCTATTCAGCCTCGGTGGCGCAGCGCACGCTGCCAATCCACATTTTGTCAGCCCATTCGCCAGCGGTACGTCGCCGTCCCGCGGCGGGTTGATCCGAAGTCCGCTGCTTTCTTTCGGCGTCGAAAAGAAGGCGGGATGTCGGATGGGATAGCCGGGGGTCATCCAACTGAGCCTTCCAGCGAAATGCCCAAGAGCTTCTGCGCCTCGACCGCGAATTCCATTGGCAGTTGCTGGAGGACCTCCTTGGCGAAGCCGTTGACGATCAGCGCCACCGCGGCTTCCTGGTCAAGGCCGCGGCTCATCGCGTAGAAGAGTTGGTCGTCGCTGATCTTCGATGTTGTCGCCTCGTGTTCGATCTGCGCACTCGGGTTCCTCGCCTCGATATACGGCACGGTGTGCGCGCCGCACTGATCGCCGAGCAGCAGGCTGTCGCACTGCGTAAAATTGCGGACATTCTCCGCTGTCGGCCCGACACGCACGAGGCCACGATAGGTGTTGTCGCTCTTGCCCGCGCTGATCCCCTTCGACACAATTGTCGAGCGGCTGTTCTTGCCGAGGTGGATCATCTTGGTACCGGTGTCGGCTTGTTGGAAATTGTTGGTTACGGCGACCGAATAGAATTCACCGACGCTATTTTCGCCCGCCAGCACACAGCTTGGATATTTCCAGGTGATCGCGCTGCCGGTCTCGACCTGGGTCCAGCTCACCTTGCTGTTCCTGCCCTGGCACAAGGCCCGCTTGGTGACGAAATTGTAGATGCCTCCCTTGCCCTGCTCGTCGCCGGGATACCAGTTCTGAACGGTGGAATATTTGATCTCGGCATCGTCGAGGGCGACCAGTTCGACCACAGCAGCGTGGAGTTGGTTCTCGTCCCGCATCGGCGCGGTGCAACCTTCCAAGTAGCTGACATAGGCGCCCTTGTCGGCGACGATCAGCGTGCGCTCGAATTGACCGGTATTTTCGGCGTTGATCCGAAAATAGGTTGAGAGCTCCATCGGGCAGCGCACGCCCTCTGGCACATAGACGAAGGTGCCATCGGAAAAGACCGCGCTGTTGAGCGTTGCGAAGAAATTGTCGCGCTGCGGTACCACTTTGCCGAGCCATTTGCGAACGAGGTCGGGATATTCGCGGATCGCTTCGCTGATCGAGAGGAAGATGACGCCCGCTTCGGCAAGTTCCTTGCGGAAGGTGGTGGCGACGCTGACGCTGTCGAACACGGCGTCGACCGCGACCTTGCGGGCGCCCTCAACACCCGCGAGCACCTTCTGCTCTTCGATCGGAATGCCGAGCTTTTCATAGGTGCGGCGGATCTCGGGATCGAGCTCGTCGAGCGACTTGAGCGCTGTCTTCTGCTTGGGCTCAGCGTAATAATAAGCGTCTTGATAGTCGATCGGCGGGATCGAAAGCTTGGCCCAGTCGGGTGTCTCCATATCCAGCCACAGGCGATAGGCCTTGAGCCGCCAGTCGAGCATCCACTCGGGCTCGCCCTTCTTAGCCGAAATGAAGCGGATCGTTTCTTCGCTAAGGCCCTTGGGCGCGAACTCCTGTTCGAGCTCGGTCGAAAAGCCCCATTCGTATTTCTTGCTGGCGGCGGCGAGCGCCTCGGCGTTGCGCGTGGCCATCAATTAGGTACTCCCATGGTATTCCCGTGAAGACCAGAATCGAGGCTCCGGGGCGCTGCACTGGGCAGCGTAAGGCCCGCGCCTTCGCGCGAGCACAAATCTGCAAGCGAAACCGCTCCCAGAGCGCCCTTGACGGCCTGATTGACAACCGACCAATGCGGCTTGACGCAGCAAGTGCCTTCAATCCCGCAATCGTGACGGCCCTCCTCGACGCACGATGTCATGGCAATCGGGCCCTCGACCGCCTCGATCATGTCGGCGAGGCTGATCGTCGCCGGAGGGCGGGCGAGGCGCAGGCCGCCGCCGGTGCCGCGCACGGTTTCAATGAGGCCGGCAGCGGAGAGACGGCTGACCAGCTTCTGCACCGTGGGAAGCGGCACGCCGGTCTGCTCGGCAAGCATAGTCGCGTTGAGGCGCCCACGCGCGCCGCAGTGGCGCGCGGCGGCGGTCAGGATCACGACCGCATAATCAGCAAGGCTCGACAGGCGCATGAACTCTCAATCGGACTGATTCGATCCGATTAGCAAATGGGCCCGCGCCGGGCGACCGTCAACCCTTCGATCAAGTGTCGCTGATAAGCGGACCGACCCGGCCGCCTAAGGCGTGGCGCTGCGCGATGGTGAGGCGAGCGAGCAGCGGCGGATCGGCCGCGATTTGACGGGGGGTCAGGCCCGTGAACTGCTTGACCTCGCGGATCAAGTGCGATTGATCGTAAAACCCGCGGTCGATCACCTCGTCCAGTGAGGCTGTGCCCGAGGCAAGCGCGACCGCTGCCCGAAGCGCGCGATACTTGCGGGCAAGCAGCTTGGGTGGGGCGCCGTACAGAGCGTTGCACTTGCGTTCGACCTGACGCCGAGAGAGACCCGTCGCTGCCGTGAGCGCGTCAAGATCGGGTGAGGTGCTGCCTGCGAGCCAGCTATCGACGGCATGAACGAAGCCGAGCGCCTCGTCGTCGCGGCGGCTGACCAGCGCGCTGATCAGCGGCCCGGCGATTTGCGCCATCTCGGCGACGTCGTTAACCGCGGCGAGCCGCTCCACGGCGCCCTCGAGCGCGGGACCGAACAGCTCGGTGGCATCGAACACGCGGTTGATCATGGTGGAGGCCTCAGCTCCGACCAATGCCAGCCATCCGCACGGCGTGATCCCAGCGCCGAACAAGCGCACCGGCCCTTCGGCGCGCACTTTTACCGCGCCCGTGGTCGGCCCCACGATATGTATTCCCATCGCCTGCTGTGCCGATCCGTCGGGAAAGCGATACTCGGCGCCAAGATTGTTGAGACGAAAGCGGATTTGAGCGTGGTCGGCGCGCTCAGTATCTTCGAAGATCGGCGTATCCGCTTCGAATAGGTAAAAAAGAGTTATGTAATCGGAAAGATCGGCTTCCGGTATTTCATAATCTAGTTTAATTTCAGACACGAAAACGACCCCCCTGATGATCTTTCTTACATCACGGGACGGCGCATGAAAAGCGGCCCGGCCGGTGAAACCAGCCGGGCCGATAGGATAGGATCCCCGATCGGGTCGAGGAGTCCTCGGGTCGCACTACGCAAGTACCAGATTTACAGCTATTGTATTGGATAGAAGCGACGAGTCCCGGAATGAGAATAATTTTTTCGGCTATACCCATTTAGGGATATTTTGACGCCCGCAATCAGGGGTGCAATGGAATCGGCAATGACCACCGACCCGCTTCGCCGCCTGCTGTTTTCACTCGATGCCGAGCGGTCCCATCACTTAGCAATTGACTTGCTGGCAGCGTGGGGCGCGGTCGGCACTCCATTCGGCCGCCACGATGATGATCCTATGCTGCGAAGCGACGTGGCGGGGCTGACCTTCGCCAATCCGATTGGCCTGGCGGCGGGGCTCGACAAGGATGCACGGGCGATCTCCGGGTTGTTCGGCCTCGGCTTCGGGGCGGTAGAGGTCGGCACGCTGACGCCGCGCGCGCAACCAGGCAATCCGCGGCCGCGGCTGTTTCGGCTCGTGGAGGATCGCGCGGTGATCAACCGCATGGGTTTCAACAACGGCGGGCTCGAAGCGGCGCTGCCGCGCATTCAGCGCGCGCGACGACCGGGCGTGCTGGGCGTCAATGTCGGCGCCAACAAGGACAGCACGAACCGCGTTGCCGACTATGTCGACGGGGTCTCGCGCGCTGCCGTTGTTGCCGATTACGTTACAATCAATGTCAGTTCGCCCAACACCCCCGGTCTTCGCGATCTTCAGCATGGCGCCGCACTCGCCGAGTTGCTCGCCGCCTGCGACGTGGCACGCGGCCTCACGCCGCTGTTCCTCAAGGTCGCGCCCGATCTCGATCCGCCCGCGATCGACGCGATCGCGCGTGCCGCGATCGACCATCACGTCGACGCGCTCGTCGTCGCCAACACGACGGTCTCGCGTCCCGCGCTCCAATCCCCCACCTCTAACGAGACGGGTGGGTTGTCGGGCGCGCCGGTCGCTGCGCTGTCGCGCCAGCGACTCGCTGACTTTCGGGTTGCGACGGGGGGCGGGCTGCCACTAATCTCGGTGGGCGGGATCGGAGATGCCGAGGAGGCATATGCCCGGATCCGCGCGGGAGCGAGCCTGGTCCAGCTGTACACGGCGCTCGTTTATGAAGGTGCCGGGCTCGCGCGGCGCATTGCCAATGGGCTTGCCAACCGGTTGAGGGGCGACGGCTTCTCCTCGCTAAGCGAGGCGGTCGGCGCGGGGTGACGTAGCGTCTTGTTTCGTCATCAATCGCCGCTAGGGTCGGCCAAGGGGGCAAGGCAACGGTTCGGCTCCTTCAGGAGGGACGTTTGCGCACTGTCGAGCCTTTTCCCAATCTGGTGACGATGTTCTTCGCGCGCGCGGGCGATGGCGCCGACAAGCCATTTCTGTGGCGCAAGGCCGGCGACCGCTGGGTTTCGACGACCTGGGCGCAGGCGGCGCGCGACGTGGCGGCGCTGGCGACAGCGCTGAAGCATATCGGGCTGAAACGCGGCGACCGGGTGATGCTGGTCTCCGAAAATCGACCCGAATGGTGCATCAGCGACCTCGCGATCATGGCCGCCGGCTGCGTGACGGTACCGACCTACACCACCAACACCGAGCGCGACCACGCCCATATCATCGAGAATTCGGGCGCCCGTGCAGTTATCGTGTCCAACGCCAGGCTTGCACGGACGCTGATGCCGGCGGTGCTGCGCGCCTCCCAAATGCAAATCGTGATTGGCATCGACGAGATGCGCCTCGGCCAGCCGGGCGAGGTCGCCTTTCATGACTGGCACACGTTGATCAACCGCCACCCGTCCGAGCCCGAGGCGGTAGCGATGGAGGCTGATTTCACCCGCGAGGATCTAGCCTGCATCATCTACACCAGCGGCACCGGCGGTTCTCCACGTGGCGTGATGCAGCACCACGGCGCGATCTTGCACAATGTCACCGGCGCCGCCGCGGTCATCGCCGAGGACTTTGGCTGGGACGAGGAGGTATTCCTATCCTTCCTGCCATTGAGCCACGCCTATGAACATACCGGCGGACAGCATTTGCCGATCGGGCTTGGCGCCCAGATCTATTATGCCGAAGGGCTGGAAAAGCTCGCTTCCAACATCGAGGAGGCGAAACCGACCATCATGGTGGTCGTGCCGCGACTGTTCGAGGTGCTGCGAACGCGCATGTCCAAGGCTATCGAGAAGCAGGGCGGAATGGCGGCGTGGCTTCTCGACAAGGCGCTTGAGATCGGAGCGCGCGAGTACGAGGGCAAGTCGCGACTGACCGATCTGCCGATGAAGCTGCTGCTCGACCGGACGCTCAAGCCGAAGATCGCCAAGCGTTTTGGCGGGCGCATGAAGGCCATGGTTTCCGGCGGCGCGCCACTCAACCCGGAGGTCGGCATCTTTTTCCAGTCGCTCGGGCTCACGTTCCTGCAAGGCTATGGCCAGACCGAGGCGGCGCCGGTGATTTCTTGCAACCGCCCGTCGGCGGGTTTGCGGATGGACACGGTGGGGCCGCCGCTGGCGAATACCGAGGTGAAAATTGCCGAGGACGGCGAAATCCTGGTTCGCGGCGAGCTCGTGATGCACGGCTATTGGCGCAACACAGCCGAAACCGAGCGCGTACTCAAGGACGGCTGGCTGCATACGGGCGATATCGGTCTGATCGACGAGAAAGGCCGGATAAAAATCACCGACCGCAAGAAGGATATTATCGTCAACGACAAGGGCGACAACGTCGCGCCACAGAAAATCGAGGGTATGCTGACGTTGCAACCAGAAATCATGCAGGCGATGATCTGGGGCGACCGTCAACCGTACATGGTTGCTGCGCTGGTTCCGGATCCCGATTGGACGCAGGAGTGGTGCGCCCGGAATGGCGATCCGTGCAACTTCGTCACGCTTGCACAAAACCATGATTACCGCGCTGCGCTCGCCAAGGCGGTCGAACGGGTCAATGCCGACCTGTCGCAGATTGAGCGTGTCCGCCGATTCATCATCGCCGATGAACCGTTCACGATCGAAAACGAGCAGCTCACACCCTCTCTCAAGATCAGGCGGCACGTCCTGAAAGAGGTGTACGGCGCTCGGCTCGACGCGCTTTATCGGAACTGACGCACGCGCCGGGGCCTTGGCGCAGTATCGCCGCTTTTTGCCATGATTTGGACCCAGAGCGGGGTTATCGGCCTGCCGGAACCGGTCGGGGGGCGACACGCGGATCAGCGCGACCCGGCGGGCAGGGCGTAATGACGATGAGCGTAAAGACTTCGGCTGCACCCTATTCTGACGCGACTCGTGCCGCGTCACGCGTTCCGGACATCACCGTCATCTCCGGCGCGCCGAGGACGGGCGCGCCGCTCCAGGCCGAGCGCGGACGGCCGCTGATCGTCCGGCTGGGTAAACAGCTCAGGGGACTATTCGATCGCATGATCGCTTCCTCGTCAGAGGTCGCCAACGATCCCGTGCTCGACGTGCGCGATTTCCCCTGGACGGAGGTTCTGCGCGACAATTGGCAAGCGATCCGCGACGAGGCGGTGGCGGTCGCGCTGCGACGCAATGCCGCGCCGTCGCTGGCGACCATCTCGCCAGACCATCGAGCGATCGCCGAAGTCGACATGTGGCGTTCGTTTTTCCTGTGGGGCTATGGCTATCCGATCGAGGATAACCTTGCCCGCTGCCCGACGACTGCCAGGCTGGTCGAACAGGTGCCGGGGCTCAACAGCGCCTTCTTCTCGATCTTGGCGCCAGGAACGCACATTCCTAATCATCGCGGCGTCACCAAGGCGCTGATTACCTGCCACCTCGGGCTAATCGTGCCGAGAAATGGCGACGTCCGGATGCGGGTGGACGAGCGCATCGTGCGCTGGGCCGAGGGCGAGACGCTGGTGTTCGACGATACTTACGATCATGAGGTGTGGAACGACACCGATAGCACCCGCGTCGTACTGCTGATCCAGTTCGAGCGGCCGCTGCGCCAGCCCGGCAAGTGGATCGCCGACACTTTCATGCGGCTGGTGCGCCGTTCCGCTTTCGTCCAGGAAGCGCGCGACAACGTGCTGCGTTGGAATGCCGCAATGAAGCAAATGGATATTTGATCTCTTACGAAATTCTCTGCTGAAGGACGTTCCGCGCCGCGGTGGTGGAGGGGTCTCGATGGAGCAGGGCCCGTCCGGTCAATTCTGCGCGCGCGGGCTTCATCTTCAAGGCGAGGGAGCATTATGAACGACCCCCTTGATCCAATCCCCGCCAGCCGCCACATGGGCGCCATGCTGATCGAGACCGAAACGACGCCCAATCCGGCGACGCTCAAGTTCCTACCTGGCCGCACGGTGATGGAGGCCGGCACCCGTGACTTTGCAAGTCCCGAGGAGGCGGAGGCTTCACCGCTTGCGGTGGCGCTGTTTGGGCTGGGCGATGTGACCGGCGTCTTCTTTGGCCGCGATTTCATCTCCGTGACGGCTGCGCCTGGCGTCGATTGGGCGCAGCTCAAGCCCGACGTGCTGGCGCTTTTGCTCGATCACTTTTCGGCCAACATGCCGCTGTTCTTTCCGGGTTCTGCCGCGGGAATCAGCGTTGCCTCCGACGACGAGCCGGTATTCGCCGACGATCCCGCCGACGAGGATATCATTGTCCAGATCAAGGACCTCATTGAAACGCGCGTGCGGCCCGCGGTGGCCAATGACGGCGGCGACATTGTCTATCGCGGCTTCGACAAGGGCAAGGTCTATCTCAAGATGCAGGGTGCCTGCTCGGGCTGCCCGTCGTCTATTGCGACGCTTAAGAACGGCATCGAGCAACTGCTCAGATACTACGTGCCTGAAGTCACCGAAGTCCGCGCGATCTGATCCGCGTCCGCTGCAAGGGGGTTTTCATGGGCGAACCGCTCTCCGAATCTGCGCTCGACACGATTTTCCGGACCGCGCGCACCTATAACGGCTATACCGACGAGCCAGTTACCGAAGACGACATCCGGCGCATCTATGACCTCCTCAAGATGGGGCCGACCTCAGCGAACCAGCAGCCGGCGCGATTCATCTGGTGCCTGAGCCAAGAGGCCAAGGACAAGCTCGCATCTTTCGCCAGCGAGAAGAATGCGCCTAAGATCAGCAAGGCGCCGGCCGCCGTCATCATCGGCATGGACGAGAATTTCCACGAGGAATTGCCTTGGCTGTTCCCCCATGCCGACGCCAGGAGCTGGTTCGAGGGTAATCTCGATCTGCGTCGGGCCAATGCCTTCCGCAATTCGTCGCTGCAGGGGGCCTATTTCATCATCGCCGCTCGGGCGACTGGCCTTGATACCGGACCGATGTCTGGCTTCGACAATGCCAAGGTCGATGCGGCGTTTTTCGGCGATCGGCCGAGCGTAAAGTCGAATTTCATCGCGACGCTTGGCCATGGGGATCCATCGACGATTTTCGAGCGGCTGCCCCGGCCCGAGTTCGAACGGTTCAACCGCATCGATTGACGCGCGGCGTCGCTCCGACGAAAGCTCGGACCTTCTCGCAACAAAAAGACGCCTTCGCTGGCATGACGGATGAATGGCCAAGACCCTCGTCATCGACACCGCCACTGCTGCCTGCTCAGTTGCGCTGATCGAGGACGGCGCCGCGGTCGAGGCGCGCCATGAGCTGGTCGGTCGGGGCCATGCCGAGCGGCTGCTGCCGATGATCGCCGAGCTGCCCGAGGGCGGGCGGGCAGATCGCGTCCTGGTCGATTGCGGGCCGGGAAGCTTCACCGGTGTGCGCGTGGGCCTTGCCGCGGCCCTGGCGCTGGGGATCGGATGGAATGTGGCGGTCGCCGGCTACAGCTCGACCGCCGCGGTCGCCGCCGCATCGTTCGTTGCGCATCCGGATATCCAGGCACTTGCCGTCGTGCTGGAAGGGGGGCATGGCGAAGTGTTCATGCAGCCGTTCGTCGCCTCGCCGTTTGCTGCTTCGGCCGGCTTGGTGTCGCTCACTCCCGAGCGTGCCGCCGCGGCCGTCGGTGAGCTGCCAATTGTCGGGAGCGGCGTCCGCTGGATGCCTGATGTCCCTTCGAAACAACAGCTTGGCGAAGCGCTACCCCGCGCTGGTGACGTCATTCTGTTGCCATCCATGCTGATCGACTTGCCACCACGGCCGCTCTACGGCCGCGCGCCCGATGCCAATCCGATGGCGGGCTACAGGCCGGCGTGATGGCGCGAACGGTTGACATGATCGCGCTGCGGCCAGGCAGCACTGCCGACCTTACCGCGATCACGGCGATCATGCAGGCGGCTTTCGATGCCCGATATGGCGAGGCCTGGACGTCGAGCCAGTGCGCAGGGGTGATGGCGATGCCGGGAGTGTGGCTGACGATCGCCGAAGTCGATGGGAAGCTGGGCGGCTTTGCACTGAGCCGCGTGATCGCGGACGAGGCCGAATTGTTGCTGCTTGCGGTAAGGCCCGAGTGCCGACGGCGAGGGCTGGGGCGATCATTGCTCCGCTCGGCGATCACCGAATCGCAGGCGCGCGGCGCTGTACGAATTCATCTTGAGGTACGGGCGGGTAACGATGCGGTTGCATTGTACCAGCTGGCCGGATTCGAAAAGGTCGGGCAGCGTCGCGACTATTATCGCGGCCCGAATGGTAAGTTATTCGACGCGATCACTTATCGAAAGCTGATCGGCTGATCTTTCGACATCGGTCCGTCGATTGGCACTTGCGCGCGCGATCATTGATCGGATAGGTCGCTCGCGTTTGTCACGACGAAATCACTTCACGGGGTCGAAAGGAAGCTAATGGATAACTCGGACGAGATGCAGGAAACGCTGGTTACGCTGACGGCCGATATTGTTGCTGCCCATGTCAGCAACAATAGCGTGGCGGTATCCGATTTGCCGCTGCTCATCCAGAACGTGCACGGCGCACTCGCTTCACTTAACCAGCCTAAGGTCGAAGTGGCCGAGCCGCAGGAGCCGGCAGTTTCGATCCGCGCCTCGGTGAAGCCCGACTACATCGTGTGCCTTGAGGACGGCAAGAAGCTCAAGATGCTGAAACGCCACCTAATGACGCACTATCAAATGACCCCGGAGGAATATCGCGCCAAGTGGAAGCTGCCGGCCGATTATCCCATGGTCGCGCCTAATTACGCCGAGCAACGCCGCAGCCTGGCCAAGAAAATCGGACTCGGTACCAAGCGCGGCAAGAAGTAAAAGGCGGCTTGGCTTGCCCGACAATGTTGGCGGGCTAGCAATCGCAGATAAACCGGGCTCAATAGCGTCGCGATCCCAGATCGCGGCGCTTTCGACGGAACCGGCAAAAGTATAAAGGCCATGCGTCGGATCGGCTCCATCCGCGGTCTTTACAAGCGGGAATGGGGCGAGCTGTTCCGTTGAGCTCAAGCCCGTGGAGTTTTCAAAGCGCACCGTGCGCCGGTGTCATGCAGCTGACGCCAAAAGTTCATGGGACTGACAAACCGCAACAATAACGCCCCCTGCCATATCGGAAGGGGGCCAAATGCCATCAATTCGCTTTGCGCTGTATGCCAGCGCCTGTGTTTTTTCCTACGCTGCAGCCCAGGTCGCCGAAGCCGCCATCGTAAGGGGGCGGGTGGTCGATGCGACAAAAGGTGGTGCTCTTCCCGGAGCGATGGTGTCGGCGGCGGGAGCCTCTACGGCGACTGCGTCCGACGGCAGTTTCGAACTCGACAACGTGCCTGATGGACCGATCGAACTCACCGTCAGCTATATCGGTTATGATGCCAAGGCACTGACGCTGACGTCGGCGGCCAATCCCGAAGCAGCGACGATTGCGCTGACAAGCGACCTTGCCGCCGGCGATATCGTCGTCACCGGCAACCGTCTCGCCGAGCGCCGTGCACTTCAGACCAAGAAGACCGCCGATAACGTCGTGGAGGCGCTCTACGCCAACGATGTCGGCAAGCTGCCCGACCAGAATGTCGCCGAAGCGGTGCGCCGCCTGCCCGGCATTTCGGTCGCCAACGATCAGGGCGAAGGCCGCTACGTCATCATCCGCGGCGTCGATCCCAATCTTGTGAACGTCACCCTCAACGGCCAGACGCTGCCCGCGCCCGAGCCGGACGGCCGCCAGGTCAAGCTCGACGATTTGCCCTCGTCGCTTATTCAGTCGGTGGTGATCGAAAAGTCGCTGACCCCGGATCTCGATGCCAATGCAATCGGCGGCTCGGTCGATATCAGCACCGTCTCGGCTTTCGATCGCAACAAGAGCTTCTTTCTCGACGCGCGCGGCGCCTATGGCTGGTACAAGATGAACCACAAGTCGCCGTGGGAAGCCGACGGCCAAATCGGCGGCCTGTTTGGGGCCGACCGGCAGTTTGGCGCGGTTGTATCGGTCAACTACAGCCGACGTCCAATCGAATCGGAGAATTTCCAGGGATCTGAAGCTTGGGCCCCGGTCAACGGCTTCATCGTCCCCGATTACGCGGGACTACGGGACTACAATTTGGTGCGCACACGGCTCGGTGTCGTGGGCAATTTCGACTGGCATCCGAGCGACGCCGCGCAAATTTACCTGCGCACCAGCTATTCGAGATTTACCGACAACGAATATCGCGACCAGAATATCGTGGAGATCGGCGACGCCGACACTTTCACCAATCAAACTGCGAGCAGCGGCACGTTTGAAGGCTCGACATCAATCAAGATGCGCCGCCGCCGCGAGAACGACAACACCCGCTCGGCGACGCTCGGCGGCAAGTTTGATCTCGGGCCGGGTCATCTCGAGGTGTCGGGCGGCTATACGCGCGCAATAAAACTAGACCCGGTGCGCAGCGAGTTCACCTTCAATGGCCCGGATGCCACCGTCGATTACGATCTGACTTCGGGTGGCGGCCCTTATTCCTTCACGGCCCGCGGGGTCGTGTTCGACGATCCTTCGGCATTCAAATTCAACAAGGTCAATTTCGACCATCGCCGCGCGGTCGAAAAACTGTGGCAGGGGCGCGCGGATTACGCGCTGCCGCTCGCGATTGGCTATGGTTCGACGCTCAAGATCGGCGCCAAATACCTTCACCGCGACAAGGGCGACGACGAAGAATCACTCGCCTACAAGAAGGGCGGCACATCGCTGTCGCTGACTGGTTTTGCGTATCTTGGCGGCACCGACTTCTATGACGGCATGTTCCACTTCGGCGATCGCGTTGATTACGCTGCCGCCGCGGCGTACGTTAACTCGCATCCCGAAGTACTCAAGCTCGACGAATCGGGCTCGATTTCTGACTCTTTGTCGGCCGATTACGACGTTCGTGAATCAATCACCGCGGCCTATGCGATGCTGACAATCAAGTCCGGCGGACTGACGCTCGTGCCAGGTGTGCGCATGGAGCACACCGAGAACAAAACCAAGGCAAAGATTGTCGATGACGCCTCCGATTTTGGCGATGATTACAATAGCTTCGGCCGCAAGAGCTACACCGACTGGTTCCCCGGCATCAACGCCAAATATGAAGTCGGCCGCTCTCTTGTCGTACGCGGCGCCGTCGCCACCTCAATCGGCCGCCCAAATTATCCCAGTCTTGCGCCCTACGTGTTGGCCGAGGATGATGATCCATGGTCGATCTCACTCGGCAACCCCGACCTTAAGCCCTTGAAGGCAGTCAACGTCGACGCCTCAGTCGAATATTATTTGCCGAGCCAGGGCATGATTTCGCTGGGCCTCTTCTACAAGCACATCGATAACCCGATCTACACAACGCAAAGGCTCGTGACGGACGGGACCTACGGCGGTGTCACCTATGACGAGGCGAATGTTAGCCAGCCGATAAATGCCGACAGCGAGGTGCTGAAGGGAATCGAGGTCAACGGTCAGGTGCAGTTTACCTTCTTGCCTGCGCCGTTCGACGGCTTCGGCGCGTCAATCAATTATACTTATGTAGATGGCCACGCGACTGCGCCTGAATTCCGTCCCGGCGAAATCCCGCTGTTCTTCCAATCACACGATGTCGCCACGGCTCAGTTGTTCTATGAGAAATACGGCTTCGCGGCGCGGATCGCCTATTCGTATCGCTCGGCCTATCTCGACACTCTGGGCAGCGACGCAGCGAGCGACGAATATACCGACGCCAATGGCCAGCTCGACGTACATATAAGCTATCAGCTCACGCCACAGGTGACGATTTTCGGCGATGGCACCAATCTCACCGACGCGCCATGGCGGCGCTATATCGGCACACCAGGTCAGTTGGTCGAGCGGGAGCGCTACAGCTTCATGTTGCGCGGCGGCGTGCAGGTGCATTTCTGATGCCAAAAACAGTGCTGCTCGGCCTCGCGCTCGTTGCAGCTCAAGGATGCGCGTCGCCACCGGCGAGTGACGCGGGCACCCCGCTCACGGTCGATCGCATCGTGTTGCTAATGCGTCATGGCGTGCGGCCGCCGACCAAGAACCCGCCGATGAAGCCGGGAATCGCTTCCGATCCCTGGCCGAACTGGGACGTGCCGCCGGGCTATCTCACGCATCACGGAGCTGCAGCGATCCGGCTGGTGGGCGCATTCGACGCCCGCGTACTCGCGGCCGGACTGGTCAGCGGCGATTGTCCCGCGCCAGGCGAAGTCGCGGTCTATTCGGACAGCGACCAGCGTACCATCGCCACGGGAGATGCGTGGATCGTCGGGTTCGCTCCAGGCTGTTCCATTTCCAATGAGCACAAGCCGCAGGATGCACCTGATCCGATCTTCTCTCCGCTCGACTCAGGCGGCGTTGCCTATGATCCGGCGCGCGCCGAATCTGCCGTAAAGGCCCGGCTGGGCGCCGGCGGCATCGCCGCGGTGGAAGCGCAGCAGCATGACGTGCTAGCATGGCTCGACGCAATATACTGTGGACCTGATCGGAAACCGGGCTGCGGCTTTTCCGACAAACCAACCCGGCTCGATCCGCCGCGGCCCGGCAAGAAGCCGAGTTTCTCAGGCGCGCTCGATCTCGGCTCGACCGCGGGCCAGATCCTGCTACTCGAGTATGCCGACGGCAAACCGATGATGCAGGTCGGCTGGGGTCGCGCCAGCAGAGCCGATATTCGCCTCGCGGGTCGACTTCACGCGGTCGAATATAGCGTGCTTGCGCGTCCGCCATATGTCGCAGCCAGCAACAGCGCGCTGGTCGTGCCAAAGATGCTCGACTGGCTGACGGCGCCAGGTGGGCCTCGGTTCGGAATGATCATTGGCCACGATACGCAGCTTGCCGCGCTTGCCGGGCTGCTCGACCTGCACTGGCAAGTACCGGGATTCGCTGCCGACGATCCGTCGCCGGGCGAGGCGATCGGATTCGAGCGGCTGCACGACCGGGCAGGCCGCACGTTCGCCCGTGTGGTGCTGCGCGCGCAGGGGCTCGACCAGATCCGCTATTTGACAAAGCTCGACGAACAAGCCCCCGCGACCGTCGCGGTACTGCCGATCCCGGATTGCAAAGACCCATGCTCGCTTGCTCGGTTCGAGGAAATCGTGCACGCGCGGTTGCCCAAGGGGCGTTGATCACCGGTTGAGCCGCGCTGCCTTTCAAGGCGGTAATATTTCCCGCCGCTGCCGAGCATGATTTTGCCTGACCCGTCGATGCAATCAAATTAACGTGACTTGCACATCTCGCGCGAGCAAGTTAAATACTGAACTGTATGGTTCAGTATCCTGCTTCACTCGATCTCTCGTTCGCGGCGCTGTCCGATGCGACGCGGCGCGGAATCATAGACCAACTTGCGCTGGGCGCTGCATCGATCACCAGTCTCGCCGACAAATTTCAGATGACGCTGACCGGCATGAAGAAGCACGTCCAGGTTCTCGAACGGGCGGGGCTCGTGGCCACGCAAAAGGTGGGGCGGGTTAGAACCTGCAAGCTTGGAGAACGCGGCCTCGAGGCGGAGGCCGAGTGGATCGAGGCACATCGCAGGCTCTTCGAGGCGCGCTTCGAAGCGTTGGACGACATCATCAGCGAATTAACACAGGAGGGAAGCCATGACTGAGGAAGTTAGCAATGCGACTCGTACGCGCAATCCCACGTCGATTGATCGCAAAGGCGACCGCGAACTCGTTGTAACCCGCATGTTCGATGCTCCACCAAGCACGGTCTACAAGGCCTGGAGCCAAGCCGACCTCTTTCGGCGCTGGTGGGTACCGAAGTCGGCACCCGGCATTTCGCTTGTTTCGTGCGAGATGGATGTTCGCACCGGCGGCAAATATCGGTTGGAATTCGGCGCGGGCGGTTCGGACACCATGGCCTTCTACGGCAAATATCTCGAGGTGGTGCCGAATGAGCGGATCATTTGGACCAACGACGAAGGCGAAGAGGGAGCTATAACCACGGTCACTTTCGAGGACCACAACGGGAAGACGCTGTTGACGTTCCACGAAGCGTACCCCTCGAAAGAGGCGCTTGAGGAAGCACTACAAGGATCGGCCGCCGGATTGCCCGAGCAACTCGAGCAGCTCGACGCATTGCTTTCCAGCATAGGCTAGGCAGGTTGGAAAATCCGCGTGGACTGGAGGCTGCCATATCCGCTCCGTCAAACCCGCGTTTCAAGCGACATCGGGATGAGTCCCCTTGGCGACAACTAAAACTGGTCCCCCTAGGCTAGTGCTACAGGGCTTTGATCGAGTGTCGGACTGGCCTTCTGCAGAAGGCCAGTCCGACGCTTTTCGCGGAGCCTGTAGCTATCTCCGCGGATCGTGATGACGTGGCTGTGGTGAAGCAGCCGGTCCAGAATGGCGGTG
>Ga0164242_10001500_pt1 | contig 27706 bp, 20 predicted proteins | sample OricomgcompostMG_FD_108783 | JGI IMG/M metagenome (GOLD analysis project Ga0164242, IMG submission 108783) | Miracle-Growth compost microbial communities from Emeryville, California, USA - Original compost - Miracle growth compost (MG) ...
CGTGGGTCGTATCAGCGCTAAGATTGCAGCCATTCTGCGTGGCAAGCACAAAGCTTCTTATACTCCACACGTAGACACTGGTGATTACGTAATCATCATCAACGCTGATAAAGTTACTTTTAGCGGTAACAAGTTGGATCAGAAGACTTATATCAATTTCTCCGGTTACCCGGGTGGTAAGAAAGAAGAAGTTGCTAAAGATCTTTTAAAGCGTCGTCCTGAAGTCGTTCTGGAAAGAGCTATCAAGGGGATGTTGCCTAAAAACAAATTAGGTCGCAAAATGATCAAAAAATTATTTGTTTATGCAGGTGAAACACATCCACACACTGCTCAGCAACCTAAAGAACTGAAATTCTAATTAAACTTAAACAATCTTACAAAGGTTTTCTTTTGTAAATAACTAATAATCAATGGAAAAGCAAAAAATAGCCGTAGGACGTCGTAAAGAAGCCGTGACTCGCGTATTTATCAGCCGCGGAAATGGTAAAATTACCATCAACGACAAGGACTATAAAGAATATTTTACTTTGGCTTACTTACAGAACCAGGTAGAAGTGCCTTTGAAAACTGTAGAAGGAAGCGATAAATTTGACGTTAAAATCAATGCAACCGGTGGTGGTGTTAAAGGCCAGGCAGAAGCTGCTAAATTAGGTATTGCACGCGCACTGATTGAAATCGATCCTGAATTCCGTCCCGCACTTAAAGCTGCTGGTCTGCTGACCCGTAATGCGAAAAGTGTTGAACGTAAGAAATTTGGTCACAAAAAAGCACGTCGCAGCTTCCAGTTCAGCAAACGTTAATACGAGATTATTTTCACAGTTTGCTACACGGTGGCAAACTGTGGAATTTCTTTTTAGAAAATATCATTTTAACCATACTATAATTTTAAATAAATGGAAACAAATACTTCTCTACAGCAGCAACTGCTTGAGGCCGGTGTACACTTTGGTCACCTCAGGAAGAAGTGGAACCCAAAAATGTTACCTTACATTTTTGCTGAGAAAAAAGGCATTCACATCATTGATCTGAACAAAACTGTGGATCATCTGCAAGAAACTGCAGCTGCTATGAAGCAGATCGCTAAAAGCGGTAAAAAGATCATGTTCGTTGCTACTAAAAAACAAGCAAAAGAAATCGTATCTGATTGCGCTAAGAGAGTAAATATGCCTTTCGCTACTGAACGTTGGCTGGGTGGTATGTTGACTAACTTCAACACTGTTCGTAAGAGCGTTAAGAAAATGCAGAGCATTGAAAAGCTGTTAAGCGACGCAAATGCTGATAGCCTGACAAAGAAAGAAAAATTAACCCTGGCTCGCGATAAAGATAAAATGGAAAAAGTATTAGGCGGTATTGCTCAGATGAGCCGTCTGCCAGCAGCTTTATTCCTGGTTGATATCGGACATGAGCATATTGCACTGGCTGAAGCTAAACGTTTAGGTATTACTACTTTTGGTATGGTTGATACTAACTGTGATCCTAATAAAGTTGATTTCGCTATTCCGGCAAATGATGATGCTACTAAATCAGTCGCTATTATCACCAACTACATCACTGCTGCAATCGCAGAAGGTCTGGCTGAACGTCAGGCTGCTAAAGATGAAGAGGAAGAAGAAGTAGACAACGAAAATGAAACAAGAGCAGCCAGACTGCAAGCTGAGGCAGAAGCTGAAGGCGGCAGCCAAGGTGGCGGACGTGGTCGTCAGGGCGAAGGAGCCCCTAAACGCCGTGCACCTCAGGGTGGCGGTACCCGCAAACCACAGGCAGGCGGAAAAAGATAATACCTTCCTTTGATAAAAGAAAGCGTTATTTTCAAATAAGTCAATCAAGAAGCCTGTAAATACCTTTTGCAGGCTTCTTATTTAAACCTATCAGTTAGGTTTTTATATAATCATATTAAAATATTTGGAGGACATAAACAATGGCAGCGATTACTGCACAGGATATTAATAAGTTACGCCAGGCCACAGGTGCCGGTATGATGGATTGTCGTAAGGCTTTAACTGAAACAAACGGTGATTTTGAAGCCGCTATCGACTGGTTACGCAAACAAGGTCAGAAAGTGGCCGCCAAACGCAGCGACAGAGAAGCTAAAGAAGGTGTTGTTATTGCAAAAACCAATAGCGATAATACCAAAGGTTATATCGTAAACATTTCTTGCGAAACGGACTTCGTTTCCAAAAATGCAGACTTTGTAGCTTTTGCTGAATCTATTGCCAATGCTGCGGTAGAAAACAATGTAGCTTCTGTTGAAGCATTAAATGAAGTTACTGTTGGTGCTGCTAAAGTTGCAGATCTGATTAATGATAAATTAGCCGCCATTGGCGAAAAGATCGGCATCGCTAATTTTGAAGTAGTTGAAGCTCCTTTTGTTGCTTCTTATATCCACGGTGCCAACAGAATTGGAGTACTGGTTGGATTTAACAAAGATGCCGGTGAGGCAGGCAAAGATGTTGCCATGCAGATTGCAGCATTAAACCCACTGGCTGTTGATCCGGAAAGCATCTCTAAAGAAACAGTGGACAGAGAAAGAGCTGTCATCATTGATACCATGAAAGCTGATCCGAAAATGGAAGGTAAACCTGAAGAAATGATCGCTAAAATCGCTGAAGGTAAACTGAACGCATTTTTCAAGGAAAATACTTTATTAGCACAGCCATTTGTAAAAGATGGCAGCAAAACAGTAGCAGCTTATTTAGGTAATGACCTGAAAGTAACCGAATTTAAACGTGTTGCTTTAGGTTAATCCAGGCAAATGAATAGATGACTTGGGATTTTTATAATTCCAGGTTGATTTATTGAATGATACTGTAAGCGGTTCTCATTTTTGAGGCCGCTTTTTTAATGGGCGTAACCAGGCATTGTGGCTATGGTGTGCTTTACGGGTTGCTTAAATCTGGTTTTGGTAAATACTAAACGAAACGATAAAGGGTTTTGATTACTTATGGTTGCTTTCTGAAAATTCTTTATCTTTAAATTAAATGTTCAGTGTATGAAACTAAAATCATGGCCAGTCTATGGAGTTTTAATTGGCCTGTTAACAGGGCTACTTTGCACAGAGCCGGCCCTTTCCCAAAAAAATCATGCTCCCGATAAAGATTACCTGGCTCAAAAATCGGCGGAAAATGCTGCCGTATTGCTGGGTAAAGCGGGAGATTTATTTCCGGTAAAAAACCTTGACCATAGAAGTATTGTGGCCGTACATTTAACGGATACAGCGCATGCATTATTTGACAGTATTGCCAACTTATATGCACCGGTAGCCAGCCTCACGGCCAGTATTTATAAAGATTCATCAGATTTGTATAATCTACAGGATGATTTGCAACCTTATAATACCGTAATCGTTATAACAACTGCGGCAGGACTCAGTATATACCGTAATCAGCGCTATTTAATGGACATCAGTAAGCGCAAAGACATGATTGTCGTTATTCTGGGAGAGGTCAGGCGTCCTGTTGACCTTAGACTGGCAGCCTTAAAGTGTCCTGTATTATACGTACCGGTGGCTGATGCAATGGCTGCAGCCAACGTGTCAGCACAAATGGTTTTCGGGGGGATCGCCGTCCATGGAAAATTGAAAAAATCAATCGGTCCGGATCTGCCGGCGGGAAGCGGCATTGTTACAAGCGCCATCCGGTTAAAATATACTTATCCGGAAGAGTTAGGCATGTCAACGGATGAATTTAATCAGATTGATCAGCTGGCCGGTGAAGCCATTGATAAAAGAGCGACTCCGGGGATGGTGGTTTTAGCGGCTAAAAACGGGAAGGTCTTTTTTCATAAGGCATACGGATACCATACTTATGATAAAACGCAGCGGGAACAGCTCAATGATATTTTTGATATGGCATCCGTAACTAAGATTACGGCTACCACACCCAGTGTAATGCGTTTGGTGGAAAAAGGAAAACTTAAACTGGATTCTACCATCGGGCATTATATTGCGAGGGCCCGCAAGACAGGGATGAATGATATCCATTTAAGAGAGGTCATGTTGCACCAGGCAGGATTTGTGCCTTTTATCAATTTCCCGAAACTGATAACGGATCAGGATTTCAGCAGAGATTCCAGCTGGGACTATCCTACGAAAGTAGCGGATCACTATTTTATCAGAAGAGGCTTTTTTAAGGATTTTATGTGGCCTACCATGCTATACTCTCCGATCGTCACCAGAGGGAAATATGTTTATAGTGATATAAGTATGTATGTTATGCAGGCAGTCTTAGAATCAATAACAGATACCACTCTTGATGTATATGCGGATGAACAGTTTTATAAACCGTTGGGGATGCATAGTACTGGTTATTTACCTTATTATAAATTTGATGACAGAAGAATTGTGCCAACGGAGGATGATCAGACATTCAGGAAAACGCTTTTAGTAGGTTATGTTCATGATGAGGGAGCCGCCTTAAAGGGCGGTGTTGCTGGTCATGCGGGACTTTTCTCCAGTGCGACAGATCTTGCCGCCTATTATCAGATGTTGCTTAATAAGGGCTATTATGGCGGACAGAGATATTTCCAGCCCCAAACAGTTACCACATTTACTAAAAATGAATCTAAAGTCAGCAGACGCGGTTATGGATTTGACAGGGCAGATCCTGACAAATCCAAGGAATATCCTTCCAGGCTGGCTTCCCAGAATACTTTTGGACATACTGGTTATACGGGTACCTGTGTCTGGGTGGATGAAGACCGGGACTTGGTCTATATCTTTTTGTCCAACCGGGTTAACCCGGTACGAAGCACAGAAATCTACAATTTAAAAACCCGTAGTAAGATTCAGGACATATTTAATAAGGCGATTGATGATGCAAATCAGCAGATGCAGCGTAAAAATAAAGGGAAAAATGCTTCCGTGCATAGCACAAAGAAGCATAAATAAGTGCATTTAAAAGTGGGTAAAGCTGTTGTTGAGTTGATGGGTAATTAAGTTCGCGACGACTAAATGAACTGCGGTGGATCAAAGTCTTCCGTGTCCCTGTCATTGTCTTGAAGACCACGGCTCCGTTGGGTGGTCTGCGCATTTTCAGCAGACTTTTTATCCGGGTATAACGCAGCACCACAGTTTTTGCAAAAAACAGCGCTGGACTCATGCCCCTTTTCACCGCAATTGGGACAGGGTAACAGCGCATAATGCGGCAGGTGGCGCCAGCTTTCCCGCATCATGGAAGTGGAAAGAATTCCCGTGGGCACTGCAATAATCGCATAACCTAAAATCATAATTAAAGAGGAGACGATTTTGCCGGCCGGCGTTACGGGAGCTACGTCACCGTAGCCAACGGTTGTAATAGTGACTATGGCCCAATAAATGCTCTGTGGAATACTTGAAAATTGCGGGTTGCTGCCTGATTCCAGCATATACATAATAGCGCCCAAAAAAATAGTAAGCAGCAGGACAAAAAATAAAAAGATAAGAATCTTTCTAAACGACCGGATCATGGCAAAGAGTAATCTTTTACTCTCATTTAAAAATTTGACCAGTTTAAAAATTCTGAAGACTCTCAGCAGCCTGAAAGCACGAATCAGCATCAGAACATGCGTTTCAGGAAAGAAATGTTCCAGATAGGAGGGGATGATGGAAAGTACATCAATCAGTCCGTAAAAGCTAAATATATAACGGCCAGGCCATTTTACACAAGTAATGCGGAGTAAAACCTCCAGGGTAAAGAATACCAGATATATTTTGTCCAGTACCTTAAACAGGTGAGCGTATTTAGAATCGGGTCCCAGCATGGACTCTAATAACAAGACACCGATATTGGTCAGTATAAACAGAACCAGGATAATATCAAATAACTTGCCTTTCGGAGTGTCCGATTTAAAGATGATATTATAAACATTTTGTCGCCATCCCGGATTATCCGGCTCGTTGTCATACTCTGCATCCAGAGATTCTAAAAAGGTAAAATCGTCATCAGGTTTCGCCATGTAAATCGTATTCGTGCAAAATAGTCACCGCTCAACCCATTGCATTGGTGAGCCATTTACAATAGTATGAATTTAGTTTACCTGTCCTCCAATCTATTGAGGCAATAGGTCTATTAATAAACTGTTGATCAATATGAACTTATTAAAAAAAGTCAGCTATAAAGCCTAGGAAGGATGAGATTCGGTAGCACTGCTGGCGCTATGGGCTTCATCAGGCATATGTCCCAGTTCTTTATTAAGTTCAAGTAAGGCTTCATCAGCTGCTTTTTCGCCACCGGCGATTTTAATTTTATCCAGCAGGTTGAGTGCAAGTGTTTCTTCCTCTACTTGTTCTTTTACGAACCATTGCAGAAAGTTCCAGGTAGCCCAGTCCTGTTCTTCAAAACTTTGTTTGACAATTTTATTAATGGACTCTGTATTGCTGACTTCCTGTTCAAAAACTTTATTAAAACAATCCTGTATACTCTTAGGATCAGGGCCGGGTTCTGAAAGCGCTGCTATTTTAACCTTAGAGCCTCTGTCCAGAATATAACGTAAAAATTTCATCATATGATTGCGCTCTTCATGAGCATGGCGAAATAAAAAATTACTGATACCTGAATATCCCTTGTCATCTGCCCAGCTAGCCAGTGCCAGATAACTCTGAGCGGCTTCTGCTTCGGTTGTTAATTGATGGTTTAAGGCCAGATTCATGGCCGGAGAAAGTCTGTCGGTATTCATCTGTTTTAAGTTTAAAGGTTAATAATATCAGTTTCAATATATCATCCGCCGGCTTATCATTCCGGGGGGATGATAATATCCGGCACCTGTCTTAGGTTACTACCTTAAAGTTAGGCGTTTTTTGTCAATTTTTTAAATTTTGTTCCATTTGTCGGCTGATTATAAGCTTTTTCCGAACATCTTTCGGGAATGCATAATTCCATAAGGATATGCTATCATTTTGATTTTTAATCTACAAAGAATTTCGTAGTGTTAAATAAAATGGGACGGCCAGGTGTTGTTTAATCCCGTCCTTGATAAATTTTGCCGCCATTTCACCCATGAATTTAAAATCGGCGGAAATGGTGGTGATACCATTTAAAATAATTTGTTTAATAGGTGTCTCGTTATAGGATATAATTCCAATCTCAGCTCCGACTTTATAACCGGTTTCCAGAATTTTCTTGACTAATATGACCAGGTCATCTTCCATAAGGCAGATATAAACAGTTTCTGATTGTAAATTGGCCTTATCAATGTTTCGGATGATCTGGTGACCGAAATGGTGGTCATTGCAAAATTTGGCAAACCCGTCCAATATAGCTTCCGGGTGATAGGTGTTTTCAGGGAATATAATTTGTATACTCTTATATTTTCTAAGCCTGATCAGGGCAGCACTGAGCGCATTGTATATTTCCTTTTCAAAATCTTCAAAAACAGCCCCATACTTTCCACTGACACCTTTTACAAGCTGACTCATAAGGATCAGTTTGTCTTTTGGAATAGAATTGATGATTTTATCGGCATAATTACCCCCATCCACAAAATGAGGAATAATGACAAAATGAGAATAATTGTCTCTTTTTACTTCAAGTATATGCTTAAAATGAGAGAAATCATTATTATAAATATACAAATCAACTATTGCGTTGAATCCCAGAGCCTTAGTAAGTGTATCATAAATGATTTTCTTGTGAACACTTAGTTTATTGAAAATTAAACAGACACTTGGAGATTTCTGCGGCTCTTTGCAACTGATAAAGTACCCCTTTCCCGGTACAGATTTAATAAAGCCAAATCTCTTCAGATATCTATAAGCCTTTTCCACGGTATTGCGCCCGATTTCCAACTCATAACTTAAATTATTAATAGAGGGCAGTAAATAATCCTGAGAAATCGTTCCATCCTGTACCGCTTTAATAATGCAATTGCACAGCTGTAAATACTTTGGCGTAAGCGAGTAATTATCGAATTCAATAAGTGTATAAATGTTTTCGGTGCTTATCATTTTCAAAGGTTTTGTGTTAAAGTTAATGAAAAGCAAGAAAAGCAATTGTCTCAAAAAAGAATATTCTGATAGTCATGGTGGGTTTTAATAATCAGAGATTGGCAAAGTTTATATGAACTACATACAGTAGGGGATAGTTGGTTACCAATTAAAAAATAAATTGCATACGAATGTTATTTAGTATGCTGCATTTGCAATGTATAAATAAAGTTTTGCTCCCAGTTACAAACGATAAAACGCTTAATAAATAATTATAAATTATAATATTATATGTTGGATTTGGGACGGTTGCCTAGTAGTTTCTAAAGGCAGTAAATAAATTATATCATTTTGATTTTTAAAGGAAGAGCGCTTGCTCTTCAGCTGACTTTTTTCGTGAAAGTGTCAGATGGGTCTCTTTGTACATATTTAAAAACCTTCAAAATAGTTTTGTTATGATGAAAAGACAAGTTTTGGGTCTTAAAAGGCTGCGTGTTTTTTTTCTTTCCAGTATGCTGATCTTTTGTGGATTTTTATCAACTGCACAAAATCTTGAGATCCTTCAGGGAAGAGTCTTGTCAAGTATTGATAGTACACCTCTTCCTAGTGCGAGCGTACGAATAAAAGGAACTACCCAAGGAACCATGACAAATGCAAAAGGAGAATTTACCATCAATGCTATTAAGGAGGCGATTCTGATCATTTCCAGTGTTGGTTATGAACAAACGGAGGTTTCAGGCGAATCCTCGTCCATGCAAATCTTTCTGGAACCTTCAACTGGCAAAGCAGCTCTGGATCAGGTAGTGGTCGTTGGGTATGGATCACAACGAAAACAGGATGTAACGGGAGCTGTAGGTATTGTTGATATGGGTACAGTGGCAAAGCAACCTATTGTGGGAGCCAATGAAGCACTAGCCGGACAAATGCCAGGTGTCCAGGTTAGCTTTACCAATGGTATCCCCGGTGGAGGACCACAGGTGCAGATAAGAGGGGTCGGTGCCATAGGAGCCGGAAGCACCCCATTATATGTGGTAGATGGTTTCCCCTTGTCTTCTGATGGAGCTGGGACCGTTCAGATTTCCAATCCATTGAATGATATTCCCGCCAGCGATATAGCCTCTATCTCTGTATTAAAGGACGCCTCTGCAACTGCCATATATGGATCCAGAGGTGCTAATGGTGTCGTTATTATCACAACTAAACAGGGAACAGAAGGAAAGTTGAAATTTAATCTGGATGCCTATACGGGCATACAGAAGATACCCGGCAGGGAAGTGCCAAGTATGATGAACGCCACGCAGTTTGCAGAATTTCAAAAGGAAATAATTGAAGATAACAATGCCTATACCGGGCAAAATAATGCGATTCCTGATATCTATCAGAATCCTGAAGCGTTGGGAGAGGGGACTAATTGGTTTGATGCCATTACAAGAACTGCCCCTATGACTAGCGCGAATTTCAATCTGAGCGGAGGCTCCAAATATTTTAAGATTTATGCATCAGGAGGATACATGAATCAGGAAGGTGTCGTTTTGGCGACAGACTATAGTAAATTTTTTCTCAGAGTAAACCTCTCTGGTCAGATCAGCAAAAAGATCAGCATGGGGCTGAACTTGTCTCCTACCTATTCCTACGGGCATAATGGAGTAACCGGTGGTAATGAAAGAAATGATGCTTTTGGCGCATGGGAAGTAGCTAATCCCATTCCGGCTATTTATAATGATGATGGTTCTTATAATGCCATGATAGGAACGGATGGAACCTGGAATCAGCCGAATCCTGTAATGGTCTTAAAACAAACGGTTCATAAACATACACAGACTCATTTACTGAGCAGCGCATACATTAATTATGAAATTATTCCATCTTTAACTTTTAAATCAACTTTTAATGTTGATCTGGATAATGAAGATCAGACCAATTTTTCACCATCAACCTTAGGTAGCACCAATAATCCGCCACCACATATTCCTTCAGGTTCATTTGGACAATCCAAGTATTTAAACTGGGCGAATGAAAATAGCCTGACTTTTAAAAAGCAATTTGAAGGCGGCCATTCGCTTACGTTATTAGGCGTATTTTCTGAACAGAAACAAACCAATAATTCTGCCTCATTTAATGGAACGGAATATCCTGATGATGCCATTCAGACGCTTAATGCAGCAGCCTTAATTACTGGCGGTACGTATGCCGACAGCTGGGCTTTAGCCTCTTATTTAGGCAGGGTTAATTATAGTTATCAGGATAAATATTTATTAACTGCAACCATAAGAAGAGACGGTTCTTCCAGGTTTGGGGAAAATAACAGATGGGGGACTTTTCCATCTGTTGCATTAGGGTGGGACCTGGCTAAAGAACCCTGGATTCTAAAGGAAGGGTCCAAACTGAGCCAGTTAAAACTCAGAGCGTCCTATGGTATCACCGGAAATGATCAAATAGGGAACTTTACCTATATGAGTCAGCTTGTGACAGGAAATTATGTTTTTGGCAATTCTTTGGCCAGTGGCCGAAAAATAAATTCCATCAGCAATCCTAACCTGGCCTGGGAGCGAACCGCCGAAGTGAATTTAGGGGTGGATCTTGGGTTTTTGAACAATAAGCTTACCTTCTCAGCTGATTTTTATCAATCAAGAACAAAAAGTCTGCTGCTAAATCTGGATATTCCTTCCTCCTCCGGATTCTCTTCCTCAATTGCCAATGTTGGCCAGGTCCAAAACAGAGGATTTGAATTGTCGTTAAATACAATAAATGTTTCTAACCGTGACTTTAACTGGACCTCAGGTTTCAATTTTACCCTGAACAGAAATAAGACACTTGAGCTGGGGCCTGGGCAAACAGAAATTCAGAGTGCCAGTAATATGGAAGGACATCCGACAAATATTACCAGAATCGGGCTTCCTGTAGGAATGTTATTCGGTTATAAGGTCCTGGGTTTATATCAGAATGCGGAGGATGTGCAAAACAGCCCTGCTTTTGCAGATGCCATACCCGGAAATCTGAAAATGCAGGATGTAGACGGCGACGGCCAGATAACACCGGTTTCTGATTTTACGATTATAGGGAACCCTTATCCCAAATTTAATTACGGGTTTACGAATAATCTGACTTATAAAAGGTTCAGTCTGAACCTGGTGTTTTCCGGGTCTTATGGAGCGGACCGCTTAAAGGCTAATTTCGCATCCCTGCATAACATTGACGGAATCTTTAATGTGACAACAGATGTCATCAACAGGTGGCGTTCAGAAGATGATCCTGGTGACGGCAGGGTGCCCACCACTGCCGGGTCCAGCCTGGGGAGGGTGATGTTCAGAGATGTGAATTCCTGGGCAGTTTATAAGGCTTCTTATTTATGGTGTCGAAATATCTCTCTTTCTTATAATTTACCTGAAAAAATAGGCAGCGGTTTCTTTAACAGCATCCAGGTTTATGGTAGCGTGCAGAATGCATTTATTCTGACCAGTTATCCTGGGAATCCGGCTGTTTCAAACTATACGGGTGCCAATGGATATGGTAGTGCATTAACCCCAGGAATTGATTATACCAATTATCCAGTACCCAGAACTTTTGTATTTGGAATAAAGCTGAGTTATTAACCGGATTTGTTTTTGGGGTTTACCCTTACATTTTAATTTAAAAAAAGAAAATCATGAAAATTAATAGTTGTATAATAATCGGGTTGATTTTTTGCATGAATTTAGGGTGTAATAAGTTTTTGGATCAGCAGCCTCAGGATTTTGCATCCTCAACAACTTTTTACCAGAATGCCACGCAGGTGAAGGAAGTACTCAATGGCGCTTATGGAGGATTGCAATCCTTATATGCAGCGGGGGGTAATTTCTGGGCGCTTACAGAAATGAGATCTGACAACACAACGTTTGAATATAATAATGAGGACAGAGGCTCGCTGCAATTAGAAAATGTAGACTATTTTCAGGTAACAACAGATAACAATTATCTGGAATCCATCTGGTCTTCCATTTATAATACGATTGCACAGTGTAATGGGGTGATTTCTCATATTGACGATGTGACTTATGATAGCGACACCGTTAAAAACCAGATTTATGGGCAGGCACTTTTTCTAAGAAGCTTATTATATTTTCATTTAGTCCGGCTATGGGGCAGTGTGCCGTTGGTGTTGGACGTTGTGGACGATCCTTCCGATGCGTACCATAAAAAAGCTACAGTTGATTCTTTGTACGCACAAATTATACAGGATGCCGTTTCGGCTACCGGTTTCTTGCCGGATAATTGGCCATCTGCCGACTTGGGAAGGGCAACAAAGGGAGCGGCCAATACTCTATTAGGGGAAGTATATTTAACAAGAAAGCAATATCAGAAGGCTATTGATGCCTTTGATAAGGTCACCGGTTATTCCTTGATGGCGTCCTATAGTGCTTTATATCTGCCGGCCAATAAAAATAATACGGAATCAATATTTGAAATACAATTCAGTAATGCCATTGAGGGAGAAGCCAGCAATTATCTGTATCATTTTGCACCCTTATATTCCGGATTTAAAACAATCGGGTCTTTTGATCCCAATAGTGGCTCAGGCAGAAATATACCGACCCGTGATTTATTAGGTGATTATGAATCAGGAGATTTAAGAAAGACAGCTTCCATTGCATGGTTTGTAGATCCGTTAAATGTTGATAAAGGATATGTGGAGGCGCAGCATGATTCGGTGCCTTATATCAATAAATACGCAGCCAAGCCAACAGTTTCAGGCAAACAGGATAATGATTTTTATGTTTACCGCTATGCTCAGGTGCTGCTCTGGAAAGCTGAGGCCATTAATGAACTTTCAGGTCCGATAAGCAGTGCTTATACGGCCATCAACCAGGTGCGTAAGCGGGCCGGATTAAAGGAATTAAGTTCTGTGTTAAACCAGGAAAAATTCCGTACAGCCGTTTACCATGAGCAGCGCATGGAAGATGCCTTTGAGAATCACAGATGGTTTCAGTTGTTAAGAACAGGGAAGGCTAAAGAAGTCATGACCGCAAATGGTCAACAGCAAAAGACTTATCAGAGCTGGCTGCCTGCTTCCTCTTATGATCTTCAGGATTATAAACTATTGTTCCCCATCCCACTGACCGAAATTCAGCTAAATGGAATTGAACAGAATGAAGGATGGTGATTTATTTGAGAAAATAGCTTAAATTGAAGTGTCATACTGTCAATTTTCGCAATTTAAATGTCGATATAAATTAAAGGGTTGTTTTTTAACGGTAAAAAAATAAAAACTATTGTATTTATGAAAGAAACAAAATTGCTACGAAGGAGTTATTTTTCTTTAAATGGACGGGCGGGAAAAAGCCTTGGTTACAAGTGGATTTTTTGTTGTCTGCTTCTTTGTACTTCCAGTGCAATGCGGGCGCAAATTGAGGTAGAGCAAGGCTGGGTAGAAAATAAAATAAACCCCATGGGGGTGGCTGTAGCCCAGCCAAGATTTTCTTTTGCCAGTAACTCCACAGGCAAAAATGTTGTACAGACTGCTTATGAAATTCGGGTGGCCACTTCAGTTACTGATCTGCAAAAGGATAAAAAGCTCATTTGGAATTCAGGAAAGGTGAATACTGATCAATCCCTTCATGTGGTATACCAGGGGGCACCGCTTAAATCTGCTCAAAAATATTTCTGGCAGGTTAAAGTTTGGGATAACCAGAAAAATGAGTCAAAGTGGAGTGAACCCGCGGATTTCACAACGGGCATGATGGAAAAACAGGACTGGAAGGCTACATGGATTGAACCTGGGTATAAGGAAGATTCGATTCTTAGGCCTAGCCCTTTGCTGCGCAAAGAATTTAAATTGAATAAAAATATTCAAAGTGCAAGGGTTATAATTACGGCCCACGGATTATATGAAGCTTTTATAAATGGGAAGAAAGTAGGGAATGCGTTTCTGACACCCGGTTGGACAAGCTATAATAAAAGACTTCAATACCAGACTTATGATGTAACTGATCTGGTCAAAGCCGGTGACAATGCGGTCGGGGTGATGCTGGGCAGTGGCTGGTATAGAGGGACACTGGCCTGGGGCGGCAATCATAATTTATACGGAAAGACTTTAGGCGTTCTTTTTCAACTGGAGATTACCTATACAGATGGCACTACTGCAACCGTTTTGTCGGACGGCTCCTGGAAATCGGCTACCGGGGAAATTCGTTATGCTGAAATTTATAACGGTGAAACCATTGATCACAGGCAAACTAAAACCGGCTGGACGGCTCCCGGATTTAAAGATAATGACTGGACTCCCGTGAAGGTGGTTGATGACGGCTACGATAATCTGGTTACGACCCAAAATGAATTGGTGCAGCAACATGAAAGTTTTAAGCCGATTAAAGTGATCACGACTCCAAGCGGAGAGAAAGTGCTGGACTTTGGACAGAACCTGGTAGGATGGGTGGACGTAAAGTTAAAAGGCAAAGCCGGTGATACTGTCAAAATATTCCATGCTGAAGTATTGGATAAAGCGGGTAATTTTTACACCACAAATTTACGCATGGCCAAGGCAGAAGATCAGTATATTTTAAGTGGCAAAGGTGAAGAGTCCTTTCATCCTCATTTTACCTGGCATGGGTTCAGATATATACGCGTAGAAGGTGTGGACGGACCCCTGAATCCGGATGACTTTACGGCAGTTACCCTTTATTCAGCTATGCCTCAGACCGGTCAGTTCAGTAGCTCTGATTCTTTAATCAATCAACTGCAACATAACATTGAATGGGGCTTAAGAGGGAATTTTCTGGATGTACCCACGGATTGCCCGCAAAGAGATGAAAGACTTGGATGGACCGGAGATGCAGAAGTGTTTTCAAGAACAGCTTCCTTTATCCGCAATGTGAACAGTTTCTTTGATAAATGGATGCAGGATGTAGCGGCAGATCAGTTGCCTGACGGACGGGTGGCACACGTAGTGCCCAATGTACTGGGAGAGGGTTCTAGTGGTGCTGCCGGCTGGGCTGATGTTGCAACGATTATTCCTTGGAATATGTATCTCGCCTATGGCGATAAACAAATCCTGGAGAAGCAATATGCCAGCATGAAGGCCTGGGTGGATTATATTAAAAGCGTTAGTAAGGATAATCTTTGGAATACGGGTTATCATTTCGGGGACTGGTTATTCTATCATCCCGATGATGATAACGATGGCCGTGCAGCGGTTACGGACAAATACCTGATCGCTCAATGCTTCTACGCGCATTCCACCCAATTACTGATTAATGCAGCCAGTGTATTGGGGCGCAGCAGCGATGTAACCAGTTATTCTGCCTTATTAAAGGATATCAAGGCGGCATTTTTGAAAGAATATGTTACGCCATCAGGTCGTCTGGTGTCCAGTACCCAAACGGCATATGTGCTGGCCCTCAATTTTGATATGTTACCAGAAAACTTAAGGGCGCAGGCCGCAAAAAGACTGGTGGAGAATATTCATAGTTATGGAGATCATATTACCACAGGCTTTCTGGGTACCCCGTTTATCAGTGCTGTATTAACCAGATTTGGGTATAGCGATGTAGCCTATCAACTACTTTTACAGAAAACCTATCCTTCCTGGCTGTATCCGGTAAAAATGGGTGCCACCACTATCTGGGAGCGTTGGGACGGGATTAAACAGAATGGGGATTTTGAAAATGCAGGGATGAATTCCTTTAATCACTATGCCTATGGAGCCATAGGGGACTGGATGTATCGCAAAATGGTGGGTCTGGATACCTATGAAGACGCACCTGGGTATAAACATAATAAGATTCAGCCTTATATTGGAGGTGGGTTTACCTCGGCCAGGGCTAGCCTGAAGACGTATTTTGGCACTTTGTCCAATAGCTGGCAATTATCCGGGTCAAATCTATCGATGGATATAGAGATACCGGTCAATACGACCTCTACCGTCTTTGTCCCTACAACCAATCCTGCGTCGGTGGCCCTGGATGGTAAATCTCTGAATGGCCAGGGTGGCCAGAAGGCTGAGGTTTTGCCAGCTCAGGGGACTTCCGGCCAGTTCGTTAAACTGGAACTGGGTTCAGGCCGTTATCATTTGACAAGTACATTTGTTCAGGACGGTGCCAACCAGGCAAAACAGGGAGTGAAAAAATAAAAGCAGGCAAGTTTTTAAAAACATAAGCCGGATCCCTTCGGTAAAATACGCTATGGTGTATTTTACCGAAGGGATCCGGCTTTATATTGGTTAACCTATTGAGGTTTTAGTCATGGGTATGCGGTTTTTCATCCGCGCAAACAGTTTCGCCACAACTGGTACTTTCTAATTCAAAAGTGACATGATGAATATTGGCATGCAGCAGGTCATGCCGTAACTCCTGTTTAATGGATTCGTAACGGATAAGATCAGTGCCGGATAAAACTAAATGAGCTGTTAAGGCATTCTCATTACTGCTTAAGGGCCAGATGTGGATGTGGTGGACACTCTTTATGTCGGGATATGTTAAAATAATGGCTTTAACCTGATCCACATCAATATCTTCCGGCATTCCGTCCAGTGCCAGATGTATACTCTGGCTAAACAGTCCCCAGGTGGCTTTTAGGATGATCAGGCCAATTATAATACTAAGTACCGTGTCGATCCAGTACCATCCCGTATAGTTCATTAATAATCCGCCTATGACCACGCCCACCGAAACGATGGCATCGCCTACCATATGCAGATAAGCTCCTTTGATATTAATATCCTGCTTTTGGTCTTTAAAAAACAGATAAGCAGAGAACCCATTAATCAATACGCCTACCAAAGCCACCAGAGAAACCACGTTGCCATGAATGGCTACAGGCTTTCCTATTCTGGCAATTGCCTCATAGAAAATAAAAAATACGGTAACAAATAAAAGCAATGCATTCAACAAAGAGGCCAGAATCGTGCCTTTTTTATAGCCATAGGTGTATTTTCTGGAGGCCTTGGCCTGCATCATTTTAAAGGCAAATAAAGAGATTAAAAGGCTGAATACATCGGTGGCATTATGCCCTGCATCACTAATTAGAGATAAAGAATCCTGCAGGTAACCTACGATAAATTCAATGATCAGAAAAGCGGTATTAAGACCTATTCCCACAATAAAAGCAGTATTAATCTTCTCAAGGCCTGGCATATGGCTATGAGAATGACCATGGGCATGTCCATGATGATCCTTACTGTCTGCGTGCTGGTGAGTAAGGCTGCTCTGCTGCCCGGGATTTATCTGGTCCTGAGAAGAGTTGTCAGTCTTCGGTTCCATAGTTGAATGTATCATTAAACTGAAGCATTGTTTATCAATACAAAACTAGTAAAACCAGGGCCACAGGGTGGATTTATCTTTGTAATAAGGTTTCAAAAAAGGGGTTTGCCTGTTTGGACAAGCCGCTTTGGCGTACCCCCTAAACGACTTATAATTAAAAGATTATCAATTCTCTGTCAGCGCTATAATCGTGAAACCGGCCTCTCTTACTTTTGCTGTTACCAGTTCGTTAATCTTTAGCTGATCCGGAGCTGTTACAGTGAGTATCTTCTGCGGGTTTTTGGTGTCTACCTGCCAGCTTAGGAGCTGCGGGATTTGTTGCATAAACGGGGTTACTTTTTCAATGCATCCGCTGCAATTGATATTTGTTTTAAATTGATAAGTTGTCATCAGATGTATATTTATTTTATTTAAATAGGATTCGTTCCAGATTTTCGTGATTATAGTTTTCTGTATCTGAGTCTTAGGCTGGACATCAGCACAGAGATGCTGCTCAGCGCCATGGCACCTCCGGCTATCATCGGATCCAGCATGAAATGAGTTACCGGATACAGGATGCCTGCAGCAACAGGTATGCCTATCAGATTATAAATAAATGCCCAGAACAGGTTTCCTTTAATTGTTTTATTGGTCATTTTGGATAGGATTATACCTTGAGGGATCTTAGATAACTGATGACCCACAAGGGTCATCCCTGCAACTTCCATAGCTATTGCGCTGCCTGCTGAAAGTGCTATACTGATATCGGCTCCTGCCAGGGCGGCACTGTCGTTGATGCCGTCTCCTACCATCGCTACGGTTTTTCCTGCTGACTTTAACTGCTGAATATAATCCAGCTTATCCTGCGGCAATAACCCGCCAAATGCATGCTGGATATTTGTTTTAGTGGCCACCCTGGCTACGGCCTGCTGCGTATCTCCTGACAATAAATGGGTCTGGATATGCCACTGATGCAGTTTTTTAATGGTGTCTGTTGCGTCTTGTTTCAAGGTGTCTGCGATGGCAAGTACTCCAAGAAGAGTGCCTTTTTGTGCAGATGCATGTTTCGTACTTACATCTGTATTGTCTTTAACGGGTCTGGTACCGAAATAAATGATCGTATCCCCCTGATGTAATGCTTCAAAATCTGAAACAACTTTATCTTTATAAGCAATATTATATTGCTGCATCAGTTTTTCGTTGCCCACATAGTAGTCATTCAATGGTAGTGCCCCGTTTATTTCGGCGGAAGTGTAGTCGGTATGGATCGGGGGATTTGTTTTCTTTATTAAGGCGTTTTCTAACGGATCATGAATGACCGCATGGAGTCCTAAACCTGGTAAAAAAGTTGTTTCAAGTGAAGGAGAAGGTGTCTTTTCATGAGCTGTGTTTTGGTTGCCCATTGCATCCTTTTGCATCCCCTCTAAGTGATTGACAACGGCCTCCGATAAAGGATGCTGCGCTCTTTGCTCAATGGCGCAAAGAAGTGATTTGTACAGGGTATGCTGGTTTAGCCATAGGGTAGCTTGTACGGTAGGCTTGCCGGTCGTGATGGTACCTGTTTTATCTAATACAATGTCTGTGACTGCCGCCAGCTTTTGAAGATGGGCGGCATCTTTAATAAGTATGCCCATGGAAGCTCCCCTGCCAATCCCTACCATGATGGCAGCCGGCGTTGCTAGCCCCAGCGCGCAGGGGCAGGCGATAACCAGTACACTGACCATGGCCAGTATAGCCCTGGAGATCTGGGCAGATCCGCCGATCAGCCACCAGCTTAAAAATGTAAATACTGCAATAATTAAAACCACAATTACAAAGCGGGCGGCAATTTTATCGACGAGTCGCTGTATGGGCGCTTTACTGCCCTGGGCTTCCTTTACCAGGCGGATAATAGCAGATAACGTAGTAGCACTGCCGACCTGTGTGGCGGTCATGGTAAAGCTGGAATGGGTATTGATGGTGCCGGCGTATAACTTGTCGGAAACGGATTTTTCAACCGCAACCGGTTCTCCGGTAATCATGCTCTCATTGATAAAGGGCTGGCCGGAGAGCAGGGTGCCGTCAACGGCAATGGACTCTCCCGGTCGGACAAGTAGTTCATTGCCCGGTTGAATATCACCGACAGGAACTTGTCTGTTTTGACCTGCTTCAATCAGCGTCGCATATGCAGGCTGACTACTCATTAGTTTTTTAATATCCGCTGTAGTACGCCCTTTAGCCTTCATCTCTAATGCCTTGCCCAGTAATATAAAACAGATGACAACGGCTGCTGATTCAAAGTACAGATGGCCTGGAAGACCTTTTGCAGCCCAGAATCCGGGCACCGCAATAACGCTGAGCGAATATAGGTAAGCGATGCTGGTAGATAGGGCGACCAGGGTGTCCATACCAGCCTTTCCATGAAGCATTTGCCTGTAGGCGCTGACGAAAAACCGGCCGCCGAATAAAAAGATGACCAAGGTCGCCAGTATCAGCATACCCCAGTCGGCAAAGGGCCAGTGCATACCCCACATGGAGATAATGATTAACGGAATACTGAAGATAGTGGCAAAAACCGCTGACCTTTTTACGGACCGAAAGGCGGCTTCATTTTTTTGTTCTATAATATCTGCTGCTGTATCACTTGGCTCCAGCAGCAGGTCATATCCCACAGATCTGACCGCAGCCTGAATCTCCTGTTCATTTATTTGTTTGGAATCAAAGTCAATGACAGCGCTTTGAGTGGCAAAATTTACCGAAACCTGCAGGATTCCTTTAAGGTGTTTAACGGTAGACTCCACACTCCCAGCGCAGGAGGCGCAGGACAGGCCCAATACGGGAAAATTACGTTGAAGGATAAGTGTCGCTGAACGGTTATTGGCGTTTTTGGCATATTTCCCGGCTTTCCCGGCGGACGCAGTTTTTGCCGCAGAGGAGTCGTGTATTTCTTTTACGTTGCTTTGCATGTCGAGTACTGCTATTGTAGCTGAATAATAAGAAATACAAAGTTCCCTTCTTATGGCAAGGTTACTATTATAGATTTATCGGAAAATCTTACAGTTTTTCCCGGAAATCCGGGATATGACAGATAAGGCGCAAAATGCCCGGAAGGCACAGGCAGGCGTCAGATGTTTTTTCGTTATAAGTCTGTCAGGAATTTTCTTTTTTTGTCCTTAATCTGTTTAAAATGACTCGGAGTCAGCCCTGTTACTTTTTTAAACTGGGCACTCAGATGAGCGGTACTGCTGTATCCCAGATTAAAGGCAATCTGGTTTAAGGTGAGTTCATCATAAACCAGCAATTCCTTGACAAATTCTATGCGCTGTGCGATATAATATTTTTCGATAGTCTGCCCTTCGGCAGCTGAGAAAATGGCGCTCAGGTGGTTGTAATCATAGTGAAGTTTGCCGGAGAGTATCTGAGAGAGATTTTCTTTGGGCTTTTCCCCGTCTGCATTTCTGACCAGACTGATGACAATCTTTTTTATTTGCTCTATGAGGCGGCCTTTTTGCGTGTCTATAAGTTCAAAACCCAGAGCCTGAAGTTCTTTGGAAAAAACAGCGAGCTGCGCTTTGTCGGGACTGATGGAGCTGCCGGATGTATCTTCTTTCCATGTAATAGTGCCCAGGTCCACCTGGGCATTGTCCCAGCCTAACTGTTTTGCCAGAACTTCTACAGCCTGTACACAGCGGGGACAAACCATATTTTTGATATGCAGTACCAATTTTGCCATGGGATCTAGCCGTAAAGGTAACACAATTGCTGTTGATGGAAGGAAATCAGTACTTTCCTTTGGGCTACTGTCCAGATGTGCCTGACTGTTTTTCAGGGAGGAGCATTTTGCTGAAGTGAGTTTACTGAATAATGCTTTATTTTGTATGACAGGCTGAGACAGCCTGCATGCCTTGATTTTTTCTCAGGTGATGCCTTTTGTTTAAAATAATCAGATGAACCCAAACCAGATTGAAAGCATATTAAAACAATACTGGGGCTATGACGGCCTGAGAGGTATTCAATCCGCTGTCATTGAGGCCGTGCTGGCCGGGCGCGATGTGCTGGCCATCATGCCCACTGGGGGAGGCAAATCGATTTGTTTTCAGTTGCCTGCCCTGATGCAGGAAGGCATTTGTCTGGTCGTCTCGCCGCTGATCGCCCTGATGCAGGATCAGGTGGAAAGGTTAAACCGCATTGGGATAGCCGCTGCTGCTATACATAGTGGCTTAAGCAGAAAAGACCTGAACCGGATTTATGATGATGTAGAGCAGGGGCTCTACCGATTTTTGTATGTGTCTGCAGAAAGGCTGGAGACCCGGGATTTACTGGAGATGCTCAGCGAAGTAAAGATTCAGCTATTAGTCGTAGACGAGGCGCATTGTATTGCCGAATGGGGGTATGATTTCAGGCCAGCCTATTTAAAAATAGGCAGCCTGCGCAGAGGACTGCCAGGGGTGCCCTGTCTGGCGCTTACAGCCAGCGCAACACCGGCGGTACAAAAAGACATTGTTGAGCAGTTAATGCTGAAAACCCCCGTGGTTCTAACACAGGGTTTTTCAAGGCCGGAGCTTAGCTACAATGTTACAGAATGTCTGGACGAGGAGCATCGGCAGGAAATGTTGTTTGATTTGTTAAGACAGTATAACGGGCAAAGTGTCCTGATTTATGCCAGAAGCAGAAAGCTGACAGAACAGTTAGCCGCCCATTTAATATCCTTAGGATATCCTGCAGCATTTTACCATGCAGGTCTGGAAAGTCAAATAAAAGAAAAACGCTGGTTGGGCTGGGTGGAAAATAATCCTTCTATTATGGTTTGTACCAGCGCTTTTGGGATGGGGATTGATAAGCCCGATGTCCGGCTGGTTGTGCATTACGGACTTACAGATAATCTGGAGTCTTATTACCAGCAGGCAGGCCGTGGGGGCAGAGATGGTTTGGCCGCTAAAGCGGTTTTATTATATACAGGGGCAGATCAGGCGCAGCTTGAAAAAATGCCGGAATTGATTTATCCGGATTTTGAAGTGATTCAGCAGTTTTATCAGGATTTAGCGGATTATCTGCAATTGCCGGTTGGTGTAGGCGAGGACAGATTTTATAGTTTTCAGATAGCAGATTTTTCTTTGAAATTTAAATGGAATCCGCTCCAGGTCCATAGTATTTTAAGGTCACTGGAGCAGTCCGGATTAATATCATATTTAGAACAGGTCTATTTGCCTTCTAAAATAAAAATGACGGCTTCCCGCGCAGAAATAGATTCCTATTGTCAGGGTGTTAAAGAGCCGGGGGAAGTGCTGGATTACCTGATGCGACATTATGAAAATATATTTATTGAACCGGTAACCATAAGGGAAGGCCAGATGGCCTGGCAATTATATTTGGATGAATCCAGGCTTAGGAAAATCATGTTCGCATTAAATCAAGCCGGCTTTATTCAGTATCTGCCAGCCCGGAGTCTGCCTCAGGTGCATTTTTTGACAGGCAGGGCACCGGCTAAATACCTGTCGTTCAATCATGGGCATTATGCGCAACGTAAAAAATGGTATGTTTGGCGCCTGGATATGTTGCTGCGTTATGTGGGGCAGCGGCAAAAATGCCGCGCCGGTATGCTGGCCGCTTATTTTGGCCAGCCCTTGGAGGAACCCTGCGGCATCTGCGATAATTGCAAGGCGCAGGCAGATTATCTGCGGTAATGGCAGGGCCGGGTCAGGCCGGCATTACAAAATGATTTTTGTGACTAATTCTTTCAACAGATCGCTTTCCGAAGCGCCGCCATTATTGACACCCACCCCTTTCAAGTTGAAGTTGTGAAGCAACAGAATGGTTTTGTCAACGCCTCCTGACCCGTATAGTCTGGCTGCCGCCAGATAATCTTTTGCGAAAAAAGGAGCTACACCCAGGGCGCTGGCCACAGCGGCCTCACTATTACCTGCATTAAAAACCATGGATGTCTTGGCGAAGAATCCATATAGCGTCGGTAAAATAACCTGAACAGGGGTTGCCTTAGGGTTTTTGGCAAAAAATTGAAGAATGCTGATGGCCCGGGGTAAATTCTTACTGGCTACCGCTCGTTGAAGTTCAAATACATTATAGTCTTTACTGATGCCGATATAGGTCTCAATATCGTCCTCGGTAATGGTTTTTCGGTCTTTTAGATTGATAGCCAGTTTATTAAGTTCATTATCTATCCTGGAAAGATCCGTGCCTATATGGTCGGCCAGCAACATGATGGTTTTAGGAGTAGCCTCATAGCCGAGTTCCCTGATACGACCTGTAATCCATTCTGGTAATTTATAATCCGGGATCTTTTTGAAAGTGGCGATTTCCCCATTTTTCTTTATGAGCTTGCTGAGCCTGGTTCTGGAATCCAGTTTTTTCTCTTTATGACTGATAATCAGTATGGTACTTGGCTGAGGTTTCTCGCAATAAGACTCCAGTTTGGCGATATCCCGCATGGATTGCGCCTCTTTGAGCAGTACAACCTGTCTTTCTGCAAACATAGGAAACCGCTTACAGGCATTGGCCACATCGGTCCAGGAGGCGTCCCGACCATAAAAAATGGTCAGATTAAAGCCTGCTTCTGACTCGGTCAGCAGCTTTTTCTCTGCGTAATTGACGATTTGGTCAATATAATAGGATTCATCTCCTTCTAACAGGTAGATAGGTTTAAAACTTCCTTTTTGCCAATCACTGATAATTTTTTCCAGGGCCATGTCGCAAATGTAAATTAAATAACGTTTTATTGGGACGGGTTTTAACGAAATGAGGGATGTTCGCAAAATAATTAGCGTTTATTTTTGCAGATTAAAGAATTCTATTACTTTTATAGACGTATCTCAAATGAAAGCAGTTAGCAAAATAATGCACCCACTTATCCTGATAAGTATCCTACTTATCGGTAAGAACAGTGGTGCCCAGCAGCTTTCATCCTCACTGCAGATAGGACCCTATGACACCATTCGGGTAGAATTAACTTTTACAGAGACAGGGATTCCCGTTCCGACCAGCGATCTGGAACCGCTCTATCTGTTTGCCCAAATGACCGCCAAATGGCGCAAATATTATCAGGCCTGGGGACGCCTTAAAAATGCCGTCTATGTTACCTATCCTTATGCCAAAGCGGCGGGATCGGTCATTAATCAGATTAATCAGGAGCTGGTTGGTGTGACCAATAAGCATAAACGTAAAAAAATAATTAAGGCTCATGAAAAGGAGCTGAAAGATAAATTCTCCAGTAAACTGAAAAACTTATCCGTCTATCAGGGTAAAGTCCTCATGAAACTCATCAACAGAGAAACCGGTAACAGCTGTTATGAAATCATCGATGAATATAAAGGTGATTTTTCTGCTGTCGTTTATCAGGGCGTGGCCAAAATCTTTGGGTCCTCACTAAAACAGACCTATGACGGTGCACGCGATGACCGTTCCATAGAGATTCTGGCCCAACAGGCTGCTGCTTATTATGGTTATTAACCCTAACTTTAAGTCTCCTTTTTGACAAAATGCGGTATCTTTGACCAGTTTTGTGCGTATCAGAATAATAAATATTAATGAAAGTAGATATATTAGCCGTTGGTGTTCATCCAGATGATGTAGAATTAGGCTGTGGCGGAGCATTAATAGCCTCTGTAAAAGAGGGCAAGAAGGTAGCGGTAGTAGATCTTACAAAAGGGGAGCTGGGTTCCAGAGGAACACCGGAGACCAGAAAAGCTGAGGCGGAAGCGGCCAGCAGGATTTTAGGGTTATCTGCCAGAGAAAATCTGGGCATGGCCGATGGATTTTTCCAGATTAATCAGGAAAATACCCTGAAGGTGATAACGGCTATCCGCAAATATCAGCCGGAAGTGTTGATTTGCAATGCGCCCCATGATCGTCATCCGGATCATGGTCGCAGCTCTCAACTGGTGAAAGAAGCGGCATTTCTTTCCGGATTAATCCGTATAGAAACAAGCCTGGAAGGTCAGCCGCAAGCGGCCTGGAGGCCCAAGCATTTATATCATTACATTCAGGATGATTATATCGAACCGGATTTTATATTTGATATTACAGATACATTTGATCAGAGGCAGGAATCGATTCTGAGTTATACCACACAGTTTAATGTCGTAGCGGGAGACGGGGTACAGACCTATATCTCTAAACCACAATTTATGCAAGGTGTGGAAGCAAGAGCCAGATTATTCGGTAAAAGAATCGGCGCTGAGTTTGGGGAAGGGTATATTAAAACCAGAGCCCTGGGTATCAGCAGTTTTGATCGATTCATTCTTTAAACTTTTCACTTCAACAATCAACGGATTCTTATAAAAATGGCAGTACCTAAATTTCCCAAGAGCGGCAATTCTTTTCATGTAGAACTCAAAAACCGTATCAATGACTATTTTGCCACCACCGGACAAAGCGTAACGGGTGGGGCTCGTATTTATAGCAAGGCGATTATTTTATATGCCGCCTTGATTTATTGTTATATTCAGGCTGTATTCTTTACACCTGCTAATATATGGCTGGATATTCTTCTGTGCGTGGCCATCGGCGCCCTGATTTCGGGTGTTGGATTTAATGTGATGCACGATGGAGGCCATGGCAGCTTCAGTAAATCGCCTGCGGTTAATAAAATCGCTGCTTACTCTGCTGAAATCGTAGGTGCCAGCCAGTTTATGTGGAATATGAAACATAATATTATTCATCATGCTTTTACCAATATTGATGGGGTGGATGATGATATTGATGCCAAACCTTTCTTAAGGATGGCTTCCACTCAGAAAAAATATAAAATGCATAAGTTTCAGCATTTGTATTTTTGGATGTTTTATTCCATTTTACACATATACTGGACGCTGCTCAGCGATTATAAAAAATATTTTAGTCGCAAAATCGGAGAAATGCCCCTCAAAAAAATGAAGCCTGTGGATCATATTTTATTCTGGGGTTTTAAGGTAGTATATTATACCTTATTCATTGTTATCCCTATTGTCAGACTTGGCTTTGAAAAATGGATCATCGGATATCTGATCTTTTCTTTGACAGCCGGCCTTATCCTAAGTGTGGTTTTCCAATTAGCACATACTGTTGAAGATACGGAATTCCCGATGCCGGATGTGGCCACAGGTAAACTGCAGGACGAGTGGGCTGTTCATCAGTTAAAAACCACCGCTAATTTTGCTACCAACAGTAAAATTATCTCCTGGTATGTCGGCGGACTGAATTTCCAGGTGGAACATCATCTGTTTCCCAAAATTTCCCACGTACATTACCCGGCTATCAATAAAATTGTCAAGCAGGCCTGTAAGGAATATAACGTTACATATATTGAATATAAGCGTATGTATCAGGCCTTTATATCGCATGTCAGCTTTTTGAAACATATGGGTCAAATCGCTTAATGACAGGCGTAAGCCGGCATGGCACGGACCGCTGTTAAAAAATAAAGTCAAAGTTTTTCAGTTCAATAAAAAAACTATCTTTGTAGTTCACATAATTATAAAAATCAAATCATGGGAGATATTGGATTTTCAGAAATATTATTAATTGCAGTAGTCATCCTGGTTCTTTTCGGAAGCCGTAAAATTCCTGAATTTATGCGTGGTCTGGGTAAAGGCGTACGTGAATTCAATGATGCTAAAGACAGCGTTCGTAAAGAGTTGGAAGAAGGGATGAAGGACAAGGATCAACCTAAAACAACCACTACCAAAGCAGTTGAAACCATTGAACCGGTAGATACTGTTACGGATAAATAAAGGTGTAAGGTTCTCAGGAGCATCCATTAGGAAACACCTAATTCAGCGCTCCTGCACCTTCGATAGATTGAGATTGTACAATTGCTGCTTAATAGATTAACAGACAGTTCTTTTGGGTCAGCAATGATGTTATTATTCATACATGCACTGTCCTTAAGGGCGGAGCTATAAATATTTGCCGTTCTGTTTAGTTTTACATCTATTGAAAGTTATTTAGATGATTTACAGCACCAACGCACCAGTTGCGAGGAGGCTGTAAATCATTTTTTATGTCGCATAGCCGAAAAACAGCATCTGCATGCTTTTCTGGAAGTATTTGAATCCGAGGCGCTCGATCGCGCCCGTCAGCTGGATGAGCAGCGCCAGAGTGGCGCTCCTTTAGGCAGGCTTCACGGAGTTGTTGTAGGTTTAAAAGATGTGATTAGTTATAAAGGTCACGATCTTACCGCCAGCTCTAAAATGCTGTCCGGATATACCGCTGTTTATAATGCAACGGTGGTAGATCGTTTATTGGCAGAAGGAGCGATTATTATTGGCAGGCAAAATTGTGATGAGTTTGCCATGGGATCCAGTAATGAGCATTCTGCATACGGCCCGGTATTAAATGATGCGGATAATACAAGAGTCCCGGGTGGCTCTTCCGGAGGTTCAGCTGTGGCTGTACAGGCAGGACTTTGCATGGCTAGTCTGGGCAGCGATACAGGCGGCTCTGTGAGACAGCCTGCTGATTTTTGCGGCGTGGTAGGCTTAAAACCTTCGTATGGCCGTATTTCCAGGTATGGATTGATTGCCTACGCCTCTACTTTTGACCAGATTGGTATTTTCTCTATTAATATTCCTGATGCAGCACTGATACTGGAAGTCATAGCCGGCAGAGACGACATGGATAGTAC